>Ga0114931_10000278_pt1 | contig 59973 bp, 50 predicted proteins | sample 2SBtaG_FD_89579 | JGI IMG/M metagenome (GOLD analysis project Ga0114931, IMG submission 89579) | Deep subsurface microbial communities from Kolumbo volcano to uncover new lineages of life (NeLLi) - 2SBTROV14_V59a metaG | ecosystem: Environmental > Aquatic > Marine > Volcanic | place: Kolumbo... | reverse complement strand
TCTTTGTGATCGCCGCCGTCAGCGTCGTCTTCCCGTGATCTACGTGTCCGATCGTCCCCACGTTCACGTGGGGCTTGGTGCGTTCGAACTTCTCCCTGGCCATCTGGCGTGTCCTCCTGTTTTACAAATCCAAGTATGGAGCCCTCGACCGGATTCGAACCGGTGACCTTTTGCTTACCATGCAAATGCTCTACCGACTGAGCTACGAGGGCTGCCGTGCACCGAAGCCGAATCGTCGCCCGTTCTCATCCATCCAATCATGGAGCGGGAAACGGGACTCGAACCCGCGACATTCAGCTTGGAAGGCTGAAGCTCTAGCCAACTGAGCTATTCCCGCCCAATACGTTTCGTTACCGCCGTCAGCGAAAGTGGTGGGGAGGGGAGGATTCGAACCTCCGTAGGCGTACGCCGACAGATTTACAGTCTGTTCCCTTTGGCCACTCGGGTACCTCCCCGTCACCGCCCTCGATGCAACTCTGGTCTGCGCGCGTCCGGTGCGGGATCGATACGAGCGAAAATACAGAAGAGGACACTTGTCCCGTCCGGGCGACTGGGAGCGCATCCTCGTGTTCCGGTGTGTGTTGTGTACTTAAGTACGGTCGTTATGAACTCGGAAGATTATCGGGACGCCGGTCTTCCGAGGAACCGGCTGTCCCGCGGTCGCGACACACTACAACCTGGAGCTGGCGAAGGGACTTGAACCCCCAACCGCCTCATTACAAATGAGGTGCTCTACCATTGAGCTACGCCAGCCGAACCACCGTAACTTGCGCAAAATTTTACGGTACAGAACGCTCAGATTAGGTCAGCTCTTGCGTTCTGTCAAGGGCTAAAATATCAGATAAATGACCATAGTCAATCGATTCGGGGCAATTTCTTTTGACATTCGGCACTGTGGATAACTTGTGGATAACACACCCCGGGACCGCGACAGGAACCGGGGGGAGGGGGCGCCCGACGCTCTTCGATTCGATAATAATCAATATTACTTGTTATCCATTTGTATATAAGTTTGTTAACTGTAAATCATGCCCGGTCTCGCCGCGCTGACCGAGCGAGCGCAATTCTACAGAGGTTTGACGCGGACGCCCCGGGGCGTATCGTCCACGGCCCACCCCTTCGCGGCCAACTCATCGCGCAACGCGTCCGCCCGGGCAAAATCGCGGCTCGCGCGCGCCTGCTGGCGTTGATCGACCATCGCCAGAATCTCCTCGGGCACATCGGCGGCCGCCCGGGGAAACCCGCCCGGAAACAGGCAGAGAATCGAGTCGAACAACTCGAACGATTCACGCACGGCCATCAGGGCGTCGCGGGCCTGCGCGACGAGCGGTCCACCCTGATCGAGCGCGGTGTGGAAAGCTCGTACCAGTTCGAACACCTGGCCAATCGCGCCCGCGCTGTTGAAATCATCGTCCATGGCGGCCAGAAATCGTTTGCGCGCCTGCGCCGATGCATCGGTTAGCCCCTGCGCCGCGGGCGACGAAACGGCCGGCGAATCGCCAAGCCGTGTGATGGTTTCATCGAGCAGACGACATGCATTTACCAGCCGCTCGTAGCCCCGCCGCGCCTCTTCGAGCCGGTTTCGTGAAAACTCGCTCTGCGACCGAAAGTGGGTGGAGAGCAGGTAAAAGCGGACGACCTCCCCGGGGAATTCACGCAATACATCGTCCATCGAGAAAAAATGCCCCGTGGACTTCGACATTTTCTCTCCGCGCAGGTTGAGAGCCCGTTGTGCAACCAGTAATTGACAAACGGTTTCCCCGTGGCACACTCCGATTGCGCCAGTTCGTTTTCATGATGGGGAAAAATCAGGTCTTCGCCGCCGCCGTGGAAATCGAGGGTCGCGCCCAGGTACTTCATGGACATGGCACTGCACTCGATATGCCAACCCGGCCGTCCCCTTCCCCACGGGCTCTCCCACCCCGGTTCGGGCTCGTCGGATTTCTTCCACAACGCAAAATCGAGCGGATCTTCCTTGTGTTCTCCTACTTCAATGCGCGCACCCGACTTCAGGTCATCGATGTTGCGTTTGGAGAGCTTCCCGTATTCGTCCATCGTACGCACCCGGAAATACACGTCCCCGTCCGCCGGATAGGCGTGGCCATTGTCCACGAGCTTCCCGATCAGTTCGACGATATCTGCGATGTGCTCGGTAGCCAGTGGATACTTCGTGGCCGGCTTAATACTCAGCTGCGCGGCAGCCTCGTGATATGCCGCCATGTTGCGCTCGGCCACCACGCGGTAGTTCACGCCTTCCTCGAGGGCCTTGTCGATAATCTTGTCGTCGATGTCGGTGAAGTTCTGGATGTAGGTCACTTCGTAACCGAGGAATTCGAGGTAGCGCCGAATCATGTCTCCCGCCACGAAGGCGAGCATGTGCCCCATGTGCGGCCGTCCCTGTACGGTCATCCCGCAAAAATACATCCCCACCCGGTGGTCGTCGACAGGCTGGAACGGAGATTTCTCGCGCCGCAATGTATCGTAAACCTTTAGTGTCATTCGTTTTATCCCGGTAAAGTTCGTGCCGCCACCGCGCGCGCCGTACCCGCCGACACCACCCGGCCCGCCCGGTGCGCGAGTATAGCACGGTGCGGCCGAAAGGTGTACGTTGCGGAGCACTTCACCACGGCGGGCATCACGTGTTTCGGATCATAAGTTGTTATTGATACGCACGTTACATTCCACGGCGGACAGTGTTCGCGTCGGGCAGGGTTCTTGCTGACTGTCGCAGCACGGGCCCGGCCGCGAACCGGGCGCCAGAACCAGAATTCAGGAGGATCCGTCATGCAGACCAACCAGAAACTCGCCATCGCCTGCGCCGCCGCGCTGGCCACGCTCTCGACCGGACTGACCACCACCGCGGGTGCACAGGCCCGGCGCAATGCGCGCGAATGGGCCACCGACGAGCATCAAATCCACCTCGATCGCGTGCAAATCGCCCGGGATCGACAGGAAGTCGGTCAGTTCGAGTCGCTCGTCAACTCGTTCAAGGCCGCGATGAAACGGCACGACTGGGCGCTGCTCAACGCCAATGCCCATGCGCTGCGCGCCTCGATGGCGCGCGAGGTGAAACAAGCCCGGCGAAAGTTCGGGCAAAGCCGGCGTGAGGTTCGCCAGAGCCGGCGTGAATTACGGGGCGAGCGCCAGGAAGCGCGCGTCACCGGGGACGTCCGCGATCAGTTGCAGCGCGGCGACGACCGCCGGGACTTGCGCGACGATCGCCGCGATCGCCACAAAGGCCACGCGCGCATGGACGATATGAAAGCCCTTCTGGCCGCTTCCGAGGGGCTGAAGACGGCCCTGAAAGAACGCGACGAAGACGCCGCGAAGAAGCAGCGCCAGAGTGCCGAAAAGTTCCTCAAGTTGATGCGCAACGACGTCAAAGCGACCGAAAAGGAGTTGCGCGAAGATCGCCGCGAGCGCAGGGAGGACCGACGCGAACGACGTACCGACCGGCGCAAGTAGCACACGAACCCACACGGCAATCCCACGGCGGCGACGATGGCCTGCACACACATCGTTGCTGCCGTGTCCGCTCGTCCGTGCCAAATCCCCTGTCTCGCTTGTATCGAGCGTTATCCCGCGAGCGCCATGCGTACAATCCGATCGCATACCTCGGTGTAGTTAATTCCGATTGCCGCACACGATTTGGGCACCAGGCTCGTCGACGTCATACCCGGTAGCGCATTCGCTTCGAGAAGATAATGGTTCCCTTCGTGGTCGAGTCGAAAATCAATGCGCGCATAGTGGCGCAACCCGAGTGCGTGAATCGTCTGGCGCGCCGAGTGCGCCACCAACTGCGCGATGCCCTCGTCGATCGGCGCGGGAACGCGATACTCTGTTTGTCCTGGTTGATACTTGTGCACATAGTCGTATACACCCGATCTCGGGCAAATTTCGAGAACAGGGATATTGTTCTGCCCCTCGAGGTACGTCTGCGTCAATTCCTGCCCGTCGATGTAGTGTTCTACGAGCACATGGTCGTCCACCGCGAACGCGGCTTCTACGGCCGCATCGAGTTGTGTGTAGCTGTTGACGATCGACAGCCCCACGCTCGAGCCCTGCGCGTTGGGTTTAACAACGAGGGGCGGCTTGCCCACCGTTTCGCGCACGGTTTGCTCAAGCGTTCCCGACGCGTGTGCGCCGGCATCGAGTACCACACCCGGAACAACGGGTACGCCGGCGAAGCGTGCAAGGTGCTTCGTGCGCTGCTTATCCATCGCAAGCGCGCAGGCCGCCGCCCGCGAACCGGTAAACGGCACGCCCACGTATTCCAGGACAGCCTGTATCGTTCCGTCTTCGCCGGCACCGCCGTGCAATCCCATAAACACAACGTCCACGCCGTAGGCCTGCCACGCAGAGAGTACGCGGGTGAACTCACAGCGCGCGCCATCGACGTCCTCTTCGGGAACAACGGGCTCGGTGCCAATCCCGGTGTGGGGAAACACTTCGTCCAGTTGTTCGGTCGGCGTGCCCGAAGGTCGCGCGGGATCGGCGACCAGCACGCGGTAGCCCGCTTCGACGAGCGCCCCGGCGATGCCGCGCGCGCTATCGAACGAAACGTCGCGCTCCGGCGAATCGCCGCCGGCCAACACGAGTACAGTTTTTCTGCGCGTCACACTTTTGCCTTCCTTCCGATCCCATGTGCGTGCACCGCGTGCGATGCGCAACGCCGGTGCCCCGGATATCGCAACCGCGCCAACAGCGTCCCGGTCGAGAACCCGAGTGTACCGGTTGGGGCCGCCGGCGGACAACCCGCCGACGGCAGCCTGGTCCGGTCACGTAATTTTTATGCCACGTGGGCACGGCAACCGCCCGCGCCGGTCGGTATGCGCGTCGCGTACGACGCGCGGAAAAATCCCGCATGCTACCATGCCCCGGCGGCGGCGCCAGCACGGATGTTCGTTGCGTGCTGCGGCATACCCCGGCAGGGATCCCTGACACCATACGTCACAGTGTGGACTCTAAAAGTATAATTCATTATTAGACACAATGTTATAACGACACGTCCCATTTTATCCCAGAAAGTCCTTTGCTCCACGCCTGCCGTGTGGGATACTCCCTGCAGAGGGTCGATCGGTGAGATCCCTAACGCGCCGTTCCCAGTGGTTTTCACCGCACGGGGAGAGGGCCAACGCGCGGCGCCCTGCCTCAGGAACAGAGCCTGAATGGAGAACCCGTGGCCGCTCACTCGGCCTCGGGTTCTTCCATTTCATACATCCCCGGCCCACTCACCGCGCGGCATTGACCAGATGGAGAACACGTTCGCGACCCTTGATCGCGGCAATCTGCCCAAGGTCCGGTCCATGGACACTCCCGGTAATCGCCGCGCGCAGCGGAAAATATAAATCGCGTCCTTTGCGCTCCGCCTGTTTGCCTGCCTTTTTCACCAGCGTCTTAAACCCGGCGGGCGTCCAGTCCGCGTCGACAGAGTCTGCGGCAAGTTTCGCGAAGACCTCGAGTACATTTCGCGCCGAATCGGTATCGAGTACGCCGGTCGCCTCGTCGTCGGGTAGCACGGGGTCGGCAAATACGGCGCAGCGATCGGGAATATCCGTCAACGTTTCGATGCTGTCACGTAGAATGTCCACAATGCTCGCGCGAGCGGATGCGTCGTAGAGATCCCGCACCCAGCCCGGAAGGTAATCCAATGCCCGTGTGCGAAATGTACCATCGTCCATCGAGCGAATATGCTGGCCGTTCATCCATACAAGCTTGTTGGGATCGAACACGGCGGGCGCCCTGCCAACACGTGCCACGTCAAACGCGTCGACCATTTGCTGGCGGGAGAGCACTTCGCGACCCTCCGGGTGTGACCACCCGAGCAACAGCAGGTAATTCACCACCGCTTCCGGCAGAAAGCCGCGTTCGCGTAATTCGCCGACGGACGCCGATCCATGGCGCTTGGAAAGCTTCGAACGGTCTTCGGCGAGGATCAACGGAACGTGCGCAAACACAGGCAGGTCGGCAGAGGAATCGCCATCGAGTCCTGCCATGGCTTGATGGATAAGAATCTGGCGCAGCGTATTGGGCAAATGCTCTTCGCCGCGTATTACGTGCGTAATGCGCATGCATCGGTCGTCGACAGCGGCCGCATAATTGTACGTTGGCAGTCCGTTCGACCGCATGATCACGAAGTCGCCTACCATGTGGTAGTCCAGCGTTACCCCACCACGCACGAGGTCGTGGAACATGGCGCTGCCTGTACCGGGTACGCGAAACCGGACGGTTTCGGAAACCCCCGATGCGCGGAGCGCGGCCACGCGCTCCGCCGACAGAAATCGGCACGTTCCGTCGTATTGTGGCGCCCGTCCTTCGCGCAGGGCGTCCTCCCGCTTTTTTTTCAGCTCGTCATCGGTGCAAAAACACGGGTAGGCCATGCCCTCGTCCACAAAGCGGGCCGCGTAGTCTTCGTAGAGTTTTGTCCGTTCGGATTGCCGGTACGGTCCCCCCGTGCCCCCCACTTCGGGCCCTTCATCCCAGTCGAGGCCGAGCCAGCGCAGATCCGCCAGCAGCGATACCTCGCTTTCGTAGGTGCTCCGATCGGCGTCGGTATCCTCGATGCGCAGTACAAACGCGCCGCCTGTATGCCTTGCGAACAGCCAGTTGAATATGGCCGTACGGGCGCCACCTACGTGGAGGTAACCGGTTGGACTCGGTGCGAAGCGAACGCGGTTCATCGGTGATCCGTGCCGGACGGTACGTGCACGCCGGCGTTCTTGAGCCGACGATGCTGATCGGCCCGGCTGCGTTGCATCATCGTGTAAAGAACCGCACAGGTTAACGCAATGAACAACAAAAGCGACAACGTGATAATTTTCGAACGAGTGTGCGGGTTCATGGAGAATCTCCGTGTTGTCGTGCGACAGAAAAACCGTTCCGATTACAGTCTTTGAATCAAAGCGGCTGCTTCACACGCGATCACTTCGCCTCGTCCCACGGCGCCGTGACCTTCAAACGTGGTGGCTTTTACGTTTACCACATCGGGGTCGACATTCAGGTACCCGGCAATTTGTGCGGCCATCTCCGCCTTGCGGGAACCAAGGTGAATGGCTTCACACATTACCGTGCAATCCACGTTGGCAATCTTCCACCCGGCATCGCGTATCATCGCGGCGACCGCTTCGAGAAATCCGCGGCCTGGAAAACCCTTCCAGCGGTCATCGCTCGGGGGAAAGTGATCCCCGATATCGCCGAGACCCGACGCACCGAGCAGTGCGTCACAGACGGCGTGGGCCACAACATCGGCGTCCGAGTGCCCCGACAATCCCCGGGGCGCCTCCTGGAAGTGCACGCAACCAAGCCACAATTCCCGCCCGGACTCGAGCCGGTGGACGTCAAAGCCGATACCGATTCGCATGGGCACTTATCGCATCTCCCTGAGAATAGCCTCGGCAACCACCATATCCCCGGGCCACGTGATTTTGATATTGCGCGGATCGCCGTCCACAATGGCAACCGGCTCGCCGAGGGCCAGGACAAGCGCTCCGTCGTCACTCGCCGTAAGTCCCCGGGTGTGCGCGCGACGGTGGGCGCGCACGATCAATTCGGCACGAAATACCTGCGGCGTTTGTACGTGGCGAACATTTACGCGGTCGACCACCGCATCGACGGCCCCGTCGTGCTCGAGAACCAGCGTGTCCCGTGCCGCAACGGCGGGAACCACCGCGCTGTGCTCGTCGAGCGATTCTACCACGCTTTCGATCAACGCATCGGTGGCGCACGGTCGCGCCGCGTCGTGGATCAAAACAGCCTGCGCCCCGTCAGACAGCGCATCGAGACCCCGCATCACCGACTCCTGCCGGGTGTCTCCGCCCGGGACGATTCGCCGCACCATCGCACCCCACTGACCGGCGAGCGCGCTGGCTATTTCGTCTTCGCGTCCCGGTGGAGCAACAACGGTTACGCCGTCAATGCGATCGTGCCGGGCCAGCCTCTCGACCGACCACGCGAGCAGCGGCCGATCGATCAGCAGCGCGGTTTGCTTGAGCCCGGAGCCGAAGCGCTCGCTCGCCCCCGCGGCAACAATAATCGCATCGCAACGCATTCGCTCCCGTCTCTCCGCTGCGCGGCTAGAAAACCTTGAACGTGACGTACCGGCCCGGGTGCCGCTTCATGTCGATCACCAGCGAATCCACCCGTTCCACGGTGGCCTCGAGGTGCCGGATCAGCGCGTCGTCGTATATGAGCCTCCCCGCCGTTCCGTTACCCGATCGCAAGGCAGTAGAAATGTCCCGTAAGTCCGCTGTCACGGCGTTGAGATTGCCGACGGCGCTCTCGACGTGTCCGCCCGCGCGTTCCAACGCAACGAGGGACGAATCGAGCGACTCGTGATGGCCGGTGAACATACTGTCGAGGAGCGACGAGACGTGCGCGAGGTGATTGACCGCGTGGATCAGGCGGGGGTCGTCGCCTGTGGTCAGCGCGCGCACGGCGTCTGACGCGTCGGCGAGGTTTTGCATCGTCGTGCCCAGGCGGTCTCCCTCGGTGAGGGCTTCGGCCACGCGTCGCAGATCGCTGACGGTTTGCCGTACCTCGGAAAGAATGTCGCCCGCCGACCCCATCACTTCGCTCATCCCCATCAGAAATTTGCCGTTCACCGTGTCGCCCGGGGCCAGCAGCTCCGGCGAGGTGCCCTGTGTAATTTCCACGAATCGATCCCCCATAATCCCGATGCTCTTGAGGACGATACGGGAATCATCCGGGATCGGCACGCCTTCGCGTACTCCCATTCGCACCAGAACCCGGCCCGGCCCGGGATCGACGGCCTCCACTTTGCCGAGTTCCACTCCGTTGACGTGGATCGGGTCCCCGATAACCAGCCCCCCCACTTCCTTGAATCGCACTTCGAAGCTATATCGGGATTCGTTGAAGCGGAATCGCTGAAACCACATGGTTCCCACAACCGCAATGAGAGCAGCAATGACAACCACTGCTCCTACACGTAATTCCATTCCCCGCTGCGTCAAGCCGTACCCCTCATGATTTATTCCATCGCGCGCCCGGCCGCAGGGCCATCGGCTCGGCCTTCCACAAACTGTCGCACCACGGGATGGTCGGTGGACCGGATTTCGTCGGGCGTTCCCGAATAAATAATCCGCCCCTCGTGGAGCATCACGATGCGATCGCCCACCTTGTATGCACTCGCCAGATCGTGGGTAACCACCACGCTCGACACCGAGAGTTCATCGCGCAAATGTACAATATGGTTGTTGATCACATCGGCGGTGATGGGGTCGAGCCCGGTCGTGGGTTCGTCATATAAAATACACTCGGGATTCATTGCGATGGCCCGCGCGAATCCAACGCGCTTGCGCATCCCTCCGGACAGTTCCGCGGGTTGCTTATCCGCCGTGCCGGCGAGCCCAACCATCGCGAGTTTTTCATCGCACACCGTGCGAATCGCGGCGTCATTCAGGTCCGTGTGTTCCCTCAGGGCCAGCGCTACGTTTTCTCCAACCGTCAACGAATCGAACAATGCCGCACCCTGAAACACCATACCAAAGCGCAAGCGCACCTCGTAGAGTTTTTTGCGACGCATCCGCGTGATGTCAACGCCATCTACGCAGATCGAGCCACTGTCGGGATGGAGCAGTGCGACGAGGTGCTTGAGCAGAACGCTCTTGCCCTCGCCGCTGCGTCCGATGACCACCAGGCTCTCTCCTGGCGCAACCACCAGGTCGACTCCGCGCAGCACTTCGTTGCGAAAAAATGCCTTGTGGACTTCTGAACACTCGATACGCACATTTACCCCGCCGTCTTCGCTGGAATCGTTTCGATCCCTGGAAACTATGTCGCCTTATAAAAAATGATACGAAAAAGAACCGACGCGAGAAAATAGTTGGTGATTAGAACGCCTATGCACGTCGACACCACCGCGTGCATCGCCGATTTACCAACTCCCTGTGCCCCCCCGTGCGTACGAAATCCGTAGTAACACCCCATCAAACCGATGATACCGCCAAAAACTGCGGCCTTGATTACACTGCTGTACACGTCATCCACCGAGAAAAACAGCCGGAGCCCGGTGTTAAAAGTCAGCGCACTGACTCCGAGCGTGATGTTCGAGACGAACATTCCACCAATAATGGCGAGAAAGTCCGCAAGAATAACGAGAACGGGCATCATGATAACGCACGCTACAAGCCGGAGCATCACGAGATAACGGGCCGGGTCAATCGCCAGAATTTCCATGGCATCGATTTGTTCGGTAACCTTCATGGTTCCGAGTTCCGCTGCGTACGATGCCGCCACACGCCCGCCCACTACGAGTGCCGTAAGCACCGGTCCGAGCTCAAGAATTACCGACTTACCCACGACTGTTCCGAGAAAAATCATCGGCACGTAGCCATGAAACTGGTAGGCCGCCTGCACCGCGGCAACCGCCCCCACGAATATCGAAGTGACGAAGACGAGCGGTAACGACCCGATTCCGACCTGCTCCAACTGTACGAGGGTCTGTCGGAATGTGCGGTGCAGTTCGGGCAGCCTGGCAAGCGAGCGCCCGAGCAGAACGAATGAACCGCCGACCTCGCGGACGAACTCAAGGACATGACAGCCAATGATGGTCAGTGTGCGGTGCATGGTGACTTCCCGCGCGAGGGTATGCCGGTAGTCGTTCCTGCGTCAAGACGCGAGAGCACCGCATTCTGCCGCCCAACGTACTCGGGCCTGCACGATCGGGGCGGGCAGAATGACATGTCGTCTCCCGAATGAAAACAAGACACGCCCACCACGCCGGTACCGGGGCACCCCAATTGTGAGTGCTGCGCCGCACGCGGAAATCCACCGCCACTCCATGCCATCGGGATTGCCGTCGGGCACGCGCATTGCGCCTTGCGGCCGCACTGTTTTCGTCGAGAAACGCCCGCGATCGATGCGGGCATGTCGACGCCGGATCGGGCATAACCCGCCCGATCCGTGCGCTATCCGGAGGGACGCATCATGCTGAGCTCCAACGATCCATACGTGGGTGCGATACTTTCCATCGTGCTCTTTCCCATGCTGTTCCAGGACGCCGTCATGCGGTTCGCGTTCAGTGGGGGCGAAGCAACGTGGCTGTTGGTTGCAAAACGGACCTTCTTGCTGCTGCCGGCCGGCGCGTTCATTGTGGCGTGCTGGGCGAGTGTGGCGTCCATACTTTCGATTCCGATTCGCAACAATCGCCACGAGTTCGTCACCGCCCTGTTCGTAACATGGTGGGATCTGGGCAAATCGATTCTGTCGTTCTGGGGCGGTATGTTCCGCTTTGTGTTCGAATTTGCCGTAGCACTTCTCGGGATCGTGCGCCTGCTCGCGATGGGCACATGGTCCATCGTGAGCGACATTTTGCTCATGCCGGCCACGATTCTACGCCATCTGGCACAGAGCGTCGTACGCTCGCCCGTGCCGTGGATTGCCGTATCGCTCACGCTCACCTGGTGCGTTGTGGAAACGACGATTTTTACGTACGTCATGTCGCCGGTGGTGATCGATACGTTCTCGAACATCACGGGCGAATCGCTGCGGGAATCGTTTATCCGCGCGCCATTGTTCCTGTTTCTCTTTTTTGTCGTCATGGGGAGTTACGCCGTACTTTCCACGTTTGTCGATGCGATTCGCAGTCGCAAGGTTGAGTCGATTATTGGCATTGCCGTCATCGAAGCCGTTGCACTCTCGGTGGAGGTCGTATTCCTGTATCGTGAGTTTGTCGACTCGCTCGTTCCGTGGTTCGCGCAGTATTCGCCCGACTTCGATCTGAATATTGTATCTACCCTGGCCATATCCGCCTTCGCGTGGTTCGGCGTACGAAGCCTTTCGTGGTTTCTGTTTGCGTCCCATGGCACGCCGACGATCATGGCGGTAATTCAGGGTCGTGGGCTCGATACCGGAGCCGGACAGGCGGCGCCTCGGATACAAATGGTACAGGTGTCGAATGCCTGGTGGTCGCGTACCCGCGACGAAGCCGCGTGGATCAGTGAGCGTGGCGAACAGTTGCTGGACCGTATGCTGTTGCCTCCGCTCCAACTCCTGGCGGCGGCGTTCAACTTCTGCGCACTTTGCGTGCTCAACAAGCACCTGTTTTCGTTGCCTTTCGAAAGCCTTGAGTCGATCCGATATTCCGAGAAGCTCATCCGTGACTTCAAGAAGCGCTCTGGCTTTCAGGCCACCGGCGAGCCCGCTCCGTCCCGCGCAAGAAAACGGGCGGAACAGCCCCGCGTATCCGTCCGCAGGCCACAAACCGAGTTTGACGAATCACCGGCCGAGGCTGTGGTGGCGCCGGCCACGGATGTTTTCGAGGATGCGCCCACACGCTAGCACGGGCGTAAACAAGGAGATGACCGGAATGAAACGCAAGCTCACTACTGCTCTGACTGTCGCCGTGGCGATAACCGCGGCAGCGACGGCCGGATGCGAACAGCTCAATCAACGTGCACACGCCGATCAACCGCGAAGCTCTCTGTTTATTGGCGTCGATATCAGCGGGTCGTTCATGCATGGCGACTACTTCGAAGACTCGCTCGATTTTCTGGCTACGTATATTTATGCGCATCTGAAGGGCTCGGACGGGCTCGAACGCCCCAAATCGTTGTTTGTCAGCTCGATAGGTGGTGCCCGCGCAGACGAACCGAAAACGTTTTACCCGATTCAGATGTTCGAGAACAAAACGATCGAAGAGATACGGGATACGTTGCGCGAGATGTTTCCCCGTGAACATCCCAATCCATTCACGGACTACAACGCGTTTTTCGAGCAGGTGGCATACACGGTGCGCAGCAAGAATCTTGTTCTTCGCCCAATAACCATCGTGATGGTAAGTGACGGGATTCCTGATGTAACGCGTAACGGGAAAACCGATTACGGGAGCATTGTACTCGACCCGCTCGAGCGCCTGGCCCGTAGCGTAACGGTGCGCCTGCTCTACACCAACGCGACTGTCGGTCGCAACTGGCAATCTACCATCGCGCGCCGGCGCGTCAAGGTGTGGACGCAGGACGCTGATGTGATGATGTCCTGGCGCGACCCGAAGATCATGGTTCCGGATGTCTCGTTCGCCGATCAGCAGCGATTCTTCGGCTGGATGAGAGACAACGTCGATTTCGGCGTCCGCGCGCACCGGGTCGACTGAGCGATTCGACATTCGGTTCTTGCGTGGACGTCAACGAGGGGCCGCCTTCCGGTGGCCCCTCATCATTTCGCGATGCACGTGCGCACAATCGCACACAACAACCGCTCGCGGCTTACATGGGAATGTCTTCGTCGCTGAGATACGACCCCGGCTCAAATCTCGTGCACTCGTGAATAAACGAAAGCGGGACAATCCCCGTGGGGCCGTTGCGCTGCTTACCAATCATCAGTTCGGCCCGCCCGCGCTTCTTGGGATTGTTCTCGTCGTACACTTCGGGGCGGTTGATGAACAGAACCACGTCAGCATCCTGTTCGAGGCTGCCGCTCTCGCGCAAGTCGGAAAGCATGGGACGGTGATCTCCGCCACGGGCCTCGACCGCGCGGGATAGCTGGGAGAGTGCCAGCACCGGCACTTCCAACTCCTTGGCGAGGGCTTTGATCCCGCGGGATATCAAAGAGATCTGTTGCTGTCTGTTTTCCGAGCGCTCCTTGACGTTGATCAGCTGCAGGTAATCGACAATTATCATCCCCACGTTGTGTTCCGCCTTCAACCGCCGGGCTTTGGCCCGCAGCTCCAGCGTCGATATCCCCGCGGAATCATCGATGAAAATTGGCGCCTCGGCCAGGTATCCGGCCACAATGGCGAGTTCGGCAAAGTCGTTGTTGCTGAGGTATCCGCGCCGCAGTTTGTTCGAGTCGACCTGCGCCTCGGCACACAGAAGCCTCGTGACCAGCTGTTCGGCCGACATTTCAAGCGAGAATATCCCGACCGGGATTTTTTGCTTGATGGCGGTGTGCTGCGCCAGATTCAGCGCGAGGCTCGTCTTTCCCATGCGCGGGCGCGCGGCAAGTATAATCATATCCCCGTTTTGAAACCCGGCGGTCAGCGCGTCGAGATCGTCGAACGGTGTGGCCAGCCCCGACACGTGTGAGCCGCTTTGTGCGCGATCCTCGATACGCTTGAAGTGCGTTTTCAGAATGCGCCCTATCGAGACGAAGCCCTTGTACATGCCGCGCTGCGAAAGCTCGAACATGAGTTTTTCCGCCTCGTCGAGGATTTCGCCCGCGTCCCGATCTGCGGCAAAACATTGCGTCGTAATGTCGGCAGATATCCCGATTAACCGGCGCATGATGAACTTCTGCAGAACAATGCCCGAGTAGTGTTCCACGTGCGCCGCCGTGTGAATGCTGTCCATGATCTCGGCAAGGTACGCCGGCCCGCCGGCCTGTTGAAATGTCCCGTGGCGTTTCATTTCTTCGGCCAGCGTAATCGCATCAATAGCCTCGCTGCGCGACGACAATTCACTCATCGCTTCAAATATGTCCCTGTGCGCCTTGCGGTAGAATGCCTCGGCGGTAATCGACTCCGTAGCAATCGAGAACGCCGTATTGTCCATCAATATCGCACCGAGTACCGCACGCTCCGCTTCGAGAGACTGCGGGGGAACCCGTCCTTGATAATCGGCACGAACAACCGCCTCGGCCATAACCATTCACCTTCCGTTCTTTACTTGTCGTTTAGAAGCGCACGCAGTTTTTTCATATCTTCCCAGCATGGTTTCTTGAAATTGGGATTCCGCAACAATGCCGCGGGGTGATATGTGGCAATAACCGGTATCCCCTCGTACTTGTACTCACCCGATCGCATGGCGCCGAGCGATGCGTTGGTACGTAACAACCACTGGGCCGATACCCGCCCCAGCGCGCAGATATATTCCGGTTGCAATAATGCAATCTGTCGCCGGAGAAATTCCTCACAACAGCGCACTTCGCTCTCCTGCGGATTTCTATTGTTGGGGGGGCGGCACTTGAGAATGTTGGCGATATACACAGAACTTCGGTCGAGATCGATCGCGGCAAGAATCTTGTCGAGGAGCTTGCCGGCTCTCCCCACAAACGGCTCTCCCTTCAGATCCTCGTCCCGCCCCGGCGCTTCGCCGATGAATAGCACTCTTGTTTCGTGTGTCCCCACGCCGAACACCGTTTGATGCCGCGACGCACTGAGCGGGCACCGCGTACACTGCGCCACTTCGGCCCGCAACGCGTCAAGTTGCGCCGCCACGTTCAACGAGTCGGCCGCAGACTCGCCGAAAGACACACCGGAATCGGACCGGGAGGCGGGCTGCCCCCCGTCCGGCTCGCATCTCATTTCGTCTACGGTCATTGTCGAGTGCTCCGGGGGAAAGAACACTGACCGCATGCCGCGTTCGTGGAGCCTTCTAAGCGCACGCGCGGCCTGCTCACGCAGCGTTGGATCGGTTCGACCATCTGCCATACGGGGAGTATATCGCCGTCGGCGAGCCGGTCAAAGAGCCGATGGCCGGCATCCACAAATAAAGCGGCCGCTGGGGAAGGATGTGGAAAAACCCGGGGGATACCCCCGCGCCGGATCAGGGACCCTGGAACGGATGGGCCGCGACCAGCGAGATGAGTTCGCGCGCCACGGCTTGTTTGCTTTCGGGACGCTCGCTGCGGTAGACGACTCCCTGGGATCCAAAGATCGACACCACGTTGGTTTCATGCTCAAACGCCGATCCGGCAACGAGGGGATTATTCACAACGACGAAATCGCAATTTTTTTCGCGTAGCTTGCGGCGGGCATTGCATTCTTCGTCTTCGGTCTCCAGCGCGAACCCTACGACACAACGTTGTCCTTTTTTCGCGCCCAACCCCGACAGAATATCCGGCGTTGGCTCGAGTTGGAGCAACCAATCGTCGCCACGCTTGCGTTTGTTCTCGAAGTGCTCGCGCGGACGATAATCCGAGACGGCTGCCGCCATCACGAGCACATCGCAGGCGTCAAATTGCGCTTCGAGCGCGATGCGCATTTCTTCCGACGTGCGCACCGCGACAAGCCGCACTCCCGGAGGCGGGGAAACGCTTGTGCGTGCTGTCACGCATATCACCTCGGCACCCGCTTCGATGGCCGCGCCGGCCACGGCAAATCCCATTCGGCCAGACGAGCGGTTGGTCAGCACGCGCACGGGATCCACGTCTTCCTCGGTACCCCCCACGCTCACGAGCACAACGCGACCCGACAGCGGGGCCTCGAAAAGCGCGCGCATCAACTGGAATATGGTCGCGGGCTCGGCCATCCTGCCCCTGGCCTCGTAGCCGCACGCCAGATCGCCGGTTTCGGGCCCGACCACACGAAACCCCCGATTCGACAGCACCCGCAGGTTGTCCACGTTGGCCGGATTGATCCACATTACGTCGTTCATCGCCGGCGCGAGCACAATGGGCGCCTCGCACGCCGACACAATAGTTGCGAGCAGATCGTCGGCCCGCCCGTGCACAAAGCCCGCAATGGTATTCGCCGTTGCCGGCGCCACCACCACGGCGTCGGGCCATCGGGCCAGGTCGATATGTTCGATGGGAGATATTGTCCCGCCGACCGTGCCCTCGCGATTCCGGTCGAAAAGATGAACGGGAACGGAATGTTCGGAAAGCGCTTCAAAGGTGACGGGGCCGACGAATTCTGTGGCCGCCTCCGTCATGACCACACGTACATCGCAGCCCGCGCGCCGGAGCAGCCGAAGAAGAAGCACGGCCTTGTAGGCGGCGATCCCACCGGTAACGCCGAGGAGAATCTTGCGTCCATCGAGGCTCATCATTGCCCCCGCGCTGTGGACGCGGTTACTCGCTGAACAACTCGCCGGGGTCGTCGGGTCTCTCTACGTACTCGAACCGGATGCGGCCTTCCAGCAGTCGCTTCATCGCGACGGTCGTGGGTTTGAACCCTTTCTCAACTTCCGCGCCGCGAATGATCAGCGAGTTAAGACGCCGCGCTTCGCGCGCCAGAACGCGCACCGCTTCGTAGCGATTGTCCATTGTTTTCATGATCTTTTCGATCACGACGAGTCGTCCGCTGCGCGTGTCCATGTTGTTTCCTTTCGTATTCTCCGCCGCCGGAGGCGTGCGTCCGGCCCCGCCCGACGGTTGTCCCGGGCCGGTCCTTCGCCCGAGCGATATGCTAATGGCCACCAGCATTCCCTTCGGACGGCCCGGTCCGGCAGCGACTGCGGCGGCGGTGTTCCGCCACCACCACGGCACCCAGATCTCGTGTGGCACGGTCGAGATGATCGTTGATAATCAGATAATCGTAGCCCCTGGAAGCGGTTATCTCGATACGAGCCGTCTCGAGCCTCCGTTCCAGCTCCCCCGGATCCATCCCACCACGGGATCGGATGCGCTTTTCAAGGACGTCGAAGGACGGCGGTAAGATAAATATCATCACGGCGTCGGGAAACACCTTTCTTACACTATTGCCACCCTGAATGTCAATGTTGAGCAGAACATCAAATCCCTGTGCGAGTCGCTCCTCCACATAGGCTTGCGGCGTGCCGTAAAATGCCCCGTGGACCTCGGCCCATTCCACCAGGTCGCCCCCCTGCTTCATTTCCTCAAACCGTTCGGGGGTGACAAAAAAGTAATCACGCCCGTCCATCTCATTTGCGCGCGCCTCGCGCGTCGTGGCCGAAATGGACGCGCACAACAGCGGGTCGGCGCTCAGAACACGCTCAACGATCGTCGTCTTCCCCACGCCAGATGGCCCCGATACCACCACGGGAAATGAAGCAGAGTCTCTCCCGGACATACTGTGGATGCCCTCCAATCCTTTCGGTTATTCTACGTTTTGAATCTGCTCGCGAATTTTTTCCGTTTCTTCCTTGAGGACCACCACCTGTTGGATCACCTCCGAATCGGACGCTTTGGACCCAATCGTCGTGGCTTCCCGATGTATTTCCTGCAGCAGATACGTTAGTTTTTTCGACACTTCCCCGCCGTTGGACAGCGTGGCATTGAACTGGCTCTCGTGGCTGCGCAAACGAGTGAGCTCTTCGGTAAAATCGAGCCGATCGGCCATCACCGCAATCTCGGACACAAGGCGTTCTTCCGATACCTTCGCGTCACCGACGAGCTGGTCGATCCTCTTGCGCAAAGCCTCCGCGTGCTTTCTGGAAACGCCGGGAGAGAGCGCTTCGACGCGCGCGACCACCTCGCCGAGTGATGTCATACGTGCGGCAAGATCCGCCTTGAGAGTTCGTCCTTCCTCCTGCCTCATCGCACAGTTGGCGCCGAGTGCATCGGCAAGGCTCTTTCGCACGAGGGGCCATACAACGTCGTCTCCCGGCTCCGCCTCGCGTACCCGAACCACATCGGGCATCTGGACCAGCGTATTGATGTCGACATCGCCCGGTAGATTGTGCGCTCAGGCAAAATCCCGAAGTTGATTCAGATACTCTGCCATGACGCGCGCATCGATTGCGACGGAATCGGCCCTGTGCTCCATTTCGATCGTTACGGTCACGTACACGCGGCCGCGCGCGAGGTGCTTGCGAACGATTTCCTTCATATCCCGCTCGTGCGCCTGGAGGATGCGCGGCACCTTGAATGACAGGTCGAGAAACCGATGATTTACCGACCGTACCTCGCTCGTCACCGTGGCCGCATCGTTTGACGCGACGCCCTCACCATATCCGGTCATACTGACGATCACTGGAATGCTCCCTATATTGTAGTTTGCGTGAAGTACTCGCCCAATAGTATCGGTCAAAAACCGTTGTGTCAACCGGTAACATCTTTTTGTATAATAAGTTATCCGAACGGCGAACGGCCCCTACCATGAAATCCGAACACGTGATCCAACTGGCCGGCGAAGCGGCCCTGCTGCTGACGGGACTGCGATTTGAAGCTGCCGCGTGGCGCGCGCCCGTGCTGTCCATCCGTTTTGGCGGCCGCGGCCGGCGCCACTACCTCGTCGTGCTCGTCGGCTCTCCCGGTCCGGTCGCCTTCCTGCGCCAGAGCGATCCGCTCGAGGGCATCGAAACGGCCAGGCGATTTCGTCCGGCACTAGGCGCCCGGGTTGCTGGAGTCGAAAAGGAGGCCAACACACGCGTCCTGCGCGTTCTCCTCGGGGGATCCGCCACCAGACGCCCCGGCGCGCCGGAGCCCGCGGGGAATGTTCCGCGTCGGCCGCCGGATAAACCCGACGCCCGTGGGGAATATGCGCACCCGGCACGAACCGACCGGTCTGGACAGACGTCCGGGCCAACGTCCGGTTCCTTTCGCATTCGGCTCTACGGCTCCGCCGGCGGCGTGCACCTTGAGCGCGGCAATGCGATCGTGGAACGTGTGGGCCGGGGGCCGGAACCCGCGGCGACGAAAGGCGGCCAGACCGGCGCGGCCGGGATGGGACGGACGGGCCGGATTCCGGAGCACGAGACGTCTCCGGCATCCGCACCGAAGTCACCAGACGATCGTCCGGTTTCGCAGGGACCATCGATGGCTGCACCGGACTAGCTACTGGCAGCGGCGTACGCTCGGATCGTCAACGCAGTCGCCCGTCCGCTGCGCCGGCGACTGAACGCGCAACGTCGTCTCGTATCCCGGCTCGACGACGAACTCGCCGAAGCGGCCGACCACGCACGCATGCGGCAAATTGCCGAATCATTCGCCGCGTGCCAGTCACAGATTCCACCGGGATCCACACATGTTCAGATTCCCGATCTCTACAACGAGGGCGCCACGATTGAACTGGCACTCGATCCCGCTCTACCGGTCCACCGACAGGTGGAGAAGCGTTTTCGTCGCGCGCGGCGATTGGCCCGACGTATCGAACACGCGCAACGACATCGTGCACAGGTCATACACGACATGCGCCGGATTGAGACGGCACTCGAAGAAACCACATCGCGGGCAATAGAAGGTGCCACATCGCAACAGTGCGCCGAGTTCATCTCCCGGCTGGTCCGTTTACAAGAAAGAGCCCGCATACTGCCGTCAGCCGAAAAACGTACCCCGGCCCCCGCTGCATGGAATCGCAAACTGCACGCGGCACCCCGCCAATTCAACCTGGATTCCATGTGGTTCGTAGTCGTCGGCCGGAACAACCACGAAAACGACACCGTGACGTTCCATATCGCCTCGCCGGGCGACCTGTGGTTCCACGCCCAGGGCGTGACGGGGGCACACGTGGTCCTCAAGTCGCGTGGTTCCCGCGGGAAACCGCCTGCGCGGGTCATCGAACGTGCCGCATCAATTGCCGCGCACTATTCGCGCGCCCGACACAGCGCTCTGGTACCGGTTATCTACACCGAGCGCCGCTACGTGCGAAAATTCCACGGAGCGGCGCCGGGACAAGTGCGGTGTGAGAGGGAAAAGCTCCTCGTGGTTCCCCCTGTAGAACCCTCAATTACCGATGGGACGGGGTAGCCCCGGCGCCCTGTCGCGGAAAAACCCGCCACCACAGCGACAACGAAACCGGCGCAGGGCCATGACATCCAGGTGTCGCCCGCATCACAGGACCCGCCATCGCACAGAATAAAAAGAGGGCACGGCCAAAACCGTGCTCTCTTTCTCGCTACAGGGTCTGGAGGACAACGCCCGATTCGGAATCAAGCTAAGGGCAAGGGCTATGATTCTCTGGCCTGGCGAGCCACTCAGGGGATGGCACCGGAAAGCCGGCAACGTGTTCACCGACCCCTTGTGCGCAGCCTTCGTGCGCTGCCCTCCAGTTCCGGAACCGTATCTGTCCTCTTCCTGTATTCGGACACCGACACCGGTCGGACAATCCGTTTTAAGACACGGTTCGGCACTGCTGGATACAATACAGCAATATTCGTACCATCAAACCATTTCAGAGCGCAATCAACCACCGCATAACTTGTTACATCACAATTGATTACATTAGATCAACCGGGATGCTGCCGTCCTGCGGTATCCACCACAAAAAAACCGTCAAAATTTTTGACGGCAGTTAAACAATTTTACTGTTTCCCGGGTAAAACTATTTCTCGGTGAAACCGGCCTCTGTGAGGAGAACTTCCTCAAGCGGGTTGGAGAACGGTGGAACCGACCCGTCGTAAATGGTGTTATCGTAATTTACCCAGAAAATCTGGAGCTGAATTTGCGCCGAAGATCCGGTCGGAGAATACGAACCCGAGTACGCCGACACCTGAAGAGAGATTTTCGTTGTGCCGATCGGCTTGAGACGGACGAGCAACGCCACCGGGGTGGTAAAGCGCAGATCCTGTCCGGCATAGTGAATTACCGTGACGCCGGGCGTCACCTTCCGCTCAATCGGCGTCGCGAGCTGGTCGGATAGCGCGGCCAGCGGAGCGACGACCACCAGAACAGCCAGAAACGCCGCACATATTCTCGATCGCAGTTTCATCGCAGATCCACGGATCTCGATTCAGGCCCCGGACGAGTCCCAGGATGAGCCGGTGTTCGGGATCTCCTGCGTTCGGGGTGACAACGAAGCCGGGGAATTATAGCATAAACCGGACACTTCGCAAAGCCACGTCCCCGCGGGCATCGAACGCGATAAGCGTTCCGCACCTGCCCCCCACTGCACCGCGAACGCCCGGCACCGTTGATCCCGGCATATTGGCTCACGGCCGTGGGCAAGCCGTGCCACGAACCCGGGTATTTCCCCGGCGCGAGGTAACTCGAATCGCGTCAAAATACTCGAGAAGAGGAATTACGTGTTTGCGCGTGAGCCCCAGAGCAGTTTTCACATCCCCCACACCAATTTCATCGGACGTTTCAAACAGCGAACCGAGGAGCGTGCGCACATACTCCACGGTGTCACGATGAACCAGCCCCCCCCCGGCGAGTTCGATGATCTCTCCGTGCCCGCGCAGATATCCAATCACGTCGCCCAGCGGTTCAGGGCCGTTCCATTTTTTCTCTACATCGGCTCGAAGCGCAAACGCCGCGCCACAATCGTGGACAAACGTGCTCAGCGCGTCGAGACGCGCCCGCGTTTCTTCGTCGAGTTCGTGATCCTCACCCCCCGTGCGAACTCGATTACCGCAAACGAACAAATCACGTTGTGCACACAATTCTTCGAGCAATGCGTTCCACGCCGAACCGGACCCGTCGAAGCCGACGCGCCTGCGGAGCTCTTCCTTGTCCATTCCCCCTTGCAAAGGATGTTGCTTTTCATGTGCACGCACACGAGATGCGACGACATCCGCCAGCCTGTGTACAGCATCGACGGCAACAACATTTGCTCCAATGCGGGTGGCCACCATCTCGGATTGCAACACGTGATACGCCTGCGGGTCGATACCCGCGGAGGGGACGCCCGTGATTCCCGCACGTTCGAGAACCTTGCGAAGCATCCGCACCGGATCCCCGGTTTCCCTAACGCGAATACGATCGAGCACGTCACGATCAAAACGACGATGCCTTTCCGGGGAAGGATCAATCACGCGCCCCCCACCGATGACTCGCGCCGGCGAATACTTGCGCAATACGATTACGTCCTCATCGGCAGGCACAATCGAAGATTCGAGTCGAAACTGGACAAGCCCGTTCTCTCCCGAGCGCATCCTCTCTTGTTCCAGCAAGATCACACGCCCCAGCACTTCGCGTGCACCGTGGTGAATGCGAAGACGTTCTCTGTTTTTCAACTCGAATTCACTGTAGGTCGCCATCGTAATCCTCGCATCGAACCGCGTGGTGGACACAAAGCGTCCCGCGGTGGCGATCATCTGACCGCGGTGAACATCATCGAGTTTTACTCCCTGCAACGCGATCGCCAGACGCTGGCCGGCGCCCCCTTCCGCGCATTTCGACCCAAAGCTCTGCAATTCCCGTACGCGAATTCGCGCGCCGCCGGGCAGCAATTCGAGTGTGTCGCCAACGCGTACACTGCCCGAGTAACAGCTTCCTGTTACCACCACTCCGATCCCCTGGCGGTGAAATACACGGTCCACGGCAAGACGAAAAGGTCCGGTGACCGGTCGAACGTCGAGTTCCCCCGCAAGACGGCGGAGCACGTCCTTGAGTTCATCGATTCCCGCGCCGGTGCGCGCCGACGTATTTACCACCGGAGCGTTTTCCAGAAATGAGCCACGCACAAGTTCTTCGATTTCGTCGTGCAATAAGAGCATCGTTTAGTCACTACCGAGGTCACTCTTGGAGATAACCACGACTCCGCTCGAAATGCGCAGCGATCGAAGCACCTCCATGTGCTCTTCGGTTTGCGGCATAACCCCTTCATCGGCGGCGATAAGAAGAAGAGCCATATCGATTCCCCCGGCCCCGGAAACCATTTGTTTTACGAAACGTTCGTGCCCGGGGACGTCGACGATCCCGGCAAACAAACCATCACCAAGGTCGAGGGGTGCAAATCCGAGTTCAATCGAGATGCCGCGGGCCTTTTCTTCCTTGAGACGGTCGGTTTCGAACCCGGTCAACGCCCGCACGAGTTCGGTCTTTCCGTGGTCGACGTGGCCGGCAGTGCCAACGATGAAGTGGTGGGATTTCCTGGCGGTCATGGTGCGTTACGAATCCGTTCGATGTGCGCGCCGAGCCCGCGCAGGGATTCTTCGATGCGTTCGTACCCGCGATCAATATGATACACCCGCAGGATTTCCGAGCGCCCGCGCGCTGCCATGGCAGCCAGTATCAATCCGGAGCTCGCACGAATGTCCGTGGCCATCACGGGCACTCCCTCAAGTTGATCCACGCCACGAATCACGGCGAGGTTGCCGTCGAGGCGAAGGTCGGCGCCGAAACGCCGTAACTCGGGAACGTGCGTGAACCGATCGGGGTATATCGTGTCCTTTACCGTGCTGACACCATCCGCAAGGCACAGAACTGCCATAATCTGCGCCTGCATGTCGGTGGGGAAACCGGGATATTCCCGGGTGGTGACATCGGCCGGCGAGAGGCGCTGAGGGCCGGTCACTACCAGCCCCCCCGGCCCGTCGGCGAACGACGCCCCGCACGATTCGAGCGTGTCGATCACTGCGCCGAGGTGTTCGCGCCGGCTCGCCGCCAGCGTCACCGCCCCCCCTGTTACGGCCGCGGCCGCGGCCAGTGTTCCCGCCTCGATCCGATCGGGAATGACCGAATGATCGAGTGGCTCCACACTCGTAACGCCTGTAATTTCCAGCGTGGACGTTCCTCCGCCGACAATCGTCACGCCGGCACGGATGAGCGCCTCGACCAGGTCAGTGATTTCGGGCTCCGATGCCGCATTTTCGATTCGCGTCGTGCCATCGGCGAGCGCCGCGGCCATAACAGTTTGCACCGTGGCACCAACGCTCGAAATTGGAAAAGATATTTCCGCACCGCGGAGGCGTTCACACTCGGCATGGATGTACCCGTGGTCGAGCACCACGTGGGCTCCGAGTTTTTCCATGGCCATCAGGTGCAAATCGATCGGCCGCGGTCCCCACGCACAACCACCCGGCAAACTCACGCGCGCGCGGCCGTGCGCGGCCAGCAAGGGGGCGAGCACATAAATACTCGCGCGCATCGTGCGCACAAGTTCATATGGAGCCTCTACACCGTTTGCATTTGATGTGTCGATGGTCAGCGTTCGGTCTTCGACCGATGTGCGGGCACCGAGCAAATTGAGTAGCTTGATCATCGTGTCAACGTCGCGCAGGCGAGGCACATTGCGAATCACCGAGGTGCCGCGCGCGAGCAACGCAGCGGCCATCAACGGTAGCACGGCGTTCTTTGCACCGTGCACGGTTACCGTACCGTCGAGCCGAACCGGGCCTTCTATTACGAATTTGTCCATCGTGGTTCTCTCGTTACCGGTCACCCGGCCCGGCCGCGTGATCCGTATGAGTCAGTCGACGAATACTCCCCGTTCGTCACCGGGTATCCCGGCGCGCCGTCACCACGCGATCCCGGCCGGCCGTGTCGGGGTGTACGCGCACCGCCTCGAAACCAACAGATTCCAGGATGTGTCTGACGGATTCGCCCTGGTCCGATCCAATTTCCAACAGTATCACGCCTCCAGGCGCCAGTCGACGCCCGACCACCGGGGCGACGCGGCGATAAAACCCGAGACCGTCCGTACCCCCGTCGAGTGATTCTTGCGGATCCCAGTCGCGGACTTCCGGCGGCAGTGCATGGATAACCCCGCTGGCGATGTAGGGCGGATTGCACGCGATCAAATGGAATTCGTCGGGCCAGTCCGCGCCGTGCGCCCCTCCAGAGCCACCGTCGCTTCACAGCAACACGCCGCAAACCGTCCCCCGACACCGGCACGAACCGCATTGCGGCGGGACAGGGTCACGGCGTTAGGATTGACGTCTACAGCGTACACTCTCGCCGATGGGCGATAGTACCCGATGGACACGCCGACTATTCCGCTGCCACAGCACAAATCGAGAACATGTTCCACCCGCGCCGGGGATTTTACCGATGATTCCCGGGTGCTCTCCGCTCGAGACAACATGGCCAGAGAAAGTTCGGCAAGCGTTTCCGTTTCCGGCCGCGGCACGAATACGCCGGGGCTCATCTCAAATTCGAGAGACATAAACTGTGCCGTTTCTATGACATATTGAAGCGGCTCACGATTCCCGCGGCGCTCGATGCGGTCGCGATAGTCGCTCACGTTCTCGTCATCGGGCGCGTCGGCAGAGTGCACGTGCAAATAGAGGGGCGTGCAGGACAGCGATCGACACAGAATCCATTCCGCGTTTCTTCGTGCGTTGGGAACATCGTTACGCCGAAGGTGAGCTTCGCCGGCGCGCAGAAGATCGCGAATCGTCGGAGGGGTCATGACGAAGACTGCTGTTGCAGCTTCGCCATCGTATCCGCGCGCGCGAGGGCATCGATAACTTCGTCGAGATCTCCATCGAGAATCTCCTGAAGGCGATGCAGTGTGAAATTAATGCGGTGATCGGTAACGCGCTGCTGGGGAAAATTGTACGTGCGAATCTTGGCGCTTCGATCTCCTGTCCCCACTTGATTGCGGCGCTCGGCGGACCGCTTCGCGTCTTCTTCCTGGCGCGCCTGGTCGAGCAATCGCGCCCGCAACACCTTCATGGCCTTCGCACGGTTCTTATGTTGACTCTTTTCATCCTGGCAACTAACGACAATTCCGGAGGGAACATGGGTAATTCGCACTGCGCTGTCCGTGGTGTTTACGCTCTGCCCGCCGGGCCCACTCGAACGGTAAACGTCGATGCGCAAATCGTTCGGATCTATTTCTACATCTACTTCCTCCGCTTCGGGAAGCACTGCAATCGATGCAGCCGAAGTGTGAATTCGACCGCTCGACTCGGTAACCGGCACACGTTGTACCCGATGTACCCCGCTCTCGTACTTGAGCGTGCCGTACGCGCCTGGCCCGGTTACCAGGAACACCACTTCCTTGAGTCCCCCGATTCCCGTTTCGTTCTTGCTCATCAGCTCCATTTTCCAACCGCGGCGCTCGATGAATCGGGAATACATGCGCAACAAATCCCCGGCGAATAGTGCCGATTCTTCTCCCCCGGTTCCCGCGCGAATTTCCACCATGGTATTGCGATCATCCGCAGGATCCCTGGGTACCATCAACAGTCGCAGCTTGTCCTCGAGATCGTCGCGACGTGCAGAGAGTTCCTCCATCTCGCCGCGCGCGAGATCCACGAGATCCCCGTCGTCCTCTTCATTCAAATCGATGACGGCCTGATTGTCTTCTATCTGGGAGAGCACGTTGCGCAGGCGCTTCGCCACATCCACCGTTTTTTCGAGCCCGGCGCGTTCCCTCGCAATATTCTGATAACGCGCCTGATCGCGAAGTACGTTTTCGTCCGCGAGTAACTCGGTCAGTGCATCAAAGTGGGCGATGATCTTTGCGATCTGTTCGTTCATTGCGTGCGGAATCCCACGTGAAGGCACACCGCGGGTGGTGTTTATCCGGGTTAGCCAGCAGAGATTTCGAGTCGGACATCCTCGTAGTCGATGCAGGCATCGATCGCCGCGACGGCCACCTCGAGCATGTCATCGGTTGGTTCACGGGTTGTAATTCTCTGTAGCGCGAGACCGGGCCATATCGCCGGACGTATGAAACGCGCGGCGCCTTCGCGTGCCGAGATCTTTATGAATTCATAGGCCAATCCACCGATAACGGGAATCATAGCGAAGCGCAACAAGCGATCATTCCATGTGGCCGGCTTGCCCAGAAAAGCGAATACCACAATGCTCAGCAACATCACAATAATCAGAAAGCTTGTGCCGCATCTCGGATGCAAACGGGTAAAACCACGTGCGTTTTCTATGGTAAGGCCCCTCCCACTTTCGAACGCATAGATCGATTTGTGCTCCGCGCCGTGGTACTGAAAGATCCGTTTCATTTCTTTCCAGCGTGCGATAATCGCGATATACCCGAGAAAAACGGCGAGCCGAACCCCGCCGTCGATCAGGTTAAACCAGATTCCGTTGTTGACGGGGAGCAATTCGGCAATCCACAGCGGAATCAGAAAAAAGAGGACAAAACCCATTCCGAGCGCAATCCCCATTGAGCCCAGGATCGATAGTGTTTGTACGACCCGTCCCTTGTGTCCACGCGTCGGCCTGTCATCGTCCATCGCTTGTTCGGCGGAATAGGCCAGCGACTGGATACCAATCCACATGGTCTCTACCAGATTAATCGCGCCGCGCAAAACAGGGATGTTCAGAAAGCGAAACCGGTGCGTCAGTGCGACGAACCGGTTTTTTTGAATCACGATACGCCCCTGGGCGTTGCGCACGGCGGTGGCGTAGTGCGTAGGGGACCGCATCATTACCCCTTCGATGACCGCCTGTCCCCCAACGCTGAATCCGCTCTTGAACATGATCGCCCCGGGAATTACTTCGTTCCGGCATCTTTGTAGTTGTACTTTTGACGGAACCGTTCCACGCGACCGGCGGTATCGACGAATTTGCGCTTACCCGTGTAAAACGGATGCGACGCCGATGAAATTTCCATACGCACGACATAGTGTTGGACGCCATCGATGTCTCGGGTTTCCTTGCTTGTCATCGTTGAGCGCGTAACGAACTCGGCCCCCACACTGGGATCAACGAATACGACGGGATGGTAGTCCGGATGCAGATTTTTCTTCATAATCAATCTCCTGTGCTGACGATAGACGTAAAGTATAATCAACGCTGAAGTTCCACGCAACCACCATCCCGTGGGGTCAACTCGTTTGGTGGCCCCGCGCGTTGCCGCTATGCATTCATACTCATTAGGAATTGCTCGTTGGACTTGGTCTTACGCAGTTTGGAGAGTAAAAATTCCATCGCCTCGGGCAACGGTTTTTCATTGAGGAACTTGCGCAGAATCCAAATCTTGTCGAGATCTTTCCTGGAAATCAGCAATTCTTCCTTACGGGTTCCCGATCGAAATATGTCGATTGACGGAAATGTGCGCTTGTCGGAAAGACGCCGATCGAGAACCAGTTCCATGTTGCCGGTTCCCTTGAACTCTTCGAAAATCACTTCGTCCATCCGGCTGCCCGTTTCGATAAGAGCCGTTGCGATGATGGTAAGCGATCCGTTGCCCTCGATGTTCCGGGCCGCTCCGAAGAAACGCTTTGGCCGCTGGAGTGCATTGGAATCAACCCCACCCGAGAGGATCTTCCCCGAATGCGGCACAACCGAGTTGTGCGCACGGGCCAGACGCGTAATGGAATCGAGGAGAATTACAACATCTTTTCCGTGCTCGACGAGGCGCTTGGCCTTCTCGATCACCATGTCGGCCACTTGAACGTGGCGCTCCGCCGGTTCGTCGAATGTGGAACTGATCACCTCGCCCTTAACCGATCTCTGCATATCGGTCACTTCTTCGGGGCGCTCATCGATCAACAGCACCATCAGGTAAACTTCCTTGTGGTTGGCTGTAATCGCGTTGGCGATCTTCTGCAGCAGAATTGTTTTCCCGGTGCGGGGAGGCGCCACGATCAGCCCCCTCTGCCCCTTGCCAACCGGCGAGAGCAGATTGATCACCCGCGTCGACAGATCCTCACTGGAATACTCCAGATCGAGAATGTTCTCCGGGTAGAGCGGCGTGAGATTGTCGAACAGCGGCTTGGTCTTGGCAACATCGGGTTGCTCATGGTTCACCGCCTCCACACGAAGCAACGCGAAGTACCGCTCTGAGTCTTTCGGAGACCGGATCTGTCCGGAAATTGTGTCTCCCGTCCGCAGATCGAACTTCTTGATCTGCGACGGCGACACATAGATGTCGTCGGGGCCGGGAAGGTAGTTGTAGTCGGGCGAGCGAAGAAACCCGTACCCTTCGGGGAGCACCTGGAGAACCCCTTCGGCGAAGATGAAACCATTCTGACGGGTCTGTGCTTCGAGGATCTTGAATATCAATTCCTGTTTGCGCATCGATCCGGTGCCTTCGAGCTTGAGGTCTCCGGCAACCTTGAGCAGATCCATGATGGTCTTGCCCTTGAGCGCAGCGATGTCCATTTTAACGCCTGCGGTAGCCATAGTGAGGTTGGTTGGGTTGCCCCGCGGCCTCAGGGTCGCGGGAGGTGTACTGTCCTCGCTGGTCCGGTTGTTGACAGACTGTCACTTCCATTACCAGCATGCGGAACAACGCGTGTCCGCCCGGATTCTGTTCCGATTCAAAAATTGATGGTTGCCCCACTCATGGAGACGTTGAAATATTTCGTTTTATGAGGCGGGAACGTCGCCTGCAGTGTAAACTTCCGGTGGGCTTGCCATTTATCCCCCCTGCAATTTCCGTACCGCCTCCCCCCCCCCAGCGCGATGCAACCCACATATTCCGTATTCCCGGTGCTCACGCCCCCTGAGAGTTCCTCGCGCCTACTGGTTTCGGAGATTTTCGAAACGGCGCAGCGCGTCACGCGCCTTGTCCTTCGCCCCCGTTTCGCTGTAACACCGGGCCAGTAATTGCCATCCCTTGACATCCTTGGGCTTGATACTCGTGTATCTCTCCAACCAGTGTGTCGCTTCGGCGTAGTCTTCCTTGGCGACGTTTGCGATGGCAATATTCAGGACCGTGATGGGCTCGTCCTCACGCAGGGTTAATGCCTTCTGGTAGTACGTAATCGCACGGTCAATGTTCGCCGGGTCTTTCTTACGCAAATTATAGTACGCCGCGCCGAGGTTGTAGTACGTATTGAATTCCGGCGTTTCCACCTTATCTCGCGCCTCGACGGCCATCTTGAGAAAGATCACCGCGCCTTCCCATTTGTGCTGATCGAGTAAATCGTTGCCGATATTCTCGATCACATCAAACCGACTCGGGTCTTCCTCGATCAACCGTTTAAATCGATCCACAGCGTCCTGCGGGCGCCCGACGGCAACCAGCTCCTTGCCCTCGAGTTGCAGCGCCTTGATGTAATTGTTATCGCTCGGATTCGACAGTTGCAATACACGATCCGCCGCCGTGACCGCTTTCTCATGGTACGCCGGTGTGTCCTCGGCAAGGCGGGAGTAGGCAACGGCGAGGTTGTAAAAGCCCACCGCCTGCGATGGATCCCCCGCGGTTGCAAGTTCGAATTCCTTCGCTGCGCCCTCATAGTCCTGGCGGTTGAACGCGCCCTGTCCGAGCTTGTAATGCTTTACAAAATTGTGTCGGATATTGTTGTCCACGTCACGCGCGCGTGTGGGGGTAGGGTCGAGCTTTGCCGATTTCATGAACACCTTATACGCGATCGCGACGCTGTCGAGTTCGCTGTACGAGATACCCAGCTGAAAGTAGGCCTCGGCATCCGTGGAATCTTCGGCGAGCGCCTTGTGCGCCAGATTAATCGCCAGATCGTAGTTTCCCTCCTGATTGCGCAATTTGGCGCTGGTGGTGGCCACGGACTGGCAGCCAAATGAGATGGCGGCTATGCCGAATACCGCAACAAGACACGCAAATGTTCGAAGCACTTTCATTGATACAACCCTCCCGTGGGGCGTTCGTGGAGTCAGCGATCGCGGGGTCTGTCCCGGTCCGCGATCTCGATCAATCATCTGCAAAGTTTCCGAGCAACCCGTACTCTTCATGGGTGCATCGCGCGCAGTACTTGTCGGGTGATTGCTGCCTGGCGGGGCATAAGCCCCGGTGGGTCTTAGAGATCCAATCCCTGGAGGTTCCTGCCCCTATTTAACGGGCAGTGACGACGCCTGTCAAGCCAAATTGATCTAATTTCGTGCCTTTCGCGGGCGGATGCTACAGGAACGACTCCGGATCGACGTCCCAGCGCAGGTCGACAGTGCGCCCTCCAGGACGGTTGCTGGATACCTTCGTGTACGCGTCCAGCGCGGCGTCCTTCTCGGTTTGCGAGAGCGTGCCCTTGATGAGGATCTGGTCGCGGAATCGACCTCGAATCCGGGCCACCAGCGGCTCCGTGGGACCGAGAATTTTTACCCGTCCGTCCGCGAGCGCTCCGTGCAGGACGGAGCGCAACAATTCCGCCCACTCGCCCGTTACGGCGTGGAGCACGTGCTCGTCCCGGGCGCTGCACGATGCCAGAATTACCCGCGAATACGGCGGATAGCCCAGGCTGCGCCGCAGCTCGAGCTCCTCGCGCATGAATCCGTCGTAATCGTGATCCTGCAGGTATCGGAACACATAATGATCGGGCATGTACGTCTGGATAATCACCTCGCCCGGCTGCTCGCCGCGGCCGGCGCGCCCGGACACCTGGGTAAGCATTTGGAATGTGCGTTCCGCGCTCCGGAAATCGGGAAAATTCAACCCTTCTTCGGCACAGATCACGCCCACGAGCGACACGCCGGGAAAATGATGTCCCTTGGATACCATCTGCGTTCCCAGAAGGATCGGGTATTCACCGGTGCAGAACTCTTCGAGAATACGACGGTGACCTTCCTTGCCCGACGTCGTGTCTGCGTCCATACGCAATACGCCGACCCCCGGAAACAGCGACTGCAGCTCGAGCTCCACACGCTGCGTACCAACTCCGGAATAAAACAAACGCACCCCACCACATCCTTCACACCGATCCACTACCCGCCGCGTGTAGCCGCAGAAATGACACCGCATCGTGCGATCAACCCGGTGGTAGGTGAGCGAGATATCACAGTTGCGGCACGTGGCCACCCAACCGCACGCATTGCATTGCACAAAGCGAGCATGTCCTCGTTTATTGAGGAATATGATTGTCTGGAATCCTGCCTTTATGTTGCGATCGATCCGACCGACCAGTTCCCCGGAAAACACGCCCGTCGGGGGATTTCCGTCCTCCCCGGAGCGCATATCCACTATACGGATCCGGGGCAGAGGGGATCCGCCCGCGCGTTCGCGAAGTGTCATCCACTGGTAGCGGGAGTCCATCGCGCGGTGCAACGACTCGGCAGACGGCGTGGCCGAACCGAGGACCACGGTAAGTTCCTCGTACTTGCCGCGCATGAGCGCGACACTGCGCGCGTGATAGCGCGGCTTGTCATCCTGCTTGTACGAATCGTCCTGTTCCTCGTCCACCACAATTAAGCGCAGATCCTGCACGGGCATGAACACCGCCGAGCGCGGGCCAACGACAATTCGCCGTCTACCGTGAACGAGCGATTCCCAGATTGCAAATCGTTCGGGGCCGGACAGACGGCTGTGGATGATGGCCACATCGTCGCCAAACATGCGGCGATAGCGCGCGGTTGCCTGGGGCAAGAGCCCGATTTCGGGAACCAGCACGATGCATCCGCCGCCCTGGGCAAGCACATGGCGCGCGGTCCGCAAATACACTTCGGTTTTTCCGCTGCCCGTGACCCCGTAGAGGAGCACTGGCGCAAATTTCTTCGAAACGAGTGCGGCATCCAGGCGTTGCAGCGCGTCTTCCTGGGCGCGTGTGAGCCGCTCTACGTTGCCATCCATCGCATCGAGACCCGACCCGGGCGCCGGCGCAGCACGCAACACGAGTGTGCCCCGTTTGACGAGCGTATCGGCAACGGGCCTGCGGTATCCCCATTCGTCGAGCACCACGCGCAACGGTGCCTCTCCCCCCGCACGAAGCAGTTCCACGATGAGGGCCAGTTGCTTTCGTGCGCGCGAAAGATCAGCGCGCACGGCGTTCATTTCCGGAGAAGTTTCTCCACCGGCACGAAGCGCTCGATCGGCCACAGCCAGCACGCCTTCGGCGCGTCGGCGCACTTTCGCGCGTCGCAACGCCGGAGGCAACACCGACTGCACAGCCTCCCCTACCGTGCACCCGTAATACGCCGCAATCCACCGCGCGAGGCGAAAGAGGGGCGCAGGCAGATAGGTTTCGCGCAGGCGTTTGATGGGTCGCACGCCCGGCACATCCGCGCGATCGGCCAGGTCCGACACAACTCCACTGAGCATGCGCCGGCCGAAGGGAACATCCACGCGGCAACCAACGTAAACGCTCCCCGCTATGTCGTCAGGGATCTCGTACGTGAAAAGTTTATTTACGGGGACGGGAAGCGCCACGTGCGCAAATCGCATCGGCGCCCGTCGCAGGATGTCCGGGTGCATGGCGCAAAGTATACGCGGGAGCGCGCATCTCTACAAGCCAACCGGACATTTGAGCTGCAACATGGGGACCGACTCAAGCTATTCCTTCTTGCAGCCCAGGATTTCCTGGATGCGCTCGATGAGGTGATTGGGACTAAATGGCTTGATCACATAGTCCACAGCGCCCACTTCGAAGCCCAGCTGTTTGTCCACATCTCTGCCCTTCGCCGTAAGAAGCACCACGGGGATGTTCTTCGTGTCGGGGTCGCGCTTGAGTCGGCGGCAGGTCTCGTACCCGTCGAGAACCGGCATCATGATATCAAGCACAACCAGGTCCGGTTTTTCCTGTTTGGCTTTTTCAATGGCCAATTCACCATTATTGGCGGTGATCACTTCAAATCCTTCTGCCCCCAGGCTAAAATCCAGGATGTGAAGAATATATACCTCATCGTCGACGACGAGAATTTTGCCCATTGCCATGACTGTGTTTCCTCCCTGGCGAAGCGGCAGTCAGCCCCCGAACGGGGCCTCTACGGTTTCGCCGGCCAGCTCCACGCCGGCATCATCGGTGTCGGCAAAACGATCTACTTCTTCTGTTGCGACATCGACGAACACCTGAACAATCGCCGGATCGAACGCTGACCCCGACTGGCGCCGAAGTACTTCCACCGCCTCACCGACGGTGTACTGCTTTTGGTATGGCCGACGTGAGATAAGCGCACGGAATGTGTCCGCCACGCGCAACACCCTCGCCAACACCGGTATTTCGTCCCCCTGGATACCTGCCGGGTACCCCGACCCGTCGAAGTTTTCGTGGTGATACAGCACAGCATCACGCACCGCGGAATTTTCCTCGACCGATTCGAGCATTTCGGTCCCCTCTATCGTGTGCCTGCGTATCGACTCCCGGTCGCGATCGGACAACCTTCCGGGGCGTTTGATCACGCTGTAACCCACGCGGGAAAGCCCGAGGTCGTACACACTGAACGCATAGCGAAGCGTCGCATGCTCTTCCTGGCTCAGGGAAAGTCGAACTGCAACCCGGTCCAGCACGGTAGCCACGGCATCGGTACTCACGTTGTCCACGTACCGGTTTGAGTCCAGCACTCCGCGAAATGCACTGCGCACGCTCTCAAATTCATGCGACCGGCCCACAAAGTCACGCAGCTTTACCACCGCCTGTGACACGCGATCGGCGAAGAACTCAAGCAATCGGCAATCGGAGCCGGCGAAGCGCGGGCGCGCGACCGGATCAGCAACATTAATCACTCCTACAACTTCTTCCGACCAGAGCACAGGAACGGAGAGGAATGATTTGGAGTCGTAGACGTAGTTATTGTTCCGCAGGTTGATGCGGCGATCCGCGTCAATGTCTTCCACAAGGTACGACCGTTTTTCTCTCGCAACGCGTCCCGCAATTCCCTCGCCAACCCGCACCCGTGTTTCTTCCACAATGCTCTCATCGAGGCCGATCGCGCATTCGATACGCAACTCTTCCGTATCGGGATCGCGGAGCATAAGCGAAGCCTTCTTCACGTTCATTAGTTCCGCCACCATCTCCACCAGCGATTCGAGGTATCGCTCCACTTCGTAGCGGCGCATCGTCCCATCGAGATTGAATACATGGCTGTGCACGATTACCTGTTTTTTGGGAATGACAACCACAAAGCGGGTTCCTCTTCCCGGCATGTTTTCCACCCAGACATTGCCATCGTGCCAGTCGACGATATTTTTCACGATCGCCAGACCCATGCCCGTACCCCCGTATTTCCGCGTGCTCGAATTATCGACCTGGTGGAACTGATCGAATATTTTGTCGATCTGATCTTCCTCAATCCCAATCCCGTCATCTTCTACAACAATGCGAACCGACACCGACTCGTCCTCCACCCGTAGCCAGACGTTTCCTCCCTCCGGCGTGAACTTGGCCGCGTTCTGGAGCAAGTTGATCAACAGTTGCCGCATCAATTCGGGCTCCCCGCGTACCAGAATGTCGCGATCCGGCAGGTCGTTGCCTAACGTAATATGCTTTTTCTCGAAGTTGCTTCGGAGCTCCGCCTGCACATCCCGCACCGCGCCCGACAGGTTGCAGGGGGTACGTTCAAATCGGACCGAACCTTTTTCCATATGAGAAAAATCGAGAATATCCTCGATGAGCGCCATCAACCGATTGCTTTCCTCGTCGATTACGACGAGGAACTCCTTGAGAATAGATCGATCAACGTCGTCTATGCTCTTCAGAAGAGTTTCGCAATAGGCACGAATTGACGTGAGTGGCGTACGAAATTCGTGCGATACGGTGGCCACAAAATTGGATTTTAGCTGATTTAATCCAGAGAGTTGTTCTGCGTACTGTTTCAGTTTTTTGTTTTTCTCGCGAACATCCTTGTAGTAGGTGGCGTTACGAATAGCAACTACGGACAGCGTCGCGATCATATCCAGGTGGTCTATAGCATCCACGAGCGACAAATCCGGGTTGTGGGGTTTTCCCACCGAAATATAACCGATCGTCTGTCCCTCGGCGTTATCGTCTACCAGGGGCACAATCAAGCGATCAATCTCACTCCAGTGGTCAGACGCGAGTACCGCACCGGGAATCGTACCCGTGTCCGATTCTGCCGGCACATCGTTTGTTTCGCGCCGGACAAAATAACTCTTTCCGATCTGCGTCCGCGCATCGAGCATTGCCCGATACTCTGCAAGAGGAACACGGTGATTCAACAACACTTCCTCCGCATCCGGATTGATGCCGGTGAATGCCCTCGTTTCGAAACTCTGAGTGCGATCGTTGAGTAACCGGAGTATTACCGTACGAAACCCGAGTTCATCACGAATCAAATCGACCACCATTTGGAGCAATTCCTTCAGATCATTTCGTTTTTGAATCCGTATTCCGATCTGGACAATTTTCTCCAATCCGTCGACGCGCGCGGCGAGATTGCGAAAGTGATCCTGCTGACGCTGGATCATCGAACTGGAATCATCGTACAGATCGGAGGCTACGCGGTTAAGATGCTGCACCTCGGCCTTTGCTCGCTCGGCTTCCCGGTGCTTCCACGAAGCGAGCTTGCGATGGTAGAACCCCTGTACCAGGTACGAGCTCTGCATCGAAAACAGGCCGCACACGAGAGCGGCCACGTCCGCACCCCGTGACACCCGCAGCAGGAACACGGATACAACTCCGGTGAAGGCGCTTGTACCAATAATCGCAATCCACGACGTGATGAGCGCCGCGGTCATGAGAATGAGAAACAATCTCATCTCGTTCCGGGCGGTATTTGCCATACGGAGCATTTCCAAATAAGCGCGTACGGTGGCAACCAGCAGTAAAACATTGATGAATCCACGCAGCGATCCTCCACCCGTGTGGGGAATCACAACATAAACCAGGGCACCCGCAAGCGCGAACAGAGCCATCTGATATTGAAGAGTTCGTCGTTCCCCACTCATATATATCGCAGGCGACTCCGCCGGAGTGTCGTCAGGGTGATCGGCCAGATCGAGCGCCTCGCCCACCGCCGCGATAGCGAACGGCATGGACCGCACTTCCAAATACATGCATACCAGGTTTAGAACAACAAACATCAGCGGCGGTAATGTGTGCGAGCCTACGAGTGACGCGCTGAATACAATAACCATAGCCCGGCTCACCGCAAAGGTCAGCGCGCCAAATGAACGGTGATAGAACTCGCCCGTATTATCGGTAGCCATCTCACGCCAGAGCGTAAGCATCACGAGCAGGAGCAATACGCCACCCACCGCCATATACGTGCTGGGCGTGCTCATTGCCAAAGTATTCGCAAATAGATCGTTCATCCCACGATTACACCGTTATGCCGACGGCGCGATGGTACGCGCCTCTTTGATCAAACTTCGGAACTCGCGTTCCTGACCTATGGACAGCCGCCCCTCCTCACGAAGTACCCATACAAACGCATCCACTACCCCTTCATCAAATTGACGCCCGGAACAATCAACGAGTTCTTGAACCGCGTCCTCCACACTAACGCGTTCGCGATACGGACGGCCCAGCGTCATCGATTGAAATGCATCAATAACGGCGAGCACGCGCGCACCAATCGGAATTTGCTCGCCGTGCAGGCCCATGGGGTACCCCTTCCCGTCGACGCGCTCGTGGTGATACAAGATGATATTGCTGACCGACTCTATGAATTCGAGTGGGCGAATCAGCTCGGCACCGCGCTGCGGGTGCTTTTCAATTTCGGCGCGCTCCTTGTCCGTCAAACGGAGTGTTGTATTCAGAATGTCCGTGCTGATTTCCGTCATACCGATGTCGTGTACGCTCGCCACATATTGCACGACACTCACTTCTTTTTCTTCCAGACCGAGACGACGCGCCACTTTAGCGGCAAGGTTAACCGCCGACTCGATGATTTTCGTACGGGAATGCGTGTCGAGCATGCGCCGGAATGCTTCGATGGTATCTTCGAGGTACGCCCTCGAATCTTCCACGATGCGTACCCGTTCGAGCGCACGCGATATACGCTCGCTAAAGGAACTCAAAAGGTTCAAGTCGTCTTGCGCAAATGCACACCCGTCGGTTTTATTGTTTACGTTGATTACGCCGACAATCACGTCATTGACCACAAGCGGAACGCTCAAGAGCGACATCGTGTCATACTGCGGATTGTTCGGGCAGGAATACACCTCGTTTTCCTCGATGTTATCGATAAGCAGGGGCACGCCGCTTTCCGCCACCCGCCCGGCGATACCCTCCCCCATTTTTACGCGCGTATGATCTACCACCCACTGATCGAGCCCGTATGACATCTTGATGAACAGTTCCGAGCGTGTCTTATCGAGCAACATCAGAGACACAATGCGTGCCTGCAGAAGTTCCGCAATCATTTTTACGATCAGCTCGATCATTTCGTGTAACTGATCGCGCGCGTCTACTACCTCGGCAATATACCCAATGAGGTCGTTGAAGCAGTGCTCCCGGGGCAAATTAAAGGTAAACCCCGTCCCCTCGCCCTCGTGGCTGACCACGTCAATAGTCCCGCCGTGTTGCTCGATAATGTTTTTTACGATCGCGAGCCCCAGACCCACCCCTTCAACTCGTGCGTCCGGCGAGTGCACCTGGAAGAACTTGGTAAACACATCCCCCACCGCCCCATCGGGTATTCCAATTCCGTGATCTTCAATTGACACACTGACGTTTACCGCCTCAGCACGCGCGCATATGTTTATCGACGTTCCCTCCGGCGAGTACTTCAGCGCGTTGGAGATCAGATTGATGAACACCTGTTTGACGAGATCGGCATCCGCGTCGAGGCGAGGAATGTCTTCTGGAATGTCGATGACCAGTTCCACATTGCGTTCGTCCATTGCCGGCTTGAGCATCTGGGACACATCATCCACCACTCGTTGTAGCCGTACGGACGTTCTCTTGAGCGGACGCTGGCCGAATTCAATGCGGGACACGTCGAGAATGTCATTTACAATACGAATAAGCCGATCGGTCTCACTGCGGACGATCGCCAGAAACTCTTCGCCCTGCGTAAAATTCGGATCCGCAATATTGGACGCGAGCGTTTCCACGTACGCCTTGATCGATGTCAGGGGGGTTTTTAACTCATGGGATACGTGCGTTACAAAGTCTGACTTGAGCGCATTGGTTTTTTCCAGCGCGCCCATCTGCGTTTCCAGATCGCGAATGTGTCGCTCGAGTGATTCGTGTAAACTACTCTTATCAATTGCCGTGGATAGTTGCGAGCTCAGCGACGTCAACAACTCCACCCGCCGCTTGTCCATCCCTCCAGCCTTGAACTGACCGGTGTACACTGTGCCCGTCACATGCTTTCCCGTCATCAGCGGAAAGCCAACGATAGACCGGATACCAAAGTGGTGGAGAAAATCGCTGCAGTTCGCCCGCTTGTCTTTCTCAATATCTTTTACGATAATCGGCGCCCTGTGCGTCCATATCCATTCACTGAGACCGCCGTGGCGCAGGCGCCGGCCCAGCTGCACTGCCTGATCCTGGTTTACCCCCACGAATACCGCGTGAGTAATTTCCTGCTTGTCGTTGATTAGAACAATAGCTGCCCACGGGCGATTCACCAGCAAAGTTACTTCTTTTGCCACGATCTTCAATAGCGTATCGATGGAAATGGCCGAGTTGATCCCCAGACTGATGTCGTACAAATGGCTGAGTTCGTCAATACGCTCGCGTGATTCCTCACCCGACCGCCGCAGCGATTCCAGGGTGCGCGCTACTCTTTCCTGGAACGCCTGGGAAAGGAACACGACGAGGCTGATGAACGCCGATATGACCAGGAGCGAACCGGCGACGTAGTGGCGATTCAAGAACACGCCGGATTCGGACCGATAGCAGGTGAAGTGCGGAATAGTTCCGGCCATTTCCAACAACGAAAGAACCGTCACGGCCGCAATCGCACCCGCCAGCAGGTAGCGCACCGTGGTTTTCCACGACAGGAGGTTGCCCGCGAAGAAGATAGGAACGGTCAGCAACAGCAGAAACGGGCTCTCAATTGTTCCCGTCAAATAGATGAGGGCGACGATGAGCGCTACATCGACTACGCTGGTGTACACGCGCCGCGCATAATTCCGTTGGTCCGCGCTCCAGCCCATTCGGTGCCCTACGAATTGCCACATTTTCGCCGCGTTGTATTGCAGCAAACACCCGACGAGAAACAGACTCAACAGGGCCGTTGCATGGTACTCAAACTTTCCGAGTAACCGCGCAATAAACACGATCGCAAAGAACGCCACCAACTCCACGAAACGCAAATAGATGAGCCCCGTCGTACCGTCACGTAACCCGCTTATGAACCGCTGTTTCTTGTCACCTGGTTTCACAGCATCACCACCGAGTCATCGCCGGAATCATCGAGAGCGGGGAGGGTTACGTGAACTGTTGATCCTCTGCCCTTTGCGCTTTTCATGTGCACGCTTCCGCCGGCCATTTCTACCAGGCTGCGCACCAGTGTCAGCCCCAGCCCCGTTCCTTCGCTCTTATTGTCGTGCAGCCGCACAAACGGTCGGAAAATCCTCTGAATTTCGTTTGGTGCGACGCCGACTCCCTCATCGATTACACGGATCTTCAATAGTCGGCGCCCACTCATACCCCTCTGGTCCACGGCGCGCTCCACTTCTATCCGCACCGGCGTGGAAAGCGACGAGTACGCAAGTGCGTTTTCTATCAAATTGCCGATGATCAGCCGGAGCGCGTCGGCACTGCACGCGATGGGACGCACGTTTTCCTCCACCCATACATGCACCCGTGAACCTGCGTGCAAACGCGCTGGTAAGTCGGAAATGGCTTCGCTGATAACGTGCGCCACGTCCACCAGAATCGCCCCGGTAACCGGTTCGTCCTTCCCGATCTGGAGTAATTCGAGATAAAATGACATTAAGTCGTCCAGTACGCGGCATTCGCGTCTGGCCTTTTCGGCCCATTTCAGCGTCGAAGACATTTCGGCGCGCTCAATATCGTCACACACCAGCTCGAGATACCCCGATAACGCTGTCGTGGGCTTCTTGAGTTCGTGCCCCATCAACATGCGCGTCGACTCGATAATTCGTTCGTATCGCCCGAGCTGTTTACGCAGAGCATCCGCTTCCGCACGCGCTTCGTTGAGCAACGAATCGAGCATTTGTGCGCGGTTATTGGTGACTTCCGTGGTCATGTTCTAGCTCTCTCTCGCCCCGCCGGCTTAGTCCACCCTGCTGCCCGTGGGCCGGGACACGCCCTCGCTGCGGCGTTCCCGTACAATTACGCTTCCCGTTATTTTTTTCCCGTACTCCTTAAGACCACTGGCAACGTCATTAATCTCGGCGAAATGCTGCACGTGGTTGTCTGTGCTCATCACCAGAGCCATCGTTACTGCCATGACGGGGATTCTCTTGAGATTGCCCTGGCGGTCGCGAACCTCGAGGTACCCGCGCTTCACATCGTCATCGTTGAGGAGCAACAACGAACCGCGATCAAATTCGTCGACGATGTAGCGCGCCATGATGTCTGCGCGTATGGGGGATGCGATCATTACAAAGTCGTCGCCTCCGATGTGACCGATGAAATCTTCGTTGGCACCCAGTTTTTCGATGGTGCGGCGTAAAATACCGGCAAGAAAACCGATAATCTGATCGCCCTTCTGGTAACCGTAGTAGTCGTTGAACCCTTTGAAATTGTCGATGTCAATGTAGCAAAACGCGTATGGTTGTTTCTTGGCGATACGTTGTTTGATTTCGCGTTCAATTGCCGTGTTGCCCGGCAAACCAGTCAGCGGGTTCGCCTCCTTCTGCTGCATATTCCAGTCGAGTACATTCTTGACGCGCAAGAGAAGCTCGTCGTTGGAGTACGGCTTGACGAGGTAGTCGTTTGCCCCCTTTTCGAGCCCGGCCACCTTGTCTTCCTGGTCTCCTCGGGCGCTCAGCATAATGATCGGAATTTGACTTAACCCAAAATCCTGTCGCATTTTGCGACACACCTCGTACCCATCCATGCGGGGCATCATCACGTCGAGCAGCACCAGGCTGGGCTTGATCTCCGCGGCGCGCGTGAGCGCTTCGTCCCCGTCGGCAGCGAGGTACACCTGATACCCCTCTCTCTCAAGCGTAAACTTGAGGATCTGCCGGATGTGCGGCTCATCGTCGACAACCAGAATTCGAAAACTCGTGTCGTCCTGTGTAATCATGTCTCAGTAATTCGCGTGGTGTGACGTTGTTGCGTAAATTGACTGCCGGGGAAGGGGCAAGAGCTATGCCACGGCGAGATGGCGCGCCAACGTACGTCACCATAGCAAGTTATATGACAGGAAATGACTGCCGGGGGCCGCGGGGGGCATCAACGCGCACCGGGGGCGTTGCTTATCGAAGACCGTGCCCTCCGGCGGGGAGCAACAGGAAATTGCGCGCCCTTATGAGGAATCCTGCGCTGGGGCGAGGGTGCCGCGTGCGAACACGTCGAGCCGACCCCCGTCGTCACGGCCAGCGCGCAGCAATGTGCAGCCCGCACGTGCAACCATCGCCCCGTTGTCGGTGCAAAATTGCAGCAGCGGTGCATGCCACGACATCCCGCGTTGGGCACACGCTTTTTGCAGATCGCGGCGGAGCACCGAGTTGGAGGCCACCCCTCCGGCAATATACACATGCTTTACGTCAAACGATTCGGCACACGCGATGGTTTTTGATACCAGCACATCGACGATCGCGCGCTGCGCGCTCGCCGCTACATCGGCGACTTCGACGGCGGCCGCGCTCCGTTGGTCCACAAATTGGCGAACCGCAGTCTTAAGCCCGGAGAAACTGAATTCAAGGTTTCCTTGCCCGCGCAACGCACGCGGAAATTCGACGGCCGCGGGATTTCCTTCCTGCGCCGCCTCTTCCACCGCCGGCCCGCCTGGAAATCCTAGACCGAGTAACTTGGCAATTTTGTCGAACGCTTCGCCGGCGGCGTCGTCGCGCGTCGACCCGGCGAGTCGGTACTCTCGTGGCTCCGGAATATGAAAAAGTTGCGTGTGCCCACCGGAAACAACGAGAACCACGCATGGGTGACGCATGGGTTCCCCGTCGAGTTCATTCGAGAGGATATGCGCCTCTATGTGGTGAACGCCAACCACCGGGCGCCCGAGACCAACCGCAAGCCCGCGCGCAAAGCCCACTCCCACGAGCAACGAGCCTACGAGCCCGGGGCCGTTACTTACGGCGATACCATCGATATTAACGCGGGGCGTTCCGGTTTCCGCGAGCAACTGCTCGAAGACCGTGAGGATTGAGCGTACGTGTTCGCGCGAGGCAATTTCAGGAACAACGCCGCCGTAGCGATCGTGCACGAGTTGCCCGGCCGTGTACACGCCGACGACTCCTTGCACGTCGTCATAAAGCGCCAGCGACGTGTCGTCGCAGGACGACTCAATTCCAAGTATCAGCATGAGAACCCGCCACCATAGAGGAACGTGGCCCGGGCAAACGATACGGGGTGAAAACTACAGCGCGCTGTCTCCACTTTCACCCGTGCGAATACGAATAGCGTCGTCGAGTGGGAAAACAAAAATCTTGCCGTCCCCCACGTCACCGGTACGCGCCGATCGCACCACGGCATCTACGATCTGCTCCACTTGATCATCGCGCACCACGACTTCCAGTTTGCTCTTGGGTAGAAAATCCACATGGTACTCGCTGCCGCGGTACAGCTCGGTATGACCTTTTTGCCGCCCGAATCCTTTTACTTCGGTAACCGTCATCCCTTTGACGCCGGCTTCGGTAAGGGCGGCTTTCACGTCATCCAGCTTGAACGGCCGAACATATGCCTCAATTTTTTTCATTTTGTGAGCCCGATCGACGGCACCTCGTAGTTTACGGTAGCACACAGGCTTACGCAAGTGATACGTTGACCGTGCCACCGATGAAGACGCGCGAATCGAACATCCGGAGTGCCGTAATCGCCGCCCTGTCGGCGACGATGGCCGGCGGCCGCCCCTCCGGCGCCACCATGGATCGTAGCCTGTCCGCCTGCGGTTTTCTGGCTCCCCGACAGGCGGCGGCCAACCTCGTCGCGCTTGCTGGCCGGGCCCTCGAGGCACGTGGCGACCCCGCACACGCCGAAGAGGATATGACCGCGCTGTTGACCTCGTGTGCCGACGCCCCATCTCCCGACGACGCGCTCCGCAACCTCGACCGCTTTCTCGAACGGTCGGGCGGAATTTCCGCATTCCTGTCGGCCACAATGGTTGCCCCGCCTTTCCGCTCCATGCTCACGATGCTCTTCGGAGCAAGCCAGTACATGGCCGACATACTCGTGCGCAGTCCGGGGTTGGCGTACTGGCTCAACGAGCAGCGCACCTGGAACATCAGCCTGGAGCGCGAGTCGCTCGCCGGCCAATTAAAACCGGAGCCATCGCCGTTTGGGTCTTTCGAAAGCCGGCTCGATGCGATCCGCCGCGCGTACCGGCGCAGCCTGCTCGTCATTGGCGCGCGCGATTTAGTGCAACGGGTGTCGATTGAAGAGACAACGCGCCACCTCTCGGACCTTGCCGAGGCCACGGTGAACGCCGTCCTCGAGTGCGTGTCCGAGACCATACCGGCCCCCTCCGGGGGAGGCGACACTCTCGCCATCATCGCCATGGGAAAACTGGGCGGCAGGGAATTGAACTACAGCTCTGACATCGACGTGGTGTTTGTGTGCGACGGCGCGTCTGACGAGGACACAGATCGGTACACACAGATCGCGCGCGGCGTTATTGACGCCCTGGCCACGTCGACGGCCGAAGGTTACCTGTATCGCGTGGACCTGCGCCTTCGTCCCGACGGTAAAGCCGGCCCCCTCGTTACCACAATGCCGGCCGCGCGCCTCTACTACGAGAATCGAGGCCGACCATGGGAATTTCAGGCCATGCTCAAAGCACGCGTAATTGCCGGAAATCAACAGGTCGGATCCGCGTTTCTCCATTTGCTTTCGCGGCTCATTTTCTCGCACTCGCTCTCATACTCCCCCATCGATAGCATCGCCACCACGAGGGCACAGATTCACGAAAGCCTCCCCGCCCACGGGCGTGGCTTCAATATCAAACTCATGGAGGGAGGGATTCGCGACGTCGAGTTTATCACGCAAACCATCCAGCTGATGCACGGAGCGGGGGCACCGGACGTGCGCGGAACGAATACACTCGATGCGCTGAAAGCCATCGTGAAACGGGGATACCTGCAGCGCTGGGAGGCGGAAAACCTGGCCGGCGCGTATCGGTTTTTCCGGCTCGTAGAACATCGTATGCAAATGATGCACCAGATTAAGACGCACACTGTGCCGGCGGATGAAGCCGGCGTCGCGTTGCTCGCACGCCGGTGCGCGGCCGGTCCGCTTGGTTCGTACACGCGCACCACATTTTTGCAAACGCTCGCGAACCACCTTGGTAATGTGCGGGCCATCGCCGAGGGATTTTTTTCGGACAGCAAAGTGCATCCACACTCGGCGCTATTGATGCTGCCCCCGGATGACGAACGGACGCAACGCATACTCGGGCAGTACGGACTGAGTGATACCCGCCGGGCAATCGGCGCGCTGAATACGATGGCACACGGATCATTCCCCCGCTTGCTCGATCGCAATACACGTCGCGCATTCGAAGAGGCTCTCCCTGTAATTCTCGAGGGCATCGCACCCTCCGGCGAGCCCGATTCTACCCTCGTCAACCTGTCGCGCATCGCATCGGCCGGACGCAACGAAGCAGCCTTTTATCGCCTGTTGTGCGACACTCCGCCCGCGCGCGACTTCGCCCTGTTCGTCGCCGGCATGTCGTCAATGCTCACGTCTGCGTTGTGCAATCAGATTTCTTTGTTCGAATCGTTCGCGCGCACCACCGGCTCGGTGGCATCGAAAACCCGGGTTCGCCACATCGCGGACGACGACCGCTTTGATCTCGATGCGGCCAACGCCGGCGGGCGTGAAGCGGCGCGCAGGCAACAACGTCAACGAGCGTGGTTCGATCGGTGCCGTCTCTACAATTTCGCCGCCGCCTGCGGAAATGGTTTTGCACCCGTGGGTGATGGGCCCTCCCGTTCGACGATCGCTTCCCTTCAGGTAGCGGCTGCATTCGACGAGGCGATCGGCCCACAGAGCGGCGTGGCGGTTTTCGCGATGGGCTCCTATGCCACCGAAGAAGCCCAGCCCAACAGCGACGTCGACCTCCTCGTTGTAACCGATGGAGCAGACATAAACGAAGTGACGCGGCGCGTGCACAAGGTGGTGCGTTGGTTCGACGAGGGCCGGATTCTCAAGCTCGATTTTCGGCTGCGGGGGGAGGGAGAAAATGCGCCTCTGGTACAGTCTCTCGACACCTATCACTCATATTTCACGACACGTATGTCCGCGTGGGAACGCGTAGCATTCGCGCGATGCCGGCCATGGTGGGGAGACCAGAATATACACCACGCGTTTCTGGGCGAATTAGACAGCATCATCGAACAGCCCGTTCGCGCGAACGACGTGGAAAAACTCATGGGTGTCCGGCGTCGCCTGGAAGGTCTTGGCCCGTCGCGCTACGGCGTGTGGGACACCAAGCGGGCCGCGGGCGGCCGTTACGACATCGAATACATCACGTATGTTGGAATCGGCCAGCACCCTCGCAAGGGCGGGTCGCTGGGAATGAGCCTGCGCGATCGGCTTACCCACCTGACCAGTTCGGGATTTCTCACGGATGGCGAAGCTGCACACTGCGCCGGCGCTCTGGATGTATTCGCACGCGTGGAATACCTGATGCAATTGCAGCGGTTTTCATTGCCCCAATCGGCAAAGCGCCACGCAAAGATAGAGACCTACCTCGACCGAACTCTCGAATGGATCGGTTCCCCCCTACCGGGAGGAATCTCAACGGCTCTCGTTGAGAGCAAGAAGAACGTACGTGCTGTTTACGAAGCCGTACTCTCACGGTCACGAGATTGAACCAGAGACCTTCGAATCGCGTCGCGAAGTTTGCGTAACAACCGCGCATCAGCAATTTTTTCTCCCCGACGATTCGTCACGTAAAAAGAATCGATCGCACGGTTCGCTTCGGTGGATATATTTGCACGGTATACAATAAGCCCTTCGCGTGAGAATGCGTCGGTAATGTAAAAGAGCAGTCCGGGGCGATCTGCAGCAAAAATATCTACGATAGTAAAGTCGTCGGAAATGTCATTCTCGAAACGTACTTTGATATCCACCGGGATTGTGGATCGTCGTATGCGCCGCCACCTTCTGGCATGCGCGTCTACTCCGGTCATCAGATTCACCCGGCCCCGGGATACGTCCGCCAGGGTGCGGCCCACCTCGCTCACAGCCCGCTCCAGATCACCGTCTTCCGCCACCGTCTGAATTAGCGCACAATCGAACACGTCTATTGCTATGGCGTCTTTTCGCGTGAAAGCATACGCGTGCAGAATCGTGAAATTGTTTATCGCCAGGGCGCCGCACATTTGCGCCAGCAGTGCCGGTGAATCGTGCGCCACAATGGTTATACGAATGGTATCGCCGTACGCGCGGTGCTCCACGCACGGCTCCGCCGCCGTTACCTCGTCCACCATTCGCATGTGTCGGCGGACCATGGCGGAAGTCATCGTCAGCAGGTAACCGCCTGGAAGAAGGTCGAGATGGGCAAGCGCGCGGGCCCGCTCGTGCGGGTCACGGTATGACTGGAGCAAACGGTGTTTGTGCCTCTTGTATACCGCTTCTGGTTTTTTCTCACTGCGCGCCATAAAGTCGTAAGCGCGCAAGTACAGATCCCACAACAGCGAACGTTTCCATTCGTTCCACACGTCCGGCGACGTAGCCCTGTAATCGGCATAGGTGAGCAGGCACAAATACTTCAGCGTTCTTCTGTTTCGCACCACGCGACAAAATGCCTCGATTGTACCGAGGTCGGAAGGGTCACGACGCTGGCTGTAGTGCGACATGACAAGGTGATGTTCGATGAGCCGGCCCACAAACGCTGTTTCTTCGGCGGGTGTGCCCATCCGTTTGAGGATTCGGCGGGCGAGTTCCGCTCCTTTGCGCGCGTGTCCACGCCCGGATATTTTCCCCACATCATGCAGGAGAGCGGCCAGGAACAACGCGCGACGGCCGTCAATTTCAGAATAAATGCGTACGAACGGATCTGCGGGATCGGCGCCCGGAGCCCCGAGCGCTGCAATGTACTCGAGAACCTGAAAACTGTGCTCGTCCACGGTGTAGTGGTGATAGAGGTCATAGCGCTTGAGGCACGTGAGCTGCTCGAACTCGGGGACAATGCGCATCAGAAGGCGGGTGTCGTGCAGCGAGCGAACCACCAGCGCCACGTTGCGATCATCCGCGACCAGATCGAGAAATTCACGGCGCATGCGCCGAACCACCGGTGCCCCGCGAAGTGGGCCCTGCAAGTTATCCACAAGGCGGCGGCGCAGTGCCCGGCTGAGCCTGCGTCCGGTTTGTTTTTGTGTGGCGAATACATGGAGCGGATTTTTCTGCAGCCGCTCCGGTCGTAGCGGCAGGTTCAGCGTGGTCTCATCCCGCCGTACGCGTCCCGAACCGAGCAAGACATCTACACGACTACCGTGTCCGAGATCCGTCAAACAATCCGCTGTTATCCGGTAAATAGCCCGCATGTGTGTGTAGAGTTCCCGCATGAAAAATTCCACCGCCAGGTGTCCGCCTCGGTCCCTATAGCCCAGGGCGGTTGCCACGCGACGCTGCAACGCCACGGAGAGCACGTCCTGCCTCGATCTCGACAGCAGGTGCATTTCGATGCGGGTACGCAGGAGAGCGTCGTACGCGGCTTCCAGTTCCGCGCGTTCTCCCCGCAGTACGAGTCCTTTCTGTTCCAGCGTTCGAATACCGCGGTGCACCCGGCCTATTTGGCCAAGCCAGGTAAGAGTATGATAGTCGCGCATCCCGCCCGGGCTGAGCTTAACATCGGGCTCAATCAGCTGGTAACTCCCGCCAAACTTGTCATAGCGCATCTGTGCGTCGTGAATCTTGCGTTGGAGGTATTGGCGGCGATCACTGCGCCGGATCCGCGCCACTGCCTTTTCGAGTCCCCGCGCCACGCGCCGCGAGCCGCACACCCAACGACTCTCGATCAACGCGGTCTTGGTGTCGATGTCCTGCGCCAGAGCCTCTTCACTTTCCACGAGCGATTCGATCGCATGTCCGGGTTCAAGGCCGAAATCCCACATCAGGCGCGTAAAGCTCGCCGCTATGGCATCCACCTCCCGGCTGCGACGTCGGCACACGATGAGAACATCCACGTCAGAATGCGGGGCCAGCTCGGCGCGCCCGTAGCCGCCCATCGCGATCACCGCAATGCCCGTCTTGTCGGCGCTCAGCCCGTGGCGATGGGCGGCGCGCTGCAGCAGCAAACCGAGCAGCGTATCGACCACACGGGTGTACTGAGCGGAAAACTTACGCCCTCCGGTGTTCGGCGTGCGCCCATCCACGATCGGACGCGTCAGCGTGCGGAACAACACCTTCACGTCGCGCAAGAATATTTTCTTGGACACAAGGCGACCGCCGGGGCCGGAAAGATCCGGCCCCGCTGCAGGAAGGGACCTATGCACGGTTTTCTTTTGCATGGAGCGTGGGATGATGCGCCGTCACGGATCGGCTCGACCCGGCGAACCCTCCGCTACGCCGCACGGTCGGATCCGCGTGGAAGGGCGCGTCGTGCCCGCTCAACTCCCGGACTCCGGCCCCGCTAGGCGTCGTAATAGAGGAAGAATTCGTAGGGATGCGGCCGCAGTGCGAGCTGCGCGATTTCGCGCTCCCGCTTGAAGTCGATCCACGTGCGCACCACGTCCTCGGTAAACACGTCGCCTTTGAGGAGAAAGTCATGATCTTCCTCCAGCGCCGCCAGCGCGGCGGAGAGCGATACCGGCGTCTTGCGTATTTGAGCAAGCTCTTCCGGCGGCAGATCGTAAATGTTCTTATCGAGCGGTTCGCCCGGGTCGATACGATTTTCCACCCCGTCGAGCCCCGCCATCATCATCGACGCAAACGCCAGGTACGGATTGCATGTTGGGTCGGGGCAGCGGAACTCTACGCGTTTGGACTTCGGCGCATGCGAGTACATCGGCACGCGCACCGCCGCACTGCGGTTGCGCTGCGAGTACGCCAGATTTACTGGAGCTTCGAAACCAGGAACGAGGCGCTTGTACGAATTGGTTGTCGGGTTCGAAAACGCCAACAGCGACGGCGCGTGTTTGAGCAACCCACCCACAAAGTGAAGCGCCGTTTCGCTGAGGCCGGCATACCCGTTGCCGGCGAACAGCGGCGACTCGCCGTTCCACAGGCTGATGTGGACGTGCATTCCTGATCCGTTGTCGTTGAACACCGGCTTGGGCATAAACGTAACTGTTTTATCGTTACGCCTCGCCACATTACGGATTACGTATTTGTACACGAGAAGCTGGTCGGCCATCTTGACGAGAGTGTCAAAATGCAGATCGATCTCAGCCTGTCCCGCCGTGGCCACTTCGTGGTGCTGCGTCTCCACGTTGATGCCGAGTTTCATCAACTCGAGCATCATTTCGGTTCGTAAATCCTGGTGCGAGTCGGTCGGCGGCACAGGAAAATAGCCTTCCTTATATCGCGGCTTATAACCCAGGTTGGGGCCTTCATCACGCCCCGAGTTCCACGAACCTTCCTGCGAATCGATCATATAATACCCGCTATTCTCGCGCTGGTCAAACCGGACATCATCAAAAATAAAAAACTCGGCTTCGGGGCCAAAGTACACCGAGTCGGCAATACCGGTACTATCCAGATATTTCTCCGCCTTGATCGCCACGTTTCTCGGGTCACGCGAAAACCGTTCGTGCGTAATCGGGTCGAAGATATCGCCCACGATGGAGAGAGTTTTTTCGCTGGTGAAGGGGTCCATAAACGCGGTATTCGGATCGGGAACGACGAGCATATCGCTCTCGTTGATACTCTTCCATCCGCGAATGCTCGATCCGTCAAACCCGAACCCTTCGTCGAAACATTCCGGCGTGAGTGAGCCAATGGGCACACTGAAATGCTGCCACGTCCCGGGAAAGTCGAGAAATTTCAGGTCGAGTACAACCGCTCCCTGTTTCCTGGCGTATTCTATAACCTGTGCGGAAGTGCGCTCCTTCATATACGCAAACCGTCCTTTTGCCCTGGCGAGCAGGATGGGGGGGAACAACCGGACTCTGTGCGCGTGTCCGACGATTCAAAGACCGATTTGTAATGAACACCGGACGCGGTGTCAATGCGTTTGCCGACAATGGAGGTGTACTTTTCCCCCGCCGGCGGGTCGGAGGGCCCCGGACAGTCCGCTCAGCCCGCCGCCGTCATTCTCCGGCGAGCGCCTCGAGCGCCGCCATGGTCGGGCCGAAGGCCCAGAGCAGATCACCGGCGATTGCCCCTCGTTTGCCCAGGTCTTCGGCAGCCGCCTCACCTGCGCGTCCGTGGAGCAGGCATCCGACGAGCGCGGCGTCTAGCGGTGACGCCCCCTGCGCGAGCATTCCCCCGATCAGTCCGGCGAGAACATCCCCCGTTCCACCCGTCGCCAGCGCCGAACTGCCCGATGTATTGATCCAGACGTCCTCTCCCGGCGCACTGACCAGGGTGGGAGCCCCTTTGTACACGAGAGTCACACCGAACCGCCCGGCGATGTCGCGTGCCGCCGCAAGGCGCGCACCCGCGGCATCTACCACCGATTCGCCGAGCAGCCGCGCCAGCTCACCGGCATGCGGCGTGAGCACCACGGGAGCCTCGCCGGCAAACTCGGCAATGGCCGCGGGGCGCCCGGCGAATGCGTGAATTGCATCGGCGTCCATGACCACCGGCACGGCGGCCGCCCGCACGAGGTCTTCCACAAACCTGTCGGTCTCCTGTGTGCGTCCCAATCCGGGCCCTACCACAAGGGCATGCGCGCGCTCGAGATACGGGCCGAGCGTGGCCAGCGCACCCGGTGCTACCGTGCCGTCGGCCGTCTCGGGCAACGCCACGGTAATGGCTTCTCGCAGGGCCACGTCTACGGCGTCGTGGATGCTGGCCGGCACCCCGAGGTAGACCATACCCGCGCCGGAACGCAACCCCGCCTCGGCGGCGAGCAGCGCGGCTCCACGATACTGGCGGCTGCCCGCGACGACCAGGAGAATGCCGGCGCCAAACTTGTGGGCATCCGGCGCTCGGTAGGGAAGACGTGCCGCGGCCGCCTGCAGATCGAGAAGTTGCACGGCGTCGGCGTGCTTATCGATGATTTCGTCCGGGAACCCGATGTCGATGACGTGCACACGACCACAGTGCTGCCTGCCGGGATGAAACAGCGTGCCGATCTTCGGTGCGCCGATCGTGAGCGTGTGGGCCGCCATCACCGCTTCGCCCGGGGTTTCCCCCGTGGATCCATTGACTCCCGAGGGGATGTCAACGCTGACCACAGGGACATCGGCGTCGCCGATCAACCGGATCGCATCGACGAGCGCGCCCCGGGGCGAACCGGACACGCCGGTGCCGAGCATCGCATCCACCAGAACGCGGGCAGAGGCCACGTCGTCGAGGGCTTGCGCAATCCAATCCGGATCGGACACGTCGTAAAAAGTTACCCCGGCACCCCGTGCGGCCATGCTCATCAGGCGCTGGTGGTTTCGCTGCGCGTCGGGAGTAAGACGCTCCGCCGGATGGAACAAGTGCACCGACACCGACCAGTTCGCCTCGGCCAGCCAGCGTGCAATGACCAGACCGTCGCCCCCGTTGTTTCCCGCTCCGCAAAAAATGCTCGCGTGTGCCGCAGCGTTCCCCGGAGCGACCCCTGCGCCAAATTCGTGGAGAATAAACTCCGCGCATCCACGACCCGCCCGCTCCATCAAATCGACCCCCGGACACACCGTAGCGATCGTTTCCGCGTCGACGCGCTGCATCTGCTCGCTGGTCAGTACCCTCACGATTCCTCGTTCAGCTGATCCACAATATCCACGAGCTCATAGATGTCGTTTATATCGAATCGAGCACCGCTCTCCCGCGTGCCAAAGGTGTTGCCGTAGCGCGCGAACACGGTGGTAATCCCCAGTTGGGCCGCGCCACTGATGTCTCGCTCGGGCCAGTCGCCAACCATGATGGCATCGCCCGGACTCATGTGAAAATGATCGAGCGCGCGCTGGAACGGTACCGGGCTCGGTTTGCGTTCGCCCGCGTCCTCAAATGTGGATACAAAATCAAACATATGGTGGAGTTGCAGATAGCACAATCGCAGCCATGCTTCGAGACGGGGAGCATCCGACACGACGGCCAGCCGGATACCACGCTTCATCAACTCGATGAGGGTAACGTTCACGTGCGGATACAGAACCAGAGAGGCCTCACGCGCCCGACGATAACTCACGATACCCGCGGCCTTCACCTTGAAATCGACGGCACCGAGCATCTCCTCGAGCGCCTCGTCGAACACCTTCTGGAACTCGATGCCCTGTTTTTCGTAGATATCGTAGATCTTTTTCTTGATGTCCTGGGGGGAAAACCTGAGCCCCGCATCCACCATGGCCTCCACCGCCGCGTCCACGGCATTTTCTTTCATGCGCATGAAATCGGTGAGCGTGTTATCGAGGTCGAAAATGACAACCTTTACCATGGTATACTCCCGGTAATTCGATTGGATTCCCGCATGGACGGCGCGTTCCTTACAGTGGCCCGATACGCGTTGTGGATCGATCCACTTCCGACTGGAGTTCGGAGCACAATAGCCGCCTGGAAAGACAGCAAGTGTAATGGAAAACGGGCACCGCAGCAACACCAGCGTCGAACGCCGTGACGTGTTCCGCGCCGTAAATAACTATTTTTTGCTCGCGTTTGCCGCAAGCTGCATGGTGTCGAGTATCTGCATCCAGGAGATATTCTACGTGGCCGGGTATTATCGCGGGGGGATCGGCGCATCGGCGCTGTTCGGGGCAATTCTCCCGGTTGTGTTGCTGATGAGGCGGTTTGGGCCGGGCATGCGCCGACAACTGCAGATCGATGCACCAAACATTTCTGCCACGACTCTCGTTGTCCTCGCCACACTCTGCGCGGTCGTGGTAGTTGACCAGGTGTACCTGATTTCGCAACGCTTCACGTCCGCTCCGGACGCCTACGGCGAACTGATCGGAGGGCTTCGTCCCACCGGCCCATGGTCGTTTGTGGTGGTATTCCTGGGATTGTGTGTACTCGCACCCATCGCCGAGGAGTTCATATTCCGGGGAATCATCCAGCAGGTGCTGGAACGAAACCTGGGCGGGGGCGCCGCTCTCGTTCTGGCCGGGCTGTTGTTCGGTGCAGCCCACCTCAACGCTCAACTACTGATGAGCGTTTGCATCTTCGGAATATTTCTGGGCTTTGTATTCTTTGCCACGCGAAACCTTACCTACACCATAATCGCCCACGGGTTGTTCAACACCGTGGCTCTCGTACAACTTATTCAGTCCCCCACCGGGGGACCGGATTCTCCGCCGTTTTACCTGCGCGACGTACGCGTGTTCGTGGTAACCGCCGTTCTGCTCGTTTACCTGTTGTACAAAGTGAAACAGGGGGGCCCGGCGGGTGGGCCTCCCTGGTTAGACACTGAAGATACGGACTGAGGGAGCGGCTATTTGGACGACGTGCTGATATCCCGCCCGAAACTGATTTCGCAGTTGTCGATGCGCAGGTTGAATCCGCATGTTGGATTGTTACAGACCCACGCCTTGTATTTGATCGGTGCCCCGTCGCGGCCATAATCCGACAACGGGAGCAGCGTACCTTTCTTGCATTTCTGGCATTCCACGAGTTTGTCCATATCCATTCCGGGTGCCCGGAACCCCCGGAGTCACCTCCCTTTCCAGCTCGGGAATCATCAGCCGCCGGCCGACGGTCGTGCCCGGGGCACCACCCGCCTGCCTCACAAATCCCCTCGGCTAACCTACAAAGTTACCGGGCGTTACGTCCGGTCTGAAAACGCTCGCATTATCGGGACAAGGCCGCGTGAGTGTCAAGCAGATTGTCGCGGAGCGGGGCGTGTTGCGTGGTCAGGTTTTGATCTTTTTCTTACGCGCCGCGGGAAAGAGCACGTTGTTGAGAATCAGCCGGTACCCCGGTGAATTCGGGTGAAGGGACAGATCGGTGGGCGGATCTCCTACAGCGTGCTGGTAGTCCTCGGGGTCGTGCCCGCCGAGAAACGTGAAGGTTCCGCGGCCAAAGTTTCCATGGAGGTACTTGACCTCTCCGTGAACGGCGTCTTCCCCGAGGATTACGACGCTCTTCTTTACCAGATCTTTCTTAAAACCGGTAGTTTGCCCCAGGAAGCCCTTAACCACGTTCACGTGGTTTTGTGTGAGCATGGTGGGTACAGGGTCGTATTTGGCCGAGAACTGGAACAGTGTAAAGTAGTCATGCTCCGCACCACGCGCCCGCGCGTAGTCACTGGTATCGATATCCGAAAATTCGTAAACAAACGGATTCGTAATAATGTGGAACCCTGTAAAGGCGAAGCAACGACTGTAGTCCAGGCGACTTTGCGCGTTCGGCGTAATGCCATCGTAGTCGAACTCGGGAGGGACAATGTCAATGCCGTGCGCGGCCAGGGCGATGTCGTAGGTGTCACACGCTGAGCACATCGCGAACATGAATCCACCGTCAAACACGTATTCGCGGATTTTTTCTGCCACGGCCTTTTTTTCATCCGAGACCTTCTTAAAACCAAGTCTGGCAGCGCGGTCCTCAAAGTCGGCAACCTCGTGTTGATACCATTCGGCCGTCCGATAGGCCGCGTAAAACTTGCCGTACTGTCCGGTGAAATCTTCGTGATGCAGATGGATCCAGTCGTACCTGGAAAGTTTGTTGTTCAGTACATCTTCGTCGAATATTTTGTCATACGGAATTTCCGCGTATGTCATCGCCAGGGTCACTGCATCATCCCACGGTTGCGATATCGGGGGAATGTATACGGCAATGCGCGGGGCCTTCTCCAGCACGACGGTCTCCATGTTGTTTTTTTCGATGATCTCTCGAATCTTCGTAACCTGCGATCCACTGGTCTGTTCGAACGACACATTCCGCAGGCGGGCTTCGAGAACGTTCTCTTTCGACATCGGCATCAGAAACGACCCACCGCGGTAATTCAGGAGCCACTGCACGGTGTTGCCGCGTGCGAGTGCGCGGTAGGCCAGACCGTACGCCTTCAAGTGATTTGTCTGCGAGAGGTCCATCGGGATGAGCATCTGCTGACTCCGGGCCACCGCCGGTGCGCCCAACGCCACGATGCACACAAGCGCCATCCACGACCTGCACAGCCACGTCGCGGCGGGCCATCGCATTCGACACGCTAACGATGATCGATCAATTTGCATCAGAATCTCCATGGACCACGCCACGAAGGCGGCGCACGTCGTGCCGCACTTCGTCGAGAAATGCGTAATCCGGGTATTCCACCAGAACCAGCTCGTACTCTTGCAGCGCCCGTTTGTACTGACCAAAACCCTGCTCGTACACGCGGGCTATAGTGCGTTGTACATCGGGGCGCAGATTTTCGTCCGGATAATCTTTGAGAAATTCCCGGAGTGCCGTAAGGGCCTTTGCCGACTGGCCCGCCTCGAAACGCAGTCGCCCGAGACGATAGAGCGCACGCGGGCGGAGAGTTTCGTATGCCGGTTCGGCGACAATCTTCTCCAGATGAACCATGGCAAACGCCGTATCGCCAATCATTTGTGCACGCATTGCCCGGAGATAATCCGCCAGCGCCTTCGATTTGTACTCGAGCGCCTCCTCGATAACCCACGCCACCTCAATGGCGTCATTTGTATAGGACGAGGCCGGCGCTTCCCTGGCCAGGTAGGAAAGTGTGTCGCGCGCCGCTGCGAACTGATTCGAAAATGCCAGCATCAGCCCTGTGTAGTACACCGCGCTCTGCGCGAGTTTCGGGGAAGAGGAGGTCAGCATGTTGTCGAGGTACCTCCGGGCCGCTGTGTAATTCCCGGTACCAAGGTATACGTCGGCGATCCGTGCAGCAAACACGGGTCCAAGCATTCTCGAGTTGACCGTTCCGCTGCGATAGACTTTGAGCGCATCGTCCGGCCGGCGCAGCGTGTACAACAACAGGTCCCCGCGCTTGAGATATGCTCGTGGGGCGAAGGAACTGTTCGGGTACCGACGCACCAGATCGGTGTATTCGCCCACCGCTCGTTCAATGTAGCCCTTGCTGTTCGTTGCGCTGACGTGAGGCAACACCCCGGTTCCAAACTGCACATGAATCGAAGCCAGCATGAAGAGCGCGCGGTCAGTACCGGGCTGCCTGGGATGATTGCGCGTGAACGAATCCAGCGCCCGCACACCCAGTTCGAGATAACGTGGTTTTTCAGCGCGCGGCCGGTCAACGGCACGATGCACTACCTGCTCGGCGAGAGTCAGAAGCACCATTCCGTTGCTTCCTTTTTCCTTGTCGGCTCGCAGCGCGGTTTCAAGCGCTTTTTCGAGTAGGCCCCGTTTAAGAAAATGAACCGACATCGCGTCGAGCATCACATAACGGTTTCCGTCACCTGTCGCAATTCGCTTTTCCAGGTAACTCACGATCGCCGCGTCGTTGTCTCCCGCGGCGCCAAGCACAGAGACGACTCGATCGCGAATGAAGCGGGAGTTATGCGGTTGCGTGGACAGATAACCAAGGTACTCGTCGATGGCCCCCTCGAGGTCGCCGGTCTGCTGCCGCAGCGACGCGATGTCGAGCGCGAGCACCGCGTTCCTTTTGTCGTGGCGACGCCCGTCCTCCAGCACACGCAGCGCGTCGCTGTAGCGTCCTAATTCGCGCAGCGCCGCCCCGACCACTTTATAAATGCTCAGTGACTCGCCGTTGGCGGCGATCAGTCTGTCGAAAATGCGTTTTCCCCGGGCAACGTCACCCCGGCCATAGTAGATTTTCCCGAGCGCGCGCGCCGCTTCTACACTGCCGGGATTAATGTCGAGAGCGCGTGTAAAGTAGACTTCGGCCGAATCGGCATGCCCGACCACCTGATGGGCAGTCCCGATTTGCGTGAGAATTCTTTCTCGGCCGGGGAAACGTGCGTTCAGGTCGTAGAGAATGCGAAACGTTTGGTCCGGGTCGACGGCCAGGTGCCGCATGGCCTCGGCTATCCCGGACGTGATTTCATATAGTTCGGCGCGGCGCGGGCTACGTGCCGTGCGGGGTTGTGCCAACACTCGTGTGCCGCAGATGCCAGCAATTGCCAGTGACACGACGGTACACAAGAACGCGCGCTTCAATTCAATTGCTCCGCTGGGCACCCTGCGCCGATGATTCTTCGGCCAGCGCACGAAAATATAACTTGATGAGGTCTTCAAATTCCCCCGGGGCCTTCAGTCGCATGGCCTTTTTAATTTCTTCGCGGAGCGTACGCATGCGTTCACTTCGTGTTGCCGTCGATCCACCATTGGAGAATATGTTCGCGCCCACCTCACTCTCGCGCTTATTCTCGTAGTCGCGAGTCTGAACCGACCGCTGTGAATCGAGCAGACGGGAAAGAATATGATATTCGCGCCCAAGCAGATCATCCGACACATCACCCTTTTCGATTGCCTTTGCGATCGATTCCATTTCGTCGGAGGTGCGGTCGAGGCGGCCGAGTAGTTGGCGGTTATCCTGCATGGATTTCTCGATTTGTTTCGCCAGGTCCGCGGCGCTTCGCTGCTGCCCGGACAGCCGCTTGAGTTCCGCCTGACGCTGTTGACGCAATTTTTCTCCCGCCGCCTGCATTTCCAGCATTTTCCTCGTTTGCTTCACCACGCTTTGCTGCTGAGGGATCAGTTGCTCCATCAACTGCTGGGCCGCGCTCTTTCCACTGCCTTGCGGACTGCCCCTGGTGCATTGCTGCGCACCGCGAAGCATCTCAATTACCGCGTTATTAAGGGATTCCACAGCATTGGTTGCGTGCGCCTTCGACATATACGCTTTGTTCTGCTCAAGAAACATCACCGAACTTTCCATCCGCTGTCTGGCCTGGTCGAGGTTGGCAATTAGTTGTGACGATACCGCAGTGCTCTGCCCGGCGATCCGGCGAACTTCGTCGGATACCTTGTTCGCAGATCTCAGGTAACTCATCTGCCGCTCCGCCATCGTATCTGTATTTTTCTGTGTACCCGTAATACCGTTATCGCGGCTGATTTCACCGGCCAGAGACTCCTGACGCTTCGACAGTTCCAGTGTCTACCGTGCAAATTTCTGGAAGTTATGCGCCAGTTTTTTCTGGCCGGACTGTTGCATTTGCTTCTGTGCTTGCGATGCCTTACGAAATAGCGAAATCATTTTGTCCATGGCTTGCTGTTGCTCCTGCATCGCCGACTGTTTGTTCTTTTGTCGCAACTGCTGCGCAGCATTTTTCATATTTTTTTTCGAACCTTGTGGGCTGCGTATTTGCTCCGACATGCGCTGCATTTCTTGCGCTGTTTGTTTGTCCTCTCGTTCCATCATTTTTTTCAGTGCATCCATCGAAGACGCCAGTTCTTCGGAACGCCTGGCCAATTGTTCCTGCCGATCCGCCAGTTTTTTCATTTTTTTGTTGTCGCCTGATTTGGACTCCGCCGTGTCATGATTGAGATCGTTTTGCGACTCCATCATGTCGCGTGTCTTGCGCACCACCTCTTCCATCTTTTGCTCTTTTTGCACCTGCCGGAGAAGCTCGGCCGTACGCTCCAGCGTTGCGAGCATTTGTTTCGTGTCCACATTGAGATTCTTGAGCGCGTCGCGAATATCCTCGGGCTTGAGCTTTTCCACCGCCGTCCGGAGCTCTTCCATGCGCTTGCGGATTTCATCGTTATCAATCTGATTGAGAAGATCGCGAATTTCTTCCATTTTTTCGCCGATCTTTTCCGACGTCATGCGATTTTCCGACAACTCTTTTAGAGTCTGGTCCAGCGACTGACGCACCGCGTCGAGCTGGCGTTCCACATCTTTCTGCTTATCGAGCGCGCGATCAACTTGCTTTTTCTGGCTCCATTCCATTTTTTCCGTTTTCACATATTCCTGTGTAATTTTTTGGAGTTTCTTGCGAAATTCCCGGCTGTTCTGTAGCGCTTGATCCATCATGTCGCCGCGATGCTCGTCTTCCTTTTGCGACCGGTCGAACAGTTCGGCCATCGTGGGCACCGATATCCGATAGACATGGCTTTTTGTCACACCCGGCCCCGTAACCACATTGTTGTCCGCAACCTGAAGAAAATATTCAATGGCATTGCC
>Ga0114931_10000277_pt1 | contig 60003 bp, 50 predicted proteins | sample 2SBtaG_FD_89579 | JGI IMG/M metagenome (GOLD analysis project Ga0114931, IMG submission 89579) | Deep subsurface microbial communities from Kolumbo volcano to uncover new lineages of life (NeLLi) - 2SBTROV14_V59a metaG | ecosystem: Environmental > Aquatic > Marine > Volcanic | place: Kolumbo... | reverse complement strand
GGGGGAGGCTCGGCGAAGCCGAGGGGGCGCTGCTGCGCCCCAGACAAACGGTGCTAGTCCCGCGTTGCGCGGCGCAGCCGCGCGTGCGAAGCACCCATCGCTTCGATGGAAACGCGGGACTAGTTGAACCGCTCGGCGATTAGCGACGCAGCGCGCGTGGCCAGCGCCATGATGGTCAGCTGCGTGTTGACGGCGATGCTGGTGGGCACGACGGAGCCGTCGATGATGTACAGCCCGGGCACGTCGTGGGTCTCGTGGTAGCTATCGACGACGCTCTTTTCCGGGTCGACGCCCATGCGGCAGGTGCCGAGGGGGTGGAAGGCGATCATGATGATGTCGAGCGGGTTCGGGCAGCTCCGCTCGAGCCGCTCGATGTCCTCGAGCGTGTAGAGCTCCTCGTGGCCCTTGATCTCGGTAAAGATCCGCCGCGCGCCGGCGGCGCGGAAGACCCGCGCCACGGCGGCCGAGCCGCGCGCGAGCAGGCGCCGCTCGCGCTTGCCCAGCCGGTAAAGCGGTAGCGGGACGCCGCCGGGGCCGAGCACGATGCGACCGTTGGGGCGATCCTCGACCATCACGCCGTAGGAGGCGATGCGATCGTAGCGCTGCATCAGCTCCATGTATCGGTCGCCGACGTGCGGGAACATGTTCGCCCCCATGTCGAGTGGCGCGCCGGCGCCGAGCATGAGCATGCCGTCGCGGTGGAACTGGTCGACGCAGTGGCCCTGCGGCACGTGCTCGAAGCCGCGGATGTCGCGGTCGAACAGCGCGCTGACGCCGGTGGCGGGATGGATGGTGAGGTTCCGGCCCACCTGGCCGCTGGAGTTGGCCAGGCGGTTTTTCAGGAGCAGCCCGGGCGTGGCCATCGATCCGCACGCGAGCACCACACCACGCGCGCGGACGCTGACTGTCCTGCCGTTCGCTACCGCGCGCCCGCTCACGCCGACGGCGCGACCGTTTTCGACCAGGACGCGCCCGACCTTCAGTCCCGTGACGAGCTGCGCGCCGCGCTCGAGCGCCATCGGTACGTAGGACACGTTCATGCTGCGCTTGGCGTCGGTCGGGCAGCCCCACTGGCAGACGCCCTGTCCGTCGCAACCCGGCGCATTGCGCGGCACGGGGAAGTGGCTCCAGCCGAGCGCGTCGCAGCCCTCGGCGACGACCTGGGCCGGCGCGCCGCAAGCTTGCTCGCCGGCGGGCGCGACTTCGAGCGTGGACTCCACTTTGTCGTAGAACTGGCCGAGGTGCTCGGGCGTGAAGTCGGAAAGTCCGTGCTCGCTCCGCCAGCGCTCCAGGATCCAGTCGGGCGCGCGCAGGCAGGTCCCAGTGTTGATGGTGGTGGAGCCGCCGACATTGCGGCCGAGCGGGATCGGGATCACGCAGTTGCCCACCACGCCGGTGAGCCCACCGTTCTTGTACAGGCGGCGCATGCCCGGCATCGAGCGGCGGATGAAGTCCTTGCGCTGGTAGTACTCGCCTTCTTCCACGAGCAGCACGGCCACGCCGCGCTCCGCGAGCTCCTTGGCGACCACGGCGCCGCCTGCTCCCGTGCCCACCACGACGACCTCGCACTCGATCTCCTCCTCGTCGAGATCGGCGGCGGAGCTGACCTGTTGCATCCAGCGCGGCGAGGCGTCGGCGACGGCCGGGTTTTCCCACACGCAGCCGAGCTTTTCGTAGACGCGCCGGTCGTCGAAGTGGGCGTTGCGGAGCGGGTAGACGAGCCCGATGAACAGCGCGCGGCGCAGCGGGTCCTTGTCGTGCCAGCTGTAGACGAAGTCGGCGCGGTCCTGGCGCGAGAGCTGCGTGAAGCGCTTTCTGTAGCGGGGCAGGGGCGCCACTTCGAGCAGATCGAGCAGGCGCGGGAAGCCGCCCTCGGGCAGTCCGAAGTAGTGCACCGCCCCCGCGAGACGATCGAGCGTGCGGTCGTCCGCCGCGGGGAGAAGCGTGCCTGGCGGCAGGACCGCTTCCGCAAGTGCGCGCGCGATGATCAGGCCGCGCTCGCCGAACGCGGCGCGGGCACGCTCGCCGGGAAGCTCCGCTGGCGGAGCTTCGGCGCGCTTGGGGGAGATCGACACCAGATCGGGGGAGGTCGTGGTCATGGGGTCTTGGGAGAAAGCTGGCGTGACTCACTGCGCGCCGGGCGGAAGGTGCGGAGGAAGCTCACGAGGTCGCGGCGCAGGTCGAAGCGCACCAGCGCGCGGCCGACGAGCGCGCCGTGGCGGTCTGTGATCTCGCCGGGAAGGGTGGTGGCGCCCTTGAGCGGACGGAACACGGACAGTGTCTTGCGTCCTTCGAAGCGGTACAGCTTGCCGTCGTCGCCCTTGAACTCGAGGCTGTAGGCGATGCGGCGGCGCAGCGGCTGCACCTCGAGGCGTCCCTCGGTGCGCGCGTCCTTGGCGAGCCCTTCGGCGCGCATGGTGCCGGAGAGATCCATCGCTCCGTCTTTCAGGTACGAAAGGGCGTTCGTCGCGTCGGCGTCGACGCTGAACGACAGCACGCGGCGTCCGCTGCCATCGACTGGCGTCCAGGTACCGCGCATCGTCTCGCTGAACCCGTGTAGTCCGATGCTCATGGGGGCCTCCCTCGAGGGCTATTTCCTGCCCTTTTCGCGTTTCGGTTCTTCGCTCATGCGGCTGACCGCGGCGCTGACCAGCCGCTGGCCGTTCTCGCGTAGATAGTCGAGTGCGGCGCGTTCGGCGCCGGTGCTGTCGCCGTCCTCGATGGCATCGCGGATGCGCGTCACCGACTGGTGCACGAAGGCCCGGTCGATGAAGGCGTCCTCGAACATCGAGGCGCGCGAGCGATAGACCGAGAACATCGAGTTCGCGAGCAGCGCGAAGACCGTGTTGTTCGTGGCCAGGAGCGACGCGCGGAAGAACTCGAGCTCCAGCCGCTGTACGTCCGCCAGCGGGAGCGACTCGTCGGCGAGCTGGGCGATGAGCGCGTCCATGCGGTCGAGATCCTCGGGATGGCAGCGCTCGGCCGCGAGCCTTGCCAGGAAGCCGCCGAGCAGCGTGCGCGCTTCGATGAGATCGCCGAGCATCTTGCCGTCGATGCCCTGCTCGCGGAACACGAGGTGCGCGATGAGCTCGGCGCCGGCTGTCTCCGTCGGATCCAGCACGATCGATCCGATGCCGTGGCGGATGGCGATGAGGCCGAGCTGCTCCAGGCGCGTCAGCGCGTGCTTGAGCGAGGTGCGATTGACGCGCAGCGACTCGGCCAGCTCGCGCTCGGGCGGCAGCGTGGCGCCCTTTTTGTAGCGGCCGCTGAGGATCTCCTCGCGGAGCTTTTCGGTCAGCAGATCGACCAGCGAGCGGCGTACGAGCGGTTGGACGGCGGTCATGGGTTACTCAGTGGTTCAGTGGCTCAGCCACTAGACCACTAGGCTGCGGGCGTGTCAAGCGGTAGCGCGCTGCGGGGCGCTATTGCCGCGCAGCGAGGCGAAAACTGGCGCTTGGCGCGCGAGACCGCCGTGGCTCGCTTTCGGCGAAACGCGCGTAGTAGGGTCGCCGCCGTCATGGCCTTCGAGATCGACTTTCCGCACAGCCTGCCCATCGAGGACGCCCGCGCCCGCATCCACGCGCTCGGCGACTACCTCCAGAACAAGCACGGCATCAACGTGACCTGGGACGGCGACGACCGCGCGAACATCCGCGGCAAGTACATGGTCGTCAGCATCGAGGGCGCCGTCGACGTGGGCGAAAAGAGCGTGCGCTTCTCCGGCAAGGACCCGGGCATGCTCTGGCGCGGCAAGGCCAAGGACTACCTCACCGGCAAGCTGAAGAAGTACCTCGACCCGTCGACGGCGGTCGCGGATCTGCCGACGCGCTAGCTCTGGCCCAGCTCGCTCGCGAGCTTTTTGACCATGTTCCGTTGGTAGAGCGCGGGCGCGACGCGCGAGAGCCACACGGCGAGCTTGCCGACTGGCGAGAGAACGAGCAGCCGTCGGTTCTTCGCGGCCGCGTCGAACACGGCTTCCGCGACGCTGGCCGGCGTCGCTTCGCCGCCAACACGCGAACGCCCGCGGGTGACGCGACCCCCATGGGCGTCGAGAGCGCGCTGTTCGAAGCCGCTCTGGGTGAAGGACGGGCACACCATGAGCACGCCCACGTCCGGTCCCAGCTCGGAGCGCAGCGTCTCGAACAGACCGTGCAGCGCGTGCTTGCTCGCCGAGTAGCCGCTGCGGCCGTAGAGCGGCACCAGCCCCGCGATGCTCGAGGTCACGATGATCAAGCCGCGTCGCGCGATCAGCGATTCGAGCGCGGCCTTGGTGACGTTCAGCGAACCGAAATAGTTCACTTCCATGACGCGGCGGAACACGCTCACGTCGGTGTCGCGGAAGCTGCTGCGGTGCACGAGCCCGGCATTGTTGATGAGCACGTCGATGCCGCCCCACCGCTCGCGCACGGCGCTGGCGGCGCGTTCGCAGTCCTCCGCATTCGTGACGTCGCAGCGGAGTGCAAGCACACCCTCGCGTTCGATTTCCGAAAGCGTGTCGGCGTCGAGATCCAGTGCGGCGACGTGCGCGCCGGCTCGCTGGAAACGCCGGCAGAGCGCACGCCCGATGCCGCCCGCGCCGCCGGTGACCACGACGACCTTGTCTTGAAAGTTGTTCATGAGCGTGCCTTGTACGCGGCGTACTTCTGGAACGCCTCGCGCGAGGAGTAGCGCGGCGTGTAGCCGAACTCAGCCTTCAGCCGGCGGTTCGATAGCACCGGCCGGTAGCGCAAGAAGTCGATCTGCTCCGGGCCCCGCGCGCTCTTTCCGAGGCGCTGCAGCGCCGACAACGCGAGCGTGATCGCGCTCGCCGGCAGCGGCAGGTACGGCTTTCCGAGCAGCCGGGCGATCTCGCGCGGGGTGAGCGCACCGTCGCCGGCCAGGTTGTAGATGCCTGTCTGCTTTCCGAACACGCCTCGCCCGAGGCACTCGACCACGTCGTCGTCCCAGATGAACACGAAGGGCGAATCGAAGCCCCGCACGCCGAGCACCACGGGCTTTTCAAACAGGTCCGTGACCGTGCTCGAGACCGTCTCGCCGATCACCGTGCCGGGGCGGAAGACGAGCTGGGCGAGCTCCGGATGGGTCTTGCGATAGTCCGTAAGCATCTCCTCGATCTGTTGCTTGTTCCAGGAGTAGGCGAAGCTTTCGTTGCCGCGCACCGGGTCGTCTTCGGTGAGCCAGGGCGGGCTGTCCGCGTGGTAGCCATAGGCCGCGCCGCTGCTGGTCACGATCAGGCGGCGGACACCCTTGTCCACGCAGGCTTCCAGCACGTTCTTCGTTCCGAGCACGTCGACCTGGTAGGCGAGGTCGTCGCCACCGTGCTTCGGCGGGCGCACGACCGAAGCGAGGTGCACGACGGTATCGACGCCGTGCTGTTCGATGACCTGGGCGAGCTTGTCGTCGGTGACGCTCATCGTCACGTAGTCGACGCCGTCGAGCTTGTCCGCCGCGTCCTTCACGTCGAGGGCCACCAGCGCGGACAGCTCGTCGTGGCGCCGGGAGAGCGCCGCGACCGTGAGCCCGCCGATGTAGCCCGCCGCGCCGGTCACGAGTACCGCCGGGCGCTGGCTCATCCCGTCGGCTCCTGGTGCATCTCCTTGAACGCCTGCAGACCGGGTGCCCACAGGTGCAGCATCGGGTCGACGTCCACATGCACGACGGCCGGCTTCTTCGCTTCGAGAGCGCGCCTCAGCGTGCCCTCGAGCTCGGCCGGATCGGCGACACGCTCGCCGTGGGCGCCAATGGCGCGGGCCAGGTCGTCGAAGCGGATCTCGGACAAGTCCGTGTTGATCGTGCCTTGTTCCTCCACGCCCAGCACTTCGCGCACGCCGCCCAGAGCGAACTGCTGCGTGAGCTTGACCATGCCCCACTGCTTGTCGCAGAGCACCACGAATACGACCGGAAGGTTGTTACGCACGGCCGTCTCCAGCTCCTGCGCGTGGAAGCCCATCGCGCCGTCGCCCAGGATGCACATCACGCGGCGATCGGGATGCGCGATCTGCGCGCCGAGCGCCTGGCCCGGACCGGCGCCGAGCATGCCTAGCTTGAAGGTGCCGAGCACGGTGCCGGGCGTTCTCACATCGAAGAAGAACTGGCTCCACACTGCGGTGTTGCCTCCGTCGACGACCACGATGTCCTTGTCGTCGAGCAGCTGGCGCGCCGTATGCGGCACGTGCGCGGGGCCCATGGGCGTGGCCTTGTTGTCGAGTGCCGCGTCGAGCTCCTTGCGCGTCGCGGCCTTGACTTCCGCGAGCTTCGCCAGCTGGTCCGCACGTGACTTCTTCAGCGTCTCGTCGGTCGACTTGTTGCCGAGCTCGCGCGCCAGCTCATGCATGAACGCGCCGGCGTCGGCCAGAATGGCGAGCTCGGTGGGGCGGTTCACGCCGAGCACTTCCTCGTCGCTGTCGACCTGGATCCACCGCTGCTCGCCGGGGGCGCCCCAGTAGGGAGCCTTGCCCCACCAATCCGTCTCGCCCAGGCGCGAGCCGATCACCAGCACCACGTCGGCGGCGGTGCGCGCTTCCTTCTGCGCTTCCATCGCGCTCGTCGGGAGGGCGAGGGGATTCTGTTCCGGGAGGGCGCCGCGTGCGCCCCAGCTCGTGCTGACCGGTGCCTGCAGAAGCTCCGCGAGCTTGCCGAGCGCGTCGTACGCCCGCGCATGCACCACGCCGCTGCCTACGTGGATGAGCGGTCGCTTGGCGGTGCGGAGCATGTCCGCCGCTTTCGCGACGTCGTCGTGCGCCGGCGCGACGGGCGCCGTGCGCCGGTACTCATGCGGCTCGCGCAGGTAGTCGTCGGCGATCTCGAAGGCGCCGTTCATCACGTTCTCGGGAACGTCCACGTGCACCACGCCGGGCCGGCCGTGGTACGCGACGCGGAATGCGCGGCGCATGAGCTCGGGGATACGCGCGAAGTCGGGGACGGCGCCGCTCCACTTGGTCATGGCGCGCGTGACGCCGATCTGGTTGAAGTACTGGAAGGCGCCGCCGCGGTCGGGGTAGGTGATGCCCTGCCGGCGCGAGCTGGTGATGACGAGCACGCGGTTGCCCTCGCCGTTCTCGACGGCGATGCCGGGCAGTATGTTGGCGACGCCCGGGCCGTTGCTCGCGATGCACACGCCGAGCTTGCCGGTCAGTCGCGCGTAGGCTCCAGCCATGTGCGCGGCGCTCGTTTCGTGCCGCGGCGAGACCAGCTCGATGCCGTACTTCACGAAGCTCGCGTAGAGCCCCATGTAGGTTCCATCGACGATCCCGAAGACTTTCGTGACCCCTTCGCGGGCGAGCATTGCCGCCACCACTTCGCCACCGACTACACGCTGCATGGTTCCTGGCCCTTTCCGGTGATGACCGAGCGGTCAGCTACAGATACGCTCCTCGTCTGGAGCTCGCAAGCTAAAAAATAAGGGATGTTGTCCAGACCATGGACTTTGCTGGCCTTGTTTGCGGATTCAGATTGACCGATCGGTCAGGCTGCGCTTGAATCTCCGGCATGACGAACGGGGACCCGGCCGAGCGCATCCTGGATGCCGCCGACGAGCTGTTCTCGGCGCGCGGCATCGCCGGGGTGAGCGTGCGGGACGTGGCGGAGCGTGCCGGCGTGAAGAAGGCGTCGGTCTTCTACCACTACAAGAGCAAGGACGAGCTCTTCGAGCGCGTGCTGGAGCGCTACTACACCGCGCACGCCCGCGTGCTCGAGTCGGTCGACAGTGGTGGCGACGTTTCCGAACGGCTGCACCGCTTCATCGACGCGTACCTCGACTTCATCGAGGATCATCATCGCTACGTGCGCCTGGTGCAGATGGAGATCACGTCCGGTTCGGCGCATCTGCCGCAGATCGCGCGTGGGGTGGGGCTGCTCCACGAGCGGGTGCAGGCGATTCTGAGCGGGCTGGTACCTGACTCCGGGCCGCTCGCGGCGCGTCAGTTCTTCGTGAGCTTTGCGGGTATCGTCAACAACTACTACCTGTACGCGCCTGCCCTGTCGGCCATGTGGGGCGGCGCGGACCCGCTCGCCGCCGGCCCCCGCCGGGAACGGCGCGAGCACGTGCACTGGATCGTCGACGCGCTGCTTTCGCGGCTGGGGGGAAAGTAGCACTGGAAGCGTGACAAGAGCGCGCGAAGCGAGTGACGGCGTGCGGCGTCGTCAAGAATTGCCACACGTGATGCGCTCCGACACACTTCTAGAGGAAGCGATGTCAGTCCGCTGTCGGCGACTGGGAAAATAGCCTGCGGTTCTCCATGTGCGAACGCGCGAGTCGCAGGTCGCAACATCGAGCCGCCGCTTGCGCGGTTGCCTACCGCTTCACCGCACTCTTGGCGCCGCCGAACATCACTCTGAGGTCGTTCTTCAGGACCTTGCCGGTGGCGTTGCGCGGTAGCGCTTTCACGCTCTCCACGCGCCGGGGCTTTTTGTAGCGGGCCAGCTTGCCCTCGCAGAATGCCGCCATCTCTTCGAGAGTGGGGCTCTTCTCGCCCTCCTTCGTCGCGATTACCGCGACGATCGCCTCGCCCCAGCGCTCGTCGGGGACGCCGATGACGGCCACCTCGGCGACAGCCGGGTGCCGGTAGAGCACCTGCTCGACCTCTGCCGAGTAGACGTTCTCGCCGCCGGTGATGACCATGTCCTTCTTGCGGTCGACGATGTAGAGGAAGCCCTCTTCGTCGCGCCGCGCGAGGTCGCCGGTGTGGAACCAGCCGCCGCGCAGCGCCTCGCGCGTCGCCTCCGGGCGGTTCCAGTAGCCGAGCATCACGTTGGGCGCGCGCACCAGGAGCTCTCCCGGCTCGCCTCCGGGCACGTCGTTGTCGCTCTCGTCGACGATGCGCACCTCTACGTGTGCGGCAGGGTGGCCGACGCTGCCGTTCTTGCGGATGCCGTCCTCCGCGGCCAAGAGACACACGATGGGCGAGGTCTCGGTCAACCCGAAGCCCTCCTGGAAGCGGATGCCGCGCTTCTTGTAGAACTCGAGCACGGTGAGCGGGCAGGGTGCGCCGCCGACGATCGAGTAGCGCAGCGAGCTCAGGTCGTATTTGTCGAAGTCGGGCACCGCGGCCAGCGCGCCCCACATCGCGGGCACCATGAACGAGCAGGTCACCTTCTCGCGCGCCAGCGTTTCGAGCGTCGCTTCCGGATTGAACTTGTCGTCGATGAGGGTGGTTCCGCCGCGGTAGACCATCGGCCCGGTCAGCACATTGAGGCCGCCGATGTGGAACAGCGGCGCCGCGCAGTAGTTCAGGTCGTCGTCCTGCGCCGGCACGCTGAGCAGTACCTGCACGTCGTTCCAGAGCAGGTTGCCGTGGCTGAGCAGCGCGCCCTTCGGCTGCCCGGTGGTCCCGGAAGTGTACATCATCATGGCCGGGTCGTCGCTGCTGACGGCTTCCGGTAGGAGCTTTGTCGGCTGACCCTCGTAGAGCGATTTCCAGGAGCGTTCGTCTTTTCCGGGGGCGTCGTCTACCCGGAGCCACGTGTGTACGCGCGTCGAGGAGCGCGCCTTGATCGCTATGGGTTCGAAGACCGTGTGGTAGGCGAAGACCTCGGGCGTGGCGTCGTTCAGGATGAACGCCACTTCCTCGGCGCTGAGGCGGAAGTTGATAGGCAGGAAGATGGCGCCGACATGGTTGCAGGCCAGAAGCAGCACGAGCAGCTCCGGGCAGTTGAGCAGCAGAGCAGCTACCCGATCGCCCTTGCGCGCGCCCGCTTCCCGGAGCCCTCCGGCGACCTGCTTCACGCGCGCGTCGAGCGCGGCGTAGCTGATGCGCTCGCCCTTGAAAACGAGCGCGGCCTTCTCGGGCGTGCGCTTCGCGTGCCCCGATACCCAGGATGCCATCGTGATGTTCACGTCCATGGGACGGAAGGTACACCGCCGGCGAGCGCGAGTCGCTCTCGGGGCAGCCTACGCCTGCCGGCATGCCACCCCAGTGGGCCATGAACCACCGGATCGGCGCCAGCGCCTCGTGCGACGTGCCGGGGCGCTCGAGCAGTGAGCGGATGTCCGATGCGGCTTCGTCCTCGAGTCCTCGAGGGAGGAGTCTCCGTCGCGCGGGTTCTTGCCTGCTTGATGGATATCATGGCCCCCACCAGGGACGCTTTGACCCGCCCCATTTGCTCGCATACTTTCGGGGCCCCCGAAGACTTCCGCGCCGAGTGCCCCCACTCGAGCCGACTGGAGGAACGATGCCCGAGTATAGAGCGATCGACGGTCTCTTCCCGCTGCTCTTGAAGGAGTGGAAGCAGAGCTGGGTGAAGGCCACCAACTCGACCGGCGAGCTCAAGTGTGCGGTGGAGCAGGCGTGGGGCGATGGCTACGACGACGGCGCCGCGCTCATCAAGGCCATGGACGATGCCGGCGTCGAGACCGTGCTAGCGACCGATCTCCTGGCCTGGTCCTACATGCGTCAGGAGCGCTTCGCGCTCGACATGACGGAGCAGATCACTGCGCTGACCAGGAAGTACCCGGGTCGCATCTACGGACTTTCCGACTACGACCCGTTCCACATCCGCGAGAGCCTCGAGAAGCTCGACGCGGATATCAAGGAGCGCGGTTACAAGGGCGTCTACGTCCACATCTACGGCTACGACATCCCGCTCGATCACAAGAAGATGTATCCGCTGTACGCGCGCTGCGAGCAGCTGGGCGTGCCGGTGCAGATGCAGGTCGGGCACGTGCTCGAGGCCATGCCGAGCGAGCACGGCCATCCGATGGTGCTCGACCGCATTGCCTGCGACTTTCCCAAGCTGGTCCTGGTCGGCACGCACACCGGCTGGCCCTGGGTCGACGAGATGCTCGCCGTCACTACCAAGTGGCCGAACGTGTACCTCAACGTCAGCGCGTGGCTGCCGAAGTACTTCAGCCCCGCACTCGTCGGCTTCATGAAGTCGCGGACCGGCGCGCAGAAGGTCCTGTTCGGCTCCAATGGCTTGAGCTGGGAACGCTATCTGAAGCAGTTCGACGAGATGGAGCTCAGGCCGGACACGCTCGAGGCCATCCTGTACGACAACTCGAAGTGGGTGTTCTACCTGTAGAGCGGAAGTTTCCGGGCGCCGGATGCGTGGATGCGGTTCGCGTAGCGCGCGTCCGGTCGAAGCCCCGGCACGCAGCACCCCCCAGAACTAGCGCAGAGCCCGAGCAGGCATCGCCTGCCGCGACCGCCACGCCGACCCGCACCCCGGAAACCACCCGTTCCCTCTGGATGGATCCCACGTGGCGTTCCTGGACTTCGGCAGCACGCGGCATCAGTCTCCCGCCCACTTCGCGAAGCAGCACGCGTCTGGATGTGTATACTCCGGCCGCGATGTCCTTGCGAATGCAGGTGGGAGTCGTGGCACTCGTGTTGCTGACCGGATGCGGCGGTGGCGCGCGCCAGCTCGCCCAGCCGCCGGTCTACAACCCGCCGGGGCAGTCCAAGTGCGCGGTGCACAAGAGCTCCGATCACCCGCTGGTGGTCGAGTGGCCGTCGTCGGACCGCGCGGAGCTCGAGGCGGACGCGAAGCATGGGCTCGTGGTTGTCCACTATTCGGGCTGCGAGATGCAGCTTCTGCCGCAGTGCCACGTGGCGGACAGCGGCTATCGCTACACGCCGACCACGCGCAAGCTCGAGCAGGTCGTCATTACCGACGAGGACGAGCTGTACGCCAACCTCCCCGTCGGAGCGGCGAAGCTCGAAGGCACGCTGAAGAAGAAGGGGCGGCTCGTTGTCGCCATGCACGTTGTCGGGCGCTTCGACGCGGCGAATCCGGGCAAGATGAAGCTCGAAGGCCTGTGTCGGGGCGCGACGCACGTGGTCACAGGCCTGACCGCGGGCGCGTTCGACTTCTACGCGGGGGCGAAGGGCGAGGCGGGCGGCGGGCTCGGGATTGCCGGGGTCGGCGCGGGCGCGAAGACCGCCGAGGGGCGCGAGACGCTGAACCGCGACGGCGACGCGACGGCCTGCGCCTCGTCCAGCTCGTCCGACAGCGCGCCGCCGGAAGACTGCGGCGCGTTGCTGCGCGTGGAGGTAACGCCGCTGTCCGCTCTCGATGGGCTGGAGCGCGCGGCCGGACCGGCCGCGCTGGGCTCCCTGGCCACACCGGTCGACGTGACCACGGCGGGAGCGCCGCTGATCCAGCCCGGCGACGGCATCGTGCGCGTGCACATGGACAGCCCGGACCCGAGCGTGGAGCTCCGGGGCTTCGGCGTGCGCAAGCTCGAAGAAGCTGGGACCGGGTTCCGGAGCACAGGCATGAGCATGATCCTGTGCCGCCCGCCGTGCGACACCTACGTCGACGCGCGCGTGGGCCAGTCGCTGTACGTCGCCGGTCCGGACATCCCCGACTCGCGGTCGTTCAACCTGTACGACAGGAAGGGCGACGTGACGCTCGATGTGCGCCCCGGAAACCGCACGCTCTCCACGCTGGCCGTGATCGGCTACGCTATCGGTTCGCTCGCGGTGATCGGTGGCCTCAGCACCGCGAGCACCGGCCTGATCGTCCACGACAACGCCAACACGCAGAAGGAGCTGGACAACGGCCGCGCCCTCGAGAAGTGGGGACTCATCACGCTGGGGGGTGGTGCCGCGTTCATCGGCGCCGGTGTCGCGTTCGATCTCACCGGCAAGACGAAGGTGACGCTCACGTCGCCAGTGGCGCAGACGGCGAGCGCCCGGTAGCGGCAGTGGGGCTGCGATCCGCCCGGCGGGGTGTCCATACTGCCCGCGTGCGACGACTGCTCCTCGCAACGCTGTTGCTGGCGTCCGGTTGCGCATCGCGACCCTCTCTGCCGCCGACCGCACCGAGCGCGCTGCTCGGGAAATCGATCCCCGATTTTGCCCGGCCGAGCCTCGACGGCCCGCGCATGTCGACGACGCGCCTGCGCGGGCGCGTCGTCGTCGTGAAGTTCTTCGCCGACTACTGCGCACCATGCAAATACACGTTGCCTGCGGTCGAGCGTCTCCACGAGAAGTACCCGGACTTCGCCTTCATCGGTGTGTCGGAAGACGAGCGGGTTGCCACGGCCGCCCGGCTCGTCCAGCAGTTCCACCTGACGTTTCCCGTCGTCCTGGACCGCGGCAACGTGCTCGCGGGCCGTTTCCGTGTGTCCGCGATGCCGGCGACGTTCGTCGTCGACCGTCGCGGGGTGGTGCGATGGGTTGGAGGCCCGGCCCAGACCGAAGCCGAGCTCGCGCAGGCGTTGGCCGCGCTCGAGTGAAGCGGAGCAAGTCGTCGATCGGAGGCATCGGGACCGCCCGCTTCGCGGGGGGCTGGTCGTCCCCTGCGCGTTCGTGCCAGGCTCACGGCGTGAAGCGCTACATGTTTTTGTCCGCCCTGCTGCTCGTGGCCTGTTCGAAGAGCGGCGGTGCGCCGCCATCCTCTCCGCCGCCGTCCGCACCGCCCGTCGTTGCGAGCGCCGCGCCGAGCGCCGCGCCCGCCGCCGCCGCGTCGGCCCAGCCGGAGACACCCGCCGAGCACGCGGAGAAGCTGGCGCACCGGTACATCATCGTCGACGGGCACATCGACGTGCCGTATCGCCTCGCCGACGGCCGCGACAAGGACGGTAAGCTCACCGAGGACGTGACGGGCCCGACACAGAAGGGCAACTTCGACTACCCGCGCGCGGTCAAGGGTGGGCTCGACGCGCCGTTCTTCAGCATCTACGTGCCGGCGCGCTACATGGGCCACGGCGCGAAGAAGTTCGCCGAATCGCTCATCGACATCGTCCAGGGCATCGTCAGACAAGCGCCCGATCACTTCGCGCTCGCGGGAACTCCGGACGAGGTGCGGAAGAACTTCGCGGAGCACAAGATTACGCTGCTCATGGGCATGGAGAACGGGTCGCCCATCGAGGACAAGCTCGACAACGTCCAGCACTTCTACGACCGCGGCGTTCGCTACATCACGCTTGCGCACTCCAAGGACAACCACATTGCCGATTCGTCCTACGACACCCACAACACCAACAATGGGCTCAGCAAGTTCGGCGTGAAGGTGGTCCGCGAGATGAACCGCGTTGGCATCCTGGTGGACGTGTCGCACATCTCCGACAAGGCGTTCTGGGGCGTGATGAAGGCGAGCCAGGTGCCGGTGATCGCGTCGCACTCGTCGTGTCGGCACTTCACGCCCGGCTTCGAGCGCAACATGAGCGACGACATGATCAAGGCGCTGGCCGCGCACGGCGGCGTCATCATGGTGAACTTCGGCTCCGGCTTCGTGGACGCGAAGATCCAGAAGGAGGACGAGACGGAGTTCAAGCAGCTGCAGGCGCTGCTTGCGAAGAAGGGGCTCTCGTTCGGCGACAAGGGCGCCAAGAAGATCCGGAAGGCGTTCGAGAAGGAGCACCCGCACGAGCACGCGAGAGTCGAGGAGGTGGCCGACAATATCGAGCACGTCATAGAGCTCGTGGGCGTGGACCACGTCGGTCTCGGTTCCGATTTCGACGGTCTCGGTGACACGCTGCCGCAGGGGCTCGAGGACGTGTCGAAGTACCCGAACCTGATCCGGCTCTTGATCGAACGCGGACACAGCGACAGCGAGATCCGGAAGATCTGCTCGGGCAACCTGCTACGGGTCTGGCAGAAGACGGTGGACTACGCCGCTAGGCAGGCGGGCGCGACGAACAAGCCGGCCAGATAGCAGAGCTTGCCCGCGACGATCAGGCCGCGCCCGTGTAGTCGACCTTGAAGCTCTGCTTCGTCCCGGCCACGGCCTCGTCCCGCGCCTTGAAGCCTACGGCAGGGAAGTCGACCAACGCTTCGCGCGCGTCGGACGAGACGAGGATCTCCCCGCTTCTGGCCGTGTCCTCGCCGAGCTTGCTCGCCGCATTGACCTCGCGGCCCCACACGTCGGTGTCACCGATGCGCAGCACGTCGCCATAGCCGATGCCCGCGCAGAGCAGGATCTGTTCCTCGGGCTTGCGGCGGCGATTGATCTGTTCGCATGCGCGCTGCATCGCGATGGCGCAGGCCAGCGCGCGCTCCGAACGCCGGAACAACAGCAGAAAACTGTCCGCCTCGCTCTTGATCAGAAGCCCGTCGTGCGCCTCCACGATCGGCAGGAGCAGCTTGCGCTGCTCGTAGATGATCTGGAGAAAATGCATGATGCCGAACTCCTCCACGCGCCGGGAGAAGCCGGACAGGTCGGTGAACATGATCGCCCAACGCTCGCCGAACAGATCGAAGATGCGGCGGTCGATAGCGGCCGTGTCAGTGTCCGGCCGTGTGCGCTCCTCGATCAGCCGCCAGAGCCGGCGCTCGCTGCTGTCGAGGTCCTGGTCATCGATGGGCATGCGCGGAGGGTAACAGGGAACCGTTCAATCCCGCTATCGCGTGAGCCGCCCGAACGCGTCCCGGATCGCCTGCCGCTGCTGTTCGGCTTGCAGCAGAGCTGCGGTCACGGAGCGGTCGTACTGGGCGATCTCGCCGACCCAGTCATCCAGGCGACGGCGGTCGCCGAAGCCCAAGCGGTACAGCTTGATCCGCGGCAACAGCGCCATCGCCGCGCGGTCCGCCCAGGCGTGAATCGGGAACACCAGGGCGGATTCTGTCACGTGCGCGGTCTCTGCGACAACGACGCAGGCTTCCGGCACAAAGCCAGCTCCACTACGCTGCAGCCCCGGACTATCTCGTGGCCAGGCGGCGAAACAGCTGATCGGCGGTCGCTACCGGCTGGAGCAGCGTCTGGGCCGCGGCGGTATGGGTTGGCGGCGCCTCAACGCCTCATCACGGTTGCAGCGCCGCCGAGCACGAACGCCGCGCCGAGAAGCTGGGGCAGGCCGAGGCTCTCATGCCACACCAGAGCGCCGATGAAGACCGCGACGGTGGGCTCGAGCAGGGTGAGCACGGCGGCGCGGCTTGCGTAGACCCGCACGAGGCCGGACAGGAACAGCACGCCAGCGAGCGCCCCGACGAGCAGGGCCGCCGCTGCGACGAGCAGAAGCGGCGCGAGCCCGATCGCGAAACCACCAGGGGGCATCGCGAGCGCCAGTACCGCCAGCGCGACCGGCATGTGCCAGGCCAGGATCTCGCGCGGGCTGAACAGGTGCTGGATGCGCTTGGTGATGAGGATGTTGGCCGCGTAGAAGACGGCGCTGCCGGCGCCGAGGAGCGCCCCGCCGACCGCGCCCTGCGTTGCCGCGTGCCAGGGCTCGAGCAGCAGCACGAGTCCTGCGAGGGCGACCCCGAGTGCCAGAGCCGTCCCGGCGCGCAGGCGTTCGCGGAGCACGAACGGCGCGGCCGTCGCGATCAGGACTGGCGCGAGATAATGCGACAGCACCGCGATGGCGAGGCTCGTCCTCTGCATGGCCCAGAAAAAAAGCAGCGCGTTGATCGCGTCGCCGACGCCGAGCACTGCGATGGCGAGCCACGCTCGCCCCGTGCGCCGCACCGCCGGTCGATCTCGCCACGCGCCCGGCGCGACGGCGATCAGGATGACCGCGAACACGATGAACGCCTCGAGCGCCGGCGCGATGCGCTGGATACGCTCGGCCCGGCGGAAGAACAGGCTCCACGTGCCCCAGAGCGACGCGGCAATGGCGATCCGCGCATAGCCGCCGAGGGCGCGGCGCTGGCGCTCCCCTGACGTCAGGGTTGGGGGAAGCTGGCGCTGCACGCTCGGCGGAGGCTAGCACGCGCGCCGCGCGGGCGACTTTGGCGTCTACCGTGGCGACGCTTTGGGTGCGCCTTTCGCTATCCGCGTTCAGGGGTAGGCGGGTACCTCGCCGCTTCCGGCTCCGCGCTGGAGGAGCTGGACGGCGTCGGAGCTCTTGGCCTCGACGCTGGACGCTTTGGTCAGGATGTCCGGTTTGACCGACACGTCGGTCTCCATGCCGCTCAGCGAACCGTGGCAGCCGCCGCAGAACCCGTTGAACATCTCGTGGCGGAAGGAGAGCGTGACCCATTCGCCGGGGTAGTACTGGATGGACTCGCGCTGCTGGTGTACTCGCGGCTTGTCGTCGCCCTCCAGCTTGGCCTCCACCGCGTAGCTGATCGGCATGCCGCCCGGGATCTGCACGCGGGTCGATCCGTCGGCGAGCAGCGGCACGCTGCCGAGCAGCCGGCGGCGCGCGTAGACCTTGCCGTAGTCGTCGCTGGTGATAAACGGGCTCGACTGGTCGAGCGAGGTGACGCCCTTCGGCGGCAGATCCTCCCACAGCTGGAACGAGGTCATGGGCTGCATGGGACGGCCACCGCGCGTGTTCTGGAACATCAGGCTGGTGATCATCGGGAAGTCCATGTACGTGAGCTGCGCGCGATCGATGCGCGGCTGTCCGTCGTCCTGCGTGTAGATGACGGCGCTGCCCGCCGGAGCCTTCGGCGTCGAGTGGAAGACGCCGCGGTCGACCCGGCCGAATACCGCTACGGGCCACAGCTCGTCGGTATCCGGGGCGCCGAACAGCGGCGCGCGCTGGCCGCTCACCGGGTCGAGCTCCACTACGTCGAAGCCACCGTTGAACTTGGCGAGGTCCGTCACGCCGCCCGCATAACTGACGAGCAGGTTGCCGTTGGGCAGGACGGAGAGGTCACGATATGCGCCCTGGGTCGGCTTGCCGACGTGCCCGGTGGCGGCCGCATCGGGGAACGTCATCGAGTGCTGGAAGAAGGCAGGCGAGACGAAGTGCATCGCGTCCGGGTTGGCCGGGTAGTCCTCGGCGCTCTTGCTGTACTGGTCGGGGCCGAGCGAGCGATTCAGCACAACCACAGTGCCCGCGCTGTGCGCCGCGCCGCGGTCGCTCAGGATGGCGGCGAAGTCGCGATCCAGGAGCTGCACCAGATCCAGCACCTGGTCGTGGCCGATACTCCCGCGCTGACCGAACAGCAGATGGTAGTCGCCGCCGTCGAGGTTCAGGCGGCGACCGGCGAGCTGGTAGAATCCGGGTGCCCGCTTCTCTGCCGAGAACAGCAGCTGACCGTTGACCTCGAACGATGGCGCGATCTCCTGGTTCAACAGGAACGTCAGCTGCCGCACGTGGCCGTTCTGCTTGACGTACAGGTTGGCGTTGAGCTTCGAGGGATCGGCCGGCGTGCGCTGCGGCCCCTGGTAGTCGAACGCGGCGGTGTTCTTCGTGTTGCCACGGGTCGAAGCGAACACCAGGCTGCCGTCGGGGGCGAACGCAGGATCGAAGTTGTGGACGAGCTCGCCGTTGTCCGGTACCGGCTTGCCGTTGTCGTCGGTGGGCGCCGCATTGATCATCGGATCCAGCTTGCAGTCGCTGCCGTCCGGCAGCACCGTGTAGACGCGGAGCGGCCCGGCTGCGGCGCTCCGCGCCGCGAAGGCGATGAGCTTGCCGTCCCACGACACTGCAGGGCGTCGCACGTCCGCCGTCGCCGGGTCGAGGCCGCAGCCGGCGAGCAGGCTCCGGTCTCCACCGCCCATCACGAGCGCGCCCGACGCGTCCAGCGATGCGTCGGCGATGCGTAGGTCGGCCCCCGGCGCGTAGGTTGCGTAGTCCTGCGGCCTGTCGGGCAACGGCGCGGGCGGACGTTTCACGTACACGATGGCCGACATCGGTGCGAGTGCCGGGGTGCGCGCCGCGCGTTCCTTCTCGATCCAGGCGACCAGCACGCAGTAGGGATCCTGCTGGTCGAGCGGGCCGCTCCGGGCCGCGTCCAGGTCGCAAGCCGAAGGATCACCGCCTGCCGCGAAGAGTGAACCGCCGCGATGGCGGATGCCCGCGCCAGCCGGGTACGGCGGCAGGTTCTTCTGCAGGATGCGACTCCGGTTGGGGTCCGGCGACTCCAGCGCTACCTGTGCCAGCGCGGCGTGGTAGTTGTTGCGGGTCGCGGGCAGGCCGAAGTGTCCGGCGCTGCCAGCGCGCAGGCGGAAGCTGTTGAACGCCGCGGGCGAGTGGCAGCCGAGCAGCATGCAGCCCTTCTTGGCGAATAGGGGCTGTACCCGCTTGGCGAAGAAGTCGAAGCCCGCGTCGGTGGGGATGTGACTGGGGCCGCCCTTTTTCTTCGCCCACGTCAGAACCGCCTGGTAGTCAGGATCCTGGGGAGAGGAGAAGAAGGCACCACCCTCGTGGTAGGTGCCGCCGTATGCAGGGTCGAGCGCGCGGCGCAGGAGCTCACTGGTCGGTGCGTTCGCTGCGACGTAGTCACTCGCGGCGAAGTAGTTCCAGCGCTTCTCTTCGTCGCTGGTGCCGCACGTGAGGTAGAACGAGTTCTCGGCCGATCCATGGCAGTTGCCTGCCGCGCACTTCGTCGACAGGACGTCGTTCACCTTGTCGACGAATGTGGAGTAGTCGGCAGTGGACGGAGCCACGGACGGGTCGAACAGCTTGTCGTGCCCGAGGCGGTCTCTGCACGGAGAGAGCGTCAGCTTCGGCTGCCGTGGCGGGACGTTGTTGGCCTGGGCGCCGCGATCCAGCCAGCGCGAGATCGTCACGAAGCTCGCCGCCCCGAAGTCGAGCAGAGAGCCGCCCGCGTGTGGGATGTCCGTGGTCACGTCGGTGACGGTCCCGTCCCAGGCGGTCAGCTGCATCTGGAAAGGCGGCACCACCTTCACCAACAGCTCCGGCATGCCGTACGGCCCGTAGTTCTGGAGCAGGTCGCGACGCTTGGCGAGCATGTTGTAGCCCGAGGTGTCCAGGTTGCCGAGGGCGTTGCCGTGCGTGTCGGCGGTGACGTGGCAGCTGGAGCCTGTCGGGCTGCGAACGCAGGCGCCCTGGAGCGTCGGCGCCACATGACGGTCGTAGTAGGTGGAACTCGGGCCGTAGTCCCGTCGCGAACATCCGCCGAGCGTCAGCAGCGCGGGAATAAGCCAGACCAGCACGCGTTTGAACCAGATGAGCTCGACCTTCATGCCGCACCTCCTCACCTGACCAGTCTGCGGGTTCCCGGCCTGGCCTGACATGACATGTGTCATTCCCGGAGCCGCCCGGAATGCGGCAGAGTCGGTATAATCGGGGGTGAGCGCGCGCCGACGCCCAAATGATGGACGTCAACAATGCCGGCGGGCCGGCTTGCCTGGGGTTCGCTCGACGGCGCAAATTCGAAGGCATGAACGACGTCGCTGCACAGTGCCAGGAGTGTGTTCTCGGGCGCGCGTCACAGCCGGAATCGTGCCCCTTCTACGAAACCAGGAAGAAGCCCGGAAGCCTGCTGGTGGAACAGAACGAGCCGCCTGCGTCGGCGTGGCTGATCCGCGACGGCCAGGTGCTGCTCAGGGCGACCGATGAGAGTGGCGCAGAGCTGTGGTGCGCTGTGCGCTCTGCCGGTCACATGATCGGGCTCGAGCTGCTCACGGGCGCGCCGTCGTCCTATCGCGCCGTGGCGCTGACCGACGTGAAGGCGTGCGCGCTGGACGCGCGCGCTGTCAAGGCGTGGGTCGGGCGGCTGGACACGCCGGGCGGCGCGTTGCTCGAGCTGGCTCTGGGTGAAGCGGGACAGCGCGGCACCGAGCGCTCGCAGCTCGGCGGCACTGCCGTCGAGCGGGTCGCTCGCTTCCTGCTCCTGCGCCAGCGCGAGAACAACGGTCCGGTGCTGGACATGCCGCAGCGCGTGCTCGCTCGCACGCTCGGCATGAGCGCCGAGACGCTATCCCGCGCGCTGGCGCGCCTGCGCTCCGAAGGCGCCATTTCGCGTTCTCGCCCCGTGCAGGTGGCGGACTCCGACGCGCTCGAGCGGCTCGCCTACGGCTGAGCCGCCGGCCGCGTCGCACAGCTCGCCGCGCACTCGGGCGCGGGAGCTTCTACCGGCATGACAGGCAGCGAGTATGGTAGCTCGCCGCCCCGCGTCGTCACGCTCTCGAAGCCGCGGCTGCCTGCGTGCGGATCGGGCAGCACCCGGGCGAGTATGCGGCGTCCGCTGTCGGCCAGATCCTCGAACAGCGTGCGGGCAGGACCGGTGTACACGCCGCCCTGAAGCCGCATCGTGTGGCGCGTGTGCTGGCTGGCGGTCGCGGAGCCGGTGCGGTGCTCGGTGCGGAGCAGACCGGGCTGCTGCATCAGGTTGAGCGCGCGACCCGCGCGGGACACGAGATACATCGCGGGCGCGGCGGCCTCCATCGCCCGCTCGCGTGTCGTCGGTTCGCCGGTCAAGCGGATGATGTCACGGCGCAGCGCCTCGGCGCGCGCACGGGCTTCCCGACTCGGGCCGAAGGCCGTGGTGGCGCGGATCACGGGAAGGATGCCGCGCACGTCCTGCCTCAGTCTTTCAGCGCGCGCCGCGAGCAGCGGGTTCTTGTCGTTCTTCAGGTTCTCGTATCCGGTGAGCCAGACGCGGCCGAGCCGGAGCGTGCTCGGGCCCAGGCGCCGGAAGTCCTCACGGTAGATAGCGCGCTGCAGCCGTTCCACGGCGGCGGGGTCGTCGAAGTGCGGGTGTTTGAAGTGCATCGTGAAGCCGTCCCAGCGACGCAGATCGGGCGCGGTGCGGAACTTCTCCAGGTAGCGATCTTCGCCGATCACCTGGGCGTGGAAGGGCGTGCCCGGGAAGGCAAAGTAGATCAGGCACTGCGTGAGGCCGGGCTCGAGCTCCATCAGTTTCTCGAACTCGCTCCACACAGTCTGCTCGTCCTGGTAGGGGAAGCCGATGATCATGGACGTGAGAGTTGCCGTGCCGACGCTCTTCAGGTCGCGGTAGAGGTCCGGTAGCGATTTGCCCTGCTGCTTCCTGTAGCCGGATTCGGCGCCCTCGAAAGCGTTCCAGATCAGGTCGAATCCCATCTCCGCGACCTCGCGCGCCGTGAACTGCGACAGGCCGCGCACGCTGCCGAAGCCCATAAGGCCGAACGACTCGCCGCCTTCGCGTACGCAGTCGAGGAACTCGCGCGCCCGCCGCTGGTGCAGGAAGAAGTCCTCGTCGATCACGATGAAGCCGTTCATCTCCTGCCCGTCGGCGCGCGCCCGGGAACGGGTCTGGAGTAGCGCCTCGTAGATCTCGCGTCCCGACTTCAGGTAGGGCACGTACTTCTGCTTGAAGAAGTGCGACGTGCAGCAGAAATCGCAGCCGTTCGAGCAGCCCAGACCCGCGGTCACGTGGCCGACGACGCTCGGCAACTGGTACGACAGCACCTGCACCGACGGGATCGGTGCGTGCGGCGCCCGCACCGGCGCGTCCGTCGGCTCGCCCAGAAGACGCCTCAAGAATCCGATGCCTTCCTCGCGGCAGATCGCGTCACCCCACCCGGCGAGCACGTCATCGGGCAGCACGGTGCCGTAGCCGCCGAGGATGATCTTCGCGTCCGGCGCATAGTGGCGGATGAGCGGCACCATCTCGCGCACCTTGTGGAAAGTAGCGACCACGAAGTTGATACCGACGTGCGTGTAGTTGCCGGTCGAAAGCTCGCGGATGAGCTCGCGCCTCGATGGATAGTGCAGCGTAACCGCCGGGGCCTGGATGTTCTCGGCGAGGTAGTCGATGGCCCAGACGCGGATCACCTGTCGCAGGCTGAAAGGGCCCTGGGCGCGGGTGACCTGCGCATGGAACAGTTCGGCGCCGACCGAGTCGCCTTCGCCGGGTCCGCCGAAGGGACGGATCACGCTGGTCAACAGGACGCGCGGCGCTTTCTCGTTGCTCATGGCCGGGAGCCTAGGCCCCGGTGTTTCAGGTTTTCGTCAGCAAACCATCAGAGAACGGCTCGAAACATGATGGTCGTCAATGGAAATGGCGCCGCGGTGCCACTGTGCTACCCAGGCGGCAGGCTCTGTCCGGGCCCCGCCGCAAGGAGGCAATCGTGGTCGATACCAGCATCAGCTTCATCCGTTCGCTGTGCATGGGGGAGATCGAGGAGCAGGTCATCCTGCCCTTCCCGAAGATGGCCGAGCAGGAGAGCGAGACGATCCGCAGTCTGGTCGATCCAATGCACTCGCTGCTCGAGCCCCATACGGAGGACTTCCGCAAATGGGACCGCGCGGGTGAGTTTCCGCCGGAGTACATCGAGGAGCTCCGGCAGTTCGGCTTGTTCGGACTCGTGATCCCCGAGGAGCACGGCGGGCTCGGCTTCGGCAGCGCGGCCTACTCCCGCACTCTTCAGGAGGTAGCGAAGTACGACGCCTCGACGGCGGTCACGATCGGCGCGCACAGCTCGATCGGCATGCGCGGCCTGCTCCTGTACGGCACCGAGGAGCAGCGCGCGCGCTACTATCCGAAGCTGGCGACGGGCGAGATGATCGCTGCCTTCTGCCTGACCGAGCCCGGAGCCGGTTCCGATGCCGCATCGATCAAGACGCATGCGGAGAAGGAGGGCGATCACTGGGTTATCAACGGCAACAAGCTGTGGATCACGAACGGCGGCATTGCGGACTTCTTCACTGTGTTCGCCAAGACGGGCGAAGACGGCGGGCGCCCGCATCTCACGGCCTTCATCGTGACCGGCGACATGGAGGGCGTGAGCTCCGGTCCGCACGAGGACAAGTTGGGCCTTCGCGCCAGTTCCACGACCACGCTGATCCTCGACAACGTGAAGGTGCCGGCAGATCACGTGCTGGGCGAGGTGGGCAAGGGCTTCAAGACGGCCATGCACGTCCTCAACAGCGGACGCACCGGTCTCGGCGGCGGTTCGGTCGGTGCCATGAAGAAGCTCATCGAGATGGCGACCAAGCAGGCCAACGAACGCTCGCAATTCGGTCAGCCCATCTCGAGCTACGGCCTGATCAAGCAGAAGGTCGGTCAGATGGTCGTCGACTGCTACGCGGCCGAGGCGGCGGTGAGCATGGTCGCGGCGCTCATCGACCGGGGCTACGAGGACTACGCGGTGGAAGCCGCCATCAGCAAGGTATTCGCCAGCGAGGCGCTGTGGCGCACCGCGGACGAGGCGCTGCAGATCGCCGGCGGCAACGGCTACATGTGCGACTACCCGTACGAGCGCGTCCTGCGGGACTGCCGCATCAACCGCATCTTCGAGGGTACGAACGACATTCTGAGACTATTCATCGCGCTGACCGGGATGAGCGACGTGGCGACGCAGTTGAAAGCCCTGGCCGAGAGCGCACGCGGCGTGTTCAGCGATCCCATCAAGGGCTTCGGCGTCATGCGCGAATACGCCAGGAAGCAGGCCACGCTCATGACCGGCATCGGCGGCGAGAAGAGCCGCTTCACGCTGCTCGATCCCGCGCTTGCCGACCAGGGAGCGGTGTTCGAGGAGGAGACGCGGGACCTGGCTTCAGCGGCGGACCGCATCCTGCGCAAGCACGGCAAGAACATCATCGGCAAGCAGTTCGCGTCCCGGCGACTGGCCGAGATCATGATCGACCTGTTCGTTCTCGCCTGCGTGATGAGTCGTGTGAATACCGCGCTCGCGAACAAGGGTGCCGAGGCGTCCGCACGGGAGCTCGAGATCCTCCGCATCTATTCCGGTCAGGCCAAGCGCCGCGTGAAGCAGAACTTCGCCGCCATCGAGGAAAACGACGACGAGTTCATCAAGTCGCTCGCCGCTCACGCCTTCGAGCTCGAGCGCTTCGCCTGGGACACGGTCTGACCGCTTGTCGGGGCTTGTGCTCGGCGTTCGGCGGACAAAGTCTGTCGCGCGGGTGACTTTTCACGGCGTTTGAAAAGGAGGGAACCATGACGATCGCGACGCCGTTATGAAGGCGCTGGAGGGTCACATCCCCGGTGAAGCCGCAGTTACCGGCACCTACACCGTGAATGCGGCGCTCCGCTGACAGCCTGCGTCAGCTCAACCCGAGCTTGCGCAGCCGGTCGTACAGCTTGTTGCGCGAGATACCGAGCGATTGCGCGGTGCGCACCTTGTTGCCGTCGAAGCGACGCAGGGTCTCGCGGATCAGCTCGGCCTCCGACTCGGCGAGGCTCGGCAGGGCGCGTTCGCGGCTCGCCGGCATCGCCGGGTGCAGGACGACCTCGCCGCGCTGCAGGTCCGCCGGCAGATCCTCGAGCTGGATGAGCGCGGTGTCGCCGCGGGTGACAGCGTGCTCGACGGCGTTGCGGAGCTGCCGGACGTTCCCCGGCCAGCGCGCCGCCGTCAGCACACGCATCGCCGGTTCCGAAACGCCCCAGATGCAGCCGCACCGCCGGTGGCAGAAGGTCCCCAGGAAATGTTCGACCAACTCCGGGACGTCGTCGCGGCGTTCGCGGAGTGGTGGCAGGCGCATGGTGAAGGCCGAGAGGCGATAGTACAGCTCGCGGCGCAGGCGCCCGCTTGCCATCTCCGTCTCGGGGTCGCGGCTCGTCGAAGCGATGACGCGGACATCGACGGGCGTTTCTTCCTCCGCGCCTACGGCCTGCACGCGGCGGCCCTCGAGCAGTCTCGAGAGCGCGGCCTGCACCTCCGCCGACAGGTCGGTGATCTCGTCGAGGAACAGCGTGCCGCCGTCTGCGGCGGCGAGCAGCCCAGGCGCGGACGTGCGACCGTGGAGGTTTCCGTACGGCTCCCCGGCGGAAAGCGAGCTGGCATCGGTGGCGACGAACCGCCCGCGTCCGGAAGCCTCGTGGATGGCCCGCGCCACGAGCTCCTTGCCCGTACCGCTCTCGCCGGCGATCAGGATGTTGTCCGGTCCTTCCGCCGCCAGGGCGATAGCGTCGTGGATCCGGCGCATCGCCGCGCTGCCGCCGACGAGCGCAGGCACGTTGGGTTTGCCGTTGCGTGGAGTACGCAACGGCACCAGGGAGCGCTCGCAACTCGGCGGGGCGCTCGCGTCCGAGTCCAGGTACGCATGCGAATACGCGCGTGCCCGGGCGGTCTCGAGCAGGGTCAGCGTCGTCTGCTCGGAGCTGCCCAGGTTGCCGCGCGTCTCGCGGACGGCGGCCTCGGTCGCGGCCGCTGCCGACAGCAGGTGGGACAGCGGAATCCCCCGCCGGGCGAAGCAAAGCGCCGTGGCGCGGAGCGTGGCCTGCACCGCTTCGGGTTGTGCGCACAGCTGCGGATTGCGCAGTCCGTCGAGCTCGCGTCCGAACACGCTCTCGAAGTCGCCGGAGTCGATGCGCGGCTCGGCCTCGACGCTCGACTCGTAGAGCCGGCGCCAGGTGGTGAGCAGCTCCCGGCGCTGGCCGAACAGTCTGGCTAGAGCCGGGGTGTCGAGGGGCGGGAGCGCCGCCTTGTGGGGCATCATGCGGCGCCAACAGGATAGCCCTGGAGTCCCGGAGCGCGATGATGGTTGTCATCTACCGGGACAGTTGTTCTGCGTCCGGACGCCGCTTTTCCCGCCGTTGGAAGAGTCGCGGTGTTTTCGTCCGGGACAGTTCTACGCGAGCCAGCGCTCCAGCGCCTGCTGCCGGAGCATCTCCGGACGGCCCAGCAGATACTCGGCCTGCTTGGCGTCACGCATGCAGCGCTCCTGGCCGTAGTCTTCCATGTAGCCGTAGCCGCCGAGGAGCTGGACGCCGTCGCATGTGGCACGCGCGGCGCGCTCCTTGGCCCGCAGAAAGAGCTCGGTCGCGGCGGGTTCGGCTGTCCCGTCGATCAGACGCTCGACCGCGCTCCTGCAAAGCTCCTCGTCGGCCAGCATGCCCGCGAGCAGCCGGCGCACTTCCTGGTGGTCGATGATGTTCCGGCCTCCCTGGTAGCGCTCCCTGGCGTACTCCGTTGCCGTGCGGGTCGAGCGCGCCAGCACGCCCGCGGCGATCGCCGTCGCCGGACCGCGGAACAGCGCGTGTGCGCCGTCGAGCAGGGGGCCCGCATTCCGTACGAACCGATCAGCGGTCACGCGCACAGCGGACAGTGACACGTCGGCGGTCGGGCAGCCGCGCATGCCGAGCGTGAGCAGGGGGAGCCCGACTTCGAGGCCAGGCGTTGTGGGTTCTAGCACCAGCAGTGCTGTGCTTCCGGCGCCGAAGGCGGGCAACACCAGCGTTTGCGCGAACGGCGCGCCAGCGACCATCTGGCACGTGCCGTCGACCACGAGCGCATCGCGGTCTTCCACGTAGCGGAGCTCCGGCGCTTGCGGCTCGCCGTAGCTCGGGTAGGCGCAGAGGCCCGAGGCGTTTCGCCCGGCCTTCGTCACGAGATGCTGCCCAAGGGCATGTGCGAACACGAGTGCTGCTGGCGCAGCCGCCGAATAGGCGAGCTCACGGAGCGCGCTAGCAAGCAGCTCGATCCCGGTCTGGGGCTCGGCGTCGAGTAGGCCGAGCTCGCCGAGCCCGGCCAGAAAGCCTTCCGGCAGAGGACGATCGGGATAGTGATTCAACTCGTCCATGTGCGGCACGAGCTCGCGCTCCGCGAAGCGGCGCACGGCGGTTTCCAGCAGAACCTGTTCGTCGGTTCTCATGACGGTGCCGATCCGAAGCGCGCCCCGGGGTGACGGCCGTCCCGGGCGATGCCCTTCTTGTAGAGCTCGATGCGGTTCAGCTGGTTGGTCCCTTCGTAGATCGTGAGCAGCTTGGCGTCGCGATAGAGCTTCTCCATGCCCAGGTCGTGGCGGAGTCCAGCGGCTCCCATGATGTCCAGCGCCAGGTGGCAGTTCTCCATGCCGAGCTCGGTGGCCGAGACCTTTGCGGCGGCACCGGTGGCCGACGAAGCGTCGACCTTCCAGTCTGCCAGTTCGTCGACGGCGCGGCGCATGCGCTGCCGGGAACGCTGCGAGCCGATGAGGCGTTGGGTGGCGCGGCTGTCGAGCACCGGTTGCGGGAGGTGCCGCATCAAGAGCTCCTGCACGCGGCTGCCCGCCACCAACGACGACAGCCCGAACAGCTCGTTCGACAACAGGGCCTCGACGTAGGCCGAGCGCGCGGTCATCACGTGTCCCAGCATGTCCGCAAGCCGCAGCTGGACCCACTGTTCGTCGATCAACCAGCGGCCACCGACACGATTGGAACGGGCGAACGCGAGAGCCCGTTCGTAGGCACCCCGCGCGACGCCGGCGCCCCACGCCGCGACTCCTCCGCGGGTCGCGCCGAGAACCAGCTCGAGCTGCCGGCCCGGTATCGGGCGATGGCCGATCCGTGCCGTCTCCGGCACGAAACAATCGTCGAAGACCAGCTCCGCGGCGGGGCAGGCTTTCTGACCCATCTTGCGCTCGACGCGCCCGACGCTGAAACCCGCTGTGCCGCGCTCGACCAGGAAAGCGAACGTCGTGTTCACGGGATCCCCGCGGTGGGTCGGCATGAGCACCACATGCGTGTGCGCGATACTTCCGTTGCTGATGAACACCTTGCGGCCGCGTAGACGGTAGCCGCCGCGCACAGGCTGTGCCTCGCAATCGAGGTGTGCGCTCCGGAGAAGATCCACATCCTCGACGTCGGTTCCCGCCGAAGGCTCCGTGATGCCCGTCGAAAGCAGCCGCGGCGTTCCCTCGCGCTCGCCCTCCACGAGCAGACGGCTGACGCGCTCCACCGCGGGCAGGTCACCCGTGGCGGCGACCATTGCGAACGCCAGGCCGTGCACCGCGACCAGGTTGGCGATGCCGAGGCATCCCGCCGCGAGCTCCTCCATGCCGACGATCATGGCGCCGAACGCAAACCCCGCGCCGCCGAAGGTCCGCGGCACCATCATGCTGAAGAAGCCGTGGCGGGCCGCTTCCCGGAGCACGTCCTCGGCCACCCAGCGCGGGTCCTGCAGCACGCGGCGGTCGACCGCCAGCGCGTTCGGTTCGACCACGGCGTGGCGGAAGCGGCGCGACATCTCGATCGCGCGCTCGAAGTCGCCGATCTCCCGTGGGCGATCACGCCGCAGCGCGGCGAGCAAGGGGTAGTCGCAGTCGAACCCAGGCCCCGTTGCCTCGTCTTTCATTGTCCACCTCCAGCCGGGAAGAAGCCTCGTTCGTCACTTAGGGGCAGAGCGCCGGCGCGGGGCCAGCCGTCGCTGTTTTCGCCCGTGGAACGGGACGGTGCCGTTTCCGGGAAACCGAGCGGCTTCGTCTATCGCGCGCAGCGGGACCGCGAAATGACCAGGCTCAGGACGCCGAGGGCTCCGGACCGGCCCGAAAAGGGGAGCGGGGTGCCGGGATTTCCGCGGCTGTCGCCAAAGGCACGAAGGAGCAAACGTTTTTCCGCCGGGTCGCATATACTGAATGATCGGATGCAATCCGGTGACGTCGTCGCCGACCGCTTCGAGATAGAAGCTCTCGCTGCCCGGGGTGGCATGGGGGCGGTGTATCGAGCGCGCGACCACGTTGGCGGCAACTTCGTCGCGCTCAAGATCCTCCAGGGCTCGGCGCCGGGTGAGCGCTTTTCCCGGGAGGCGCAGCTTCTCGCGGAGCTCAGGCATCCTGCGATCGTGCGCTATGTCGACCACGGAGTGACGAGCGCGAGCGTGCCCTACCTGGCCATGGAGTGGCTGGAGGGCGAGACGCTGGCGGCGCGGTTGCGGCGACAGCCGCTCGAGCCGGCCGAATCGCTCCAGATGACCGCGCGGGTCGGTGATGCGCTGGCGATGGCGCACGGCCGCGGCGTGGTGCATCGCGACGTCAAACCCAGCAATATCCTGCTCGTCGATGGCCGACCCGAGCGCGCCAAGATCCTCGACTTCGGGGTGGCGAGGCTTGCCGGACCCGCCACGACGATGGTGACGCTGACCGGCGCGGTGCTCGGCACTCCGGGCTACATGGCGCCCGAGCAGGCTCGCGGCGATCGGCAGATCGACGGCCGGGCGGATGTGTTCTCGCTCGGATGCGTGCTGTTCCAGTGCTTGACCGGTCGCGCGGCATTCTCCGCGAAGGCGCCGCTGGCCGTGCTCGCGAAGCTCATCCTGGACGATACTCCGCGGCTCTGCGACTACCGCCCCGAGCTGCCGCCCGAGCTCGACGAGCTGGTGACGTGCATGCTGGCAAAGGAGCCCGATGAGCGACCTTCGGATCTGGCCGGGCTGGCGGCCTCGCTGACGCGATTCGATCTCGAGGAGGCGTCGAATGAAGCGCCCCGGCGGCCGTCGGGGATCATCACCGGGGCCGAGAGGCGGGTCGTCTGTGTGCTTCTGGCCTGCGACGCCTTGACCGCCGTTTCCGGCGACGTGGGCGTCGTTCCCTCGATCGAGCTCACCAGCTCGGACGTGACCCTCGTGGATCGACCGCTGCACGGCGACGAGGAGGACAGTCGCGTCGCGCGCTCGTTGCAGGCCGCGGTCGCCTCCCTCGAGGGACGGCTCGAGCCACTGCGTGACGGTTCGCTCGTGATAACGCTGGGCGGCGGCGGCTCGGCCACGGATCTGGCGTGCCGCGCGGCGCGCTGCGCGCTTGCCGTTCGCGCGATCGTCCCCGAAGCGAGAATCGGACTGGCTACCGGTCGCGCGGTCATCGGCCCACGCGTGCCTCTGGGAGACGTGATCGAAGGCGCCGCGGCGCTGGTGGACCGGCTCACGCCCGGTGAAGTGTGCGTGGACCCGGTCACGGCAGGCCTCATCGATGCCCGCTTTTCCGTGACGACGAGCGAGCGCGGAGTGGTCCGGCTGGAGCGCGAGCGGGCCGAGACGGAGGAGCTCCGGCAGCTGCTCGGCAAGCCGACGCCGACGGTGGGGCGCGAGCGCGAGCTGGGTTTCCTGATGGGTCTCGTCGACGAGTGTCTTGAAGAGCCCATGGCGCGGGTCGCGGTCGTCACGGGCCCCGCAGGCGTCGGCAAGTCGCGCGTGCGCTACGAGCTCCAGCGGCGGCTGCACCAGCGCGACACGACCTACCAGAGCTGGCTGGCGCGCGCCGATCCGTCGAGCGCCGGCTCGCCCTTCGGGCTGTTGGGTCGGCTGGTCCGGCGGTTTGCGGGGCTGCTCGACGGCGAGCCTCCCGCCGCTTCGCGGGAGCGGCTGCTCGAGCGGGTCGGGCGTCACCTGCCGGCCGGTTCGGTGGAACGCGTTGCGAGGTTCCTGGGAGAAATAGCGCGAGTGCCGTCCGATGACACCAGCGCCGAGCTCATGGCGGCACGTCGCGATCCGATACTCATGGGTGACCAGATGCGCCGCGCCTGGGAGGAGCTCGTCGTGGCCGAGTGCCGCGCGGAGCCGCTGTTGCTCGTGCTCGAGGATTTGCATTGGGGCGATCTGCCGTCGGTCAAGCTGGTGGATGCGGCTCTCCGGGCTGCGGCCGAACTACCGTTCATGGTGTTGGCGCTGGCGCGACCCGAGGTGCACGAGCGCTTCCCCGGGCTTTGGTCCGGGCGCGAGCCGCAGGAGATAGCGCTCGGCGGGTTGACGCGCCGGGCCGCGGAGAAGCTCGTGCGCGAGGCGCTGGGCGAATCACTGGACGAGGCGACGCTGAAGACCCTGGTGAAGCGTGCCGACGGGAATGCCTTCTTCCTGGAGGAGCTCATCCGCGCCGTTGGCGAAGGCCAAAGCGATCAACTGCCGGACAGTGTGCTGGCCATGGTGCAGATGCGGCTCGAGGCGTTGCCTGATGCGGCCCGCCGCACGCTTCGCGCGGCCAGCGTGTTCGGCAAGGCGTTCTGGCTGGGAGCCGTGAGCGGGCTTGTCGGTCGCAGTCTGGATGCGCTGGACATCCGCGAGTGGCTGGACCTGCTGGTCGAACGCGAGGTCGTGACGCCACGCTACCGGAGCCGCTTCCCAGGTGAGGTGGAATACGCCTTCCGCCACGCGCTGGTGGCCGAGGCCGCCTATGCCATGCTCACGCCGGAAGATCGCGCGGGCGGGCATCTGGCCGCCGGCGGCTGGCTCGAGGAAAACGGCGAGCCCGACAAGCTGGCGCTCGCCGGCCACTTCGAGAAGGGAGGCGACGCCGAGCGCGCGCTCGAGTGGTATCGGCTCGCGGCCCAGGACGCGATCGACGGCAACGATTTCGAAACCGCGCTGGTCGCCGTCGCCAGCGCGCGGGCTTCGGTGGTCACGCGTTCCGGCGCCGCCGCGGAGCTCGCGGAGCTGCTCGGACTCGAGGCCGAAGCGCACCTGTGGCGCGGCGAGTACCAGGACGCCAAGTCGGCAGGCGAACGCGCTCTGGGCGCATTCACGCCCCAGACGCCGGACTGGTTCCGTTCCATCTTTGTCGTCGTCAGCGCCTGCCAGCAGACCGGCGACCTGGATCGAGTCGTGGAGATCGCTGGGCTTCTGATCACGCTGCCCTGCTGGGACGAGCCGACGCCCCCTCTGATGGAAGCCGCTTCCCGTGTCGCTGTCGTTCTCACCCACACCGGACGCTTCGAAGCGGCCGACCGACTCTTCGAGCGGCTCGAGGGCGTCGCCGATTTGCCATCGTGCGCTGACCCCGTGACGCGAGCGCGCTGGCTGACGAGCAAGGCGTCGCGTGCACTGTACCGCGGAGAGACCGAGCACTACGCGACGTGGTCGAAGCTCGCGAGCGAGACGTTCTCGCGCATGGGCGATCGGCGCAACGCCGCCATTCAGCGTCACAACGCGGGTCACGGCAGCTACGAGCTCGGCGCGTTTGCCGAGGCCGAGGAGCACCTCCGCGCCGCCTGGGAGCTGGCCGAGCAGCTCGGTCTCCCCAACGTCGTCGCCGCGGCGAAGACCAACCTCGGCTACGTGCTGACGCGGCTCGGCGAGCTGGATGCCGCCCGGACGCTGCTCGCCGAGGCCATCGAGATGCTCGAAGCCCAGGGCGACCGACGCATGCAGGGTGGCGCGCTCAGCCACATGGCGGGGCTGCTTCTCGCCTGCGGCGAGCAAGACGAAGCGCGCGCCGCGGCCGACCGCGCCGCAGAGCTGCTCGAACCTTTCCCACCCGTGCGCGTGCACGCGCTGGCCCGCCGTGCCGAGAGCGAGCTCTTGTCCGACGAGGCCGGGCAGGCCGTCGCGACCACCGGGCTAGGCATGGCGTTGCTCGAAGAGCTCGGCGGCAGCGCGGACGGAGCGATGGGGCTACGGCTGTGCCGTGCGCGCGCGCTCGACGCGCTGGGCCGGCGGGAGGAAGCGCGCACGGTGTTGGCCTTCGCGTTCCAGCGGCTCTCGGCCCGCGCAGCGGCGATCAAGGACGAGGCTTTGCGCCGGTCGTTCCTCGAACGCGTGCCCGAGAACGCCGCCATCGTCGAGCTGGCGGCCGCCTGGGCATGCGACAGGCCGGCCGCGCCGGATACCTGAGCCTATGCTCAGTGCCGGCCCCTGTCCCGCGCCTTCCAGGTGCGAAAAGTCACGGTGATCGGGCCCCGAGCCCGCACGCCCGCCGCCAGAACGCGCTAGGTTCCCGGGGTCTGCCCCCGATGGCCCGAGGTCCAGCATGGGAGTTGTGCGAACAGTAGCGCTCAGTGTGAACGGTGACCGCTTGGAGGTCGCTGTGCCGCCGCATTGGACGCTGCTCGAAGCGCTCCGCTACAAGCTCGGGCTTACCGGAACCAAGCAGGGCTGCGACAAGGGCGACTGCGGAGCCTGCACGGTGCTGATCGACGGCGAGCCGGTGCAGTCCTGCCTGACGTTGGCCGTCCTGGCGCAAGGTCACGAGATCACGACCATCGAGGGACTGTTGCCGGCGCATCGCGCCGCCGGAGGCGAGGGACCTGATCCGATCCAGGACGCGTTCGATCGCTCGGGTGCGCTGCAGTGCGGGTTCTGCCAGCCGGGGATGATGCTTTCGGCCAAGGCGCTGCTCGATAAGAACCCGTCGCCCACGCGCCTGGAGATCCGCGAGGCGCTGTCCGGCAACCTGTGTCGCTGCACGGGCTACGTGCAGATCGTCGACGCCGTCGAGCTTTGCGCCGCCGAGGTGCGCGGCGAAGCCTCACCGAAGCAGGGCTGGCGCGTGTGGGCGGACAAGCCCGGCAAGGCCGGCGGACACGGGAGCGGATAGCGATGGCGGCGCGCGACAAGCACGGACCGGAGCCTCCCTGGGGCAAGCAGTTCAAGGTCGTGGGCAAGCCCCAACGCAAGGTCGACGGGCTGAGCAAGGCCACCGGCAGGGCGGTCTATACGGACGACATCCAGCTGCCAGGGATGCTGCATGCGGCCACGCTCAGGAGCCCGCATCCCCACGCGCGCATCGTGTCGATCGACGCGTCGCGCGCGCTGGCGCTGGAAGGTGTCCACGCGGTCATCACGGGCCACGATCTGCCGATACGTTACGGCATCATCCCGTGGACCATGGACGAGACCGCACTGGCGGTTGAAAAGGTCCGCTTCGTCGGCGACGAGGTCGCTGCGGTGGCCGCCGTGGACGAGGACACGGCGCTCGACGCGCTCGAGCTCATCTAGGTCGAGTACGAGGTGCTGCACCCGTACCTCGATCCGGAAGAAGCGCTGGTTCGCCACGACCCGCCGATCCACGAGCAAAGCAAGCACGGCAACGTCTCCAAGAAAGTGAAGCTCGAGTTCGGCGACGTGGACGCCGCGCTCTCCGACGCCGACGTCGTGGTCGAAGGCGACTACGCGTTCCACGGTACGACGCATACGGCGATCGAGCCGCACTGCGCGGTGGCTCGCTACGATGCCGACGGCGTGCTCACCGTGTGGTCCGCCACGCAGATCACGCACTACCTGCACCGCGCCCTGGCGCGCGTGCTGGAGCTGCCCGAATCGCAGATCCGCGTGATCCAACCCTGCCTGGGCGGAGCCTTCGGCGGGAAGTCGGACCCGTTCAGCCTGGAGTTCTGCGTCGCCAAGCTCGCGATGCTCACGGGGCGTCCCGTGAAGATGCTGTGGACGCGCGAAGAGGTCTTCTACGCGCACCGCGGCCGCCACCCCATGCAGATGCACTACCGTACCGCCGCGAAGAAGGACGGTCGCGTGCTCGGAGTGGACGCGAAGATCCTCATCGACGGAGGTTCGTACAGCTCCTACGGCCTGGTCACGACGTACTACTCGGGGCAGCTGCTCACCGGTCCGTACGACTTCCCCTCGTACCGCTTCGACTCGACGCGCGTGTTCACGAACAAGCCGCCGTGCGGTCCGAAGCGCGGTCATGGCTCGGTGCAGCCGCGCTTCGCCTTCGAGGTGCAGCTCGACACGCTGGCGGAAAAGCTCGATATCGACCCGATCGAGATCCGCCGCATCAACTACCAGGGCGCATCGACCGAGACAGTGAACGGACAGCGCATCACGTCCAGCGGCCTCCGCCAGTGCCTCGACGCGGTGGAGCAGGCCAGTGGCTGGAAGGAGCGGCGTGGACGGTTGCCGTTCGGGCACGGGCTCGGCGTGGCCGCGTCCATGTACATCACCGGCACGAACTACCCGATCTATCCGAACGAGATGCCGCAGGCGGGCATCCAGCTCAAGCTGGACCGCTCGGGGCTCGTGACCGTGTTCACCGGTGGCAACGACATCGGGCAGGGTTCGAGCAGCGTGGTCCGCAGCATCGTTGCCGAGGAGCTGGGGCTCGACCCGGCGAGCGTGCGAGTGTTCGCCGCCGATACCGATCTGTGTCCCGTCGATCTCGGCGCGTACTCGAGCCGCGTGACTTTCATGGTGGGCAACGCGACCATCGACGCCTGCCGCAAGGTCAAGGAAAAGCTGGTCGAAGCCGTCGCCGCCGAGTGGCAGGTGGCGCCTGACCGCGTGCTGATGTCGCTCGGCGAGGTGATCGACGTGAACGACGTCGACCACCGCATGAGCACGCGCGACGCGATCCGCATCGCCGAGGCGCGCTTCGACACGCTCGGCGCCACCGGTTCGTACAACACGCCCAAGCTCGGCGGGAACTACCGCGACGGCAGCATCGGTGCTTCGCCCGCCTACTCGTTCACGGCCCACGTCGTCGAGTTGGCAGTGGACGCCGAGACCGGTCGCATCGACATCCGCAAGGTGTGGGTCGCGCATGATTGCGGCCGTGCGCTAAACCCCGTGCTGGTGGCCGGACAGATGGAGGGATCGGTCTACATGGGTCTGGCCGAGGCGCTGATGGAGGAACACGGCGTCGACGACAAGGGGCTGCACCGTGGGCCGTCGCTACTCGACTACCGCATCCCCACCTCGCTCGACACTCCGGAAATCCAATCCCTGATCGTCGAGAGCGTGGACCCCGAAGGACCGTACGGTGCCAAGGAGGCCGGCGAGGGGCCACTGCACCCGGTGCTGCCGGCGATCTCCAACGCCGTGTTCGACGCCGTCGGCATCCGGCTCACGAAGCTGCCACTCTCGCCGGCGCGCGTGCTGGCCGCGCTGCGCGAGCGCTCCGCGAAGCAGGAGCAGGGACAAGTCCAGGTAGCGCTCCCGGGAGCCGAGTGATGCTGCGCCTTCCGCGTTTCGACATCGCCGAGCCCCGAACCGTGCGCGAAGCGGTCCAACTGCTGGTCGATCACGCCCCCGACGTGACGCTGATCGCGGGCGGCACGGATCTCCTGCCGAACATGAAGCATCGGCTGCTCGAGCCGAAGCTGGTCGTGGCACTGGGCGGCATCGACGAGCTCGGTGCGCTCCGCGTCGAGAGCGACGGCGCACTGGTGATCGGCGCCATGAACAGCCTCGACGCGGTGGCGGCGAGTGACGACGTGAAGCGGCGCGCGCCCGCGCTGGCGGAAGCGACCGCGCAGATCTCGAGCCCGCAGCTCCGCCGTAGCGGCACGCTGGGCGGCAACGTGATGCTCGACACGCGCTGCCGCTGGTACAACCAGAGCCGCTTCTGGCGCAAATCGCTGGGCTACTGTCTGAAGAAGGACGGCACGGTGTGTCACGTCGTTCCTGGCGGGCGCAAGTGTGTCGCCGCGGCCAGCAACGACAGCGTTCCCGCGCTCACCACGCTCGGTGCGCGCCTGGTGTTCGAAGGGCAGGCTGGCCGGCGCGAGATCCCGATCGAGGAGCTCTGGAAGAGCGACGGCGTTTTCAACAAGCACGTCGCGCCCAACGAGATCCTGGTGGAGGTCCGCGTGCCGCCCCAGCACCACGGCCATCGCGGCGCGTACAGGAAGCTGCGGGATCGTGCGGCGATCGACTTCCCCCAACTGGGAGTTGCCGTGCGGCTCGACCTGGCCGCGAGCGGCGAAGTGGAGGATGCCGACGTGGTGCTCGTCGCGCTTCAGGCCCGCCCGATCCGCGTGAAGGGTGTTGCGGATGTCCTGTCCGGAAAGAAGGCGTGCACGTCCGCCTTCGACGGCGGCGTGGCAAGCGTCGCCGATCACGCGTTCCGGCAGTGCCACCCGATGGCGAACATCCCGGGAGATCCGGACTACCGCCGCGACATGGTGCCCGTTCTGGTGCGGCAGGCGCTGTCGGCTGCCGCTCGACCCGACGCGCCGGCTATCGGCGTGCGGGCCCGGGCGTGAGCGCACCACGCGGCGCGGTCGGCATCGTCCTGGCTGCCGGAGCGTCGCGACGCGTCGGGTCGATCAAGGCTCTGGCCGAGCTCGACGGTCGTGCGCTTTTGGACGTCATCTGCGACAAGCTCGTCGCGGGGGGCTGCGAGCAGGTCGTCGTCGTGGTGGGCCCGCCGCACCAAGCCGCGATCGAGAGCGCGGTTGGCGGCCGGCACAGGGTGGTCGACAATCCCGACCCCGGGCTGGGGATGTTGCACTCGCTGCAGCTCGGGATCGCGGCGGCCGGGGAGGCCGACGACGCAGTGGTCGCGCTCGTCGATCATCCGAGCGTCCGCGCGGAGACCGTTTCCGCGCTGCTCCGCGCCCATGCACAGGGGCCGGGCGCGGTGCTGCAGCCGGAATACGAGGGGCGGCGCGGCCATCCGTTCGTTGTCGACCACGGCGCCTTCGCTGCCATCCTGCGTGCGGAGCCGACCGCGGTAACGCGCGACGTGTTGATGGCTGCCGGCGAGCGCCTCGTCGTGCCGGTCGACGACCCGGGCGTCCTCGAGGACATCGACACCAGCGAGGGGCTCGAGAAGATCGGAGCGAGCGCGCGCTAGTCCGCGCCGGTCGGCTTTCGCCGTGTGTCTGGAGGCACGGCGCCCGTGGCGGTGTGCGGCGGTCCGTGCTTTGATGGTGGCTGGAGGCGTATCGATGACACTTCTTCGTTGGTGGGTTCTTGCTGCAGTCCTGGGTGGTGCGGCGGTCATCGGCGCTGGGTGCGGCGGCATGACCTTCTCGAGTGCGGGCGGCGCTGGCGGCGCATCGGGCGGCTCGGGCGCGACCGGCGGTTCCGGCGCGACCGGAGGCTCGGGCGGTAGTGGAGGCGGCGCGGGCGCACCGTGCGTGACCGACAAGGACTGTCCGAACCATGGGGTCTGCGGCTACCTCGTCAAGGGCGGGTGCGCAGCGAAGGGCTCGTGCTTCCCGGCGCCCGGCGCCGTGTGCGCCGCCTTCTCGCCCGGCTGCGCGTGCGACGGCAGCACCATCAACATGATCTGCACGGGCCTTCCGAGCGGCTTCGTCTCGGCGCCGCTGCAGTATCCCGGGCAGTGCTCGACGGTCGACGCCGGCACTGGGACGAAGTTCTCCTGCGGCTCCAAGCTCTCGTGCAGCTCGGCCACGCAGTACTGCAAGGTCGCCAGCGGCGGGCCGTGCTGCAACCCGCCGTCGTACTCGTGCGAGCCGATTCCGGGGAAGTGCGCGCAGGATCGCACGTGCGGTTGCATCAAGGATGCCGTCGGCGCGCAGCACTGTTCGGAAGACGGCGGCGGCGTGGTCGTGTCGTTCTACTACCCGTAGTCGTCGGGGTGCGCAGCGCTGCCGCGCAGCCTCGTTTCCGTGCTAAACGTCCCCCCGCATGCAGCCCTTCCGAACGAACCAGGCGATCCAGGTCCGGGGCTACGAGATGAACGCGAGCGGCAGCGTGCCGCCGGCTGGGCTCTTGCGCTACGCCGAGCACGCGCGGTGGCAGGCGCTGGCAGCCCCCGGCTCGCGGCTCGCTGGACACTTCCGGCGCGGCGTGGTGCGTGCGCAGAAGCTCGAGTGCTACGAGACCATCCGCTACCCCGCTGAGCTGGATATCGGTACGTGGGTGAGCCGGGTGGGGCTCACCAGCTTCGACCTGTCGCATCGGATCGCGCGCGTCGGCGGCGGCGTGGTGGCGCTTTCGACCTGCACGGTGGTCTGTCTGGACGACGCCGGCGCGCCGACGCCCGTGGCTGACGCGGTGCGCGACCTCGTCGTGGAAGACGACCTAGCCGCGGTGGAGCCGCTCTCCGGCGCCGCGCCTGCCGGCGCCTGGTCGCACGAGTTCAGCGTCCGTCCGAGCGATCAAGACATCCTGCAGCACGCCAACCAGGCCCGCTACGCCGACTACGTCGAGGACGCGCGTCAGCTCGCCGCCGCGGCGGGGGTGTATCCAGAGGCGCGCGCCGTGCCCGGCAAGCTCTGGGTCGGATACCGCCGGGAGAACCAGTCGGGTGAGCGCCTGCGCATGCTCAGCTGGCAGCTTCGCGCCGAGCCGCTCGCGGTCGGTTTCGAGCTCCGGCGCGTTCGTGACGGCGAGGCGGTATTCCAGGCGCGCTTCGAGACGGGCGCGCGAAGGGCCTGAGCTCCGCGGCCCGCGCGGCACGAGGGGTCAGCTGCAGCTGTCCTGCGAACAGCTTTCGCCAGACTGGGCCTTCGGAGGCCAAGAGGCGTGCCCCGCGTAGCGGAACGCCCCTGGTTTCGCGGTTGCGGCGCGTCCGCCCCGATGTGACCGTGCTCTGCGAGGGGCCGAGGGAAGAGCCATGAAAGAAATCCGCACCACGACGGACATCGCCGCGCCGGTCGAGCGCGTGTGGCAGCTGCTGGCCGATTTCGAGGGCTGGGGCGACTGGAATCCGGTGATCCCGCGGGTCCGCGGTCGCCTGGAGGCGGGAGCGCCTGTGGATATCCAACTTGCGATGGCCGGACGGCGTGTGCCGATCAAGGCGCGGATCGTCTGCGCCGACCCGGACCGGGAGCTCCGCTGGCGCGGCCCGCGATCCAGCGTCCAGGCGCGGCTTTTCAGCGGCGAACACTACTTCTCGCTGGAGATGATCGACGAAGCCCACACGCGCTTCGTCCACGGTGAGCGCTTCCGCGGTCTGCTGGTGCCGGTGCTCTGGTGGCGCCTCGAGCGGATGCTGCACCAACGCTATCCGCAGATGAACGAAGAGGTGAAACGCCGGTCGGAATCTGCCGGCTGATAGGCATCATTTGCGCCTGCCCCCTGCGGGGTGAACGATCGTTCGTACGCAGGAGGCGGTGAATGACGATTGAAGCCCAGGCCTACTTTCTCGACGAAGCAGGCAAGCCCCTCGAGCGCTCCGTTCTGACTCTGGGAGAGCCTGCCGAAGACGAAGCCGTGGTGGAGGTGACCGCGTGCGGTCTCTGCCACACGGACCTTGGTTTTGCCGACGGATCGGTTGCCCCCCGCCATCCGCTGCCGCTCGTGCTCGGGCACGAGGTTACCGGCAAGGTCGTCGCCGCGGGCAGCCGCTACAAGGCGCTCGTCGGGCAGGCCGTCATGGTGCCAGCGGTGTTGCCGTGCGGCGACTGTCCGCTGTGCCGCGCAGGGCGGGGCAACGCCTGCCAGCGGCAGAAGATGCCGGGCAACGACATCAACGGTGGCTTCGCGACGCACATGCTCGTGCCGGGCGCTCCGCTCGTATCGCTTGCCGACGCGCCGGCTGACGTGAAGCTCGACGCGCTGGGCGTCGTGGCCGATGCCGTATCCACGGCGTACCAGGCCGTGCGGCGCAGTGGGCTCGAGAAGGGCGACGCGGCGTTCGTGATCGGCGCGGGCGGTGTCGGCGGCTTCGTCGCGCAGATCGCGCGGGCGCTCGGCGCGCACGTCGTCGTGTGCGACGTGCACAAGGGGCGCATCGAAGCGGCCGACAAGCTCGGCGTCGATCGCGCGGTCGACGTGAGCGGGCGTGAGCCCCGCGATGTGCGCAAGGAGCTCTGGGGCTACGCGAAGGAATGGGGCGTGCCTTCGATGGGCTATCGCATCTTCGAGTGCAGCGGCACCGCGGGGGGCCAGACGCTCGCGTACACGCTCCTGTCGCGCGCCGCGACGCTGATGATTGTCGGCTTCACCCGCGATCAGGTGAAGGTCCGCCTGTCCAATCTGATGGCGTTCGACGCGACCGTGCACGGCACCTGGGGTTGTCCGGTCGAGGCCTATCCCGACGTGCTGAAGCTCATCTACAACCACCAGGTGGACATCGAGCCGTTCGTCGAGCGGGCGCCGATGTCACGCCTCAACGATCTGCTCGGGGACCTCGCCGCGCACCGCCTGGCGCGGCGCATGGTGCTGGATCCGCGCGCATAGGGTGATGCCATGGCCGAGCTAGTCCACGCCCAGCTCCGCGAAGACGGTCGCGTGCTGGGGCTGACCATCGACAATCCCAAGGGAAACGTTCTCACCATGGCGGTGATGGACGAGCTAGGCGCGGCGCTCGCCGAGCACATCGACGACCCGCATCTGCGCCTGGTCACCCTGCGCGGCGCCGGCAAGCACTTCTCGTTCGGCGCGTCCGTCGAGGAGCACCAGAAGGAGAAGGCGCCGGAAATGCTGGCGCGCTTCCGCCGTCTGATCATCCGGCTGGCGAGCTACCCGGTGCCGGTGGCGGCGCTCGTCCAGGGGCGCTGCCTCGGTGGCGCATTCGAGCTGGCCTTGTGCTGCCACTTCGTGCTGGCCACGCCGGACGCCAGTTTCGCCTGTCCCGAGATCAAGCTCGGCGTGTTCCCGCCGGCACTCGCCGCGCTGGGGCCGATGCGACTCGGAGCCGCGCGTACCGAGCGGCTGCTGCTTACCGGCGAGTCGCTCGACGCCGAAGCCGCCAAGGCGGCCTGCTTCGTGACCGAGCTGGCGAAGCCCGACGAGGATCTGGACGAGCTCGCCAAGCGCTTCTACGTGAACGAGCTGTCGGCGCTGTCGGCATTCACGCTGCGGCAGGCGGTCAAGGCGGCGCGCCAGGGCGCGGGTATGCCGAGCCTGCTCGAGGTGGCGCTGACTGCAGCGGAAGAGCAGTACATCGCCGAGCTTCTGCCCAGCCACGACGCGAACGAGGGCATTGAAGCCTTCCTCGCCAAGCGCTCGCCGGTGTGGAGGGACGCGTGAGCGCTGTCCTGACCTCTCCCGAGACCAAGCGAGCCGAGATTCTCGCGGCTGCCGCGCAGGCCATCGCCAAGCATGGCTACCACGGCATGAGCATGCGTGAGCTCGCGCGCGCCACCGGTCGCTCGCCGGCGAGCTTCTACAACTACTTCGAATCGAAAGAGGAGCTGCTCTTCTCGGTGCAGCGCGATGCCTTCGCCACCCTGCTCGAAAGCGCCGAGAGCGTGCTGGAAGGCGTGGAGAACCCCATCGCGCGGCTCTACCTGTTCATCCTGAGCCACATCCGGCACTTCAACGACAATCCTGCCGAGATGCGCGTGCTGATCCACGAAGCTTCCGCGCTTCCTCCACGTCATCGCAGTGAAGTGCGCCGTCGCAAAGAAGCCTACTACGCGCTGCTCCACAGCATCATCCACGGCATCATGCAGCAGAACCGCAGCCGCGGTCGCCCCGACGCAGCCGAGGTCGAGCGCACGACCTACTGCGTATTCGGAATGCTGAACTGGATGTACGGCTGGTACGAGCCGGAGCGGCACGGGTCCACCGAGGTGCTTGCGCGAAGCATCCACCGCATCATGCTCGGTGGCCTGGCGGAACACTCGCCGTTCTCCGGCATGCAACGGAAGATGGATGCCCATTTTGCGGCCCGCCTACGGGCACAGGAAGGAGTGAGCGGATGAACGACCAGCCATCGACGGGGGCGGCCGGCGATCCTGCCGCCGAGCTACTCACGCGGGCGCGCCGCTTGTCGGACGACCTGTCCTTCGGCGCCGTGCGGGATTGGAAGGCCGGGCATCCCGGTCGACTCGCGGTCGGGTACATGCCGATCTACGCGCCGCGTCCGCTGCTAGAAGCGATCGGTTGCTTGCCGGTAGCGGTCTTCGGCGGCGGCGACCAGCTCGACATCATCCGCGGCGACTCGTACTTCCAGTCGTACATCTGCCACATTCCGCGCAGCAAGGTGGAGCTCGCCGTCTCCGGCCGGCTCGATCTGTTCGACGGGATGCTCTTTCCGTCCATCTGCGACGTGATCCGCAATCTAGGCGGCATGTGGGCGATGCTGTTCCCCGACCGCTACGGAGCCTACCTCGATCTGCCGCAGAACTTCGACCCGGAGCTCGGTGGACGGTTCTACGCCGGGGAGCTCCGGCGCATCGCCGGCGGCCTCCGCGAGCGAGGCGCGCTCCCCCTCGACGACGATGCGTTGCGGGACGCCATCGTGCGCGAGAACACGCGGCGAGAAGTACTCGAAGAGCTGGACGAGCTCCGCTGCCGCGAACCGTGGCGCGTGCGCGCGTCGGAGGCCTATCTGGTAGCCCGCGCCGGCGGGGTGCTCGAAGCCGACGCCCACACGAAGTTCATCCGCGAATTCCTCGATGCCGCCAGGGAACGTGAAGCGCGCGTCTACGACAACGTGCGCGTGGTCATTCGTGGCTCGTTCTGCGAGCAACCGCCCTTCGGTCTGATCAAGACGCTGGAGGCAGCCGGATGCGACATCGTCGACGACGACTTCCAGCTGGGCTTGCGCAGCATCGAAGGACCGATCCAGCTGGAAGAGGGACAGGACCCGCTCGATGCCTTGGCTCGGGCCTACGTGCTGAACGGCGCCCCGACGGCCTCGCGCTACATCGGCGAGTTGGTCAAAGGCGCATCGCTCATCAAGCAGGTGCGCAACGCCAATGCCGAAGGCGTGATCTTCGCCGCCGCGTCCTTCTGCGACCCCGCGCTGCTCGACCAACCCATGCTCGAAGCGGCGCTCGACCGTGAGAAGATCCCACACACAAGCTTGAAGTTCTCCGAGAACACAGGTCAATTCCAGGTTATCCGCGAGCAGGCCGGCGCCTTTTCGGACGCCGTCAAGCTCTGGGGGAGTGCAGCATGAGCACCGAGAAGAACACGGAACCCGCAGCCAAGGACGCCAGCCAGCTCCGCCAGAAGCGCATGATCGCCGACCACTTCGAGCGTCTGTCGCGTGCGAAGGAGGAAGGCAAGAAGGTCGTCTACACCTTCGTCCCCGGCAACCTCACGGAGCTCATCCGCTCCCTGGATCTTCTGCCGGTGCTGCCCGAGATCAACGCGCTGCAGTCCGGCATGCGCAAGCTCAGCGGAGCGTACATCGCCGAAGCCGAGAAGGCCGGTCACTCCGAGGACGTGTGCACCTACGTCAAGTGCGACATCGGCATGATGAAGAGTGGCAACATCGGCCCCACGGGGACCAAGCTGCCCGAGCCGGATCTGCTGCTCCTCTCGTACACGGGCTGCTTCACCTTCATGAAGTGGTTCGAGCTCCTGCGTGAGGAGTACAACTGCCCGGTCGTGATGCTGCACGTGCCCTACCAGCCGGACGGGCGCATCACCGACGAGATGCGGAAGTATGTCGTCGACCAGCTCGAACGCGAGGTGATCCCCGCGCTGGAGCGCGTGGCCGGCAAGAAGCTCGACATGAACGACCTCGCGCGCCGGCTCGAGCTGTCGCACCGCGCCGAGGATGATCTCGTCGCCGTGTGGGAATCCGCCCGGAACCGGCCTTCGCCGATCGACGGTTACTTCGGTGGCGTCTACTATATCGGGCCCATTTTCAGCGCCTTCCGCGGGACGGAGGACGCGGTCGCGTACTACAGCGAGCTGCGCGCAGAGGTGGACGAGCGCGTCCGGCAGAAGCTCGGTCCCACGACGCCCGACGGCCTTGCGATGGAAGAGAAGTTCCGTCTTGTCGTCGAGGGGCCGCCGAATTGGACCAACTTCCACGATTTCTGGCGGATGTTCAGCCGCGAAGGCGCGACGGTCGTCTCCAGCACCTACACCCGCGTCGGCGGTCTGTACGACACGGGCTTCCGCCACAACCCGGAGCACCCGCTGGACAGCCTCGCCGACTACTGCCTCGGCTGCTACACGAACCTGGGCCTGCCGTCACGCACCCAGCTGCTCGAACGCTACATCAAGGACTACCAGGCGGACGGCTTCCTCATCAACAGCGTCAAGTCGTGCAACTCGTTCTCAGCGGGGCAGCTGCTCGTGCTGCGCGAGCTGGAGAAGCGCACCGGCGTGCCCGGCGGCTTTATCGAATCGGACCTGGTCGACCCACGCTACTTCGGCAAGGCCAACATAGAAAACCGGCTGCAGAGCTACATGCAGATGCTCGACGCTCGCAAAGGGAAGGTCGCGTCATGAGGTGTGTTGTCGGCATCGATCTCGGTTCCACCACGACCAAGGCCGTCCTGCTCGACGAGCAGGGGCGCGTGCTCGGTCGCGGCATCACCAACAGTCGCAGCAACTACGAAGTGGCCTGCGCAGTGGCGCGCGAAGAAGCGCTTACAGCCGCGCGGTTCACCATGCTCGAGCGCGAGCTGGAGAAGCGCGCGGCGCTGGCCAGCGGCAAGGTCGTTGCCGCCAAGGACGACCTCAGCGAGGCCTTCCGTCTCGAGCTCTACCTCGATCAGTTGGCCGAGCTCGAAGACGAGATCGCGCGCGTGCTGAGGAGCCTCACCTACGTCGGTGACCGCAGCAAGCTCCAGCCCGCGGTGGACGAAGTGCTCGGCGGCATGAAGAGTGATGCGCCCAAGCTGTTCGTCGGAGCCGGAGCGCGCAAGAGCGACTTCTTCCGTGATCTGGCCGGTACGGGCTTCATGACCGGCGCCGAGAAGGTCAGCGCCGACCGCGAAATCTCCTTCGAACGGGTTGTCGGTCTGTTCGACCGCGCGATCCTCGACGTGGAGACGCAGCTCAAGCCCCGCGACTTCAGCGCGCTGCTCAAGCGCGCCGCCCACCGGCTCATCGTGGACGAGACGCCGGATGCGTCACTTCTGCTCGGCGCCGTCGAAGCGGTGATCGACCAGCCTATCGACGAGACCTCGTTCGTGGGCACCGGCTACGGGCGGCAGACGCTGCCGTTTCCGAAGCAGGCTGTTCGCAGCGAGATCCTCTGCCATGGCCGCGGTGCGCACCGTGTATTCCCGGGCACCCGCACCGTGCTCGACATTGGCGGCCAGGACACCAAGGCCATCCAGGTCGACGACCAGGGCGTGGTCACGTCCTTCCAGATGAACGACCGCTGCGCGGCGGGATGCGGACGCTACCTGGGCTACATCGCCGACGAGCTCAACCTCGGGCTGCACGAGCTCGGCCCGCTGGCGCTCTCCGCCCAGCGCGTCGTCAAGGTGAACTCCACGTGTACGGTGTTCGCCGGCGCGGAGCTCCGCGAAAGGCTCGGCCTGGGCGAGCGGCGCGAGGACATCCTGGCCGGGCTGCACCGCTCGATCATGCTGCGTGCGATGTCGCTTCTGGCCCGCTCCGGGGGCATCGAGAACGAATTCACGTTCACCGGCGGTGTGTGCAAGAACGCGATGGCGACCAAAGTGCTGCGTGAACTCGTCGACGAGAACTACGGCGAGCAGATCACGCTCAACGCGCACCCCGACTCCATCTACATGGGTGCGCTGGGCGCCGCGCTGTTCGGTCTCGACGACGTTGAAGCCGGGCGCCCCGCGGTGCTCCCCACGTTCGTGCAGGCTGCGGTCGAGGCCGCGCCCGCAGGAGGACAGTGATCATGGACAAGTCCCATCTGACCGCTGGAGTCGATCCCGGCGCAGGAGCCGTCAAGGTCGTCATTGCGCGCAGCCGCGCCGGCAGCGACGGCGAAATCCTGGCGAGTGGCATGCAGCGCCTGCGCCGCCGCAACGTCCGGGACGTGATCAATGGGGCTTTCGAGGACGCCTGCAAGGACGCCGGCGTCACGCCTGATCAGTTCGACTACATCGCCAGCACCGGTGACGGCGACAGCGTCGGCTTCCGGACCGGACACTTCTACAGCATGACGACGCACGCGCGCGGCGCGCTGTTCCTGAGGCCCGATGCCCGCGCCGCGCTCGACGTGGGCGCCCTGCACGCCCGTGCGCTCAAGATGAACGCCGATGGCCGCGTTCTACAGCACCGCATGACCAGCCAGTGCGCCAGCGGGTCCGGTCAGTTCGTCGAGAACATCGCGCGCTACCTCGGCGTGCCGCTCGACGACGTGGGCGCTATGTCGAAGAAGGCCGAAAGCCCCGAGAAGGTGTCGAGCATCTGTGCCGTGCTCGCCGAGACCGACGTCATCAACATGGTGTCGCGCGGCATCGACACCGCGGACATCCTCAAGGGCATCCACCTCAGCATCGGTGGACGGCTGGTGCAGCTCCTGCGTTCGGTCGCTGCCGAGGGAGTCGTGGTGCTCACGGGCGGGCTATCGCGCGACGAGGGCCTGGTCGCCGCCGTCCACGAGCTGCTGGAAGCCGACAAGAACAAGAAGCGCCGCCGCAAGGTCGCGGACGTCGACCTGGTCACGCACCCCGACGGCCCTCTCGCCGGCGCCATCGGCGCCGCGCTGCTCGGCGCGTACCGCTACCGGCAGCTCGAACAGCGCGGTCAGTCGCCGAGCGCCATGGCGTCTGCGACTGCGTAGTCGGCGGGTCGCCGCTGCGCGCCGCGCAGTGCAGGCCGAGCCTGCCGCCTGCGCGAGCTGGGTCGTGGAGTATGCGCTCTCGCCCGGCAGCCAGTTGAAGCTCGAGGGCACGCCGTTCGGCGCCGGCAACGGCACGTTCAACATCGGGCCCGGCAGGCTGAAGCTGCGTTTCCACGACAGGGGCGGAAAGCCGGTACACAAGGGCAAGGTCGAGGTGGTGTCGTACACGATGCGTGCGCACGTGCCGCTGACCACCAGCCTGATGGGCGATGCGCCTCGTCGGACACGAGGCCGAGCGTAGCTGCGAGAAAACGAAGCACGTCTGCGCTAGGTGAGCTGCGCCGGCCCCGAGCCCCCGCCGTCAATCGGCGGTCGGCTGTACGCCGTTCGCCTCGATACATCTGGACCATGGGTGGCTGCTCGTACTGGATCCTCACCGGCCGCTACGATCCCGACTCGATGACCGGCGACGCGGCCCATCCCGGCCACCGCTGCGGCGCCTACGCGACCTCGCGCGGGAAATACGGCTTCCTCAGCGACGACGCGTTCGACACGACCGGCTCGTACCTGCACATGGGCATTTCGGTGGCCGACGCGACGGATTTCGAGATCGAGTACGTCGAGGTCGAGCGCTCGGGCTTTGCGGCCATCCGGCTCCTGAACAGCCGCGCCGCGGGCGACCCTGCACACGACATGGCGAACGTGCGCATCCACGACGAGTACATCCACGACACCGGGCACTGGACGTAGCGGGTCGCTTTACGTCGCGCTGATCCGGCTCCACGCTACGAACATGATCACGACGGCCTACCGGAGCTGCACCCTCTGCGAGGCGACCTGCGGCGTGGCCGTGGAGCTCGACGACGACCGCGTCCGCAGCATCCGTGGTGACCACGAGGACCCGTTCTCGCGTGGCTTCATCTGCCCCAAGGCGTATGGCTTGAAGGCGTTGGAGGAGGATCCGGACCGGCTCCAGCGGCCTCTGCGCCGGACCGCGGGCGGCTTTTCGGAGATCGGCTGGGACGAGGCGTTCGACGAGGCCATCGACCGGCTGCTCGAGGTCCGCGAGCGTCACGGCAGCGACGCCGTCGCGACGTACCTGGGCAATCCCGTGGCGCACAGCCTGCACGCGATGCTCTACGGGCCCGTGTTGCAGAAAGCGCTCGGCACGAAGCAGCGCTACAGTGCGTCGTCCATCGACCAGCTGCCCAAGATGGTCAGCTCGGGATTGATGTTCGGCGGCGGGCTGCTGGTTCCGGTCCCCGATGTCGACCGCACCGATCACCTGCTGGTCCTTGGCGCCAACCCCCTGGTCTCGAACGGCAGCCTGATGACCGCGCCGGACATGCCCGGACGGCTGCGCGCGCTCCGTGAGCGCGGCGGCAAGCTGGTCGTGATCGATCCGCGTCGCAGCGAGACGGCACGCGTCGCGGACGAGCACCACTTCATCCGGCCGGGCACCGACGCTCTGCTGCTCCTTTCCATGGTACACGTGCTGTTCGAGGAGGGGCTCGAGCGTCTCGGGCGCGCGGAGGGTCTGGTGCGTGGGCTCGATGCCGTGCAGGCCATCGCCGAGCGCTTCGCGCCGGAGGCCGTTGCCGAGCGCACCGGCATCGACGCCCCGACGATCCGCCGGCTCGCGCGCGAGCATGCGGCCGCCGCAAGCGCCGCCTGCTACGGCCGCATCGGCACGACCTGCCAGGAGTTCGGCACGCTGTCGAGCTGGGCAGTCGATCTGGTCAACATCCTGACCGGCAATCTCGACCGCCCGGGCGGCGCCCTCTTCACCAAGCCCGCCGCCAACCGCGGGGGCAACCCGAGCCCTGGCAAGCGCGGGCGCGGCGTCAAGCTCGGGCGCTGGACGAGCCGCGTGCGCGGCCTGCCCGAGATGTTCGGGGAGCTGCCCGTCGCAGCGCTCGCCGACGAGATCGAAGGCGGCGGCGTGCGCGCGCTGCTCACGATCGCCGGCAACCCGCTGCTGAGCGCGCCCAACGTGGGGCGGCTCGACGGCGCTCTCGCTGGGCTCGATTTCACGCTCTCTGTCGACTTCTACCTCAACGAGACCACGCGCCACGCGCACTTGATCCTGCCGCCGCCGTCGCCTCTCCGGCGCGATACCTACGACCTCGCGCTCTACCAGCTCGCGGTACAGAACGTCGCAAAGTACTCGCTAGCCACGCTGCCGCGCCCGGCCGATCATCCCGACGAATGGGAGATCCTGCTGACTCTCGCCAAGGGGCTGATGGGCATGCGCGAGATGGACCTCGCCACGGCCGACAACTTCGTGCTCGCCACGCTGGTGCAGGGCGAGGTGGGGGACGACGGCGGCCGCTGGACGGGGCTTGACGCTTCCGAGGCGCTCGCCGCGCTCGGCACGCAGCCCGGACCATCGCGCATGCTCGACCTGTTCCTCCGCACCGGGTCGTGGGGCGACGGTTTCGGCCGGCGCGACGGCGGACTGTCGCTCGAACGGCTTCGCGACAACCCGCACGGTCTCGCGCTCGGTCCGCTCGAGCCGTCGCTGCCCGCCGTGCTGCGTACACCCGACGGGCTGATCGACCTGGCGCCCGGACTCGTCGTTCGCGACGTGGAGCGCCTCGAGGCGGCCCGTTTCGAAAGCGACGTGGTGTTGATTGGTCGCCGCCAGCTGCGCTCGAACAACTCGTGGATGCACAACCTGGTGCCGCTCGTGAAGGGCCCGGAGCGCTGCACGCTGCTCGTGGGGCCCGCCGACGCGGCGCGCCTCGGCCTGGAAGACGCCGCGCCCGCGCGGGTCACGAGCCGGGTGGGCAGCGTCGTTGCGAAGGTGTGCGTCTCGGACGAGATGATGCCCGGCGTCGTCTCGCTGCCGCATGGCTGGGGCCACGACCGCGCGGGCATCCGCCTCGGCGTGGCCCGCGAACACGCGGGCGTGAACGTGAACCAGCTCTCCGACGACGCGCTGCTCGACCAGCCCAGCGCGAACGCCGCGCTGAACGGCGTGCCCGTACGGGTCGAGCGCGCGGACTAGCGGTCCGCGACGAACGCGCGACGCGCGGGATCGGCTCGCGCTAGCCCAGTGCCGCCTTGATCCGGTCCGCCGCCACGAAGGAAAACGCCATGGTCGTCAGGCTCGGGTCGACGCTGGGCGGGGTGGGCAGGACGCTGGGATCCGAGACGTAGAGGTTGTCGAAGCCGTGGACGCGGTGATCGAAGTCGACGACTGTGTTTTTCGGGTTCTTGTCCATGCGCGCGCCGTCGCCGGGATGGGGCGCGGCGAAGATGTTCCGGGCGGGGCCCACGTCGAGGCGCTTGACGGCCTTCTCGATCTCGCCGCCGTGGTGGATGCGCGTGTCGGCGGCATCACCGAAAATGACCTCGCGCGCCCCGACCGCGAGCAGGAGGCGTGCCTGCTTGTAGAAAGCGTCGCGGATGCGCCGCTCGTTTTCGCCAGTGAGCGGCGCGTACACCTTGCGGCGCTCGTCTTCCAGCGTGATGCGACCTTCCTCGGCGTCGTCGATCCAGCAGATGGTGCCGCCGAGGCGTGACAGGCTGGTCATCAGCTTCTCGTGCTCGTGTCCGAAGCCCGGCAGCACCGCCGCGAGCGTGGCCGGCTGCAGCTGGTTGGCCATGAACAGGTAGCCGCCCTCCATGTAGCGGCCTGCATCGGGCCGGCCGAAGATCTTCTGGTGGCCGTCGTACTTGGCGAGCCGGAAGTGATCGATGCCCCACGCGGCAGGGATATTCTTCCACTGCAGGATGTCCTCGTCGAAAAGAGCGTGGACCATGGGGCACGGATTGCAGAAGAAATGCTCGCCGATGGCCGGCAGCTTCGGCTTCAGCCCCTGCTCCAGCAGAAAGAAGGGCGTGCCGTAGCCTCCGGCCGCCACGACGAAGGCCTTCGCTTCCACGGTGAGCTTCGGCCCCTTCGGGCGTCCCGTGCCGCGATCGAGGACACGGCAGACCAGCTGCTTGACCTTGCCGCCCTCCTGAACGAGCTTCTCGGCCCGCATGTCCGAGTAGAGCCGTGCGCCGTGATCGAGCGCCTTCGGGATGTACGTGACGAGCTGGCTCTGCTTGGCGTCGTAGGAGCAGCCCTGCATGCAGAAGCCGCTCGAGATACAGCCCTTGCGCGCCTGCGGCACGCGCGTGACGTGCCAGCCGAGCTGCTTCGCCCCGCTGTGCAGCAGCCCGTTCATGTGGTTCGTGTAGGGCTCGGTGGCCGGGTGCACGTTCAGGTTGCGCTCGATCTGGGCGAAGTGCGGCTTGAGGATCTCTTCCGTGTGCCCCTCGATGCCGAACACCTTTTCCCACAGCTCGAGTCTGTCGGTCGGCGTGCGGTAGCTGTCGGCCCAGTAGTGCACGCTCGCGCCGCCCACGTTGTGGCCGTAGGTCATGGCGATGGAGCCGTCGACGCTGGTGTGCAGCCCGCGCCCGCCGTCGATCTTGGCGAGCATGTGCGCCTCGCGCTGATCGAAGTCGTCCTTCGTGTAGTAGCCACCCTGCTCGACGATAACGACGCTCTTGCCCGCCTCCGCCAGGCGTGCCGCGAGCGACGCGCCGCCGCAGCCCGAGCCGATGACACAGACGTCGCACTTCTCGCTCACGTCCTTGCCGGCCTTGATGAGCTCGGGGCCCTGGCGGATCACGACTTCCTCGCTTTCCGCGTCGCGATGAGCTGCTGGTAGCGCAGCGCACTGGCCGGCGGCTTGTTGTAGTCGACCAGCGGTCCCGGGTAGCCGAGCGCGTCCCAGGTCTCGTCGTGCGAGTAGTAGTAGAGGTAGACGAGTTCCTTCGCCGCCATGGCGGCCTGCACGAAGATCGTCTGCGAGGAGGTCATGAGCGAGCGCAGCACCTTCTCTCGCGCCTCGCGCCCTAGCGACGAAAAGCGCCCGAAGTGGCCGTACACCGGCGGGACGTGCTCGATGAACTGCAGGATGTTCCGGATGTCCGCGCGCATGCCATCGTCAGCCGCCCAGACTTCCTCGTCGATCCGCTGCGGTACGCCGAGCTCGACGCCTGGCTTCAGCTTGCCACCGCCGGGCACGATGGTGGCCACGAGTGCCCGCACGACGCAGAACTCCTTCACGCTGAGTCCGATCCCGATCGCCCACTCGCCGGGCTCGAGGTGGTAGCCGAGCGTGGCCCAGCCGAGCACGGTGCCGCCAACGGCGAGCAGCGCGCTGCCGGCGACGCCGGTCTGGATTAGACGGCGGCGGGTGAGGACTGCCACGGCAGGGCGATCTTGCCGCATCCCGGCGCGCATCGCTACCGTGGTTCACCTGGCAGTCGCGGCTACCGGGCGTATCGACTACAATCGCCGCGTGAAAGACCGAGGGGAGCGCATGAAGGTTGCGTTCGTAGGCACGCACGGCGTCGGCAAGACGACCCTGTGCTACGGGCTGGCATCGCGGCTCAAGTCGCGTGACGTGGTGCTGGAGGTGGTCCACGAGGTTGCGCGCCGCTGTCCACTGCCCATCAACGAGGAGACGGGGCTCGCGTCCGAGTCGTGGATCCTGCACACGCAGATCGCCGAGGAAGTGATCGCGGAGGCGCGCTACCCGGTTGTCCTGTGCGATCGCAGCGCGCTCGACAACTACGTGTACCTGCTCTTGGCTGCGGGGCACCAGGACGGGCTCGACGCGCTCGTCGATTTCTGGATGCGGTCGTACGACCTGCTCATCCAGGTGCCCATCGTGGGGGACCCGAAGGCGGACGGTGTGCGGACCACGGATCCGGTGTTCCAGCGCGCCATCGAGGAGCGGCTGGGTCGCGAGATCGCCGAGCGCGAGCTCGCGGCGATTCGTCTTGATCCTTCCGCGCGTGACGGCTGGCTCGACGCGGCGGAGCATGCCGTCATGGACCGCCTCTCGCCGCGGCAGCTCCAGCTCCTGTAGCTACTGGGTGCCCGGAGGCGGCGGGCTCGGCGAGAACTCGGCCTTGGTGAGCTTGCCGCACTGGATCTTCACGGAGTGGCCGTCGCTCAACCAGTGGCCTCCGTCCTGTCCCACTCGCACGAAACGCATGCCGCACCCCGTCTTCACGGGCTGGTTGGTTGGGCCGATCGAACGGCCGTTGATGTAGACCTTCGCCTCGAGCGGGATCTTCACGTACAGGTAGCCTTCGGTCGGGGTCAGCGCGGCAAGATCCGCGGTCGGCTCCGGCGGCGCTTGGGCGGACGCTGCGACCGGGGCGGGCGAAGCCGCGCTCGGCGCCGTGGTCGTCGGTGCAGGTGCGGCCGAGGCCTGTGGGTGCGTTTGCGGCGGGGGCGCCTTCTGTTTGCCTCCAAACATGCCGCGCTGCCACAGCACGAACGCTGCGACCCCCGCCGCCACCACGACCAGCAGAACCAGGAGCCCGAGCCCTCCACGCGAACCGCGTTCTGCCGCCGGCGCGGGTGTTGCGGGCGGCGCTGCCAGCATAGGCTCGGGCCGCGGAGGCGGCGTCTCGATGATCTCCGCTGTCAGCGACACCGGCGCCCCCAACTCGATCATGGGAGCCGAGGCGCGCAGCATGTCCGGTTGCGAGGCCAACCGGGGCGCCATCGCGGTGAGCTCCGGCTCCGCCTCTTCCAGGGGCGGCGGCGGGCGGCTCGACGTGCTCTTGACGCCCGGCGGCGGCCGGTACGACGCCGGTTTGGGAGGCGGCGTCGACTTCGGGCGCGAAGGCGTCCCGGTCGCGGCAGCGCCGTCGACTGTCGCGTAGCCCTCGCTCCACAGCGAGAGGCCGTCTCCCAGACCGTCGATCAACTGGACGCCGAAGCCGGGCGGGACCGAAGCCCCCGTGTTGCCCTCGAAGCCCCGCCGCCACACCACGCGCCCGAGCAGTCGCACCCGGCGGTTGTGCTTCGGGGGCGTGAGCTCGAGCCACACTTCCTCGCCTTCCGGGGGAGCGAGCGTGCGGACGTAGAGCCCCTGCGAGCTGATGTTGTAGGTGAAGCCGAGATCGTCCGAATCGGTGCCGGAAGGCCGGAACGAGACCAGCGTGCCGTGCAGTACCCGTGTGCTCTGTCGCGCTGTTCTTCTGTTGGAGAGCAGCTCGTTGGCGACGAACAGGACACTCTCCGGCGCTCCCAGCGCCGGCGCCAGTGCGACCTTGTCCAGATCGGCGAGGGCGCGCGCATGCTCGTCCAGGTCACGGCGCCGGCTTGCGACGACCCAGGCCGCGGTACTCTTGTTCTTCCGCGCCTGTTCCACGAGCTGGCGCGGGTCGCCGAGTTCCACGTTGACCACGATCAAGTTGACGTCGGTCTGTAGCGAGTAGTACTCGAGCGCTCGGCGATCGAGGGCGTAGCGGACGTCGAAGCCCGCATTCGTCAGCACGCGACCGACCACGTCGCAACGCTCGCGCTCCGGGTCGGCCACGATGGCTTTGCCTCGCGCCGGCGGCGGATGGATCGATTCGACTCGCGGCAGCCCGCGGAGCCGCGCGATGAACGCCGGCCACGCCGACATCGGAACGACGTCGTCGACCCCCATTGCGAAGAGCTTCTCGACGTGCGCGTCGCTCGGTTCCTCGGCGAGCGCGATCATGGGCACCCGCCCCCATGTCTTGCGGCCGCGGAGCTTCTGGCAGAGCTGCTCGGCCTTCGGGGTAGAGCTGTCGAGCGCCACGACCTCCGGCTCGTGACGCTCCAGCCAGCTCATCGCCGACGCGACATCGGAGACCACGGCGAGCTCGAGCTGGCTCGCCGAGGCGATCACGCCGAGCTTGCGTTGGCGCTCGGTTTCCAGCCGGGCCAGAACCAGCAGATAGCGGGTGCGCGACATCTGGACGCACGATGATAGCCCCCGAGCTCCCCCGATCGGGCCGCAATCTGGCCGGATCCGGCCAGCTATTGGCGTCCCGACCCCGCCCGTGCGGGTCAATTCGAGGTTGACAGACGCGCTCCGGCCCCAGGGCGGCCGAAATGACGTCCGTCAAGTAACCACCCTGGACTGCTGACCCTTGTCATTGGTTGTCCGCGGGTCCGCCGCCAGACTGCAGCGGAGGATCACAAGATGAAGATCACCGATGCGCTACTGGCGGAGCACGCCATCTTCTACGCGCTCTTCGATCGCCTGGAAGAGCTGATCGACGAGACAGAGTCCATCGCCGCGTTGCAGACTGCGATGGATCTCCTGGCGCCCGTTCTGGTCAGCCACGCGAAGGTGGAGGACGAGTTGCTTTTTCCCGCACTGGAATCGGGACGGAGCGACGGACCGCTCGGCGCGATGCGGAGCGAGCACCAGCAGATCGCGGATCTGTTTGCAGGTGTGCACGCGGTCGGCGAACTGGACGCGCTACGCGGAAGGGTCCAGGAGATGATCGACGTGGCGCGGGAACACTTCCAGAAGGAAGACGAAATTGTGTTGCCCGTAGCCGTCGAGAACCTGGAAGAAGACGCGCTGGAACGGTTGGGGCAGCAGTGGGCGCGCTTGCGTCAGGTCTCGGTCGACTGAACGACAACGAACGCAGGAGACAGCATGGACGAGCTCGATCGGCAGCCCGGCACTCTCGATACGGACCACGTGGAAGTCCGTACGCTCTCGCAGGACGATCTCGACTGGGTGGTCCGCATCGACCAGCAGCATAGCGGCCGCTCGCGGCGCGAGTACTACCGGGTCAAGCTCGCCGAGGCGAAAGAGGACACCGGGGTGCGTATCTCGCTGGCCGCCTTGGTCAAGGGTGAACCGGCGGGGTTCATGACCGGACGGCTGTACTATGGCGAGTTCGGTCTGCCCGAACCCGTCGCGATCCTGGACTCGCTGGGCGTCTCGCCGGCTTTCGCCGGGCATCGCGTGGGCAAGGCGCTGCTGCAGCAGCTCGGCACGAACCTGCGCGCTCTCGGCATCGAGAAGATCGAGACCGAGGTCGAGTGGGATCACGTGGGCCTGCTCGGTTTCTTCCAGCACGCCGGGTTCCGTCCCGCGCCGCGGCTCTGCCTCGAGCTGGACCTGGGACAGGTCCGCTGACACCATCCCGGCCAGCGACATGACCAGGTGGCTGCCTGGCGTCTGTCGACGTCTACGCTGCGCCGGGAAAAGAGGCAGAGCATGAACGAAACGCCGTTCAGTACCATCGTCGAACCGTTCCGCATCAAGGCTGTCGAGCCGATCCCGTTCACGACCCAGGCCGAGCGCCGCGAGCTGCTCGGTCGGGCCGGCTACAACCTGTTCAAGATCGCTGCGCAGAAGGTCACGATCGATCTGCTCACCGATTTGGGAACGGGAGCCATGAGCGACCGGCAGTGGGCGAGTCTCCTGAGCGGCGACGAGTCGTACGCGGGCAGTCGATCCTACGAGCACTTCGAGACGATCGTCCGCCGACTCACGGGCTACCGGCATATCCTGCCGACGCACCAGGGCCGCGCCGCTGAGCGCATCCTGTTCGAGGCCGTCGTCAAGCCGGGCGACGTCGTGCCGAACAACACGCACTTCGACACCACGCGCGCGAATCTGGAGCACGTGGGCGGCGTCGCACACGACATCCCCGTGGGAAGCACGGACGCCTTCGGCGGCAACATGGATATTGCTGCTCTCGAGCAAGCCCTGACGGGACCGCAGCGCATACCGCTCGTCATGGTCACGCTCACGAACAACGCTGCTGGCGGGCAGCCGGTTTCGCTCGAGAACCTCAAGGCCGTGCGCGCGCTGTGCGATCGCTACAAGGTGCCGCTTTTCCTCGACGCCGCCCGCTTCGCGGAAAACGCCTGGCTGATCCGTCGCCGCGAGGCTGGGCAGGGCGAGCGCTCTCCGGCCGAGATCGCCCACGAGATGTTCGCCCTCGCTGACGGGTGCACGCTCAGCGCCAAGAAGGACGGGATCGTCAACATCGGCGGCATCCTGGCCACCAACCGCGAGGATTGGGCGGAGCGCTTCAGCACGCTGCTCATCCTGACCGAGGGTTTCCCGACCTACGGCGGCCTCGCTGGTCGCGACCTGGAAGCCATAGGCGTGGGATTGGAAGAAGCGCTGGACCCCGACTACCTGCGCTACCGCGAAGCGACCGTCGCCTACCTTGCGCGAGGGATCCGCGAAGCGGGGCTGCCGATCGTGGAGCCGCCGGGCGGTCACGCCGTCTTTATCGATGCGGCACGGGCGCTGCCGCACATCCCGCCCGAGCAGTTGCCGGCCCAGGCCCTGTCGGTCGAGCTGTTCCTCGAGGGTGGGGTGCGGACCGTGGAAATCGGAACGCTCATGTTCGGCGATGCGGCGCGGCACGAGCTTGTGCGCCTGGCCTTGCCGCGCCGTGTGTACACCGCTTCGCACGTCGACTGGGTGATCGAGACCGCCCAGCGGATCGCGAAGCGGCTCGACCGCATTCCGGGCTACCGCATCGTGAAGGAGCCGCCGTTGCTCCGCCATTTCGCCGCCACTCTCGAGCCGCTGGTCTGACGCTTTTTCGCGGGGGCTCGCGGTGGGCTCCCGCTTCTACTATGCTCGCAGCCAATGCGGGACCTCGGGCCTGCCGTCGCTGTCGCGGCGTCGCTGCTTTTCGCGGCCTCCGCTGCGCGTGCCGGCGCGACGCTGGAGCTGACCGGAGCGCCGACCAGCACGAACGGCATGAGCGCGCGGGTGCTCGGACGCGGTGCGGCGGTGGCGTACTTCAACCCCGCCCTGCTGCCGGACACGCCGCCGACGACCGAAGCGGGCTACTTCCTCGTGATCACGCACACCAGCATCGCTCTGGCGCCGCGGCCGGGCGGCGTGGACGTGCCCGAGTCGATCTACGACGCGCAGCTCGGCGGTCCGGGTGGCAGCAGCCAGCGCCTGGCTTTGCGCCCGCTTCCCACCGCCGAGCTCGTCAATCCGCGCCGGAACACCCTGGTCCGGGACACCACCGGCTACGCCGCTCTCGGCGTTGTCCGCCCGATCTTCGGCGACCGGCTCGTGTTCGGTTTCTACACGCTCCTGCCGCTGCACAGCTTCCTCGAGCAGCACGGCTACTTCTCCGACGAGCGCGCGCAGTACTTCACCAACCAGCTGCACTACGAACTGCTCGGCGACCGCAAGACGATGACCACGTTCGCCGTGGCGTTCGGCAGCCGCCTGGCGGACTGGCTCTCCGTCGGCGGCGGCGCGGACATCAGCATCGGCACGCGCACCGACATGGCCGTGTACGTCCCCGATGCCGGTGACCAGAGCCAGGTGCTGCTCGGTCCCAACATCCGGACGGCCACGACTGCCGCGCCGTATTTCTCCGTGCTCACGCAGCCGGACCCGCACCTGCAGGTCACTATGCTGATGCACATGGCGACGTCCATCGGCACGGATGGTCAGAACCAGCTCCGCTTCTGGAACTACACGTATCCGAAGGGGCAGAACTCCATCAAGCAGATCTACGAGTTCTCGCAGGGCTACGAGCCACTGCGCGTCGCCATCGGTGGTGTCTACTCCGCTCGTCCGCACGGGCTGGGGAAGAACTGGCAGGTCGGCGCCCAGGCCGTGCTCACACGTTGGTCGCAGTACCGCGATCGCCACAACGAGAAACCGCTCGACACCTGGAGGGACACCATCTCCCCGACGCTCGGTGGCGCGGTCGATATGGGGAGCCAGCGCATCTCCGCCGACCTGGGTTACGTGCCGTCGCCGGTCCCGGATCAGACCGGCCGCACCAACTACGTCGATAGTTCGAAGATCGTCGCCAGCCTCGCCTTCGACACGCCCACTTCCGTCCTCGGCGCGAGCTTCGGCATGGGCTTCTATCTGAGCGGCCAGCTGCTCCTGAAGCGCTCGGTGACGAAGAGCGCCGATGCCGTCCACCCCGTCATCGACGAACTGCCCGACAACGCCACCGACTTCGTCAAGAACCAGCCACTCCCGGGTGCGAAGGGGCTGCAGACGAACAACCCGGGCTACCCGGGCTGGTCCGCACAGGGCTGGATGCTCGGCGGTGGCGTCGCGTTCCGCCTGCCGAGATAGTCCGCCGGCTTCCTACTTGGTCGGAAACAGCGTGGCGGCGTTGTCGACGACGTACTGGCAGTCGGCGCTGGCCGACAGCCGGACGGCGTCGAAATGGCTGTTGCACGCCTCCGGATCAGTCGAGCCAGAAGGCGACTGGTTCTTGATGATGGCCGGGTTCGAGTCGAGGACCACCTGCTCGGAGCTGAAACCGAGCTTGCCCTGCAGGTGGTCCTTGGTGAGGGCCACACCATCGTACGAGGAGATCTGGCGCTCCACGACGTACGCGTCGCCGTCGATGAGCCCGGTGAGCTTGACGGTCATACCGGGGTGCCCGTCGCCATCCTGGTCGAACACACGGCTATCGGTGGGATCGGTGGGCAGCGCGTCGTTCATCGGGACGTTCAGCTTCGCGCCGAGGACCTCCGGAAAGTCCGGCAGCTTGAAGTGACCGACGCCGCCCGTGACCTGGTATGTGCCGCTCTGCGTATACGGCGTCAGTGCCTTGACAAACGCATCCGGCAGCACGGTCTGCTCGACCGAGTCGGTTTCCACGGTTCGCTCGCAGTAGGAAGCGTTCAACGTGACGTCCTTGCCCGTCTGCGTCAGGTCGACGAGCATCAGGCTGATGACCCGCGTGTGGAACGGCTGCGCGATGGCGGGAGCCTGCACGAGCTGTGAGCCGACCGTCTGGAACGCCCAGTGTCCGGACACGTCCGCCACGTCCGGCGACGGCGTCCCGTTGACGCACAGGGCTGGAATGCCGCCGCCGCTGCCGCCCGCGCCGCCGGCGCCCGTGCCGCCGCTGCCGCCAGTACCGTTCGAGTTGTCGGTGCTGTTTCCCGAGCTGCACGCACAGAGAGCGGTGCAGACCGCGAGGGCCACGGCCCCAGCCAGCCTGGTCGTTCGAAGCATCAGGGCAGCATACTCCAGGGCGCCAGCCGCTCCACAGTGTTTTGGCGACGGACCGGCTAGTCCCGCGTTTCCATCGAAGCGATGGGTGCTTCGCACGCGCGGCTGCGCCGCGCAACGCGGGACTAGCAGCGTTTGTCTGGGGCGCAGCAGCGCCCCCTCGGCTTCGCCGAGCCTCCC
>Ga0114931_10000276_pt1 | contig 60327 bp, 61 predicted proteins | sample 2SBtaG_FD_89579 | JGI IMG/M metagenome (GOLD analysis project Ga0114931, IMG submission 89579) | Deep subsurface microbial communities from Kolumbo volcano to uncover new lineages of life (NeLLi) - 2SBTROV14_V59a metaG | ecosystem: Environmental > Aquatic > Marine > Volcanic | place: Kolumbo... | reverse complement strand
GTCCTCAGCGCGGTGATCGGCAAGGGTACCGGCAAGCGGGCGCGGATCGGCCGTCCCGCGGCGGGTAAGACGGGTACCAGCCAGGATTTTCGCGATGCCTGGTTCATCGGCTATACCGCCGATCTGGTCGCCGGGGTGTGGGTCGGCAATGATGATGGCGCGGCGATGAAGCGGGTGACCGGCGGCGGCCTGCCGGCGGCGATCTGGCGCGACTTTTTAACCCGCGCCTCCGCCGGCCTGCCGGTGCGCGCCCTGCCGCGCGGTCCGCAGCCAGCGCGCGCTCTGCCCGAGGGCAGGAAGCCGCGCGGCCTGTTCGACCGGCTGTTTGGCGCCAGGGGAAAATAGAGAAAGGGGTAGGCGATGGTCTTGCGCATGGTTGAGGTGACGGTCGAGCCGGGACATGTCGATACCGTCCGTGCGGTGGGCGAACACTGGGGGGTGATCGACAGTGACATTCGCCCGGTTGGCGAGGATGGCCGCCAGACAATCCGCCTGCTGGCCGGGCGCGGCGATCGCCAGGCCCTGCTAGACGCCTTGCAAAAGGCCCTGTCGGCGGCGCAAAACTGGCGCATCGTCATCTCGCCGGTCGATGCCACCATCCCCCTGCCCGAGCCCGAGGAGGACAAAAGCGAGGCCAAGCCCGAGGCCTCGGAGACCCGCGAAGAGCTTTACATCGATATTTCCAAGGGCGCCGAGGTGACCGCCAATTTCCTGGTGCTGGTGTTTCTGTCGACCGTGGTGGCGGCGATCGGTCTGGGCACCGACACCATCGCGGTGGTGATCGGGGCGATGGTGATTGCGCCCTTTCTGGGGCCCAATCTGGCCTTCGCCTTCGCCACCGCGCTGGGCGACCGGGGGCTGATGGTCAGTGCCGCGCGGGCCAATCTGTTCGGTTTTGCGCTGACCCTGGCGCTTAGCGCGGCGATCGGCGCGCTGTGGCCCGAGGCAGCGGCCAGCAGCGAGATGCTGGCGCGCAGCCGGGTTGGTTTTGACGGGCTGGCGCTGGCGTTGGCGTCGGGGGCGGCGGCGGTGCTGTCGCTGACCACCGGCCTGTCAAGCGCGCTGGTCGGGGTGATGGTGGCGGTGGCGCTGTTGCCGCCAGCCACGGCGATGGGCATTTTTGTCGGTGCGGGCGAGCCGACGCACGCACTGGGCGCCGGGGTGCTGCTGGCGGCCAATGTGGTGTGTGTCAATCTGTCCGCGCAGGTGGTGTTCCTCGCCAAGGGGCTGAGCCCGCGCACCTGGTTTGAAAAACGCGCGGCGCGGGCCTCGATCATCACCAGCCTGGTGATCTGGGGCGGTTTGCTGGCCGCCCTGGCCGGGGTGATCACCTGGCGGGGCTGAAAAACATCATCCCATATAAAACTTTAGGCTTTTTTTTACGGTTTCGTGGAATTCTTCCAAAATATTACCTATGTGTTTCCATAGGAATATGCTTTTCCAGAAGGGGGAAGGATGGAGAACTACCGCGAGTTGCGCTTTTTGGTCTTTGAGACCGATCTGCCGCATGGTGAGTTGATCAAGATCGCCTTGCAGCAAATGGGCTGCTGGCATGTCACGCTTGCCGATGATCTCGATCAGGCGATCGGAATCATGCGGGAGGCCCAAATCGATGTGGTGCTGACTGGGCTTTATCAGGGCGGCGCCGGGGGCAGTGATTTTGTTGCCTGGCTGCGCAATCCGGCGGCGATTCTGGCGCCAGGGATCTCGCTGCGTGGCCTGCCGGTGCTGGGCATGGTGGAAAATGACAACCGGCTCACCGTGCGCATGGCGGTCCGGCTGGGCGTCGATCTGGTGGCGGTCAAGCCGCTGAGCGCGGCAACCCTTAAAAGCAAGATTGCCCACATGATGAACCATCCGGTCGAGCAGGTGGTCTCGCCGGCCTATGCCGGGCCGTGTCGTCGGCGCATGCCGGACAGCCACTATCGCGGACCAGAACGCCGGATGACCCTCGAATGGGATGATTGAGGCCTGTCCTTAAAGTGTGATACACACTTTGCCGAAATGGCGGCCCGAGGCCAGATAATCGTAGGCTTGGCAGGTTTGCTCCAACGGGAAAACCCGGTCGACCACCGGGTGCAGGCCATGGTCGGCGATGGCTGCGGTCATCGCCTCGGCGCTTTCGCGGCTGCCCACGGTGACGCCTTGCAGGCGGATATCCTGCATGACGATAAGCGGCAGGTTGAGCGCGTGTTTCGCCCCCGACAGCACCCCGATCATTGACAACATGCCGCTGGGCCGCACCGCGCGGATCGAATTTTTGAGGGTGCCGGCGCCGCCAACCTCGACCACATGATCAACGCCGTGCCCGCCGGTCAGCGCCAGCGCGGTCTTGCCCCAGTTTTCATCGCGCCGATAGTTGATCACATAATCGACCCCCAAGCTCTTGAGCCGCTCGAGCTTGTCATCGCTTGACGAGGTGGCGATCACCACCGCGCCGGCCAGTTTGGCGAATTGCACGGCGAAAATGGATACCCCGCCGGTGCCCTGGGTGAGCACCCGGTCGCCCGGCCCGATGTTGCCATATCGGCGTAGCGCACTCCACGCAGTCAGCGCGGCGCAGGGCAGACAGGCGGCCTCGACGTCGGAAAGATGCTCGGGGACGGCGATCAGCCCACGCACCGGCAGCACGCGATATTGGCTCAACATGCCATCGATCGGGCCGCCCAGGGCGGTGGCGAGCTTGTCGCGCTTCGCCGGGCCGGCCATCCAGTCCTGGAAAAACAGCCCCATCACCCGGTCGCCAACCTGCAGCCCGGTCACTCCGTCACCGAGCGCGGCGATCTCGCCGGCGCCATCGGACAGCGGGATCAGATTAGCCTGTTTCTGGGCCGAGCCATAGCCGCCGCGGGTGACCAATATGTCGCGGTAATTGAGCGAACAGGCGCGCACCCGCACCACCACCTCGCCCGGCCCCGGCTCGGGCACGGGCCGCTCGACAATCGTCAGGCCCTCGGGGCCGATGGCTTTTTTTAAAATGACGCTTTTCATCAAGATCTATTTCGCCGCAAGCTGCCCGGACACAATATGAAGGTCGCGTTGCGGATAGGGAATGGAGATGCCCTCGGCGTCGAGTTTTTCCTTGATCGCCCGGGTGAGGTCGAATTTGAGCGGCCAGTATTCGCTGGCCGCGCACCACACGCGCACCACCAGATTGACCGAATTGTCCCCCAGTTCGCTCACTGCGATCATCGGCGCCGGGTCGGCATGGGTGCGCCGGTCGGCCGAGATCACTGTGTTGATTGCGGTCATCGCCTGGCCGATGTCGTCACCGTAGCCGATACCGATCACCAGATCGATGCGCCGGGTGTCATGGGCCGAGTAATTGCGGATCACCGCCCCCCAGACCTGGGCGTTGGGCACGATGATCTGGACATTGTCGCCGGTTTTCATCTCGGTAACGAAGATGGACAGTTGCACCACGCTGCCGGTCACCCCGCCGATCTCGATGAAATCACCCACCTTGAACGGGCGGAACAACAAAAGCATCACCCCGGCGGCGACATTGCTGAGCGTGACCTGCAGGGCGAAGCCCACCGCCAGGCCGGCGGCGCCGAGCACCGCGATGAAGCTGGTGGTCTCGACCCCGAACTGGTTGAGGACGGCGAGAATGGTGAAGATGATGATGGCGTAACGGGTCAGGCTCTTGAAAAAGCCGCGCAGCGTGCTGTCGACCTTGCCGGTGCGGGCCAGCGCCCGGTCAAGTGAGGCGGCCAGCCAGCCAGCGGCGGTCCAGCCGACGATGAGAATAACAATGGCGCCGACCACCGACAGGCCATATTCGGCGATGATCCCCGTCACCTGCTGCATGATTTCCCCTAGCTGTTCTGGCACTTATCTTCCCCTGCTGATGAAACCCGCCGGCGATAATAACATGTCCGATGGGACGCGCCCATATTTCCGCCCATATTTTCCAAGCCGCTGACGCATCTTTTCAAGCGGTTAAAAATTATAGACGATCGAGGCCCGGGTGGTGGTGTCGGTCTTGCGGATGCCGGCCGGCGGGCGGGTGTTGTAGCGGGTATTATAGGACAGCTTGCCGGACAGGGCGGCGTTGATCTTCAGGGTCAGCGCTGCAGTGCTCTCGAGCAGGGCGCCGCCATCGATCAGCGCCGAGGCGTCGTGGCTGAAAAGGGCGCTGTCGGAAATCTCCCAGGAAAAGCGGCTGGCCATGCGGCCGACCACCAGTGTGTCGCGTCCGCCGCCGGCGATATTGTCGAGCCGCAGGCCGGGGCCAGCCTCCAGGTTCCACTGGTAACGCTCGCTGGCCAGAACCTTGTAGCCGAAGCCGGCGCCGAGATTGATGCGGTTGGAAAAACCGCTGAAGCTGTCGTCTTCATAATCGGCTACGCCCAGCGCATAGGCCCGATCGGAAAATTTATAGTCGAGCTGATAGGCGGCGAACAGGCGCTGTTTGGTGGTCACGCCGCCGCTCTGGGTGAAATCGAAGGTGAGCTTGGCGGCATGTTTCCATCTGTCGGCCTCACGCTTGACCGCCAGCGCGGTGGCGACGGCTTTTTCGCGGGTGTTGCCGCTGTTCAGCGTGCCGCCCAGCTCGATCTGGCCCTGCCAGCCCGACAGGCTGAAAAAACCGCCCGGCGGCGGTTCGGCGGGCGCATCCGGCGTCGGGGCGAGGCTGTTTGCCAGGGCGATCAGGGCCTCACGCTGGTTGGGAAAGGTGCGGATTGCGGTTTGCAGAACACTGTCCAGCGCGGCGCCGTCATCGAGGGTGGCGGCCGAGCGGATCATGGCGGCGACCGGGGCTGGAATCGGGCTGTCCTGGGCCAGTGCCGGGGTCAGTGCCGTGGCGTAAAACAATGCTATCACCAAAGCGGATCGAAGGATTGGCATGAGTAGGAAAGTCCTGATGGGGAGGTTAATTGGCGCTTGTCATTACTCATCTGGTGGGCAAATGCAACCATCCGGGATAAAACAGGGGCAGAATTTTTTGCGGGGGCAGCCATGGCGGGCCTTGAGAGATTGGATTGCGTGGTGATCGGCGCCGGGGTGGTCGGCCTGGCGGTGGCCCGCGCGCTGGCGCGGGTGGGGCGCACGGTAACGGTGCTGGAGGCCGGCCCGCGCATCGGCGAAGGGGTCAGCGCGCGCTCCAGCGAGGTAATCCATGCCGGCCTTTATTATCCGCCTGGCAGTCTCAAGGCCCGGCTGTGTGTTCGCGGGCGCAAACAGCTTTACGCCTATTGCGCGGCGCGCGGCATCGATCATCGCCGCTGCGGCAAGCTGATCGTGGCACCTGATGAAAGCGGCCTGCCGGCGCTGGCCGCGTTGCAGGCACGCGCCCGGCAGAACGGAGTTGACGATCTTGAACGGCTTGACCGGGCGGCGCTGGCCGCCCGCGAGCCGGCGCTGGCCGCGGCAGGGGCGCTGTTCTCGCCATCGAGCGGTGTTCTCGACAGCCATGCCCTGATGCTGTGCTTGCAGGCCGATGTGGAGGCGGCCGGCGGCCTGGTGGTGCTGAGCAGCCCGGTGCGCGCCGGCCGGCTGGCTGGCGAGGCGGTCATGCTCGAGCTGGGCGGGCGCGATCCGCTCACCCTGGCCTGCCGGCTGGTGGTCAATTGCGCCGGATTGGGCGCCCCGGCACTGGCCCGGGCGATCGGCGGCCTTGCGCCGGCGCTGATCCCCCGGGCTCATTACGCCAAGGGGCAATATTTCGCGCTGGCCGGCAAACCGCCCTTTCGCCATCTGGTCTACCCCCTGCCCGAGCCGGGCGGGCTGGGCATTCACCTGACGCTTGATCTGGCTGGGCGGGCGCGCTTTGGCCCCGATGTAAGCTGGATCGAGCGGCCGGATTACACGGTGGATGCGGCCTGCGCCGGCGCCTTCGATGCCGCGATCCGGCGCTATTGGCCGGGCCTGCCCGAAGGTGCGCTGAGCCCCGATTACGCCGGCGTGCGGCCGAAAATTGTCGGCCCCGGCGCGCCACCGGGCGACTTTCTCATCTTGTCCGGCCGCAACCATGGCGCGCCCGGCCTGATTCACCTCATGGGGATTGAATCACCGGGGCTGACCGCCTGTCTGGCGATTGGCGATCATGTTGCGGGTGATGCGGCGAATTGACCAAGTGACGAGGCTGGGGCACTGTGTCAAGACAGGCCAAAAGGGAGAGAGGCGACATGGTTCAAAGATTGCTGGAACAGGCGGCGCAGGCGGTCGAGCTGGTGCGTGGCGGTGGGGTGGCGATTGTCCCGACCGATGTGTGTTATGTCATGATCGGCCATCGCAAGGTCGCCCTGGAGCGGATCTATGCCGCCAAGAACCGTTCGCTCACCAAGCCGAGCGGAGCCTTTGGCAATCTGGCGCTGTTCAATGAGTTGCATGTCGTCGATGAGCGGGCGCGCGACATGGTGCGGGCGCTGGTGGTTGACCATGACCTGCCGGTCTCGGTGGTTGCCCCCTTCCGCAAAGATCACCCGATGTTCCGGCGGCTCGATGGCTTTGTCAAACGCCGCGCGGTGCTGGGCGGCACCCTTGATATGTTGCTCAATGCCGGGGTGTTTCACGACGAAATGACCCGCATTGCGCATGAAAAATCACTGCTGATCATTGGTTCATCGGCCAATCTGTCACTGACCGGGTCCAGATTTCGGCTCGATGAGGTCAACAAGGCGGTGCGCGCGGCGGCGGATTTCGAAGTCGATGGCGGGCCAAGCAAATATGCCAATGACGACGGTCTGTCGAGCACGATCATCGACCTGCGCCGGCTCGAGACCATCCGTCCGGGGGTCTGTTATGACCGTATCCGGGAGGTGTTGCGCCGCGATTTCGCCGTTGAACTGGCCGAGGCGCATCACTTCTGAACGGATCACTCCTGATAAGCCGGCAGGGCGGCGATCCGCCGGTCGATCCGCTCGACCAGGGCGATAAAGGATGGCGCGCCGGGCGAGCCGAAGCGGGCCTTGAAGGCGCGACGCGACAGCGCTTCAGGCAAATCAGCGGTGGCGGGAAAAAACAGCCGTTCAGCATTTTTTCCCTGACCGGCCAGTAGGGCTTGCAGGCGGCGGGCGTTTTGCGGGTTGACGGCGGTCTGGGCGAAGCGGATGCCGGCGCGATCAGCGGCCAGATCGGCAAAGCTGAAGCCGCTGCCGCCGTCGCCGGTGTCGCTGATTTCCTTTAATTCGCCCAGGGCGTCGGCCATGTCGCGCCCGGTGGTCAGGGTCAGCCCGGCGGAGACCACGAAATGGCGCATCAGATCATTGCGCCCGCCCAGGGTGGTGCGCTGGCTGCGCGCCCATAACAGGCCCGAGGGCCGGGCCAGCGCCGGCGCCATGTCGCGCAGCCGCTCGGTGCCAAAATTAACCGCCAGGGCAATCAGCGCGGCGCGATTTTCATCCGCCGCATCGCCGTCTTGCGAGCGCTGGCGGGCCAGCGCGAACAACGGGGCGAGATAGCCGGCCAGCGAGCGCGGCGCGTCGCGTCGGGCGATATCCTCCAGCCGGGTCTGGTAGATTTTCAGGGCGTCGCCTTCGACATCGAGGGTCAACAGGGGAAGGCGGCTTTTGAGCTGCGCCTTGAGCGCCGGGGTCACCGCCAGGCGCAGGGTGACGCCCTTGCTATCGGCGCTCAGGCCGCGCAGGGCGGTGACCGCCGCATCGCCGGCCAGCAGGCGGGCGATGGCAAGACCGGCTTTGGGCGACAGCGCAAGACGGCCCAGGCGGATGTTCTCGAATTGCAGGCCATTGGCCGATGGCGCCAAGGTGGCCGCGCCATTGATATAGCGGCCCAGCGGGGTGGCCGGAAGCCGGGCGGCGAAGCCCAGGCGCAGGCCCCGGGCGGTGGGCCGGGCGGCAAAGCGCAGGCCATGCGCCCCGCGGCTGGCATAGGCGGCCAGGCTGGCCAGCTCGGCGGCGGTCAGGGAAAGAACGGCGGGCGCCGGGCCGGCATCGATCACCCGGCGCAGCCGTTTGGCGATGGCGGTAACGCGCTCGCCGTCGGCGATGGTGCCGCCATCGGCGGGCGGCGGCAAAAACGCCGTTGGGTCGGGTTCGATCAGGACAAACGCACTGCCCGCCAGACCCAGCCCCAGCACCCAGAGCAAAAAGATCAGCGAGCGCATGGGCGATCAGGGGTAGGCGCAGCGCAGCCCGGAGACGATCACGAACCCTTGCGCGCCGGCGGTCAGGCTGAAGCGCAATTCCTTGTCGCCGACCACCATGGCGTGGTGCAGTGGCAGCACGCCGGAAATTTCTTTTGCGTCGCCGCCGGTGCGGGTAATGGTGACGGTGACCGGGGCGGCGGGGTCGAACCAGGCTTCCGGGTTGCCGGCTTCGTCATGGCCCGGAGTGCCGCGGGCGGTGATCACCACGGCGCCGAAAAAGCCGACGGCGTTATTGGCGTTGTCGGCTTCGTTGAGCGGGGTGGAGATGATGAACCGCTTGACCCGGGGCTCGGCGTCGCATTCCGGGTTTTCGCGGATCTGGTCGATCGCCAGCAGCAGCCGCTTGGCGGAAACCCCCTGGGCCAGGCGGGCGCGGGCATGGGCGAGCAGGCTTTGCAGATCACTGCCGGGCAGGTTTTCCTCCAGGGTTTTTTCGCGCGCCCGGGCGGCATCGAGCAAGCCGCGCAAATCGGCGCTTTCGTTCTTGACCTGAGCGAGGGTGTTTTCCAGCTCGCCGATTTCATCCTGTAGCCGCGCGACATCGCGCCGCGCCAGCAACGTGCCGCTGAAATAGGCGTAAGAACCGGCCAGCACCAGAAACAGCAAGCTAAAGAACCATCGCCATAGCCGCCGGCGTTTCTGTTTTTTGATGCGCTCGCGATAGCCGCCTAATGTCATGCCGCCTCCCTTGTCTCTAGCCGCCACACTTTAGCGGCTTCGACGCCAGGGACAATCGGATAAATCCGAACTGTGGCGAATTATTGACTGTTCGGGAGTTTTGATATTATTGGCTGGCCCACACAATGCGTGCGATCCAGGCGATTTTGTCAATGTTGATCACCCGCGGCGCAAAAGCGGGATTGAAGGAATGAAGATCGACATGGCGGGCGGTCTTGCGTTTGAGCAATTTTGCCATCACTTCGCCATCGGTGGTTTTGACCACTACCCGGTCACCGCGGCGCACCCCGGCGGCAGGTGAGACGATGATGATATCGCCCTCGCGAAACACCGGCTCCATGGACTCGCCGCTGATTTCCAGGGCATAGGCGTTGGGATCGCCCAGATCGGGAAAAACCACGTCGTCCCAGCCACTGCCGACCGGAAAGCCGCCATCATCGAAAAAGCCGCTTTCGCCGGCCTGGGCCAGGCCGATCACCGGAATGCGGGCATAAGTCCTGGCGATATCGCCATTATTTTCCACCAGGCCGGTAAATTCGGGAAAGCTGGTTTGAGTGGCGGCGAGAATTTTGGCGATGCTTTCCGTGGTCGGCCAGCGTGCCTTGCCCTCGCGCGAGACCCGTTTGCTAACATTGAAAGCGGTGGCGTCAAGGCCGGATTTGCGCGCCAGTCCCGATGCTGACAGGCCGTGGCGGGCCGCCAGGGCGTCGATTGCCGACCAGATGTGTTTGTGCGTGAGCATGGGCCACACTCCACAAGGCCAAAGCCTGTTTTCATCGGGAACCGGGGATCAAAGACGGGCCATCAACGGATCCCGTGAAAACCAGCGGGAAATAACGAAAGTCTGACCTCAATTACTTGAGAATAATTGCACAAATCTCGCGATCAGCCTAGCGCGCTGGCCATTTTCCCGGGCAAAGCTGAAAAAGTCGCTTTGCCAAAACAACTTAGAAAGAGTGTAAAATTAGGAAATAACGGGGGAGCTAGGAAAGGAATCGGCGAATCGGCCCGACAGCCGTTGTTTCCCATGCCCGGCCTGGGGTAGGCTGCGCGGCGACATGGCAGATTTATTTCATTTTTTGCGGCCGCTGCTGTTTTGTCTCGATCCCGAGACCGCGCACCGTCTGACGGTCAAGGCGCTGGCGCTGGGGCTTGCGCCCCCGGCGCCGCCGGTTCGTGACAAGCGGCTCGAGACCAGCGTGCTGGGGCTCGATTTTGCCAATCCACTGGGCATGGCCGCCGGGTTCGACAAACATGGCGAGGCGATGGTCGGGGTGCTGGGCCTGGGCTTCGGCTTTGTCGAGGTCGGCACCATCACGCCGCGGCCCCAGCCGGGCAACCCGCGGCCACGGGTGTTTCGCCTGGTCGAGGACAGCGCGGTGATCAACCGCTATGGCTTTAACAGCCGCGGCCACGCCTATGCCGCGGCCCGTCTGGCGGCCTGGCGGGCGGAGCATGAGGGAAAGGGAGGTATTGTCGGGGTCAATCTGGGGGCCAACAAGGACAGCGCCGACCGGGCCGAGGACTATGCCGCTGGCTTGCGGGCATTCGCGGGGCTGGCGGATTATTTTGTGATCAACATTTCCTCGCCCAACACACCGGGGCTGCGCGAGTTGCAGGGCCGGGCGGCGCTGGCCGACCTGCTGGCCCGGCTGGGCGCCGCGCGGAGCGACGAGGCGCCGCTGTTGCTCAAGATCGCCCCCGATCTGAGCGGGCAGGATCGCGAGGACATCGCCGAGGTGGCGCTGGATGGCGGTATCGACGGGCTGATCATCAGCAACACCACCATCGAGCGTCCTGCCGGCCTGATCAGCCGCCAGGCCGGCGAGGCCGGCGGGTTGAGCGGCCGGCCGCTGTTTGCGCCCTCGACCCGGCTGCTCGCCGACATGTACCGGCTGACCGGCGGCCGTCTGGCGCTGATCGGGGTTGGCGGCATTGCCAGCGGGCGCGACGCCTATGACAAAATTCTTGCCGGGGCTAGCCTGGTGCAGCTTTATTCGGCGCTGGTGTTCGAGGGTCCGGCGCTGGTGCCGCGGGTGCTGCGCGAGCTGGCCGATTTACTAAAGGCCGACGGCTACGCGCATTTGAGCGATGCGGTGGGTCAGGCTGCGCGTTAGCAATCAGATATCGATCAACATCCAAATGAAGGAGAAACCATGTCGGTCATCATCTATCACAATCCGCGATGCAGCAAATCCCGCCAGACCCTGGCGCTGATCGAGCAACAGGGCGTAACGCCCGAGATCATTCTTTACCTGCAAAACCCGCCCGGCGCCGACGAGCTGGACCGGATTCTTACCCTGCTGGACATGGAGCCGCGGGCGCTGATGCGCAAAAGGGAAGCCCCCTACAAGGAGCTGGGTCTCGACAATCCGGATCTCGAGCGTTCGGCGCTGATCCAGGCGATGGTTGACAACCCGGTGCTGATCGAGCGGCCGATCGTGCTGGCCGGCGGCAAGGCGGCGCTTGGCCGACCGCCGGAAAATGTGCTCGATATTCTTTAAAGGTTATTGCGGCACCGTCCGTTCCAGGGCGGGGTAGCGGGCGCCCAGGGTGAGGCCGCGCAACGCTTGAAATAACAAAAAGGCGGCCCAGAGCCCGGGGTTGCCATAGCGGCCTTGCAGCACAAACAGCGCGATCACGAAGCCGGCCAGTGAGAGGATCATGGCGCTTCGCATGACCCCGGTGCGGGTGGCGCCAATAAAAATTCCGTCAAGCTGAAAGCACCACACCGAGACCAGCGGCGAGGCAATGATCCACGGCAGGACCTGCCCTGCCGCGACGCGTACGGTAACAATATTGGTTAGTGTGGCGATGATCCAGGGGCCGGCGAGGGCGAACACCAGGGTGTAGAGCACTGCCAGGCCGAGCGCCCATTGGGTGGTGGTGATCACCATGGTGCGTAAGCTGTGCCGGTTGCGCGCGCCCAGGGCGCCGCCGACCAGCGCCTCGGCGGCATGGGCGAAGCCATCGAGGCCAAAGGACAAAAAGCTCTGGAAGGTGAGCAGCACTGCATTGGCGGCCAGAATGACATCGCCCATCTGCGCCCCGGCGCGGGTGATCAGAGCAAATACCGAGATCAGACAGGCGGTGCGGATGAACAGATCACGGTTGAGTGCGAACAGCCGGCGGATCGCCGCGCCATCACAAAGGCGGGACAGCGCCGGGTGCGGCGCCTTCAGATCGGCCAGGGTGTGCCGGACGATCCACAGGCCGGCGGCCAGGGCGGTGAACTCGGCGATGGCGCTGGCCGCGCCTACCCCCGCCGCGCCCCAGCCCAGGCCGATCACGAAGGCCAGATCGAGCAGAATATTGCTGACATTGAGCGCCAGTTGCAGGGCCAGCGCGCTGCGCGCCTTTTGCGCTCCCAGAAGCCAGCCGAAAATAACGTAATTGCACAGCGTTGCCGGGGCCGACCAGATGCGCGCCGCATAATAGTCGCGGGCCAGCGTTTCCACCGCGGCGGAAGCGTCGAACAGCCAGAAGGCGGCCGTGGCGAGCGGGTTTTGCAGGGCCACCAAGCCCAGGCCGATCACCGCGCCCAGCCCGGCGGCGCGGTAAAACACTTCGGCCTGCGCCGCCCGGTCGCGCGCGCCATGGGCCTGGGCGGCAAGCCCGGTGGTGGCCATGCGCAAAAAACCGAACCCCCAGTAAAGATAGCTGAAAATCAGCGCTCCCACCGCAATGCCGCCGAGATAGGCGGGGTCGGGCAAATGGCCCATCACGGCGGTGTCCACCGCGCCGAGCAGCGGGGTTGACAGATTGGCGAGAATGATCGGCCCGGCCATGCGCCATACCCGGCGATGGCGCCCAACGGGAAAAGGGGTGGTCACGCGGACGGGCGGTTGATGAGCAGGGTCAGCCGTTCGATGATCGCTTCGCTGCCGGCCTGGTCGATGTCGAAGCGCAGCGCCAATCCGGCCTCGGTGCGCCGGACGATGGTGCCCCCCAAGCCGCCGAGGGGGTCGACCTCCAGCACCACCGCCTCGCCAACCCGCGGCACGATGCGGCTTTTCACCAGCGCGCCATCGCCGGACAGATCGATAATCGTGCAGGCGTAGTGTTCGCCGCGAAACAGCAGGCGGGCGGGCTCCTTGATCACACAGCGCTTGTGACGGCGCTGGTCGTCGGCCTCGGCGGTCAAGCCACCATCGGGCGGCGGTTCTTTGGACGGTGGCGTCATGGCGGCCATTTTATCGAAGGTTGGGCAAAAAACATAAAAAAATCTGCGTTTCATGCATTTGCATATTACAATTGCTCTAACTCGCAAAGAGCGGTAAAAAAACAGCGCATATTTTTCCCGATGAGCGCTGAAATGGTTGATTTGGGCCCCTCCAAGGCGCTTAATGCGCACATCACCCCTTGTCCTATTTTCGTGTAAGGTACCTCAGCGATGACAGTTTCAGCCGCCGAAAAAACATCCGCGCCGCCGCCGCCCGAGCGGGTTTCCGCCGTGATCCGCTTTGCCGGTGATTCCGGTGACGGCATGCAGCTCACCGGGACGCAATTCGCCCAGTCCACGGCCCTGATGGGCAATGATCTGGCGACCTTTCCCGATTATCCCGCCGAAATTCGCGCCCCGGCCGGCACCACTTTCGGGGTTTCCGCTTTCCAGATTCATTTTGGCGCGGTCGATGTGCTGACCGCTGGCGATGCGCCGGATATTCTGGTGGCGATGAACCCGGCGGCGCTGAAGGTTAATCTGCCCAATCTCAAGGACGGCGGCATGGTGGTGGTCGACATCGGGGCCTTTTCGGCTAAGAACCTGAAAAAGGCCGGTTATGACACCAACCCGCTGGAAGATGACACCCTGTCGAAATATCAGACTCTCGAGCTTGATATTTCCAAAATGACCCTTGAGGCGGTCAAGCATCTGGAGCTGACCAACAAGGAGGCCCTGCGCTGCAAGAACATGTGGACGCTGGGGCTGATGCTGTGGATGTTTGGGCGCAAGCGCGGCCCGATCATCGACTGGCTGAAAGGCAAATTCGCCAAGCGGCCGGAGCTGGCCGAGGCCAATATCACCGCGCTCAACGCCGGTCACGCCTTTGGCGAAACCGCCGAGCTTTCGGGCAGCCTGGCCCATCAGGAGATCGCCCCGGTCAAGGTCGAGCCGGGACTTTACCGCACCATTACCGGGGCGGAATCGATTTCCCTGGGACTGGTGGTCGGCGCCCGGCTGGCGGATCTGACGCTGATGCTCGGGTCCTATCCGATCACCCCGGCCTCGACGGTGCTGCATAACCTCGCCCGCTGGAAACAATATGGCGTCATCACCTTTCAGGCCGAAGATGAAATCGCCGCCATCTGTTCGGCGATCGGCGCTTCTTACGCCGGCGCGCTGGGGGTGACGAGCTCATCGGGGCCGGGCATTGCGCTCAAGGGCGAGGCCATGGGCCTGGCGATCAGCACCGAGCTGCCGCTGGTCATCGTCAACGTCCAGCGCGGCGGGCCGAGCACCGGCCTGCCGACCAAAACCGAACAGTCCGACCTTTATCAGGCGGTGTTTGGCCGCAATGGCGATGCGCCGATGCCGGTGATCGCGGCCGCCACGCCGGTGGATTGTTTTGACGCGGCGATCGAGGCGGTGCGGCTGGCGGTCAAATATATGACCCCGGTGCTGCTGCTCAGCGATGGCTATCTGGCCAATGCGGCCGAGCACTGGCGGGTGCCCGACATCGCCGATATGGCCCCCTTCCCGGTCGAATTCGCTCATGACCCCGAAGGCTTCCAGCCCTTCAAGCGTGACCCCGAAACCCTGGCCCGCAACTGGGCGATCCCCGGCACGCCGGGGCTCGAACATCGTATCGGCGGGATCGAAAAGGATTATGACAGCGGCAATATTTCCTATGATCCGGCCAACCACCAGCGCATGACCGAGGTGCGGCGCGACAAAATCCTGGGCATCGCCCGCGATATTCCCGAACAGGACATCACCCTGGGCAATGACGCCGGCGAGTTGCTGGTCATCGGCTGGGGCTCGACCTATGGCGCCATCCACCAGGCGGTGCGCCGCGCCCGCGCCCAGGGTCTGGACGTATCACAGGCGCATCTGCGCCATATCTGGCCGCTGCCGCGCAATCTGGGCGATCTGCTCGGCCGGTTCAAACAGGTGTTGGTGCCCGAGATGAACACCGGCCAGTTGCGCACCCTGCTGCGCGCCGAATATCTGGTGGACGCCCAGGGCCTCAACAAGATTGCCGGCCAACCGTTCAAGATCAGCGAAATTCTGGATGCCATCCAGTCCCGCATGGAGACTTCCTCATGACCGAACATGTCGCCCCGGCCAAACTCAAGCCGCTCGATTACGCCTCCGACCAGGAGGTGCGCTGGTGCCCCGGATGTGGCGATTACGCCATCTTGCGTGCCGTTCAGCGGGTGCTGGCCGACAATGCGGTGGATACCGCGAACACCGTGTTTATCTCCGGCATCGGCTGTTCATCGCGGTTTCCCTATTATCTGTCGACCTATGGCTTCCACACCATTCACGGCCGCGCCCCGGCTTTCGCCACCGGCATCAAGCTGGCCAATCCGGAACTGGAGGTCTGGCTGATTACCGGCGACGGCGATGGCTTGAGCATTGGCGGTAATCATCTGCTGCATGTGTTGCGGCGCAATCTGGATGTTCAGATCATGTTGTTCAACAACGAGATCTACGGCCTGACCAAGGGGCAATATTCGCCCACCTCGCGGCCCGGCACCCATTCGCCGACCAGCCCGCTGGGCTCGGTCGAGCGGCCGGTGTCCCCGTGTTCCTTCGCCCTGGGCGCCGGCGGTCAGTTCATCGCCCGCCAGGTCGACATCCACAAGAACCTGCCGGCGGTGCTTAATCGGGCGCGCGGCTTTCGCGGCGCCGCATTTGTAGAGATTTTCCAGAACTGTCTGGTCTATAACGATGGCGTCTTCGACAGTTTCACCCAGAAAAAAACCGCGGCCGACCACCAGTTGCAGCTCGAACATGGCGAACCGATGATTTTTGGCGCCGCGCAGGACAAGGGCCTGCGGGTCAAGCCGGGCAGCTTCGAGCTGGAGGTGGTCGCTCTGGGCGAGAACGGCATAACCGAAAGCGATATCCTGGTGCATGACGAAACCAACCGGGCGCTGGCCAGCCAGCTGGTGACCTTGAGAATGCCGGAATTTCCCGTCATTCTCGGGGTGATTTATTGCGAGCCGGCGGCCAGTTATGAGCGTGCGGTGCTCGACCAGATCGACAGCGCGCGCACGGCGGGCGGCGCGCCCGAGCTCCAGGATCTGTTGCAGGCCGGGCGCACCTGGACAGTGACATAAGCCAAAGCGCGCATCAGGGGGCACGCCGGTGGCGCAGGGTTTTCCTCCTTGCTGCGTGATATCTTGTGGACATCAACCGCGCGTGGGACGGTTTGGGCGCGGAAAAGAGCAGGAGACGCGTGATTTGACAGGCGCGCAGGCCGGCCCGCAATCGGCAGCCTCCGGCTCCTGGCCGGAGGCTGCCGAGGCGAGTGACGAGACGCTTATGGAGCGCATCGGGGCGGGTGATGCGCGCGCCTATCAAATGCTGATCACCCGCCATCTGACACGCAATCTGGGATTCGCCCATCGTCTCACCGGCTCAGGCCATGAGGCCGAGGATGTGGTGCAGGAGGCCTTTTTGCGGGTGTGGAAAACCGCCGGCCGGTGGCGTCCCGACGGGGCGAAATTCACCACCTGGTTTTACCGCGTGGTGATGAACCTGTGTATCGACCGCCATCGCCGGGCGCGCAGTGCGCCGTTGGATGCGGCGGGCGAGCTGGTCGATCCGGCGGCGGACGCCGAAGAACAGCTGCGCCAGGCGCAGCGCGCGCAGCTGGTTGCCGGGGCGCTCACCCGGCTGCCCGTCCGCCAGCGCGCGGCAGTGGCGCTGTGTTATTATCAGGAGTTGAGCAACCGCGAGGCGGCCGCCGTGCTGGGGGTCAGTGTCAAGGCGCTGGAAGCGCTGCTGGTGCGCGCCCGTCAGACATTGCGCCAGGACCTGGCGGTGCTCAAAACCGAGCTCATGGGAGAAACCTTGTGACACTCGAGCGATTGAAAACAGTGCTGGATGCTTATGGCGGCGCGCCGGCGCGCTGGCCGGCCGATGAGCGCGCCGGCCTGCTGGCGCTAATCAGGCGAGAGCCGGCGGCACGGGCGATGCTGGATGAGGCGGGCTCTCTGGATGCGCTGCTGGCCGAAGCGCCCGGGGCACCGCCGCCAGACGCCGCCCTGATGGCGCGCCTGATGGGTGCGGCGCAAAATACGCCGGCGCCGGTCTTGCGGCCGCTGCTCGACTGGAGCTGGCTGTGGCCGCGCATGACCGGACTGGCGGCGGCGGCGGTGTTGGGCTTTGTGGTTGGCGTGATCGATCTTTCGCCGGTCTCCAGCGACCAGCAGACCGATATCAGCGGCCTGGTGTTTGGCCCCGATGACAGCCTGGAGGACATGACGCTATGACCGGTGGGTCGCGAGCCGTAACCTGGCTGGGGGTGATGCTGGCGCTTTCGCTGGCGGTCAATTTCTTTTTCATCGGTTTCATGGTTGCCAGGATCAGCCACCCCGCCGCGCCGCCGCCGACCCGCCAGAACGTGACTATCGATCGCTTGATGAGCGGGTTGAGCGTGTCCGCACGCGCCGAGGTGCGCCGGGTGTTCAAAACCCGCAAGGCCGAGATCAGGCGCGCCATGCGCCGGTTGAATCGGGCGCGCCGGGTGGCAGCCGGGGCGTTTGGCGCGCCGGACTATGACCCGGCGGCGGCCCGCAAGGCGCTGGAGCAGGTGCGCAGCGCTGGGGCGGCGGTTCAGGCGGTGCTGCATGAGGCGATTCTGGAAGCGGCGGCTGGTCTGTCGGCTGATGACCGGCGCATGCTGATGCGCATGGCGGCGCGGGCCGCCGCCGGGCGTTTGCATCCGCCGCGCCGCCCGCCCGGTGCCCGCCGGCTTCCCGGCGGGCCGTTGCCCGGAGATGGGCTGCGCTAAGGCGCGTGCGGCTTGCGCCCTGATGCGGGTGCGGCTTGCGCCCTGGCGCGAATGATGGCACAACCGGAATAGACGCCGCTCTGTCCCCTGGTGCCCATGCAAATCTACCTGCCTATTGCAGAATTTCCGGTCAACATCTTTCTGGTGCTGGGGCTGGGTGGCGCGGTGGGGTTCTTGACTGGGGTGTTCGGGGTGGGTGGCGGGTTTTTGATGACGCCGCTGCTGATCCTGATCGGCGTGCCGCCGGCGGTCGCGGTCAGCACCTCGGCCAATCAGATTGTCGCCGCTTCGGTTTCCGGTGTCCTGGTGCACTGGCGGCGCGGCACGGTCGATCTAAGAATGGGCCTTGTGCTGGTGCTTGGCGGTACGGTCGGCTCGGCGGCCGGGGTGTGGCTGTTTCAATTGTTAAGCCGGCTCGGGCAGATCGATCTGCTGATTTCGCTCAGCTATGTGGTGTTTCTGGGCGGCATCGGCGGGTTGATGCTGATCGAAAGCGCGCGCGCCATTTGGCGTCGCCGCGCCGGCCATTTCAAATCGGTGCGCCGGCGCCATCATGACCTGCCGCATATTCTGCCGCTCAAGGTTCGTTTTCATAAATCGAAGCTTTACATCAGCATTATTCCACCGCTGGTGATCGGTTTTCTGGTTGGCGTTCTGTCGGCCATTATGGGGGTCGGCGGTGGGTTCATCATGGTGCCGGCGATGATCTATATGTTGGGCATGCCGACCACCGTGGTGATCGGCACGTCGCTGTTCCAGGTTATTTTCGTGACCGCCAATGTCACCTTTTTGCAGGCGGTGAAAACCCAGACGGTCGATGTGGTGCTGGCGTTGTTGCTGCTGGCCGGCGCGGTGATCGGCGCCCAGTTTGGCGCCCAGTTCGGCTCGCGCCTGCGCGGTGAGCAGGTGCGCGCCATTCTGGCGCTGATGGTGCTGGCGGTTTGCGCCGAGCTTGCCTGGGGGCTGGTCGCCACGCCGGGCGATCCCTACTCCCTGTCAGTCCTGACGGCAGGGCGCTGACCATGAAAAGCAGCGGCGGCAACAGGGCGGTGCAGGCGGTTTTTCTGGCGGGCCTGATGATGCTGGCCGGCGCCGGCGCCCGCGCCGATTCGCTGGTCGCCGATTTGTCGGCCCATCTGGTCAAGATCACCTCGCAATTTCGCGGCGCCGATTTGCTGCTCTTCGGCGCCATTCAGGACAAGGCGCTGGGCGCGGCGGTGGCCACCGGCAAGGCCGATATCATTGTGGTGATACGCGGTCCCGGAGAAGCGGTCATCGTGCGACGCAAACAGCGCACCGCCGGCATTTGGGTCAACCGGAGCAGCGTCACCTTCGCCAATGTGCCCGGCTATTACGCCGTTGCCGCGACCCGGCCGGTCAGCCAGGTGGCGCCGGCCTCGCTGCTCAAGCGCCATGGCATCGGTCTCGACTATCTGGCCCTGCCCGCCGTCGCGGGCAGTGACGCGGCCTCGGTTGGCGTCTTTCGCGCCGCGCTGCTGCGCAACAAAAAACGCGTCAAGCTTTATCCCGAACAGGAAACTGGCGTCGCCCTGCTGGGGGGCTCGCTGTTTCGCACCGATTTGCATTTCCCGGCCAATGTGCCGGTGGGCACCTATCGGGCCGAGGTTTATCTGTTGCGCCGGGGGCGTATCCTCTATGCTCAGTCCTCGCCGCTGTTTATCGACAAGACCGGGATCGAGCGCGAGGTCTATAACTTCGCCCATCATCGCCCGGCGCTTTACGGCGTAACCGCGGTGGCGCTGGCGGTGTTCGCCGGCTGGCTGGCGGCGACGGTTCTCCGCAAGGACTGATCATATTACGGCGTTGGGGGGGTGGAAAATTTACGCGCCCTTCCCATATCCAAAATGGGCTTTCCCCCTGTTTGTGATGTGTCTCATGCCAATCAATGAAAGGAGATGTATCATGTCGAAGAAGGTGCATAAACTGGCGGTCAAGGACAAGAGCGGGTCTGGCGGCGAAATGGTCGAGACCGGACGGCATCCGTTTTTCGGGCTGCGTGACGAGATGAACCGGCTGTTTGACGAGTTTTTCTCCTCGGGCTCGTGGTTCACGCCGCGTGGGCGCGGCGGCTTTGAGCTTAAACCGCTGGAGCGGCTGGAAGGGCGGTTTTCCGCGCTTCAGCCCCATGTCGATGTAACTCAGAGCGAGAAGGACTATCGCATTTCGGCCGAATTGCCCGGTCTGACCGAAGACGATATCGAGCTGACGATGGGTGACGGCATTTTGACCCTGAAGGGTGAGAAACGCGAAGAGGCCGAGCGCAAGAAAGGCAAGGACGTGGTGATTTCCGAACGCCATTACGGGTCGTTTTCGCGGTCTTTCCGCCTGCCGCCCGATGCGGATCCGAGCAAGATCGAGGCCGAACTGGTCAAGGGTGTGTTGACCATTACGCTGCCCAAGACCGAAGGCGCGAAAAAGCCGGAGCGGATTGAGGTGAAAGCCGGCTAGGAGAACAGCCGGCCAGCAGGGCGGTTTGCGGCGCCAGCGTCAGACCCGCCAGTCGACGATGTGGTGCTGCAAATCGTCCGCCTCGCGTTCCGAGACCACCCGGCCACGCACCGAAATGCCGGCCTCGTGCACGCTTTCGTCATCGCCCGAGACCAGCGGGTGCCACCAGGCCAGCGGCTTGCCTTCGGCGATCAGCCGGTAGGCGCAACTGCGCGGCATCCAGCTCAAGGTGCCGATATGCTCCAAGGTCAGGGTGATGCAGTCGGGCACCAGCCGGCTGCGCTCGCTATAATGAGTGCAGCGGCAGGTGTTAAGATCGAGCAGGCGGCACACCACATTGGTATAGCTGATGGCGCCGGTGTCGATGTCTTCAAGCTTGTTGAGGCAACACAGGCCGCAGCCGTCGCATAATGATTCCCATTCGTCGCGGCTCATCTCGGCCAGGGATTTGGTTTTCCAGAACGGCTGGTCCATGAGAAGCCCGGGTTATCCATGCGCGCGGATGAAGTCGGCGATGCGCGGCGCGATGTGCTGACGCCAGCGCCGGCCGTTGAACACGCCATAGTGGCCCACGCCTTTTTGCTCATAGTGCTGGCGCTGGTCATCGGCCAGGCCGGTGCACAGATCATGGGCCGCCCGGGTCTGGCCCCGGCCGGTGATGTCGTCGCGTTCGCCCTCGATGGTGAACAGCGCGGTGCGAGTGATCGCCGCCGGCTCGATCAACTGGCCGCGATGCCTCATTTCACCGCGCGGCAGCGCATGGTCCTGGAACACGGTCTTGATGGTATCGAGGTAGAACTCGGCGGTCAGGTCCATCACCGCCATATATTCATCATAAAACGCCTGGTGTTTTTCAACATTGTCGCCATCCCCCTCGATCAGGTGGTTGAACTGGCGGACATGGGCGTCGATATGCTGGTCGAGATTCATGCTCATGAACCCCTGGAGCTGCAAAAAACCGGGATAGACCCGCCGCATGAAGCCGGGATAATTGAACGGCACACGGGTGATTACATGGCGTTTGAACCAGGACAGTGGCCGGCTGGTGGCCAGTTGGTTGGGGGCCTGCGGGTTGCGCCGGGTGTCCACCGGCCCGCCCATCAGGGTGAGGCTGCGCGGCGTCGCCGGATCGCCGCCTGCCGCCATCAGTGAGACTGCCGCCAGCACCGGCACCGACGGCTGGCACACGGCGATAACATGAACATCGGGGCCCAGCAGCCGGATGAAGTCGATGATATAGTCGATAAAGTCGTCGAGATCGAACCGTCCCTTGCTGTTGGGCACCATGCGGGCGTCGCGCCAGTCGGTGATGGCGATGTCGTGATCGGGGATCAGCGCTGCGACGGTGCCGCGCAGCAGGGTGGCGTAATGGCCCGACATCGGGGCGACCAGAAGAACCCGCGGCGCGGCCCTTTTTGGCCGCTCGGGCTCGAAATGGACAAGCTGGCAGAACGGCTTGCGCATAAGAATATGTTCGCGCGCCGGCAGGTTGAAGGTCGGTTTGCCGAAGCGTTGGGTGACGTCGCGGAAAAGCTTGAGCGCGGCGCCCATCGCCTTGCCGCCATAGGTGTAGGACAGCGGACTGAACGGGCTGGAGGAAAGATATTGGCCGGCTTCCGCCAGGGCCCGATAGGGCTGGAGGGCGACGCGGCTGAACTCATAAACATGATACAACATATAACAGGCGCCTCGATCGACAACGGCGCCAAATCATGCACCGCAGCAAAATATTGCGCTGCAATGTTGCCAAAATGCAAGATTTATTAAAATCTCACATCAGGTCGGCGATTTTCCGGGCCATGGAGTCGGCGGTTTCAGTGGGGGGAAAATGTTTTAGATAAGCGCCATCCGGTCCCATCAGGAAAATCAGCGACAGATGGTTCATGAGATAGTCTTTTGATCCCTCGGTCGGAGCCTCATCGCCAGGGCCGGCCGGGGCCTTGGCGTAATAAACCCGGTAAGCTTTGGCGACGGCGCGAATCTGCTCTGTGCTGCCGGTCAGGCCGACAAAGCCGGGGCGAAAATTGGCCAGATAATCGGCCAGCACCTGCGGGGTGTCACGTTCCGGGTCGATGGTAATGAACAGGGGCTGGATTTGCTTGGCCTTGTCGCCCAGGGCGTCGAGGGCCTGTGACATCAGGCCTAACTCGGTCGGGCAGACATCGGGACAGAAGGTATAGCCGAAATAAATCAGCAGATATTTGCCGCGATAGCTCTGGTCGGTCACGGTGGCCCCGGTCTGGTCGACCAGGGTGAAGGGGCCGCCGATCAGGGCCTTGCCGGTGCTGGCCACCAGCTTTACCGGCTGATCGGACTTGTCGGCCAAGGTCAGCCAGGTGCCCAGACCGATCAGCGCGACCACGGCGAGCAGGAGGGTGTAAAAAGGTCCCCGGGCCATGCCATCTCCTTTACCTGAGGGGTGTTTTTTCAATCGCTACGGTACTATATCGCGCTTGCCGGGCCGAACAAGCCAAATTGTCAGAGCGAATAAATTGGTTTCTGCCACCACCTTGAGGCAATATAATCGGCGCGAGAACAAGCACCATGAAAGGACAGTCCATGGCTCGGCCCCTTTTCCGGCTGAAAACACCCCTTCGAATTCTGACTCTTGCTTGTTTGCTGACGCTGAGCGGGGGGGCGCTGGCGCAACAGGCGACCCGTTATGAATTTGTGCGCGCGATCGAAAAAGGTGATTACCGGGCGATTAGAATGGCGGTGCTGGACGATCACACCATCGTCGATGCGCGCGACAGCGATGGTGTGCCGGTGGTGATCATCGCCACCTCCAAGGGGGATGTTGCCCTGTTGCAGTTCTTGCTCAAGAGCGAGGCCAATCCCGATCAGCCCCAGCGCGACAGCGGCGAGACCGCACTGATGGTTGCCGCCGGCCGGGGCGATGCGGTGGCGGTCAAGCTGTTGCTCGCTTATAAGGCCGATGTCAATGCCGAGGACAAGCGCGGTGAAAGCGCCCTGATTCGCGCGGTGCGGGAAGGTCATGCCGAGGCGGTGCGGGTTCTGCTCGATCACGGCGCCGATTACACGATGGAGGATTACACCGGGCGCACGCCGTTGCAATATGCCCGCGAGGCGCGTCGGACGCGGATTGCCGGCATGCTGGAAAAGGCCGGCGCGAGTTATTGATTATTATGACCGCCGCGCCGCTTCTTCCGTTGGCTTTTCTGGTTGATGCCCTGGCCGGCGAGACGGTGGGGCTGCGCTGCGGTGATATCTCGCGGCCGCTGGCCCGTCTGGCGGCAGCCGGCGAACGCCGGCTGAACCGGGCGCGGCGCTCGCCCGCCACCCGGATGGTGCGCGGCGCGCTGGCGGTGTGCCTGCTGGCCGGCCTGGCGTCGGCGGTTGGCTATGGCCTGGCCCGACTGGCGGCGGTAGTGCCGTTTCTCTGGGTGCTCGAGGCGCTTGTTATTGCCGCTTTGCTTGACCAGAAACGCGCCTTTCTCGCCGTGCTTCGGCTGTCGCGCCGGCGGCGGAAAAAGGCTCTGTCGCCGACCATGACGGGCGAGGATCCTTATGCGGCGCCGCGTGCGGCGCTGGACGCGCTGAGCGCCGGCTATGGTGCGCGGCTGGTGGCGGTCGGGTTTTGGCTGGTGCTGCTCGGGCTTCCCGGTCTGTTTGCCTATCGCGCCATTGCGGTGCTGGGCGCCGGCCGGACATTCGATATGTTTGGCCAGTTCCCGGCGCGGCTTTATCTGGCGGTCAGTCTGGTGCCGGGCCTGCTTGCCGGACTTTGTCTGACGCTGGCCAGCCTGTTTGCGCCGCGCGCCGCGCCGCGCCCGGCGGCCGTCCAGCTCACCCTGGCCCCGGCCGATGGCGTGGCCCGGGCGGTGTTCGCCGGTGCGCTTGGCCTCAATCTGGGCGCGCCCGGGGCCTGGGTTGGGCCGCCGGATGGCCGGGCGCGGGTGAGCCGCACCGATGTGCAGCGCGGGCTCTATCTTTACGCCGTGGCCTGGCTGATCGCCTTTGGTCTGGCGGCGGCGGTAACAGCAATGACAATGGAAGGGTTTGGCGGATGAGCGATCCGACGGCGGCCGGCGGTGTCGAGAGCCTGACCCGGGAGCGCACGGGCAAAAACCGCGGCCGGGTGCGGCTGCGCACGCTCATCGCCATTCGCTGGCTGGCCATCGCCGGCCAGGCGGCGACGGTGGTCTTCGTCTATCTGGTTCTGGGCTATGATTTTCCGTTTTATCTCACCCTGGGGGCGGTGGCCGCCTCGGCTTTCTTGAACATTGCCCTGGTGGCGCGCTATCCGTCGACCAAACGGCTGGTGGACCACGAGGCACGGGCTCATCTGGCCTATGATGTGGTGCAGCTTGCGGTGCTGCTGTTTTTGACCGGCGGGCTGAAAAACCCGTTCGCGGCGCTTATTCTGGTGCCGGTCACCATTTCAGCGACCATTTTGAGCGGCGCGTCAACGGTGGGGTTGGCGCTGCTGGCGATCGGCTGCATCAGCCTTCTGGCGGTGCTTCACATGCCCTTGCCGTGGGGCGACGGAACCCTGGTGCTGGCGCCGGTCTATCTTTATGCGGTCTGGGTGGCGCTGGCTCTGGGGATCAGCCTGATCGCGGTTTACGCCTGGCGGGTGGCGGCCGAAGCGCGGCGCATGTCGGATGCGCTGGTGGCGACCCAGTTGACCCTGGCGCGCGAGCAGAAATTATCGGCGCTGGGCGGTCTGGCTGCTGCTGCCGCTCATGAACTGGGTACGCCGCTGGGCACCATCGCCGTGGTCGCCAAGGAAATGAGCCGCGAGCTGGGTGGGCAAAGCCAGTATTCGGAAGACCTCGCTCTTTTGACCAGTCAGGCCAAACGCTGCCGCGAGATTCTCACCCGTCTCACCCGGGGCCATAATGAAAGCGAGGTGACGCCCTATAGCCGGCTGCCGCTGAGCGGGCTGATCGAGGAGGCCGCCGAGCCTTACCGCGCTTTCGGTGTCACCATCGCCATCACGCCGGCCGCCCAGGATGGCGCCGAGTCCTTGATCCGCCGCCGCCCCGAGTTGCTGCAAGGGCTGGTGAATCTGGTGGAGAACGCCACCGAATTCGCCACCCGGCAAGTCGCGATCGCGGTTGGCTGGGACGCCCGGCGGGTATGCGTTTGCGTGCGTGATGACGGGCCGGGCTTCGAGCGCGCGCTGATCCCGATTCTGGGCGAGCCCTATATCAGCTCGCGACCGCTCGAGGATGGGCGAACGCATACCGAAATTCATCACGAGGGCATGGGACTGGGCATTTTTATCGCCAAGACCCTGCTTGAACATACCGGGGCGACGATCACCTTTCGCAATCGGGCGCAGGGCGGTGCGGAGGTCGAGATTGTTTGGCCGCGCACCATGCTAGAAGACGGGCCGCCCGGGCATGATCCCGGGGCGGCGGACAACAAACAACAGAGGGCGACATGAACCAGAAAGATAATGACGCCGGCGTGAGCGAACGACCGGAGGGCGAGCGCAGCCTGCTGATTGTCGATGACGATCAGCCTTTTTTGAACCGGCTGGCGCGGGCCATGGAGCAGCGCGGCTATGAGGTGACGACCGCGCCCAGCGTGGCCGAGAGGGTGTTAGCGGCGCAGGCCGATTCGCCGCCGGCCTATGCGGTGATCGATTTGCGCCTGGAGGACGGCAGCGGGCTTGATGTCGTTGACGCGCTGCGCCGCGCCCGCCCGGACGCCAAGATGGTCATGCTGACCGGCTATGGCAATCTGGCGACTGCGGTTGCCGCAGTCAAGGCGGGGGCGGTCGACTATCTTTCCAAACCGGCAGACGCCGACGATATTGAGGCCGCGCTTTTGGCGCAGGGCGGCGAAAAGCCGGCGCCGCCGAGCGATCCGATGTCGGCCGATCGGGTGCGCTGGGAGCATATCCAGCGGGTCTATGAATTATGCGACCGCAATGTTTCGGAAACCGCGCGGCGCCTGAAAATGCACCGGCGCACCTTGCAGCGCATCCTGGCCAAGCGCTCGCCGCGGTAGAATTTTATTGTTTTAGAAACTGACCGCTTTGAGCGCGGGTTCGGCCAGATGGTCGACATAGCGGCCCTGAAACAGGCAAATGCCGAGGGCCTGGCCGAAAGCAATCGCCTCGGGCACATCGCAATGGCATAAAACCACCCGGCTGGGGCCGGTTTGCGCAAAGGCGCGGGCAAAGGCGTCGCGGGCCGAGCCCATGAGCCGGTCCTTGCATTGCTCGCTCCAGATCACTTTTTCAAAATCCGCCGGGATCAGGCTGCGATCAAGCGCGGCAAAGCTGATGGCGTTCATGCCATCGAGGCACACCCGAAGGTCATTGTCACGCAGGAACTGGTGAGCCAGCAGATAGGCGTTCATGTCCGACAGGGCATCGATGGCCTGGATCTCGATCAGCAGTTTCTTGCGATGGCGTAGCCGGAAGCGGTTGTGGAAATCGAGAAATTCCTCCGACAGAACAGAGCGCACATTGATGTTCAAACTGGTGGGCAGGGCACAATCAAGGTCCATATCGGGCAACAGGGCGAGCATGCGCCGGTCGAGACATTCGGTCAGATGCTGAAACAGCCAGCGGTTGGCGCTAACGTCGAAACCTGGCAAGACACTTTCCTCGAGCGCCGGGATGGAGATATAGCGCTCGCAGAACACCGCTTGCGGCGCGCTGCCCGGCGCCAGGGCGTAAATATATTGTCGGCGCAGGAAGTTCTCCAGGTCCACGGTCTCCAGCGCGGTCTCGACGCGGGCCAACTCGCCGGCGCCGATCGGCCGGCCGGCGGCGCGGCGCGGCGCGGCGTCATTCCTGGCGCTGTCGGCGGGCACGGCGGCCAGCGCGGTCTGGCGGATGCTGTGCAGCTGGCGCGCCAGATCGAGAAAAGCGGCATAGTCGCTTTGCAAGTCAAAACTGGTGCTGAAGGCCTCCGGATTACCGCTCGCTTCGAGATTTTCCACAAAGGGGTCGTCGCGGAACATGTAGCGCAGCTTCAATATGGCGTCATCCAGTTCGCCGGGGCGAACCCGGCGGCCGATGAACACGATGTCATCATTGGCCAGTTGAAAAAACTGACCTTCATATTTGTCGATCAGCAGCCGGAAGCTCTCGCGCACGATGCGCATATGGTGGTCGCGCCGGTTGTGGGGCCGCAGGCTCGACAGGCGGACATGGATCGCGCGTCGCCTCGCGCAGTGTTTGCGCAGGCGTTCGGCATAGTCCAGCAGCAGGTCTTCCTGGTCCGGCAACTGAGGTTTGATTTTGGCCATGGTTCGCCTTGCCCACATCGTCTGTTCGCCGTCATCATGGGGCGCAACGGCTTACAATATGGTTAATTCTTCGGTTGCTTGTGCAGCCACCAGGCCTGTTCGTTGATCGAATAAATCGGCCGGTAATGATAGATCGCGGTGTCCTCGACCACGGTGGGGATCTGGTTGTCGAGAATCAGCCGGTGGCCGCCGACGAACACCGCGAGCACCGCATGGGAAACCCGCAGGTTGAGGTCCTGCAACACCACGATGCGCATCTTGGCGGGGTCGAAGCCGAGGGCGCGCAGGGTGAAATATTTGGCGATCGCATAGTCCTCGCAATCGCCGTCGCGGCGCAGGAATTCTCCCGGGGTTTCCCAATAATCGGGCACGCCCCAGTTATACATATCGGTGATATAGACCGCCTGGTTGAGATGGGCGTTAATGACATCAAGTTTTTGCGCCAATGGCAGATCGCGGATCTGGTCGCGAAATTTTGCCCATTCCTGAAAGTAACAGCGCCGCACCCGGCTGGGCTGGCAGTCGGCCGCCGGATGGCGGCGTTCGAAACGCTTGAGCATGCCGGTCCACTTCGAGAACAGCGCCAGATTGGTCGAGCGTATTTCCCGACTGCCGAACAGGCCCGGCCCGGTGCTCGCTACCGCCGGCGGCGCCGCGGTCAGTACCGCGCCGGTCACCATAATGAGAAACGCTATTAACCCTGTTTTCACCATGCTGGCCTAGTGTCTGCGTTGATCGCGTTATTATGCGGTTCTGGCCGTTAAGGAAGCCTAAACAAAGGGGTCTGTCGTGGACCATCCGGAACAGCCGGCGGTGCGCCGGCTTGGCGTCATCGCCGTTATTTTCGCGCTGGCCGTCATATTGGCCGTAGTGGCGGTGCTGCGCTTCGTTGCGGCCGAACGCCAGCGCGATTTACGCGCCTGGCAGCTGCGCCTCGGCATTGTCGCCGACAGCCGCGCCGCGGCGGTCGAGGACTGGCTGGCGGCGCGCAAGAAAACCCTCGCCGACCTGGCCGCCAACCCCTCGTTGCGGCTTTATCTGTCCGAGATGCTGCGCGCCGGGCCGGATGCCGAGGCGCAGGCCGGCTATCTGGTCAATCTGCTTACCGCCACCGCCGGGCGGGCGGGCTTCAGCGCGCCGCCGCTGGGCCCGCAGGTGCCGGCCAATGTCGAGCGGATCGGCCTGGCCGGCCTGGCGCTGGTGAACCGGGACGGGCGTGTCATGGTGGCCAGTCCGGCGATGCCGGCGTTGCCTGCCGATCTGCGCCGGATATTGGAGAAAAAACAAACCCTTATCGATCTTTATGTCGGGCCCGACGGGGCGCCGGCCATGGGCTTCATCGCCCCGGTCTACGGGGTGCAGGATGACCCCGGCGCGGTGCCGCCGATCGGCTATGCGGTGGGCATTCGCCGCATCGGCGATGAGTTGTTCAAGCGTCTGCGCCAGCCCGGCGAGACCTTGAAGACGGCGCAAAGCTATCTGGTGCGCCGCATCGGCGCGCGCATCGATTATCTGTCGGTACCGGGCGAGGACGGCACCTGGCTGGGCCGGACGCTGGCCTATAACACGCCGGAGCTGGCGGCGGCCTATGCGCTTCAAGCCCCCGGCGGCTTTGCCGAACGGGTTGATTACGCCGGCCGCCGGGTGCTGGTCACCGGCCGGGCGCTGGCCGGCGCGCCGTGGACCCTGGTGCGCACGATCGGCGCCAATGAGGCGCTGGGCGCGGCCAATGCCCGGCGCACCACCTTGCTGGCGGTGTTGCTGCTGGTGGTGTTCGGGGTGGCGGCGAGCCTGCTGCTGGTCTGGCGTCACGGGGTGTCGGTGCGCCTGGCGCGGGCGGCGGCGCGGTTGCGCGCCCTGGCCGAAAAATACGAGGCGCTTGGCCGCTTTTTGCGGGTGGTGAGCGATGGCCAGCCGACGGCGATCATCGCGCTGGATCGCGCCGACCGCTTTCGCTTCGCCAACCGGCGGGCCGCCGAGGACGCCGGCGCGCCGGCCGAGGCGCTGACCGGCAAGACCCTGCTCGAGGTTTACGGTCCCCACAAGGCCGAGCGGCTGGCCCGGCTCAACGCGGAATGTTTGAGCGCCGGCGCCCCGGTCAGCCAGATTCGCACCGATGAGGATAACAGTGGTGAAGAACGGGTGATCAAATCGGACCATATCCCGCTCGATGGCGGCCGCGAGGGGGTGCTGATGGTGCTCGAGGACATGACCGAGCTGGTGCGCGAGCGTGAGCGGCGCGAGGCCAATCTGCGCCAACTGGTCACCACCTTGGCGACCATCATTGACCGGCGCGATCCCTTCTCGGCGCGCCATTCGGCGCGGGTCGCCGAGGTCGCCGAGGCCATCGCCCAGGAAATCGGCCTGCCCGACCGTGAGGTCGAGACCACCGAGATTGCCGGCTCGCTGATGAACCTGGGCAAGATTCTGGTGCCGCGCGAGCTGCTGGTGAAAACCGATCCCCTGAGCGAAGAAGAACATACCACTATTCGCGAAGCGATCGCCGCAGGCGCCGATCTGCTCGCCGGGGTCGATTTCGACGGTCCGGTGGTCGCCACCATCCGCCAGGTTCAGGCGCGCTGGGACGGCGCCGGCGCGCCGGCCGGTCTGGCCGGCAAGGACATTCTGATCGGGGCGCGGATTCTGGCGGTGGCCAATGCCTTTGTCGCTGCGGTCAGCGCCCGGGCGTGGCGCGCCGGCCACTCATTTGATGACGCCGCCACCAGCCTGATGGCCGGAGCCGGTGCGGCCTATGATCGCGCGGTGGTTGCCGCGCTGATCAATTACCTTGATAATCGTGGCGGGCGCGAGCGCTGGGCCCGGTTCCGCGAACCGGCCGGCTGAACGCGCGGCCCGATCGGGTTTTGCAGGAAAAGGCGCGGTGGTGTTTCACAAACTGTTTTCAAAAAAGCGCGCAATGCCGGCGCCATGCCTGGCCGAAGGATGCCGGCTTTACGCTATTGGCGACATTCATGGCCGGCTCGATTTGCTCGAAGCGTTGCTGGAGAAAATTCTCGCCGACGCGGCCAACGCAGCGGATGGCGACAAGGCGCTGGTATTGCTGGGCGATTATGTTGATCGCGGGCCCGACAGCCGGGGGGTGATCGAGCGGCTGTGCCACTTCGCCGAACCCGGTTTTGAGGTGATCGCCCTGTTGGGCAATCATGAAGATGTCATGGTGCAGTTCTTGAGCGATCCCGCGGTGGGCCCGCGCTGGTGCGCCAATGGCGGCGATGCTACCCTGGCCAGCTATGGGGTGAGCGTGCCCGCCGAGGCGGATGCGCCCGATGATGTCTGGCCGGCGGTCAGCGCCGCCTTCAATGATGCTCTGCCGGCGGCGCACCGGGCGTTTTTGCGCCGCCTTGCGCCGTGGTACGCCGAGGGCGGTTATCTGTTCGTTCATGCCGGCCTGCGCCCCGGGGTGGCGGTGGAAAAACAGGATGTGGAGGATCTGATCTGGATCCGCCAGGCCTTTACCAGCTCGATGCGCGACCACGGTGCCCTGGTGGTGCATGGGCACAGCATTACGCCCGCGCCCGATTTTCAGCCCAACCGGATCGGCATCGACACCGGCGCTTACGCCAGCGGGGTTTTGAGCTGTCTGGCCCTGGACGGGACCCGCCGGCGCATTCTGGATACCGGAGAATAGGAAAAGAGCGCGACCTCGCGGTATTTGTTCTTATGGCGCGCGGGCCGCCATTTTGCTATAGTTCTGATTGTGAAAGGCGTAACGGCCGATCACTCAGGGGCCCCCAATAGACGATGGGAGCCGCGGGCCTGTCATGCTGCAGGTGGTGGGCGCCGCATTTAAAACCCTCGATCATGAGGATAGGCAAGCCGCCGGACCCTTTCTTGGCCCGGCGGTTTCTTGATAGCGGGGTCTTGACAGGCTCTATCCTTCCGGCGTGGTCAGCGCCACCCCGAGGGCGGCGCGCCGGCGCAGCCAGGCGCTGGGCCGATAGCGCGGGTCGCCGTAAAAATCCTGCAATTTTTCAAGAATGGTAACGATCCTCGCCGGGCCGACGAAATCGCCCCAGCCCAGTGGCCCGCGTGGATAGCCCAGGCCGAGGCGCACCGCCGCCTCGATATCATCGGGGCTGGCGATACGCAATTGGGCGATTTCGCAGCCGATATTGACGATCGCGGCGATGATGCGCTGGGCGATAAAGCCGGGGCTGTCGTGAATGACGCTGGCGGCCACGCCGTCGGCGCTGAAAAAGGCCAGCGCGGCGTCACGCATCGCCGGCTCGGTGAGCGGTGAGGTCTTGAGGGTGCGCTGGCTGTCAAGGCCGAACAGTCCGTCGATGGCGATGGTGTTCTTTGCTTCCAACCCGAGTTCGAGCGCGCTGGTGGTGGCGTCGGTTCCGACGGGGGCGAGCACGCACAGGCTGCCCGAACGGGGGCGCGCGCCCTCATCGAGCGCCACCCCGGTTTTTACTGCCAGGGCGCGCACCAGCGCGGCGAGCGCCTTGCTCACCGGGCCCAGCCACAGCCGTTCGGGCAGCCGGGTCGGCGCCGCCGGCGCCGGGGGGAGAATCTTTTTGCCCTGCTCATAGGCATAAAACCCCTGGCCGGTCTTGCGCCCGAGCAGGCCGGCGGTCACCCGCTGGCGGGCCAGCGGCGTCGGCCGGTAGCGCGGGTCGTGATAGAACTGCTCGTAAATGCTGTCCATCACCGCGCTCGAGACATCCAGCCCGGTCAGATCGAACAGCTCGAACGGTCCCATGCGAAACCCCGCCCCGTCGCGCATCACCGCGTCGATGGTGGCGAAATCGGCGATGCCCTCGGCGACAATGCGCAGCGCCTCGGTGCCAAAGCCGCGCCCGGCGTGGTTGACCAGAAAGCCCGGCGTGTCCTGGGCTTGCACCGGGCGGTGGCCCATGCGCTCGGCCAGGGCGCACAGGGCGGCGGTGGTTTGCGGCGCGGTCTTGGGGGCGACGATCACCTCGACCACTTTCATCAGCGGCACCGGATTGAAGAAATGATAACCCGCTACCCGTTCGGGATGCGCGCAGGCCGCGGCGATGGCGGTCACCGGCAGTGAGGAGGTGTTGCTGGCCAGAATGCAGGCCTCGTCCACCGCCGCCTCCAGCTCCCTGAACACCGATTGCTTGATGTCGAGCTTTTCAACAATCGCCTCGATCACCACCCCGCAGCCGGCCATGTCGGCCAGCCCGCCGACCTTTTTCAGCCGGCCGATAGTGGCCTCGGCCTCGGCTTGGCTGATCTTGCCCTTTTGCGCCTGGCGGGTGATCATTTTGGCGATGAATTCGAGCGCCTCGGTGCTGGCCTCGGCGTTGGCGTCCCACAGCCGCACCTCAATGCCGGCGGCGGCCGCGATCTGGGCGATGCCCCGGCCCATGGCTCCGGCACCGACGATACCAATGGTTTTAATCTCACCCTTGTTGTTGGTCATTCGCCTTTGTACTCCGGCTTGCGTTTTTCGAGGAAGGCGCGCATGCCTTCGGTTTGATCGCGGGTGGAAAACAGCAGCTGGAAGGCCTTTTGTTCCAGCATGATGGCGGTTTCCAGCGGCGCATCGGCCCCGGCGAGCAGCACCTCCTTGGCCAGCCGGACCGAGACCGGCGGCATTTTGGCGATCAGCCGGGCGGTCTTGAGCGCCCGCTCCAGCGCCTCGCCGTCGGGCACTACCTCGCTCGCCAGCCCGACCGAGAAGGCCTGCGCCCCGGTGAGAGGGGCGCCGGTGAGCACCATGCGCATGGCCTGGAATTTGCCCACCGCGCGGATCAAACGCTGGGTACCGCCGGCGCCTGGGATGATGCCGACGCGAATCTCCGGCTGGCCCAGGCTGGCGTTTTCGCCGGCGATGATGATGTCGCAATGCAGCGCCAGTTCGCAGCCGCCGCCCAGCGCGAAGCCCTCAATGGCGGCGATGATCGGCTTGGGGCAGCGCGCGATCGCCGCCCAATAGTCGGCCACCGGGCGGTTCATGATGTCGAGCGGCGTGGCCTCGACCATCTGGTCGAGATCGGCGCCGGCGCAAAACATGTCCGGGCCGCCGGTGATCACGAGGACGCGGGTGTCCGCGTCCTGGCCCAGGGTGGTGCAATGCTCGGCCAGCAGGCGGCGCATTTCCAGGTTGAGTGCATTGCGTTTTTGCGGCCGGTTGAGCCGCAGCAGCGCGACCCCCTCGGCGGGCTTTTCCAGCAGGACATCCATGCCTTGTTCTCCGCTGATCTGTTATAGTGGCGCGGATCATACGGGGATGATCCCGGATGCGCAATTAGGAGATGGGGAGAGATATCGTGGCGCTTGATGCTGAAACCTTAAACCAGTTGCTCGGCACCGTGCGCCGCTTTGCGCGCGAACGCCTGATCCCGGCCGAGGCCTCGGTTGCGCAAAGCGACGAGATCCCCACCGCCCTGGTCGACGAGATGCGCGCGCTGGGTCTGTTCGGTCTGACCATCGCGCCGGACTATGGCGGGCTGGGCCTGACCGCCTGGGAGGAAATGCAGGTTGCCATGGAGCTGTGTTACGCCTCGCCGGTGTTCCGTTCGGTGGTGGGCACCAATATCGGCATCGGCTCGCGGGCGATCTCGCTTGACGGCACTCCTGAGCAGCGCCGCAACTATCTGCCCAAGCTGGCCAGCGGCGAGATTATCGGCGCCTTTGCCCTGACCGAGCCCGACTTCGGCTCGGACGCCGCCAGCATCCGCACCAAGGCGGCGCGCGACGGTGATTTTTATGTGCTGAACGGGGCCAAGCGCTTTATCACCAATGCGCCCGAGGCCTCGCTGTTTACCGTGATGGCCCGCACCGACCCGCAAAGCACCGGGGTCGGCGGGGTGAGCGCCTTTCTGGTCGAGGCCGACACGCCGGGGCTCTTCCTGGGGCCGGTGGACCGTAAAATGGGCCAGCAGGGTGCGCACACCTGTGATGTGCTGTTCGATGATTGCCGGGTGCCGGCGCAGAACATCATCGGCGGGCGCGAGGGGCGCGGCTTTGCCACCGCGATGAAAACCCTCGACCGCGGCCGGCTGCATATCGCTGCGGTGTGCGCCGGCTTTGCTGCGCGCGTCCTCGACGAGGCGCTGTCCTACGGCCTGGAGCGCAAGCAGTTCGGCCGCCAGATCGCCGATTTCCAGCTGGTCGAGGCGATGCTGGCCGACAGCCGGGCCGAGCTTTACGCCAGCCGCGCCATGGTGCTCGACGCGGCGAAAAAATGCGATGGCGGCGAGAACATCACCCTGGAGGCGTCGTGCTGCAAGATGTTCGCCTCTGAAGCGCTGGGGCGCATCGCCGACCGGGCGGTGCAGATCCACGGCGGTCTGGGCTATATGCGCGAGTGCGCGGTCGAGCGCTTTTACCGCGACGCCCGCCTGTTCCGCATCTATGAAGGCACCACCCAGATCCAGCAGATCATCATCGCCCGCGAAATGAAGCGCCGGGCGGGCGGGTGAGGGGGGTATGTGGGGGCGGAAATGGCTTTGTTTCGCATTTTGTCAATTTTATGATTGACGGGCGTTTATTCTCTTCAAGGCATTGATATATGGTATAATTTTTTATTAATAGAGGCTGTTCCTCGTGGAGGCGGATATGGACCGGGTTTCGGACAAACAGCTTGCCGCCAATCGCCGCAATGCGCAAAAGAGCACGGGGCCGCGCTCATCGGCGGGCAAGGCGGTGAGCCGGATGAACGCCCTGCAGCACGGTCTGACCGCAGAGCAGGTCGTTTTGCCGGATGAAAGCGTGAAAGGCTTTGAGGCTTTTCGCGCCGCGTTGTGTGACGAGTTCGATCCCAAAAGCATGTTCGAGGCCGCGCTCGTCGATGACATTGCGCTCCTGATGTGGCGCTTGCGCCGGGCGCATCGCATCGAGGTGATGCTTTTGAAGGTGCGACGGGCAGAACACAAGGTCAAGGATGCGAGGAAAGCGGCGCTGCGGAAAAGTAATACGCGCCTTGCCGACGAAATTTCGGCGCGATTCAGCCTCCCGTCCGTGTCGAGTGAAAGCCTTGATCAGGCGCGCAAGGAAGTCGCAGACCCCAGCCTTTCCCTTGGCCATGCGTTTCTGCTTGATATCGCTTCAAACGACGGCCTGACAAAACTTTCCCGCTATGAGACCACGCTGCGCCGCAATCTCGAACGCACGCTGATGCAGTTCAACAAAGCGCGCGAGGCGCGCCTGACGCGGGGCGACGACGGCGTGGACGCCACGCCCCATGCGGGCCCGCAGCTCGACTTGAAGCCCGAGCGTACATAGAATTCCATCTGTGGCTTTATCGGCAATCCACCACAGGAATTTTGCTTTACAGGCCCATTGCCTGCAGCATGACCGCGTTGATCTTGTGCACGTCAAAACGCTCGACAGCGAGACGGCGGCTTTCCCGGCCCATACTTTCGATAAGGGAGGGATTCTCGATGAAGCGCAGCATTGCCTGAACCAGAGCTTGCACGTCGCGCACTGGAACGAGAAACCCGTTGACGCCGTCCTCGACGGTTTCCCGGCAGCCGACGCTATCGGTAGTGATCACCGGCCGGCCCATCGCCATGGCCTCCTGCGTGCTGCGCGGCATGCCCTCACGGTAGGAAGGGAGCACATAGACGCTGGATTGTGCAATCCAGGGCCGTACGTCATCCACTTGACCCGGCCATTCAAGCACGCCTTCACGCATCCAGGAGCCGACTTCTGCTTCAGAAAGACCATCCGGGTTGGGGTCAAGCCCACCGGCCAGCAAGAACCGCGTTTGCGGATACACTGTCTTTACCTTTCGCGCTGCTGCCGCATATTCGCGAATGCCTTTTTGTCCCAAAAGGCGTGCTGCCAGAAGAAACGTGACGGGCGCGTGCACTGCGGGGTGAAACGCATAATGTTCCAGATCGACGCCGGTGCCGAAAAGTCTCATGGCCTTGTCGCGATCGATCGTACCCTCGCTGGTGAAAAGAGCGATATCATCTTCGTTCTGAAAAAAGACCCGTTCCGCTGCTGAAAATGCGGTGCGATATAGCCTTAAAACCAGACGACGGAGAATTTTGTGCCGGAGTGGCCGTGGTGTTCCGTCTTCGGTAAACACATAGCCAACCCCTGCGACCAAAGCGAAGCGGTGCGGCACACCCGCGAAGCGAGCCGCCAGCGTTCCATAAATTACCGGCTTGATGCAATAGGCGAAGGTTGCATCGGGCTTGAGGTGACGAAGCGTGCGTGCAAGGCGCAGCATATCGGTTACGTCGCGAAACGGGTGCATGCCAGTGCGCTCGAGCGATATGTCCACGGGCTCAGCGCCGAGTTTAATCAGAGCCTTTCTGGTGCGAGAACTATAGTCTGGAGCAAGAACATAAACTTGAATGCCTTTTCCTATAATCTCCACTATAAGGGGGCCACGAAAATTGAGCACGGAAAGCGCCTGATTTGCGACGAGGGCGAGACTGCGAATGGTATCGCGATGCTCAGCCATGTTTGATAAGAGTATTACTCGAGAGAGAACGATGGGCTAGAGAACCTGCAGTTTTTTCTTTCCACAATACCTGAGACATCAGAATATTCTGACCTGCTGTCAGAACTGTCCAGCAAATGGGAAGGTGGCCAGATAAAATGGAAAATGCCATCTAATATCGAATCTCAGAAGTGGAAAATGGCAGTCAATTACCGTATCTGTACAGCCATATTCCGAAAACCATGCTTGGTCAACAAAAAGCGTATTATGCTCTTTCCGAACCAGAAAAAATGTCTAGAAAATATTTTTTTGTTCTGGTGCTGAGCTAAATGCACTGCCTTTACTTGTGGCACATAAAGTAATTTTTCATTAAATATTTTATCTGCTCGCCAGCAAATATCAACATCTTCAACATACATAAAATAACTTTCATCAAATCCGCCTAATTCTAAGTATAATGATGGCTTGAAAAGCAGAAAGGAGCCAGAGGCCCAATCAGCCCATATAGGCTCCTGTAATGTATCCTTATCTATAATTGCCGCATTCCCCATACCAAGAAGCGCACTCAGGTAGTTTGATAATCGAGGGTAGTGGCGAACGGCTGGGTCATAAGTCATGAAAGAGTGATCTTTAAACAGATTAAGTGTAGAAATCCTAGCATCCCTTTTTTCTGCTTCTTTGGCCAAATTAAATATGGCCTGTGCTTCAACAGCTACATCAGGGTTCAAGACGAGAAAATAATCCTCAGTGGAGAATCCAAACTGCCCTTCGCACCACTCAAAAACAATATTATTGTTTTTTCCAAAACCACTTCCAGGGCTATCTGAAATATAATAGAGTAAATGCGCCCGGCAGTACTCTTGTAACTGGGGGTCCTGGATATTGTCTTTTACAATAACTTTAATGCAGGGCTCGAGAGCTAATTTAGCCAGACATCCTAAATCGCTAATTATTCTCGTATGGCCATGGGATATAATAGATATATAAAACGTCATATTAGTATTTCCGGCACGCGCAGTAATTATTTGGCTGCAAGCTCTTTGTAAACATTGTAAATCTTTCTAATTCCTTCTGTGCGCCAGTTCAGAAATTCCAAATCATCCCGTTTATAGATGCGACCATTTGATGAGAGCATTTGCTTTATCACATCACTTATATGAGAAACATTTTCATTTATTTTAGACATATCACTGAAGACCAGACCACAGTTATATTTTCTAATGATATTACTGACATCCCCGATGCCGTCATTAGCAAGAATGAAAAGCTCGGCGGCAATATATTCCGATAATTTTACGGGAAAACAAACAGATTTTGAAAATGAGTTTTCGATAAAATGAAAGGCGATATTCGCCTTCTTATAATATAATGGCATTTCATTAAAAGGTACTGTATTTATTTCATAGGAATTTTTAGGAACGCCATAGGTTTCGAAAATATTTTCTGCCCGATCAGGATCATTTGTACAAAAGTAAAAGAAAACTTTGCTAGGGAATAATTTTTGAATCTCATAAAAATATTGAATCGTAAGTTCTGGCTTATGCCAGGGTAACATAGATCCGCTATAGATAAAATTCACCCTCCCGTTAGGATTGTGATCTATCTGAAAAATATCAAAGTCTGTCGGGTTGTTAATGTTGATGCATGTTTCCTTATTGAACACGAACTTAATGTACTTGTTAAACGCATCAGAAACCGTAAAGACATAAGCCGATTTAGAGATCAATAATCTCTCAAGTTTTTTTAGAATTTTATATTTGATGGAAGAAGTCGTAAGCTGTCCTAAATCCAGCATTTCTTCAGGTAATGTTCCGCGCATATCAAAAATATAGGGTATCCCAGTAACAAAAGAAGCAATAGCGCCAATCATGGCGCCGCCATAACTGCGGCAGTGAATAATATCACAGTTTCTTGCCTCATAAATGGAGTATTTTATTACGGGGTAGAGGTCTAATAAGAACCTCAGGGCGCTATATTTTTTAGTTAGCTTCTTGTGAAACTCGACAATCTTTAGTCTGGAAAAATTATTCGCCTCAAAATTTGATTTATTTTGCCTATAAATATTATCATCTTCATGTGGCTTTACGCTCGACGTAATAGTAAAGGAAATATCATATTTTTCAGACAATAAACTTAGGGGTTTAAGAACCATGGCCTGCAGAATGGCCGTTCTATATACATTCTCATAGGTTACGTATAGTATTTTCATGAATCCTATTTCAACATTAGTTGATATTTAAATTTTTTGGCAATAGAAAAGGCAACCCGGTATAGTGGTAGGAATTTATTGAAGAATGGCAAAGTATTGTTATCCAGTATAAAAGCCTTTCTTGCTAAACTGGGGGCCAATTCTCGAAATTTGCATTCTAAAATGCACGCGCGGAGCTTTTTAGCATTTTTGGACCAGTCTAGGTTTTTTAGAGCAAATTCCCGGGCGCGGCTCTGGAAAATCTCGATGTCTTGAAAATTATTAATGAAATAAAGAAGGCTCTGGGTTAGATCTTCAGAAGAAGCAATCGCCATTGGCCAGTAATATCCATCTGCTCGAGAATAACGCTTTAAAATTTTAATGGTCCTTGAATGTGTGGAATCCACAAATTCATTCATCGGGGGTTCGTCGGTTGTAATAACAGGCAAACTACATGAAAGAGCTTCAACAATTGTCAAGCCAATACCCTCAAGCCTTGAAGGGTATACATATACATCACCCATATGGTATAGCCCGGGAGCTTGCACTGTTTTATTTATAATTGTTAGCAACCCATCCTTTGTTAGGGCTCTAATTTTTTCAGATAAGTGAGGAAAAAGCTGTTGGACATCTACTTGGCTATGGATGATGCACTCAAAATTATTAGTAATTTTACTTAATTTAAAGACTGCCTCAATAAATATATCGCAGCCCTTTCTATACGGGTTCATACCTGCTGAATGAAAGAATCTGATCTTTTCTCCAATTACTCTATTGTCAACTTTATAAATATCAGTATTGGTCCCCCAAGGAATATACCTACAATCTAGGTGCTGGTAAAAAACACTAAAATGTCTTTTTGTATTGCACCACAATTGATCATATAGCTGGAATATATCGATATTATTTTCTTTATAATAATCAATATATGCTATTGTTTTAACATTTTTTTCCTTAGCCCATACAACAGGCTGCCAATATTGCTGTTCATTAAAAATTATGGTATTAATACTATTAGAATCTATCCATCTAAAAAAATGCTTCTTATCAATATCAGTTGGCATTGGGCTGTTTTTTATAACACTCCAAGTGACGTAGTCTTTATCCCAAACGGGATCACCCTTGGCATAACTTTCACCCCCTCGCGCATAAATAAACACGTTAAGACCATCATGGGTTAATTGTTCCATGATTTGACGGCTTACATATGCAGCCCCACGCTCAAACCACGTCGTAACAATTCCGATATTTGACATGATAACATTGCACCCCTGAAGTATTTTCTAAGTGATACTTAAGTAGAGTTTTTCATCAGGTTTTTGTTATAAGAGATATAGCCTGATGATACGTCTTTATATTTAAGTACTTGGAGCAAGCCATGTAAATTATCATCCCTATGGTTACTGAAACTGTCATCACCAGCCAAGGATTAATATAATTATATAATTCCTTTGAAATGATATAGACTATACTCCCCATAAATAATGCTATCAGATTAGAGCGTAAGGTTAGACTGTAATAGTTCATCGGCTTCATATCTATATTTTTCTTTATTATAAATCCGTAACTTATAAGAAAAAACAACACTTGCACTAAAGCAAATGCAAATAGAAGACCATTAGTGCCCATTAGCCAGCCTCCAATTGACATAAATATTGTCTGTAAAGAGAATATCATGATGCCCCAATACATTGTGATATGGGCCTTGCCTTGTGAAAGTAAAAAAACACCTAGCGGATTTAACAACGTCCTAAATATTGCCGCAATCATAATAGCTAACATGAGGCCATTTATATCACCCCATCTGTTATCGAGGAAGGTGCTTGAAAATAAGTGGCTAATAGAAAAAATACCATAAACGATGGGGAGTGTTATAAAAGCCGTTAAATTAATCAACTCAATAAACTTGCTCCGATAAAGTAACCGGTCTTTGTTTAATTTAGAAAGAATAGGGAAATAAACATTATTAAAAATTGAGTTTAATCTGCTTACAGGCAGTAACATAAGGTCTAATATAACCTTATAAAGCCCTAGAAATTCCAGTCCAATAAAGTATGAAATGATAAATTGATCAGAGAACCTAGTTAACAAGCTAAGAAGATTGGCGCAAAAGCTAAAAAATCCAAACTTATAGTACCATAATATATTTTTCTTCCAAAACAACGCTCTCCTTACTATGGAGAAATACCCAAACTTGATACTCAACCATAGGGCTATAATGTTCCTGAATAAATACCCACTTCCTCGAGCTAGGCAAAAAGCAACAACTCCATTGCTGGCCAAGCCAACCCCATGTTCAATTAGATAATAAATAACGGCAATATTTATTATGCCAAAGACTAATTCGGGCCAAAATAGAATACCGAATTTAAGGTTCTTTTTGAAAAGACTAATTGGAATAGCCCCAATTTGGCCTATCAATAAGTGGAATAGCAAAATTGTTATGCTAATAAAAACCCATCTATCAAGTATTTCAAACAGGTAAAAATAAAAAACCGTCCAAATCGATGTAGTTAGAATGAAGCAGCCGGTCAATGAGGTATAAAACAACCCCATTATTTCTCGTTTGTATATTTTTCTTTTTTGAATTACCCCACTACTAAAACCTAAATCATTCGCATTTTCTATAATTATAAAGAATATTCCTACTATACTGATGTAACCAAGTTCCTTCAGAGTTATAGAGTTTGCTAAATAAAGTGTTATTACAACTTGTATTATGGATGAGACGAGCACCGAGAGTGTCGAATATTGCATGCTCTTTTTATGAATAAGGTTCATCTAGTTTCTTAATATGCTTATTCTGATGGCTAGGCTTGGTTGTCTAAAATAGACTGCCATAAAGACCAATATTGTTACTCGTAACGGTAATATATCGCTGCAAGTGTCTGCTTATAGAGATGTTAGCCTTTTCTTAGAGACATGCAATATACGGTAAGGTATGGCGGAAACTTAGATATTCCATTTCCTTACATAATAGATTTAAAATTTTTAGATATTGCTTCCAATGATGATGGAGGGCTTCTCCAGATTAGTTTTGGATCGAGACTATATGCATATGTCGTTGTCAATATGTCTTTGGAAGACACGGCCTCTCTAATTGATTCTGGGTGAGATAGAACTTTAAACTTATCTTCAAGGAGGGTTATCAGGTTTTCTGCACCATCAATCGATATGTCATTTTTTCCGTCGATTGAGATATCAAATGTTACGATAAGAAATCCGCCCGGCGTCAAAACTCTGCGGAACTCATCCATTATTGCATCGTAGTTTTTAGTGTGCTCAAGAACAGAAATGCAGTAGATAATGTCTATACTGTTATCTCCATAATCCAGGTCCTGTAGATTGGCTACTGAAAATGAGACTTTTTCTCTCTGACCCTTATTTATTTCATTATATATTTCAGTATAGGTTTCATCGAGATCAGCGCATAAAACTGTGGAATTTGAATATTTTTCTAATAGAAAATACGGAAAAAATGTTACTCCAGATCCTGCATCCAGAATTACCGGCTTGTCATTTTTTGTTTTCTTTACATATTCCTCAATTTTCTGAAAAACATATGGATACTCCCATTGTCTGCTCCACTGATGCAAAGGGTCCGAAACCCATTTCTCAAAATATGATTGTAAACTAGCCTCGTTATTCTTTAGAAAGGAATTAGAGAAGGATTCCATGTCAAGAAAAAGAGGGCTATGTAACATAGCCTGATAATCACCTGTGCTAGGAATCCTGTTTTTGTATCTCTTTTTCATATTCTGCCTTTCATCAAGCAATTTAAGGAACCTCTGATCAATTGTTACGGACGGCTTTATTCAAGCGCATTTGTGAAAACAGAAGTAAAAACTTCAGGAATTAGCCGTAGTCAGGATAATTTCCGGCCTGTTTTCTCCATTAATTCCGATTTGCCGGACCAACAGCGAATTTCAGGCGCACGTTCCCTCCGTTGCTCGCAACAATCGTCGTCGCGCCAGGTACAGATTCACCAAGCCACAGGCGACAAACAGCCGGGTGGCATTTTTCTCCAGACCCACCGGTGGTCGACCGGCGCCTTTCGGCTTTGGGTAAAACGGCTCAATCACCTTGCACAGGGCGCGCCAGGGGATAATCTGATCCATGTCAGTGAGAAACCGTTCCCGTCGCGTTGGCTTGCGAAACGTCTCGAAGCCTTCTTCAGCGAGCGTTCGTTGCCGCATTCAACAAATCTCCAGTCAGCTTGAATGAAACTACCCTATGTATAAACAAAGAGGTGAATAAATCAGAGATTCCCTAAGTCATCTCATCTTGAGGGGTTTTAATAAAGAAGTCTCTTCTCTTCTATGTTTTGCCACTATTCTGCGATGGGAGCAATGGGTGGAAGCGTGGATCACTAAAATATCCAGGTACTGCTGCCTATTGGGTTTTGGTGGGGAGGATCATGTTCATTAGAGAACCCCTTGCGCTTCAACAAACTGTGGGGGCGAGTTTCAGGAAAACGGATCATTTGTACCTCGGTAAACCATATGCAGGTTGGGCTAAATATCTTTAAGATAGCCTTCTATCCCCCTAAATTTAGGGGTAAGAACCCCCCCTCAGCATAAGAGCATGTTGAAATAATCTGCCTAATGAAATTTGCTGAATATAACACGCCAAAAGTGAAACTAGCATATAAGGCAACCTTGTCTATGCCAATTCTGCTCTTTGCAATTAAACCGAATACTATAACAACAAGCACCCTTGTAACCCTTAGTAAAAATGTAAACTTAACAACAAAAAATATTTGATACACAACTAGAAGTAAGAATATAGGAAAAATCCTGATAGCTAAATTATAACCTCTATAGCCTAGTATTCTTAAATATATGAATATAGATACAAACAAGGCGCTGGTGTCAGCGATTCCACCATAAGGATTTGGAGTAGCTAGATTTTGGTATGCATTAAATTTAGAGACATACCGTTCGGGCATAAAATCAAATATTGCTGTATTATTCAGTTTAACAGCAATCACAAATAGAACAAATAAAATGAGAAGGTATTTTATGGGGATAATCTTAAATGGCGCCGCCATTAGTGATGATACATGGGTTGATAGAGCAATGAAAAGAATCAACCCGGATGAGTAGGCGATAGATAGAATCACTAATGGGTAAGCTAGTCCAACTCTGATTCCGTTAAATAATGAATCTATAAAAATTACAGGAAAAATGGCCAATCCAAAATATATCGCATTCGGGAAGCGCCTAAAAATATAATAATAGAGTACCGCAAGAATTATGCCGTAAAAAAAAGAAAATAATTCAAAACTTCCCCCTAGAGATTTAGCAATCCACATAATTGATGGAATAATAGGCTCGATAAGGGGCAAGGGGCCGGATAATTCTAGATGCTCAAATCTTAGAATATATAAAAAACTATCAACACCAGAATCTCCTCTTAGAGATGCAATAATAACACTAATGAACATTGTCAGAATTAATATATAGATGTGATTTTTTACTATTATAGAAAACGATAACAGTAAAATAAGTAATAAATAAATTAAAAGGCCGGATAAGTCACACATTTGGCACTACCTGAGACCTTGGCATAAAGAAAAAATCTGACGACTTTGTGGATGTTGCCACTATTAGCCTTTGGCAAACAAAATGATACTATTGGTTATCAATCATCCCTGTTGTCCCGCTTTGCGCGTGTATATCTATGGCATCAAGGTCTGCAGGTTCTTCAATTGTTTTGCTAAATTGGATTTTCCTGATCCATTACATAGCTTTTTTACACCCTATTAAACCTCGATATGTCTCCTGTACTAAAGCGATAAACGCCCCCAGAATGCCCCCCAACACCAGCGACAGTAGCACGATGAGCGCTCGCTTCGGTTGCGAGCGTTCTTCCGGCACCACCGCCTTGTCGATGACCCTGAAAGCATATTCGGGGCGGGCGTTGGCGAGCATTATTTTCTTGAGTTGCCCCTCAATGACCGAGTAGATCGTATCGCGCAGGCCGGTCACGGTGGCCTTATCTGCCTGGCGGTTCAAATAAGTGAGAGCACGGGTCGCCTCCGCTACCGCATCCTTGCGGATCGCCTCGTTCGCCATGGTGACATAGGCATTCGCCCATTCGGCGGCGAGAGCCGGGTCGCGGGTTTTCATGGACAGCGTAACAATCCCCGTTTTTTTATCTTCCGCTACACTGCGGATTTTAGCGTTGAAGATTTTATAGGCATCCCACATGGTCGGCACCGGGCCTCGCTCTTTCCAGCCCTCGTCGCCCGAGAGTGCCGCGAGCGCTTTCGAGACGCCCCGCGCAGCACGGCCGATCATGCCAGGCTTTCCGTCTTTCCATTTATTCGCCTGATCGTCCCAGAGTTTGGGAAAGAGGTAAGGCATCAGGCCATATTTCTTGATAAAACGCCCGGCAAGGTCGCGTGAGCGCAGGATGGCGATATATTCGTCCTTGTCGGAGCCGCCCTCCCCAAGACTGATTCCGGCCAGGGCCGCCGCCCCGCCGAATTGGGTGCTCAGCTTTGATAAAGCGCCGCCTTCTCCAGCCTCCAGAGGTCGCATCGTAATCACGGCCGTATAGAGCGGTGTGCTAAAGATCGCGTAAAGCAGACCGATCAGAACAGACACGCCCGTGCACGTGAAAATGAGCTTTTTGCGCAGCTTCAGGGCGGCGATGATATCACTCAGATAGATTTCCTGCTCTTCCATCATGCGGGCTTCTTTGTTCTCCATGGTCTGGCCTCCGGCTTCAGGTGCTACTGATTTGCCAGGCATTCAAAATACCCTCAGGTTCCATAATACCTCGCAATCCACTCCCGATATCCTCCGTCCTGGATCGCCCGCCACCATGCTTCATTATCGAGGTACCAGCGGAGTGTCTCGGCAAAGCCAGTCTCAAAATTTTTCTCTGGCGCATAGCCGAGGTCGTTTTTAATCTTGCCGGCGTCTATAGCATAACGCCGGTCGTGGCCGGCACGGTCGGTGACGAAGGTCTTGAGGCCTGCCGTCGGCTCGCCATTCGCTGCGGGTGCTTCTCTGAAGCGCCGGGCAAGCTCCGCATCCTCGACAAATGCCATATCAATGCAAGCACACAGTCGATCGATAACTTCAAGGTTCGTCAACTCGCAGTTACCCCCGATATTATAGACCTCGCCGATGCGCCCGTGTTCGATCACCAGTTCGATGCCACGGCAGTGATCTTCCACATAGAGCCAGTCGCGCACTTGTTGGCCGTCACCATAGATCGGCAGCGGCTTGCCATGCAGGGCATTGATCAGGAACAGCGGGATCAGTTTTTCAGGAAACTGGTAAGGACCATAGTTGTTTGAGCAATTGCTTGTCGTGACCTCAAGGCCATAGGTGTGGTGATAGGCGCGCACCAGATGGTCGGACGCCGCCTTGCTGGCGGAATAGGGGGAGTTGGGCGCATAAGGCGTTGTTTCCAAAAAGGGGGGGGCTTCCGGGCCCAAAGTGCCGTAGACCTCATCGGTCGAGACATGGTGAAAACGATGGGACCGGCCGGTCCCTTGATCAAGCCAGACCTGCTTGGCTGCTTTCAGAAGGGCATGGGTGCCGATGATATTGGTTTGAAGAAAGGCATCGGGACCGGTGATGGACCGATCCACGTGGGATTCAGCCGCAAAGTGGACGATCGTGTCGATCCCCTGATCGGCCAGGAGCTTTGTGATGAGGCCTTCGTCACAAATATCGCCATGGACAAAAAGGAAATGGTCCCTCTCTTCCTGATCGGCAAGGCTTGCCCGGTTGCCGGCATAGGTGAGCGCGTCGAGCACCACGATCCGGTCTTCGGGGTGATGATCGTGCCAGTAGCGGACGAAATTGACGCCGATAAAGCCGGCCCCCCCGGTCACAAGCAGGTTACGTGTCATCGTCAATCTTCAGTTCTTTCATCATGCTCCGCAAGGCAATGCGCCAATGCAGGCTCTTTCTTCCTAAAAGAGACCAGGTCTCTTCCTTGTCAAGGACACTATAGGCGGGGCGGCGCGCCAGCGTCGGATAGGCCTGTGTGGATATTGGGTTAACCTTAATATTTTGCTTCAAAAGAGACAAATTCCGTCCTTCTTCTGCAATAGCGACGGCAAAATCATACCAGCTTGCGATCCCGGCGTCGGTCCAGTGGTAAATCCCCCCCTTCCCGGATGTCCGGGAAAGGCGCCATATCGTCTCTGCAAGCCCCCTCGCCCAGGTGGGTGTTCCCGTCTGGTCCGCAACAACGTCGATCGAGTCCCGATCGCCCATCAACCTCAGCATACTCTTGACGAAATTGTGACCATGGGAAGCATAAACCCACGCACTGCGCAGGATGATGGCCCGGTCTGCGAGGGTGTCGAGGATGGCGCACTCGCCCTGGTATTTGCTTGAGCCATATACGGAAATAGGGCAAGCCTCATCAAGGGGTTTATAGGGCGTCCCCCTATTGCCGTCGAAGACAAAATCCGTTGAGATGTAGAGCAGGCGGGCGCCATTAGCTCGTGCGGCCTGCGCCAGATGCTTCGCGCCGTCCCGGTTGATCCTGAAGGCCATCTCCTTTTGTTCTTCTGCCCGGTCAACCGCGGTATAGGCGGCGGCGTTGATGATGATATCCGGTTTTTCCGCGGCAATGGTTTGCGAAACGGCGTCCCCATCCGTAATGTCCAACTCGCCCCGCTCTCGGGCTACCAGGGTGACAGTCGAAGGACAGCTGCGAGCCAGTTCCCGTCCGACTTGGCCGCCAGCTCCTGTGATGAGCGCTCTCATGGATAAGTTTCAGCTTCGCTTAAGAGCCGACCCTCGGCGTCCTTGGGTGACAAGACCGGGCGTTCCAAATCAGAAAGAGGCCATTCGATCCCCACCTCCGGATCGCTCCAGAGAAGGGTTCGTTCATATTCAGGGGCATAATAATCCGTGCATTTATAGACAAATTCGGCGCTCTCGCTGGTGACCAGAAAACCGTGGGCGAAGCCGGGCGGGATCCAGAGCATGCGCCTGTTTTCCGCCGACAGGGTAAAGCCGACCCATTCCCCGAAACTGGGCGCGTGCCGGCGCAGATCGACGGCGACATCGAAGACCTCGCCGGCGATTACACGCACGAGCTTTCCCTGGGGCTGTCGAATCTGGTAGTGAAGGCCGCGAAGCGTACCGAATGCGGACTTGCTGTGGTTGTCCTGAACAAAAGGGGCGTCGATCCCGGCAGCGGCGAAGACCCTGGCCTGCCATGTCTCCATGAAAAACCCTCTCTGGTCGGCATAAACCTTGGGTTCAACGAGGATGACGTCGGGGATACTCGCAGGTGTAAATTTCACGAAACCACCTCGGAGCTCAGGATATCGAGCAGGTATCGGCCATAGCCACTGTTGTTGAGCGGCGCGGCGAGAGCCTGTAATTCTTCGGCGCTAATATAGCCCATCCGGTAGGCGATCTCTTCGGGGCAGGCGACTTTTAAACCCTGGCGTTCTTCGACAACCCTGACAAAATGCGCGGCGTCGAGAAGGGAGTTATGCGTTCCGGTATCAAGCCAGGCCATGCCTCTTCCCAGGGTTTCGACATTTAGCTTGCCGGCTTCGAGATAGGCTTTGTTCACATCGGTAATCTCCAGCTCACCCCGTGCCGAGGGGCGGATGGACTTGGCGATTTCAACCACGTCGTTGTCGTAGAAATAAAGCCCAACGACGGCATAGTTTGATTTTGGCTCCCGCGGTTTTTCCTCGATATCGGTGGCGCGGCCCTGCGCATCGAAGCTCACAACTCCATAGCGTTCCGGGTCGGTGACATAATAGCCGAAAACAGTCGCGCCGTCGTCTCTTGCAGTTGCATTCTGCAAGGTTTCTGACAAGCCGTGCCCGTAAAAAATATTGTCGCCAAGGATCAGGCAGCAGTTTGAATTGCCAATGAAAGGTTCGCCGATCAGAAAGGCTTGCGCAAGGCCTTCGGGTTTTGGCTGTTCGGCATAGTGCAGGGACAGGCCCCATTTGGCGCCATCGCCAAGCAGATGTTCGTAGATCGGGCAGTCATAAGGCGTCGAGATGATCAGGATGTCCCTGATGCCGGCCAGCATCAGGGTTGCCAGGGGATAATAAATCAAGGGCTTGTCATAGATCGGCAGCAGCTGTTTGCTGACAGCGATGGTCAGCGGGTAGAGCCGTGTCCCCGATCCCCCCGCCAGAATGATGCCGCGACGTTCCATAGCTTGATGTTCCTGCATTGGGTTCACAGTGCTGTTTTTGATCAACTTTTTCATCGGGGCTTCAAGTGCCGTATTCTGCTTTTTCTGCATGTCGGCCTTTTATGGCTGATTGGACTCTTTCATACAATGAGGTTTTTCCCCCCAAAGAAAATCTGGCATAAGCCTGCGCCACGGATTATCTTGCGCCCGGCCCGGTTGGGGCCCTCATTGGCTGTATTTGCGAGAAACCCCCATGTCCGTCGATCCCGATATGCCCATCGACAAGGAGCTGGCGCTGGCCAGCAATGCCTGGCCGTTTCAGGAAGCCCGCAAGCTGATCGAGCGTCTCGCCCGCCAGGGAGATAATGCCGATCGCGAGGTGATTTTCGAGACCGGCTATGGCCCCTCGGGCCTGCCCCATATCGGCACCTTTGGCGAGGTCGCGCGCACCACCATGGTGCGCCATGCCTTTGCGGTGCTTACCGGCCGACCGACCCGGCTGATCGCCTTTTCCGACGATATGGACGGCCTGCGCAAAGTGCCCGAGAATGTGCCGCAACAAGAGATGCTGGCCGCTCACCTCGGCAAGCCGCTCACCCAAGTGCCGGATCCCTTCGGCACCCACGACAGTTTCGGCGCCCATAACAATGCCCGGCTGCATGCCTTTCTCGATCGTTTCGGCTTCGACTATGACTTTCTGAGCGCCACCGAATGCTACCGCGCCGGCCGGTTCGACGACGCCCTGTTGCGGGTGCTTGAGCATTATGACGCGGTGATCAAGGTGATCCTACCCACCCTGGGGCCCGAGCGGCGCGCCACCTACAGCCCGTTTCTGCCGATCTGCCCCCAAACCGGGGTGGTGTTGCAGGTGCCGGTGGTCGCCCGCGATGTTTCTGCCGGCACCATCACCTATCACGATGAGGCCGGCAAGGCGGTCGAGGTGCCGGTGACCGGCGGGGCGTGCAAGCTGCAATGGAAGGCCGACTGGGCGATGCGCTGGGTGGCGCTGGGGGTCGATTATGAAATGGCCGGCAAGGATCTGATCGATTCGGTCAAACTGTCGAGCCGGATCTGCCGCATTCTGGGCGGCCTGCCGCCCGAGGGCTTCAGCTACGAGTTGTTTCTCGACGAGAATGGCGAAAAAATATCCAAATCACGCGGCAACGGCCTGACCATCGATGAATGGCTGGCCTATGCCTCGCCGGAAAGTCTGTCGCTGTTCATGTATCACGCGCCGCGCAAGGCCAAGCGGCTTTATTTCGATGTCATCCCGCGCTATGTCGACGACTATGCCAGCCATCTGGCCGCCTATACGCGCCAGACGCCAAAAGAGCGGCTGGCCAACCCGGTGTGGCACATTCATGCCGGCCAGCCGCCGGTTGGGGAAAGCCCGGTCAGCTTCGGCCTGCTGCTCAATCTGGCCAGCGTCGCCCATGCCGAGGACAAACAGGCCCTGTGGGGCTATATCAGCCGTTATGCGCCCGCCGCCAGCCCCCAAAGCCATCCGCTGCTCGACGCCATGGCCGGCTATGCGGTGCGCTATTATCAGGATTTCGTCAAGCCGGCCAAGAGCTACCGCCTGCCGGATGAGCGCGAACGGGCGGCGCTGGCCGGCTTGCGCGCGGCGCTGGCCGCCTTGAGCGACGAGACGCCGGCCGAGGAGATCCAGAGCGAGGTCTACCGGGTGGGCAAGGACCACGGCTTTGACAATTTGCGCGACTGGTTCCGGGCGCTCTATGAGGTGCTGCTCGGCCAGTCCCAGGGGCCGCGCATGGGCTCGTTCATCGCGCTTTACGGCCGGCGCGAGACCATCGGCCTGATCGATGCGGCGCTGGCCGGCAAGGATCTGGCGGCGCTTTAGGGCCGGCGTTTTTTGATCTCGGCGCACACTGAAATGTGATGGTCGGCCGCCGTCGGGCTGGCCGGGGCGTGCTATATTGGGTTTTATGAGCGGTGTCCGGGCGTTCTTCCTGTTTGTCATGCTCGGCCTGGCGGCCTGCGCCGGCAAAGCGCCGGTGGTAGCGGTGGGCGAGGCCGAGCGCGCCTGTCTGGCGCTTTACCGCGAGCTTGACGAGAAGATCGACCGGGCGGGAGTGCGCGATGCCGGCGAGGCCCGGCTTGCCGGCCTGCCCTATTTGCGGGTGAACCGCTTTCTCGCCAGTTTCGCGGGCCAGCCGCTGACCCCGGCCGGGCGCGCCGCCTGGCTGGCCCGGCTGGCGGCGCTCGACCGCAAGGCGCGCGGTTTCGAGCTGGCCAATCTGCCCGGTGGAGAAAAATGGCGCGCCGCGCTGGCGGACTGCCGGGCGCAATTCCATCCCTCTTTCGCGGCCGTGCGCCGGCGGGCGCGGGTGCCGGACGCCTATTCCTGGTCAAAGCGCCTGTTCGGCCTTTATGCGCTGACCGCCGTGCCGGTCTCGGTGGGGTTTGCGCGTTGGAAGGCCAAAACTCTGCGCAGTTTCCGCCAGCCCATGGCCGCCCTCAAGGTGGAAGGTGCGCTGGTGGACTACGCCCCGGCGGGTGCGGTGCTGGAGGTGGCCGAAGTGGTCCGCCTTGTTGAACAATCGCGCGATCCGCTATTGGGGATTCCCGAGCCGTCGCCGGATGATCTGGCGCGCCTGTTCGCCAGTTTCGCGCCGATCTGGCGGATCGACACCCAAAGCAATGACGAGCGCCCCGGCGCGCCGAGATGGCTCGGCGGCAAGATTGTCATCGATCCGGCCGCGCCGGTGGTCTACACCCTGGTCTCCTACGCCCGGGTCGGCGGCCGGGTGGCGCTCCAGCTTAATTATACGATCTGGTTTCCCGCCCGCACCAGAACATCCCGGCTCGATATGCTCGCCGGTTCGCTCGACGGTATTTTGTGGCGGGTGACCCTGGGGGCGGATGGCGCGCCGCTGCTTTATGACGCCATTCATCAATGCGGCTGCTACCATCTGTTTTTCCCGGCCCGCGCCTGACATTACGCGCGCAGGCCACCGGCCGGGGCGGCTGGGACGGCGCGCCGACGCCGCAGCCAGCCCCGGTTCTGGCGCCGGGCGAGCGGGTGGTGATCCGCCTGGCGCCGGCCAGTCATTACATCCTCAAACTGGGCCGCGAGCGGTCTGGACCGGCGGCGCGGCCCTACCGCCTGGCCGATTATGACGGCCTGCGCTCGCTGCCGGCGGCGGGCGGGCGGCGCAGCCTGTTCGGGCCCGACGGGGTGATCGCCCAGTCGCGCCGCGCCGAGCGGCATTATCTGTGGCCGATGGGGATCAAAAGCGCCGGGGCGATGCGCCAATGGGGCACCCATGCCACCGCCTTTGTCGGGCGGCGTCATTTCGACGATCCTGATCTGATTGAAAAAACCTTTTATGTGCGCGAGGTTGACGGCCAAAGAGAGGCCGCCCGATGACGGCGGCGCGATATGCGCTGGGGCTGTTGCTTGCCTTAAGCGGGTTTGCCGCCTCGGCGCAGGGCCTTGACGAGGCCCGGGAGCTCTATCGCCAGGGAAGCTTTATCGAGGCCGCCGAGGCCGCCCGGGCGCTCGCCACGCCGCCGGCGCTGGCGCTGGCGGCGCGCGCCCTGCTGGTCGAGGCCGCTTATGTCGCCCCGCCCGACGAGGCGCGGGCGCTATTGGTCCGGGCCAATGGCCTGGCCGAGGCGGCGCTGGCGCGCAATCCCGACACCATCGAGGCACTGTTGCAAAAGGCGGTCGCCCAGGGCTATCTCGCCCGGCTTGAAGGCCCGGTGGCGGCCCATTTTGCCGGCCGGGCGAGCGCGGCTCGCCGGCTGATCGACCATGCGCTTGCCCTGGCGCCGGACAACCCTTGGGCCAATGCCCTGCTGGGCGGCTGGCATGGCGAGATCATCTGCCGCGCCGGGCGATTTTTTGGCAAGACATTTTATGGCGCTTCGCAAAAGGAGATGCGCCGCCAGTTCGCCCTGGCGCGCCGGCTGCTGCCGGGCAATCCGGTGTTGTCCTTTGAATACGCCAAGGCGCTGATCTGCCGGCGGGCGGCGAAAAACCGCGCCGAAGCCCGCGCAGCGCTGGCGGTGGCATTGGCGGCAAGGCCGCAAAATGCCTTTCAGGCGCTGGTGATCACCCGCGCCCGGCGGCTCGATGCGGCGCTTGCCGCGCCGGGCGCGCGCCGGGTGCGGGCGGTATTACGCCAGATCGAGCCTTTTTTACCGTGAACGTTCGGTTTTTTGCAGTGAGCCTTGGGTTTTACATTGAGCGCCCGGGCGTTTTCCTGTTCTATCGAGGGGGAGGAGCGCTGAAACAGGGTGGTGATGGTAGCAGACGCGCAGGAGGGAGAGGCCGGCTGGGCGCAGGTTGACGCCGGCGCCGGAGCGGTAGTGCTGACTGCCGGCGGCGACTGGACGATCGACCATGCCGGCCCGCTTTATGCCACCTTGCAGGGGCTGGCCGGGCAGCAAAAACCGTTGATGATTGATCTGACGGCGGTCGGGGCCTTTGATACCACCGGCGCTTGGCTGATCCATTGCACCCGCCGCCGGTGGCGCGATGCCGGGGGGACGGTCAAGACGGTCGGGCTTGACGAGGCCCGCCAGACCCTGCTCCATCAGGTCGCCGAGAACGATAACCCCTGCCCGGTCGAGCCGCCCCGCGTCACGCCGGTGCTGCGCCAGATCCAGGAGTTGGGCGAGGCCACCGACCATACCGTGCGCGGGCTGGCAAAGGGGGTCAATTTTCTTGGCCGGCTGACCCAGACCATGCTGGCCATGTTTGTGCTGCCTGGCCGCTGGCGGCTAACGCCGCTGGTCTATCACATGGAGCATGTCGGCCTGAAGGCGCTGCCCATTGTCGGGCTGATTTCCTTTCTGATCGGCGTGGTTATCGCCTATCAGGGAGCCGAGCAATTGCGCCGCTTCGGGGCCGAGGTATTCGTGGTCAATCTGGTGGCGGTCTCGATCGTGCGCGAGATCGGCATTTTGCTGACTGCCATCGTGGTCGCCGGGCGCTCGGGCAGCGCCTTTACCGCCGAAATCGGCTCGATGAAACTGCATGAGGAAATCGACGCCATGCGCACCATCGGCATCGACCCGGTGGCGGTGCTGGCGGTGCCGCGGGTGCTGGCGCTGATGATCATGATGCCGCTGCTCACCTTCTGGGGCGACATCATGGGTTTGCTGGGCGGCGGTTTAATGTGCTGGATCGCGCTGGATATTTCACCGGGAATTTTTCTTGAACGGGTCAGCCAGTCGGTTGACATGTGGTCGTTCTGGGTCGGCATCATCAAGGCGCCGGTGTTTGCTGCGGTGATCGCCACCTGCGGCTGTTACGAGGGCATGCAGGTCTCCGGCGGCGCCGAATCGGTTGGCCAGCGGACCACCAAATCGGTGGTCGAATCGATTTTTCTGGTGATCGTGCTGGATGCGCTGTTCTCGATCTTTTTCGCCCTGGTCGGGGTGTGACGCCATGACGCAAAAAACCGGTCAGATCGCCATTCGCATTCGCGGCCTGACGGTGCGTTTTGGTGCGCAGACCGTGCTGGAAAACCTCGATCTTGATGTGCGCCGGGGGGAGATTCTGGGGGTGGTTGGCGGCTCGGGCACCGGTAAGTCGGTGTTGCTGCGCACCATCATCGGCCTGAACCGCATGGCGGCCGGCAGCATTGCGGTGGACGGGGTCGACCTGGCGAGTATGAGCGAGGCGGCGCGGGCCGCCCTGCGCCAGCGCTGGGGGGTGCTGTTTCAGGATGGCGCGCTGTTCTCGTCGCTGACCGTGGCCCAGAACATCGAGGTGCCGATGAAGGAGCATCTGACGCTGCCGCGCGCGCTGATGGATGAAATCGCCGGCTACAAGGTGAGCATGGTCGGCCTGGCGTGCGAGGCCGGGGCCAAATATCCCGCCGAGCTGTCCGGCGGCATGCGCAAGCGCGCCGGGCTGGCGCGCGCCCTGGCGCTCGACCCGCATATGCTGTTTCTCGACGAGCCCACCGCCGGGCTCGACCCGATTGGTGCGGCGGCGTTCGACGAATTGGTCAAGGAGTTGCAACGCACCTTGGGGCTGACGGTATTTCTGGTCACCCACGACCTTGACACCTTGCATGCGGTTTGCGATCGCATCGCCGTGCTGGCGGAAAAACATGTTATGGTAGTAGGGGATATGGCGGAAATGCTGCGCCAGGATCACCCGTGGATCAGACAATATTTCCATGGGCCCCGGGCCAGGGCGGCGCGGCTTGGCGAGGGGTAAGGGGGAGGACGTGAGGACATAATGGAAACCCGGGCGCATTATCTGCTGATTGGCTCGTTCGTGCTGGCCGCCTTTGTCGGCCTTCTCGCCTTTATTATCTGGCTGGCCAAGGTGAATATCGACAAGGAATTCGCCTATTACGACATCTATTTCAACGATTCAGTGGCTGGCCTGTCGGTCGGCGGCGACGTGCGCTACAACGGCATTCAGGTCGGGGTGGTTAAAAAAATCTCGATCGACCCCAAGGTGCTCAGCCGGGTGCGGGTGACGGTCAAGATCGCCGGCGATACGCCGATTCGCGAGGATTCGGTCGCCTATCTCGATTTTCAGGGGCTGACCGGGGTGTCCTTCGTCCAGATCGAGGGCGGCTCGGTGCAAAGCGCGCCGCTCAAGGCGCAAAAGGGTGAGGAATTTCCGGTCATCCACTCGCGCTCCTCGCCAATTCAGGAGCTGTTTACCGATGCGCCCGATCTGGTCAATCAGGCGACCATGCTGGTCGGCGAAATCAGCCGGCTGTTTTCCAAGAAAAACCGCGATGCGGTGAGCGCGACCTTGCAGCATATCGAAAAACTGACCGGCGGGCTGGCGCAAGAGACCGACAACATCCGCAGCGCCATGCGTGATCTGGACGCCACCCTGGTCGAAATGCGCGCCGCCGCGGCCTCGGTCGACCAGTTGGCCCGGCGCGCCGATGGCGTGGTTGATCAGGATTTGCGCGGCCTGCTGACCGAGGCGCGCGGCTCGGCGCGCTCGATCACCGAGCTGGCCGACAGCCTGAAAACCCTGGTCAAGGACAATGGTGCGTCGATCACCGCCTTTACCACCACCACCCTGCCCGAGGTGTCGCGCTTTGTGATCGAGGCGCGCCGTTTGGCGGCCACGCTGTCGCGGGTCGCCGAGCGGCTGGAAGCCGACCCGTCCTCGCTGGTGTTCTCTCCCAGCAAGCCGGAATTCGAGGCCAAATGATGAAAAAATCTTTCTGCAAGCTGATAGGGGCGGGGCTGATGGCGCTCGCCCTGAGCGGTTGCGGGCCGCTGATTAAATTACCGGGATCGGGCCCGGCGCCGATGTTCTACAGTCTGACGCCGCCGGCGCTTGAGACTGTTGCCGCGCCGCGCGAGGCCACGTTGCTGGTGGAAGAGCCGCTGGCGCTGGGCGGCCTGGGCGGTGATCGCATCGCGCTGACTCCGGCGCGCCGCGAGATGAGCTTTTTCGCCCATGCGCGCTGGCGCGATCGGGCGCCGCGTCTAATGTTGGCCGCCCTGATCGAAACCCTGGAGGACAGCAAGGCATTCAAGGCGGTAATCCGTGAGGGGGCAGGCTTGCGCTCCGACTATCGGCTCAAGCTGGAGCTGCGCGATTTTCAGGCCGAATATGCCGGCGCTGGCGCTCCCCGCGTGCATGTCCGGCTTTACGCCATGCTGATCGGCCAGCCGCGCGGCGACATTCTGGCCACCCGCCAGTTCGACCATGCCGTGCCGGCCGGTGGCACCGATATGGCGGCGATCGTCGGGGCGTTTGACGAAGCGCTGGGCGGCGTGCTCGGGGATGCGGCGCACTGGGTGCTGCGCGAAACCGCCCCCTCGGCGCCCACGCCAAACGCCCCTTGACCCTGGGGGATGCAATGGTGACAATGCGCCCCGCTTCTCGGGCCGGGAAACAACATAAATGATTGGAGAAAAAACGTGACAGCCCCGACAAAATGGGCCGCCTTTAAATGGGACGATCCCCTGCTGTTCGATCAGCAACTGACCGAAGAGGAACGCATGGTGCGCGATGCCGCGCACGCCTATTGCCAGGATAAACTGATGCCCCGCGTGCTGGAGGCCAACCGGCACGAGACCTTTGATCGCGCGATCATGACCGAGCTGGGCGAGCTGGGTTTTCTGGGCTCGACCATCGACGGCTATGGCTGCCCGGGGGTGAATTATGTCTGTTATGGCCTGGTCGCCCGCGAGGTCGAGCGGGTTGACAGCGGCTATCGCTCGGCGATGAGCGTGCAGTCGAGCCTGGTGATGTATCCGATCTACGCCTATGGCACCGAAGAGCAGCGCCAGAAATATCTGCCCAAACTGGCGACCGGCGAATGGATCGGTTGTTTCGGGCTGACCGAGCCCGACCATGGCTCCGATCCCGGCGGTATGAAAACCCGCGCCCGCAAGGTCGAGGGCGGCTATGCGCTGAGCGGGGCCAAAATGTGGATCACCAATTCACCGGTGGCCGATGTCTTTGTGGTCTGGGCGAAAGATGATGCCGGGGTGATCCGCGGCTTTATCCTGGAAAAGGGCATGGATGGCCTGAGCGCGCCCAAGATCGAAGGCAAGTTCTCCTTGCGCGCCTCGATTACCGGCGAGATCGTCATGGACGAGGTGTTCGTGCCCGAGGACAATCTGCTGCCCCAGGTCACCGGCCTGAAGGGGCCGTTTGGCTGTCTGAACAATGCTCGCTACGGCATTGCCTGGGGGACTCTGGGGGCGGCGGAATTCTGCTGGCACGCGGCGCGCAATTACACCCTTGAGCGCAAGCAGTTCGGCCGGCCGCTGGCCGCCAACCAGTTGATCCAGAAAAAGCTCGCCGACATGCAGACCGAGATTACCCTGGGCCTTCAAGCCTGCCTGCGGGCCGGGCGTATGAAGGACGAGGGAACCCTGTCGCCCGAGGTGATCAGCATGATCAAGCGCAATTCCTGCGGCAAGGCGATCGAGATCGCCCGCATGGCGCGCGACATGCACGGCGGCAACGGCATTTCCGACGAGTTCCATGTCATTCGCCATGTCATGAATCTGGAGGCGGTCAACACCTATGAGGGCACCCATGATATTCACGCCCTCATTCTGGGCCGGGCGCAAACCGGGATTCAGGCCTTCAGCGCCAGCTAGGGCGCAAGGGTTTTGACGGGGCCGCTATCGCATCTCAAGGTGCTCGATCTCAGCCGGGTTCTGGCCGGCCCCTGGACGGGGCAGAATCTGGCCGATCTGGGCGCCGAGGTGATCAAGGTGGAGCGCCCCGGCGTCGGTGATGACACCCGGCACTGGGGGCCGCCGTTTCTGACCGACAAAACTGGCGCGCCAACCGGCGAGGCGGCCTATTTTTTGTGCGCCAACCGGGGCAAAAAGTCGATCGCCATCGATCTTGCTTGCAAGCAAGGCCAGGCGCTGGTGCGCCGGCTGGCCGCCGGTTCGGATATTTTGATCGAGAATTTCAAGGTCGGCGGGCTTGCGCGCTATGGCCTCGATTATGACAGCCTGAGCGCTGCGGTCCCCGGCCTGATCTATTGCTCGATCACCGGTTTCGGCCAGACCGGGCCTTACAGGGACCGCGCCGGTTATGATTTCATGATCCAGGGCCTGGGCGGGCTGATGAGCGTGACTGGCGAGCGCGACGACAAACCCGGCGGCGGACCGCAAAAAGTCGGGGTGGCGATTGCCGACATCATGACCGGGCAATATGCCACCATCGCCATTCTTGCCGCCCTGGCCGAGCGCGAACGCACCGGCAAGGGCCAGCATATCGACATGGCGCTGCTCGATTGTCAGGTCGCCATGCTGGCCAACCAGAATATGAATTATCTGGTCAGCGGCCAGCCGCCCGGCCGCATGGGCAACGCCCATCCCAATATCGCCCCCTATCAGGCCTTCGCTACCGCCGACGGCCATGTTATTCTAGCGGTGGGCAATGACCGTCAGTTCGCCCGTTTTTGCGCTGTGGCTGGCCGGCCCGAGCTGGCCCGCGACGTCCGCTTTGCCCGTCCGCGCACGCGGGTGGAAAACCGCGCCGCGCTGATCGACATCATCACCCCGATCATGGCGGCGCGCGCCTCGGCCGACTGGCTGGCAGCGCTGGAGGAGGCCGGAGTGCCCTGTGGCCCGATCAATACTCTCGAGCAGGTGTTCGAGGATGAACAGGTGATCCACCGCGGTCTGCGCCGCGAGGTGCCCCACGCCCTGGCCGGCGCCGTGCCCCAGGTCGCCAACCCGATACGGCTGGGTGGTGTGCCACTTGACCATGATGTTGGCCCGCCAGCGCTGGGCGAGCACACCAATGCGGTGTTGCACGACCAGTTGGGGCTTGATGAGGGGGAAATCGCCGCCCTGCGCCAGGCCGGGGTGGTGGCTTAACTCACCGTGAAATCGGGTTTGCGTTTTTCGAGGAAGGCGACGACCCCTTCGGCGTGATCGGGGCCCTGAAAAGCGTTACGGAACATGGCCCGGGTCTCGCCACTGTCATCGGTGGCGCCGGCCAGAATCTTACCGATGATCTTCTTGGCGCCGCGCACCGTGACCTGGGAGGCTGCGCAAATCGCCGCCGCCATGTCGCGCACCGCGCCTTCCAGCGCCTCGGGCGGGCAGACCGCATCCGCCAGGCCGATATGGCGGGCCTCTTGGGCGTCCACCACGCGGCCGGTGAACAACATCGCCTTGGCCGCCGCCGGGCCCACGGCGTCGACCAGCTTTCTGGTGTCGAACAGGCTGTAGACCAGCCCCAGGCGCGACGGGGTGATGGCAAATTTGGCGGTGCTGTCGGCATAGCGCAGATCACAGGCCAGCGCCAGCCCGCAGCCGCCGCCGATACAAGGCCCCTGGATGAGGGCAAGGCTCGGTTTGACCATGCCGGCCAGCGCCCGCATCGCCTGGCTCATGTCGGTCTGGTTCTGGCGCAATCGTTCCGGGTTGGCGGCGATGGCGGTGAACTCGGCGATGTCGGCGCCGGCGCAAAAGGCTGCCGAGCTGGCGCCGCGCATGATCAGGAGCTTGATTTGCGGATCATTTTCGGCCTCGGCCACCAGGTCGGGGATCGCCCGCCACATCGCCTGGGTGAGGGCGTTGCGCTTGTCTGGCCGGTTGAGCACCAGCCAGCCGAGCGCGCCGTCTTTTTTGAGATAAATCGGATAGGTCATCATGTTACCAGTCTACCCTGATTGACAGGCGCAGGTCACGCCCT
>Ga0114931_10000275_pt1 | contig 60372 bp, 48 predicted proteins | sample 2SBtaG_FD_89579 | JGI IMG/M metagenome (GOLD analysis project Ga0114931, IMG submission 89579) | Deep subsurface microbial communities from Kolumbo volcano to uncover new lineages of life (NeLLi) - 2SBTROV14_V59a metaG | ecosystem: Environmental > Aquatic > Marine > Volcanic | place: Kolumbo... | reverse complement strand
TCCAGGGGGTGGGAGGTCAAGGTGCGGGGACCGGGCAGGCCGTAGACGATCGGCTCCCCCGCCGAGTTTGGCCGGCCGCGGCCCAGCACCGTCGAAATCAATCCATCGGGAGCCACGCGTCGGATGCGCTCGCCCTGGCTCTGCACGATGAAGACACTCCCATCGGGCGCTACGGCCACGTTGTCGGCGCTGAAGAGCCGCGTATCCAGGGCGCGGCCGCCGTCGGCCGTCTGCGTCGCGCGGTTGTTGCCGGCGAAGAGCGTGAGGAAGCCGTCCACGTCCACGCGAAAGACCTGCTCGGCATTGAAGAGCGTGAAGTAGAGCACGCCCTCTGGGTCGATGGCGAGCCCCAGGGTCGCGGCGTTCACGTCGGTTGCCCGCACGCGCTGCCCCTCCGTGATCTGGAAGGGCGAGCGCGTCCCTCCCCCCACGTAGTGGCGCGCGATGCCGTCTGCCCCGATGCGCAGGATGCCTCCTCCCGTCGCGGCAAAGAGCGAGCCGTCGGGGCCGAAGGCCAGCCCTTCTGGCTGCGAGAAGGAGGTCTGCGTGGCGGGCAGGCCATCGGGGGTGGCCGCATTGCTACCGGTGCCTGCCACGTGGGTGAGCGTGCCGTCGGCCTCGATGCGCCAGATGCGGCTCAGGTTCTGGGTCCCGAAGTAGACCCGGCCCTCGGGGCCAACCGCCACGCCGCCGATCCCGGAGCCGTGCATGCGGATCGAGGTGGCCGCAACGCCCGCCCAGGTGGCCTGGTCCGCATTCGTTCCACCTCCGGCCAGGATCGCCTGGGAGCCGTCGGGGTCGATCCGGACCACCGCCGTGAGGCCGCCGCCGAGACCCTCGCTCGCGGCGACGATCAGCTCACCGGTGGGACCCGCAGCAACGCGCTTCGCACTTGCAGAGCCAACGGAAGACGCGAGGGAGAGGTTCACCGATACCGACGGCACGCTCGCCGCGCTGCGCTCGGTCCCGTCACCGCGGTGCAGCACCTCGTTGTTCACGTCATAGCTGTGATGCGGGGTCAGGGTCCAGCCCCCGAGACCCACGGAGCGAGCATCCCAGGGGCCGAGGAAGCCACGCCAGGTGCTCTCCAAGGCCCCAGTCGGCCTCCCGGAAAGCGCCACCCCGCCAGAGAGGCCCGCAGAGCCGAACGCCAGCGCTCCCGAGCCCCGGACCTCATAGTCGTAGCCGAGGGTTACCGTGACCCGTTGACGCCCCTGGGCAGGCCGCCCGTAGGCGTCCAGGCCATCCCAGGTGAACGTGAAGTCCTGGTTCGGCGTCGGCGGCAGAGAGCGCTGGAGCCGCTGACCCACGATCTGGATCTCGAGCTCGACTCCGAGCAGCGAGGCGGGTGGGCTGGCATCCGTCACCGGGATGCGCAGGGTTCGATCGCTGGTATAGGCGGGGGTGCGGCGGCTGCGGTAGTGCAGGGACCAGGGCGTCCCCACCACGGGGACGTCCTCGCCGAGGCCCTGGGCTTCGACTTCGAGTACCGAGGCCGCTCTCGTTTTGCAAGAGGGATGCGGGTTCGTGGACTGGCCCGGCCCGAGGCCCGGGGTGCGGGCATCACCGGGAAAGAGCACCGCGGCGATGCAGGAGAAATGCGTGGTGCGCGTGCGCCAGAGCTCCTGGCCCACGGGATAGAGCGAGGCCAGGGAGGCGCGCTCGGCGTCGCTGATCCCCAGGCTCGCCAGGGTGGCGGCGTCCTCGGCCAGGCCGTCGCCGTCCGTATCGAGGTCGGCCTGGCCGTTCGTCACCCCCAGGATCGCGAGCGTCACGCCCGTCTCCCCGGGCTTCCACTCCGATTGCTGGAAGTCGTAGGGGCCCTGGACGATGGGGAAGCCCACGGGCAGACCCAGGTAATCCTCCTGATAGGCCACCACCGGCTGGCTGAAGCGCACATGCCGGGCCCCGGCGGAGAGGGCTTCGTCCACGGTGAGCTCCGCCGTGTAGATCGAGACGTTCTGCGCCGGCAGCGGTGCGGGCAGCGAGTTCTCGGCCAGGGGACCTACGGTGTACTCCGTGGCGCGCACGTGGCCTGCGGCGAGGCTCTGGAGCGATCCGTTCGGCATCTCCATCTGGGCCGTGACGCCGGGCGGGAAGAGCAGCGTGGTGCGGCGGCTTCCCCCGCCGTCGTCGATCTGCGTGCTCTGCACCACCTGCGTGGTCGCCGCGCCTCCCGAGAAGTCCACCACGGTGGACGTGACATCCACGGGTACCAGCACCACGTCGTCCAGCACGTGGAACTCCCGCCAGGGGAGCGTGACGAAGCGCTGGGCGGGAAGCCGCCCGGGGCGGGCGTAGCCCACCACCAGGCGGCCCCCGGCGTTCACCACCAGGTCGTAGCCGCCATCGGCGCGGCTCACCGTGGTGCCAAACTCGGGATGGCCCTGGATCGACACGGTCACGCCGGGCAGGGCCGTGCCGTCGCGGTTCAAGATGCGACCGCGCAGCACCCCCACCCGGATGGGATCGAAGACCGTCGGCGTGGGGACCACCTGAATCGGGTTGGGGCCGGTGTAGAGGAACGCCGTCGCCTCGGCCAGGGTGGTCGTGGTGGTCGGGTCGAGGGGCGGGGCCACGCTGGCCGGGTCGGGGGGCGAAGGCGGCGGCGCCTGACTCACCCGCACCACCGTGATGGCGTCGCTGGCCGACTCGCTGCCCCGGGTGGCGGTGGCCGTGACGCGGTTCGTGAAGAGGTCCAAGGGGACGCTGGCCGCAAAGCTCCCGCCCTGGACGGACGCGGCCACGCCGTTGACGCTGACGTGAGCCGTGGGATCGTTGACGCTGCCTTGCACGGACACGCTGGCGGCGGCCACGCTGGCGCCGTCCCCGGGAGAGGTGATCGACACCGCCAGCGGGGGCGGCGGGATGCGCGTGACCGTGACCACGGCCTCCCCGACGTGGCCGGCGGCATCGGTGGCCGCCACGCGGAGGACGTTGGCGCCCAGTACCAGGGCCACGGAAGCCGAAAAGCTGTTTCCCGGCGCCAAGGGTGCGCCGTTCAGCGAAAGTGCGGTGATCGGGCTGGCGTCGATGACGCCGCCGGCGACGTCGGCCTGGCTCGCCTGGAGCGTAAGGCCGTCGGCGGGCTGCGTGATCATCACGATCGGTGGGGTGGCGTCGAGGCTGCCACTCACGCTGGCCTGGACACTTCCGAAGGGGTTGCTCGCGGTGGCGGTGAGGGTGTTCGGACCTTCGCTGAGGGGGACCTGAGCCGTGAAGCTCCCTCCAGCCAGGCTGGCGGTCACGCCGTTCACGGAGACCCCCGTGGCCCCGGACGCGCTACCGGAAACCTGGATCGGGCTCTGTGCGGCCAGGAAGCCCTGCGCCGGCGCCGCAAGCTGGATCCCCGGCGGCGCCCCCTGCAGCACCTCGATCTGCAGCGAGCGCACGTTGCCCGCACGGTCCGTGGCCGTGGCGACCAGGGGGTTCGCACCGGGCACGAGGGCGACGTCCACGCTCCAGCTCCCGGCGGCGAGCATCGCGTCAAGTCCGTTGACCCCCACCGACGCGACGCCGTTGGCGTCACTGGCGGTACCCGTGACCGTCACGATCCCCGCCGTCGTGGGCTCGCCGTCCAGCGGCGAGGTGATGGCCAGGGCGGGGGGCGTGGTGTCCAGCGTGAGGGTGACGCTCGCCTGTGCCGTTCCGGCTGGATTGGTCGCCGTGGCCACCAGCGTGTGCACACCCTCCGCAAGGGGCAGGCTCACCGTGAAGGTGCCGCCCACCACGGGGGCGGCCGTACCGTTCACGTCCACCACGGGGTCCGTTCCCGTGACACTGCCGCGGACGGCAACCGGCGAGGCCCCAAGCAGCGCTCCCTCCACGGGGGCGTCGATCGTGATCGCCGGAGCCACCAAAGCAACCGGGCGCTCGATGGCGCCAATATCGTAGGCGGCGCTGCCGGTGCCGCTGCCGTCCACGGGGCGCAGCGCACCGGTGTAATCCGTGCCGAGCAGTGCCACCAAGGCCGCGGGCACGCCCACCGCCAGCGGGTCCACGCCGGCGTCCACCGCCGGAGAGCCCGCCGCCAGGGAGACGTCGTCGTCGGCTGTCCCCACCCTGCCGTCCGGCCCGGCCAGATCCGAAAGTACCGCCGCGGCCACCTCGCAGCCCGGGCTTGCCACAACACCCGCGCCTTCGCGGCCCGTGGGCGTCTGGTTCGCGGAGTCGCCCGCGTCGAGAAGCGCCCCGCCGCCGATCTCTCCCACCTGGTTCCCGCACACCAGGTTGCCGAACAACCCCACCTGCGTGGGATCGCTGGCCGCGGGCTGGCGACGGATCCCGCGCCGAGCGGCCCCGAAGTGCGTGGCATCCACGCCATTGCCGAACACCAGATTGTTCACGACGAGCGCCGCGTGCCCGCGTCCCAGGCGGATCCCGTGCCGACCGCTCCCCACGACGGTGTTGCCGAAAACCGTAGTGGGCCCGCCCGCGGCCCCCGAAACGCGGATACCGTCCTTGTGGCTGCCCAGCACCAGGTTGTGCGCCACGAGGGTATCCACATTCTTGCGGCGCACGTGGATCCCGTTGCCACAGCCCTCGCCCGGCGCCCCGATGTCGAGCAGGCGATTGGCCACGACGTGGACTCCGACGTTGGCCGCCGCGCCTCCTCGCAGCACGATCCCCTGGTTGCCTGCCCCCAGCACCGTGAAGCCACGCAGGGTCACGAAGTGCGAACGCGCAACCTTGAAGGTGCCGCCCGGGGCGCAAACCTCGCCCCCGCCGTCCACCTCGACGCTGCCCAGCGCGGCGGAGGGATCGGCTTCGAGGACGATGCGGTCCGCTTCGCTGGCGCCGACCTGGGCATTCTTGTCCGCGATCACTACCCGCTCGGCGTAGTGGCCCGGAAGCACACGCACGGTATCGCCAGGCCCTGCGGCATCGACGGCCGCCTGGATGCTGCTGTGGCACGGGGCTCCACCCGCGCAGCTGGGATCGCTCGCGCTCACCCAGTGCGTCAGCGCCTGGGCGGGGCTTGCCCACCGGACCAGCAGGCCGATCAACACAAAAGAGTAGAGGCCAAGGCTTCTCAAGCGGGCCCGCCACTTCACCCGCAGCGTCTCCCGATTCTGTCCAGCATGATTCCGCACGACATCTACACACCGCGATCACGAGTAGGCGCACATCCTACAACCCGAGGGGTTGAACGTGCGACTCCCATATGGGGTCAGTCGTGCCGATTTCGGCACAGCAGAAGCCAGCCTTCTGGGAAAAGGAGCCCCGCGCATGCGGCTGAGCGTTTTGAACCTGGCATAACGGCGGAACTTCGTGCCGCTTACCGCGAGGCGCCTCCCGCCGACGGGTCCGTTGCCTCGTGAGAATCCATCCGAAGCGCGGCGGGAATGCTGCACAGGCCGTGCCACGACTTGGCGCGGCAAGCGAATTCCAGACGCGGGCGGCTGCACACCGGACCTGCTGTCCGGTTGGCGAGGAGAATCGATCCGACCGCGTGACCCCGGCCCCACGGGCTCCCAAGAAACGTCCGCGTTTCTTCGTTCCTAGGTTGGCAGGATCGCTGCCAGGATTTCCGCGAGGGGCTCTGGAGGCCGCACGACGTTCACGATCAGCGTGGTGACGCCCGCCTCCACGAAACGACGCAGCTGGCTGCGGCAACGTTCGGGAGACCCGTGAACCACGAGGCCATCGAGTAGCGCGTCGGGGATTGCTGCCAACGCGCTGGCGCGGTCTCCCACCTGCCAAGCACGCCAGCACGGACGCAGGGCAGCCTCGCGGCCCAGCCAGGTGTGAAAGCGCGCATAGGTTTCGACGTTCAGGTAGGGGCCCACGATCTTGCGGGCCCAGGCTCGGCCCTGCTCCGCGTCGGGCGTCACAAGGACCGCGACCCGCAGCACGATCTCCTTGTGCGCGCCGCCAGCGCGCACCAGGGGAGCGACCTGCGCCACGTCGTCAGCGGTCAATACGCCGAGGCAGGCGCCGTCCGCCTCTTCGCCCGCCAGGCGCAGCATGCGCGGGCGCAGGGCCGCCACCAGGACGGGCGGCGGCCGCCGCGGTGGATGCTCGAGGCGAAAGCCGCGGATGCGGAAGCTCTCGAAGTCCTCGTCGATGCGCTCGCCGACGAGGGCGCGCTTCAGGAAGCGCACGCTGTCTCGCACCCGCGCCAGCGGATGCTCAAAGGGGAGGCCGTTCCACCCCGACACGACGGGCGCGGAGGAGCTGCCCACCCCGAGCACGAAGCGACCGGGGGCCGCGTCGGACAGGGCCGCCGCTTCCATCGCGAGCAGCGCCGGCCCGCGGGTAAAGACCCCGGCGATGGCCGCACCAAGCCGCGCGCCGGGCGCCAAGGGCGCGACGGCTGCGAGCGGCGTCAGGGCATCGAAGTCCTGCACCTCCTGGGTCCAGAAGTCGTGCACTCCCGCGCGTTGGAGCGCCTCGAGAGGCGCAGCGTGCTCTGCGAGAGACACGCCCGGCAGCGGAACCGTGACGCCGAAGCGCACCCCCGGCGGCATGCGCCTAACGCCGACCCGCGAGGCCTAGGCCCTGCTTCGCCACCACACTGCGCATCACCTCGGAAGTGCCGCCACCGATGGTCTCCCACAGGCTCTGGAGCCACAGGAGCTGCACCCGCGAGCCGTGCACAAGCACCTCCGGCCCCCCCCACTCGAAGGCCGCACGCGCGAGGCGCTGGCAGAGCTCGGTGTGGAACACCTTGTTGGCCGCGGCAGCGACGGCGGTGTCGCGGCCCTGGCCCGCCAGCCCCACCACCTGGAGGGCCAGCAGCTCCGCTTCCCGCACCTGCACCGCGAGGCCCGCCAGCTGGTAGCGCACCACCGGGTCTGCGGCGCGGCCCTCCTCGACGAGCCACGCCACCAGCTCCTGGAGATCGCGGCGCAGGCGACCGGCCGGGAACTGGATGTGCCGCTCGTCGGCCAGGGCCTCGGCCATGATCGTCCAGGCGCCGTTCTCGGGCCCCACTCGTTGCGCCATGGGCACCTCGACCCCGGCAAAGCGGCAGGCGTAGAGGGCGTCTCCCTCCACGGTGGGGAGCGGCTCGATCGAGAGACCGGGTGCCGCCGCATCGACGATCAGCAGGCTGAGGCCCTTGCCCCGGCTGCCCGGCTCACCGGTCCGGCAGAGGGTCCACAGGTAGTCCACGCCGCCGGCGTAGGACTGCCAACACTTCTCGCCTTCCACCACATAGACGGCGCCCCGACGCTCCGCCCGCGTACGCAGAGCCGAGAGGTCCGAGCCGGCCCCGGGCTCGGAGTAGCCCAACGCAAAGGTGATCTCTCCCCTGCGAATGGGTGGCAGCCACTCGGCGCACTGGGCCTCACTGCCACAGCGCATCAGGGTGCGCGCCACGATCGTGGCCAGGGGGTTGCGAGCTGCGCGGGCGAAGGCCAGCTCATCCCACAGGATGTACTCGTGGAGCGGCGGGCGGGCGAGGCCTCCGAAGCGCGTGGGCCAGGTGAGGGAGAGCCAGCCCTGCGCGCCCAGCGCGCAGAACAGGCGCTTCACGTCCTCCCAGCGTTCGCGGTGCGAGAGATAGGCGTCGAGGTCCTGCCAGTCTTCGAGAAAGGCGCGCACCTCTTTGCGAAAGGCGCGCTCCGCCGGGCCGTCGCGCCAGCTCACCCGGCCTCGCCCTCCCCGGCCGGACCCTCGGAGCCGCTGCCCTTGCCGATACGCGCGCTCGGGTCCGGGTTCCAGCGGGGGGGGCGCTTCTCGACGAAGGCCTTCGGCCCCTCTTCGAAGTCCGGATGTGCCCAGTGGCCTCGCAGCAACGCCCAGCCGTGCTCCAGGGCATCGCGGTAGCCGCGCTCGAGGGAGCCCCACAGCGCCTGCTTGGAGAGCGCCATCGCCTGGGGCGAGTTCTCCAGCATCGCCTCCGCCATGGCGCGAGCCGCGGGCAGCACCTCCGCCGGGGTGGCGACGAGCTCGTCTACCAAACCCAGCTGGTAGGCCCGCGCGGCGGGCATGCGGTAGTGGCGTCCCATCAGGGTCATGCGCAGGGCCGAGCCCAGGGGCAGGCGCTTGGCCAGACCGATGTTCTCCAACGCCCCCACCATGCCCACGTTCACGTGACTGTCGAGGAAGCTCGCATTCTCCGAGGCGACCACGATGTCCGCGTCCACCACGAAGTGCAGCCCCGCCCCGCAGGCCAGACCGTTCACCGCGCAGATCACGGGCTTCCAGACCTTGTTCTGCTGAGGCGACCAGAAGACAGCCTGGTCCAAAGGCAGGTTCGGCGCGACGGCCCCCTGCTGCGCCTCCTCGGAGGCCATGTCGAGGCCGGTGGAGAAGTGGCGCTCACCCCGCGCCGTGACGATGGCGACGCGCACGGTGGGATCCTCGCGCACGTCGGCCCAGATGGCGCGAAAGCAATGCTCCATCTCCTTGGTCAGCGAGTTGCCGCGCGCCACGCGGTCGAGGGTGATGGTGACGATCCCGTCCGCGCCCTTCTCGTAGTGCAACCCGGGAAGCGCGCCGGCGAGATCTACGTCCTGCCACTGGGTCATGCTGCGACACCCTCCAAGCCGATCGCGGCCAGCACATCCTCGCGAGCCCGCGCATCTCCCGGCAGCGCGCTGGCCAGCTGCCGAATGCGCCGCGAGGCCTGGAAGGCCGGCCCTTCCCGGGTGATCCCCACCGCACCGAACACCTGATGGCAGACGTGCACGGCCGCCAGGGCGGCTTCCCGCGCCGAGAGGCGCGCACTCGCAATCCAGGCCGGGGCGTCGGCCGTCCCTTCATGGTCGGCCCGCGCCGCCACGCGGACAGCCATCGCCGCGGCGCCCAGGCGGGTAGCGACGTCCGCCAACGGATGCGCCACAGCCTGGAACTCCCCGATGGCGCGCCCGAACTGGCGGCGCGCCCGGGCGTGGGCACAGGCCTCCTCGAGGAGCCGGCTCCCGGCCGCCGCGAGGTAGGCCCCCGACGCGAGGCGCGCGCCCGCCAAGGACGGCGCCACCTCCCCCAACGCCTCCACGTGCTCCAGCGCCACCCGGCCCCAGGGATCCCCAGCCAGGGTCTCCAGCGCCTCCACCGGCCCCGTGGGCCGGCACAGCCAGGCAGCGCCGATAGCACCCGCTTCGAAAGCGACAAAGACATCCGCCTCCGGTGCCCAGGAGAGAAGCGGCGGCGTCCCCACGGCCACGACGCGCTCCCCAGCCACCACGCCCTCCTGCAGGCCGGCGTCGAGGAGGGGCAGCGCCAGGACCGTCTCCACCAGGGGACCGGGAAAGAGTGCAGCGCCCAGGGCCTCGAAGCTGGCCACCAGCTCTAGGCGGCCGCCAGCCTCGGCGCCTGGCAGGGCCAGGGACAATACGCCGAGCTCCGCGAGCCCCCGCCACAGGGAGCGATCGAGGCTTCCTTCCGCCGCCCGACAGCGCGCGTCATCGCATTCTGCACGGCAGAAGCTGGCGACGGCATCGCGCACCGCCTGGCGCTCGGCGTCGAGCTCGAGGCCCAGGCTCACGCGGCCCCCCAGCGGCCGGCTGCCAGGGCCCGCCAGTGGTCGCTCTCGCCGCCCAGCTCCAGGCGCAGGGCCAGCAGGCGCATGCTCCAGACGTGGAGATCGTGCTCCAGGGTGTAGCCAATGGCGCCGGAAAGCTGCTGAGTCTCGCGGTGAACCTGGCCGGCGGCCTGCATGGCATAGCCGGCGGCGGTGGCTGCGGCTTCCGGTGCTGCGCCCTTGGCGGCGCACTCGTAGACGAGCCAGCGCGTGCCTTCCACCTGGACGGCGCAGTCCGCCAACCGGTGTTGGACCGCCTGGAAGGAGCCGATGGGCCGCCCGAACTGCTGGCGCTCCTTGAGGTAGGCCACCGTGAAGCGCAAGGCGGCGTCCATGCTGCCCAGGGCCTCCGCCGCCAGCGCCACGCGCCACCACGCCAGCAGCCGCGGCCCCGACCCTGCGCCGAGGCTCTCGCCGCGCCCGTTCCCGCGCGCGGCTTCGCCCACACGGCCAAAGGGATAGCCGAAGTTCGTGACCACGGGTGTCACATCCCCGGGCTCCAGGGAAACCACCCGGGCCTCCTCGCCGTCTGCGACCAGGAGCGTGCGGGCCGCCGTCGCATAGCGCACGGGCCCCGCCTCGCCGGTCTGGACGAGGGCTACCGGCCCGGGAAGCAGCCGGCCCGCCACCAGGGGCGCCACCAGCGCGCCAGCTCCCACGGCGACCCAGCCCGCCGCATGCGCCACCCGCTCCACCAACAGGGCCGCCTCCAAGGCACCGGCCTCTTCGGCCAGGGCGAGGGCAACGAAGCCGGCCTCGGCAAGAGCGCTCTCGAGGTCGGCATCGAAGCCCTGCTTCGCCGCGAGCTCCACGGCCCGCGCCGGCCCGGCGTGGCGCGCCAGCAGGGCGTCCACGGCCTCCACGATGGCCTGCTGCTCCGGCGAGAGGGCGAAGTCCATCCCCGCCGCGCCTAACGCCGATGCCCGGAGCGAGGTTCACGGGGCAGACCCAACCAACGGCTGGCCACCAGGTTGCGCTGCACCTCCGTCGCGCCCACGGCCACGCCGGCCGTCATGGCCAGCCGGAAGTTCGAGGCCGCAAAGCTGTCGTAGGCCAGGGCCTCGCTGCCGAAGACCTCGAGGGCCAGCTCCCCCACCAGCTTGTCTGCCGTGGTACCGGCAATGCGGGCCAGATTGGTGTCCACGGTGGGCGGGCTGCCCTTGGCGCGCAGATCGATCACACGGTAGGAGAGCAGCCGGGCCGCCTCGCACAGGCCCCGAGCCGCCGCGAGCTTCTCCTGCATGGCCGGGTCGGCCAGGCGGCCGGAAGCCTGCGCGTGCTCCGCGATGGCGTCGAGGGTGAGGGCCGCCCGCGCATAGCGGGCCGCGCCCACGCGCTCGTAGGCCAGGGCGTAGGTCACCACGTCCCAGCCCTCGTTCTCGGGGCCCAGCAGGCACTCCACGGGCACGCGCACGTCCGTCAGGAAGACCTCGTGGAAGTAGCGCTCCCCCACCACCGAAGGAATCTCGCGCACCTCCACGCCGGGCAGGTCCATCGGCATCAGCAGCACCGAGATTCCGCGCTGGCGGCGGCTGTCTGGATCCGTGCGCACGAGCAGGAAGCAATACTCCGCCTTGTTGCAGTAGGAGGTCCAGATCTTCTGGCCGTTTACCACGAAGTGCGCACCCTCGCGCCGCGCCGCCGTGCGCAGAGAGGCCAGGTCCGAGCCGGCATTGGGCTCGCTAAAGCCCTGACACCACAGCACGTCGCCGGCGGAGATGCGCGGCAGGTGTAGCGCCTTCTGGGCCTCGCTCCCATACTGCATGATGGCCGGGCCGATCCAGTTCACGTTCATGTACTGGGAGCCTCGAGGCTCGCCGGCAGCCCACATCTCCTCGCCCAGGATGGCGTGGCGCCAGGGCGGAGCATCCGCTCCCCCATAAGCGGCGGGCCAGTGCTGGGTGAGCCAGCCGTGAGCGGCCAGGCGCGCACAGAAGTGCCGCGAGAAGTCGAGCTGGGCATCGCTCCCCGGTCCGTTCTTCGAGATCTCCTCCCACTGCGCGGGCAGCTCCGCGGCGAGGAAGGCCCGAAGGTCTTCCCGAAAGCGCGCATCCTCCTGCGACCACTCGAAGTCCAAGACGAGCGTCTCCTCCTAGCGCGGCGGGCGGCCGGTCACGGTCTGGTAGAGAATCCGGGCGCAGGTCTCGACCAGATCCTTCCGGGTGGCGCCGAAGTACCCGAGCTCACGATGATAGGCGGCCAGGCGCTCCAGGATGGAGCCCAGGGCCGCGGCCGCCACATAGGGATTCAGGTCCGGGGAGACGTGGCCCGCGTCGCGGGCCTCCTCGATCTTGGCCGCGAAGGCCCGCAAGACGGGCTCCAGGGTGTCCCGGCGCACGCGCATGAAGCGACGATCGCCGCGGTCCGCCGCCAGGTTGCGCAGCTGGAGGATGGCGTGATGGGTATCCCAGTGGCGCAGGAAGGCCTGCACGATGGCGCGGGCCCGCTCCATCCCCTCCGGACCCTTCCAGGGGCCGGCAATCAGCGAGAGCACGGCCGGCATCTCATCGGCGGCCTGCTCCGCGAGAGCCAGGGCCACCTCCTCCACATCCTTGAAGTAGTGGTAGAAGGTTGCCGGGGAACTCCCTGCTCGGCGGGCGATGTCCACCACGGGAAGATCCAGCACACTGCGCTCGCTGAGCAGCGCCGCCGTCGCCTCCAGGATCTTCTGGCGCGTGCGCAGGGCGCGCGCCCCCAGCGCGCGGCCGGTCTGGGCCACCGGCACGCGTCTGCGCCTGCGACCCGACGAGGCCGCATCCTGGCTGGCGCGGGGCTTGGCCATCCTAGGCGTCCTCTGCGCAGAAGAACTGCTGCATCCACTGCCGATAGACGCGGAAGGGCCCATCCCCATCGCAGAGCAGGGGCCGCGGGTGGTACGCCTTGTGCTCCCAGATGGGCCGGTCCTGGCCAAACTGTTTCTCCAGGTCGCGGATGATCGCCGCACCTACACCCTGTGCGGCCGCGGCGCCCGCCGCGTTGTGGAGGCTGTAGGCGAAGCTCACATCCGTGGTCTCCTCGTCCAGGGGAACACAGGTGTTCACCATCACGGTCTCCACCGCGCCATGGACGTGAACCACCTGGAGGCCCGGCCCGTAGTCGTCCGTGTCGATGCCTCCCTCGATCTCGCCTCTCGGCGTGCCCATCTTCATGCGTGAGCGGCAGCGCAGCACGGGGCCGTCGATCTCTGCCTGGGTCTCGGGCTGCGTGGTGCCGTGGACCGTTACGAAGTGGGCCTGGTCCACCGCATTCTCGTTCATGTCGAGCCAGCGTGCCCTCACCGTCCACTTGCGCACTTCGAGGGGGGTCCAGTCTTCGCGCGCCAGCTCCGGGATTTCCGGCACCTCGAAGCTGGGGAGCTCGTTTCGTTCGTGGTACCAGGCAAAGAGGATGCCGTTGCGCTCCACCAGGGGCCAGGCACGGATCTGCGCCTTCGGGGGGATGCGCTTCGCATAGGGAATGTCGATGCACTGGCCGGTGCCATCGAACTTCCAGGCGTGGAAGGGGCAGCGGATCCCCTCGCCCTCCACCTTCCCGCCGTAGCCTAGGTGGGCGCCAAGGTGGCGGCAGTGAGCATCGAAGAGCCGCGGGGTGCCCGCCTCGTCGCGGAACAACACCTGCTCGCGGCCGAAGTACGCCAGCGGCTTCACTTGCCCGGGCTCCAATTCGTCCGCGTAGGCCACGCGGAACCAGCCATTGGCGTACGCCGGGAACGGGTATCGGGACTGCATGGGGACTCCTTGCATGTCAGACGCGCAGAACGATCCAACTCCCGCACCTGGGCTTGAGAATGCGAGCGCTCAGAGGATCACCTCGGCCGCCGTGAGCCGCTCGACTTCCTGTGGCGAGAGACCCAGCAGGCCTTGAAGCACGGCGTCGTTGTGCTCACCCAGGAGCGGGCCCGGGCGCTCGAAGCCACCGGGGCTCGCTGCGAGGCGGAAGCCCGCTCGCTCAAAGGGTACCTCGCCGAGGAAGCGGTGACCGAGGGGCACGAAGTGGCCCCGGTGGGCAAGCTGCGGGTCGGCAAGGAGGTCCCGGCAATCCTGGACGGGAGCCGCATCCAGACCGACCCCCTGAAGCTTCTCCGCCAGCGCCGCTGCTGGCTGCGCCGCGGTCCACGCCGAGAGGGCGGCGTCGAGGACATCCTGAGCGGCCAGGCGGCCGGGAGCGCTGGCATAGCACGGGTCACGTGCCCAGGCGGGATCGCCCAGCACGCCCCGCAGCGCCTCCCATTCAGCATCCGAGTGCACGGCCAGCGCGATCCAACGGTCTTCCCCTGCCGCCGGATAGCAGCCGTGGGGTGCGTCGATGCGGTCGCGGCTCCCCAGACGGCCCTGCGCCTGACCCGTGACGCTCTGCTCCACGATCCACTCCGAGAGGCTGTAGACGGCAGCCTCGATCTGCGATACGTCGAGGCGCTGGCCCTGCCCGGACTGCCGCCTTTCGCGCAGCGCCGCCGCAAGTAGCAGCGCGGCATAGCGCGGCGAGAGCGAGTCCGTGATGGTGCCCCAGGGTCCGTGGGCCTCCGACTCGGGGCGGCCGGTCAGGTGGTTGAAGCCAGCGATGGCTGACCCCTGCCCGCCAAAGCCCGGGTACTGGCGCTGGGGACCGGTCTGGCCAAAGAGTGAGCTGCTGAGGAAGATGCCCGTCGGGTTCAGCGCCTCGAGGGTGGCGGCACCGAGGCCCAGGCGCGCCATTACGCCGGGCGCAAAGTTCTCCACCACGACGTCCGCCCAGCCCACGAGCCGCTTGGCCAGCGCCACGCCCTCTGCCTCGCGGAGGTTCAGCGTCACGCTCTCCTTGTCCGGATTCAGCAGCACGAACATCGGAACCTTCTCGAGGCAATCCGGATCATCCCGGCGGAAGGCCAGCAGGCGCAGGAAGTCGGGGCGCTTGCGCGACTCCACCCGGATCACACGCGCACCCTGCTCCGCGAAGTACTTGGTGATGAGCGGCCCTGCCGCGCCGGCCCCGAGCTCCAGGATCTTCAACCCGGCGTACACGCCGCGCGGCGAAAGCGCACTTCCCGTACCTTCCGCCGGCTTGGCGCCCTCCCCACCCTCGAGCTCCCCGAGCACCTCGTCCTGGTGCTCGGCGAGGCGCGGCGCACGGCCGCTGGGACGCAACGCGTAGCGACTCGCATGTCCGAAACATGCCGGGCACTCGGTCGTGCCCCCTGCAGCGAGGGGCAGCGTCGTGAAGAGCTGGCGGTCGCGGAGCTGGACGTGCTCCAGCACTTCTCGCGCATTGTTGCAGGGCGCCAGCAGGATGCGGCGGGCGAGGGCCTCCTGGTAGAGCTCGCGCATGGTGCGCGTGCGGAAGAAGGCCCCGAAAACCTCCTCCAGACGCTCGATCTCTTCTTCCGGGAGGGCGTTCGGATCGTAGCCGGACCAGTCGAACGCGCGCAGCCACTCGGGCGCCATGCCGCACTCGTCCATATAGGCGACTGTGGCTTGCAGGTTCGGAATACGCGTGGGGCCGCCGCGCAGGCCGAAGGAGACCCAGCCGTCCTTGGCGGCCCAGATCTCGCGGGTGCGCCCCATGCGCCCGCCCGTGCGCTGCGCCAGGCGGCCGGACGCGACGAAGGAGGCCGGGCTCGCCATCAGGGAGGCGAGCTGGCACTCCTGCAGCGAGACGTCCACCTGCTGGCCCAGGCCGGTCTGTGCCCGCGCCTCCAGCGCCATCAGGATGCCCAGCACGGCTTCGGGACAGGCGTGGAAGCTCGAGGTGGGTAACGTGCAGCGAACCGGTGGCATGCCAGGCTGGCCCGTTACCGCCAGGTTGCCCCCCATGGCCACCACCGTGAGATCGTCGCCGTGCCAGTTGGCGCGCGGCCCCGACTGGCCGTAGGGCGTGATGGCGCAGTGCACCAGCGCTGGGAACTCCGCGTGTAGCGCCTCGAAGCCCAGGCCGAGCGCTGCGAGGGCTCCCGGAGCGAAGCTCTCGAGGAGCACGTCGGTGCGGGAGAGCAGGCGTCGGAGCCGCGCGCGACCCACTTCGCGCTGTAGGTCCAGGACGATCCCCCGCTTGCTGGTGTTCAGGGCGACCCAGGGCAGGGACTTCTCCGGATCCCGCGCCGCCCCGAGGAAGGGCCCTCGCCGACGCGCCGGATCGCCGCCCGGCGGCTCTACCTTCACCACGGAGGCACCCAGATCGCCGAGGATCTTGCCCGCGAGGAAGGCGCGCGCGTCCGTGCAGTCGATCACCCGAAGCCCGGAGAGCACCGGCTACTTCCCCGGCGCCTTCACCCCGCCATAGAACGGGTAGGGCCGCTTCTGGATGCCAAAGGGCTGAAGCCGGCCACCGAGCTGCTGCTTGAAGCTCGCGCGGATCGCCGCCAGGTCCCAGCCCTCTTCCCGAATGAGCCCCAAGTCGTAGCTGGGCTGGGTCATCACGAAGAGCCGATTGTGCCCCGTGGCGATCACCTGGCCCGTGATGTAGTCCCCCTCGTCGCTGCACAGGTAGACGACCATGGGACCGTTGCGGGCGGGGTCGATGAACGGCATCTCCACCTCCTTGCCGTCCGGCCCCTTGAAGGTGGCACTCATGCGCGTGGTGCCCGCCGGCGAGATGGCGTTGACGCGGATGCCATAGCGTGCGAGCTCCGCCGCCCAGGTGTAGGTCATGGAGGCGATGGCCCCCTTGGCAGCGGCATAGTTGGTCTGGCCGAAGTTGCCCATCTGCGCGGCAGAGGTGGTGGTGAGGATGCAGCCTCCGCGGCCCTGCGCGCGCATCTGCAGCGCCGCAGCCTGGGCGCACCAGAAGGTGCCCTTCACGTGGATACGCCAGACATCGTCGAACTCCTCGTCGCTCATCTTGAGGAAGGAGCGGTCGCGGGCAATCCCAGCGTTGGCCATCAGGATGTCGATGCCGCCGAACTCCGCGACGCACTGGCCTACCAGCTCCTCGCAGCCCTTGCGGGTGCCGATGTCACTGCTGTTGGTGACGGCCCTCCCACCCGCGTCCCGAATCTCCGCACCGACCTTCTCTGCCTCCGCCACATCCACGTCGTTGACGACCACCGCAGCCCCGGCTGCACCGAGATGCAGGCAGTGTCCGCGGCCGATGCCTCGGCCCGCACCCGTCACGACGGCGGCCTTGCCTTCGAGTACCTTCATCCGCGCTCCCAGGCCTGTCCCATCCCCCGCCACGGGCTCTTGGAGTCCGGCTCAAGCAGGGGAATGGGGCGTTTTTGACACATCGTCAAATCTAGCGCAAGGTTCTCCGAGTTGCCTTGTCACAACGGCGCGAGAACGCTGCCGCAACCGTGCCAGAAGGAGCCATCATGCAGACCGCGGAGCTCTTCGACCTGCGCGGTCTCGCAGCCCTGGTGACCGGCGGCGGTCGTGGCCTCGGACGACACATCGCCGTGGGCCTGGCCGAGGCCGGCGCCCGCGTCTTCGTGGCCTCGCGCAAGCTCGCTTCGTGCGAGGAGACCGTACGCCGTATCGAGGCCGCCGGCGGCCACGCCACGGCACTCCAGACCGACGTCTCCCGTCCGGAGGAGATCGACGCCCTGGTGGCCCGCGTGCTCGAAGAGACCCCGCACCTCGACGTGCTCGTGAACAACGCAGGCGTCGTGTGGGCGGCGCCACTCCTCGACTACCCGCTTGAGGGCTGGGACCACGTCTTCGACGTGAACGTGCGCGGGCTCTTCTGGCTCTCCCGGCAGGTGGCCCGCCACATGCGGGAGCGGGGGCACGGCAGCATCATCCAGGTGGGCTCGATCTCTGCGTTTCGCGGCGATACAGACGAGCGCCAACCCGTCGTGGCCTACATGGCGAGCAAGGGCGCGGTCGCTTCCCTCACCCTCGACATGGCGGTCAAGCTGGCCCCCCATGGCATCCGGGTGAACTCCATTGCGCCAGGTCCCTTTGCCACGGACATGATGAACCACATCCGGCACGACCCGCAGAAGCTCTCTGCCTACGAGGCACAGATTCCCCTTGGTCACGCCGGCGGCGAAGACGACATCAAGGGCGTGGCCGTCTTCCTGGCAAGCGAGGCCTCCCGCTTTGTCACGGGCCAGACCCTGGTGGTCGACGGCGGCGTGAGCTGCCTCTATCCGATCCATCCCTGAGCGCGCCTGCCTTCAGGAGGACCGCAGAGCGTAGCTGTGGCCTTCGATCTCGATTCCGGCGGCGGACAGCTTCTCCAGGGCCTTCTCGCGCAGGGGTGCCAACTGCACCTTCTGGTTGCCGGTGTAGCCGACCTCCTCTGGACGGAAGGCCAGCACCGCCTTGGGCACCTTGTAGGCGGAGAGTCGTTCGCGAAGGAAGGCGCGGATGGCCTCGGGGTCTGGCTCCGCATGCGGGTTCACCAGGATGGCGCAGAGCACGATCGCCTCGCCGAGGGTCGGGTGCGGCACGCCCACGGCGTGGGCGGCCTTGAGGCCCGGATAGCGGCGCAGGCACTCCTCGATCTCCAGGGGCGAGACATTGGCGCCGCCGGTCTTGATCAGGTTTCCGAGCCGGCCGCTCCAGTGCAGCAAGCCCTGGTCATCGAAGCGACCGCCGTCCTGAGTGCGGAAGAAGCCGTCGGGATCGACCACCCGCTCGGGCTCCACTTTGTAGTAGCCGCGCATGAACGTAAGGCCCTTGACGGCGATCTCCCCCTTCATGCCCGGGGCGAGGGGCGTCTCGGCCTCGGGATCGACGATGCGCAGGCTCATGCCCGGAAGCAGCTTGCCACTGGTACGCTTGCGAAGCGCTGCGGGCGCCCAGCAGGGCAGCATGGTCGCCACGGTGAAGGTCTCCGAGAGGCCGTAGGCGCCGTAGGTACCCCAATCGTCCTTCTCGATGCCCGCCAGGGACGCCAGCGGCGAGGAGAACTCCACTCGCCTCACGCTCCTGAGGTCGCGGCCGGCAGCACTCGGATGCTCGGCCATGGACTTCTCCTGATGGGGCCAGGCATGCACCGTCGTGGCCCGCTCCCGCTCGATGCATTCCAGTGCGGCACCCGCCTCGAAGTGTTCCTGGAGCAGCAGGGTGGACCCCGCTGCCAGCGTGGCACCCAGGGACATACAGATCCCCGCGGTCCAGAAGAAGGGCTGGGCGGTGTAGACACGGTCGTCCGCTGCGAGCCCCATGTACTCGGCAAAGCGCCAGCTCTGGATCACCGGGGCCCGCTGCATGTGCAGCACGCCCTTGGGCCGCGAGGTGGTTCCGGACGTGTAGATGATGAGCGCGTCGTCCGAAGGCGTCACCTCGGCGGCCAGGGCATCGACGAGGGGCTCGGGGAACTCTGCCGCCGCGCTCTCCAGGGCCGACCATGGCTCCGCTGCGCCCTGGGCTGCCGTCGCTCCCAGGGCGAAGACGCTACGCAGGCTGGGCAACGTGGGGCAACGAATCCGGCCTGGCGCTGCAGCGGCGATCTCCGGATGGACTGCCAGCAGATCATCCAGGAAGCGGTGCTTGAGGAGCTCGCATTGCAGCAGCAGCACCGAGGCATCCCCGTGGCGCAGGATGTAGTCCCGCTCCTCCGGTGGGGCGAAGGTGTTCACGGGCACCAGCACCCCGCCCAACAGCGAGATGGCAAAGGCCGCGCTCACTCACTCGGGCCGGTTGGCCATCAAGAGCGCCACGCGTGCACCCTTGACCACGCCGCGCGCAGCGAGGCCTCGGGCCAGACACCTGGCCTCGCGGCGCAGCTCCGCATAGCTCTGCCCCCGCCCTGCAAACCGGAGGGCCGTCCGCTCCCCGTGGCGCTCACAGACATCGTCCAGGAAGCGCGGCAGCGTGTAGCGGCTGGCGTCCGGCTGGAGCTTCAGCTGGGCGTCGATCACCGCGCACCTCCTGCGCCCCGCAGCCCGAGGGCCTGCCCGGGGCCTACTCCGCGGGAGCCTCTTCCGAAGGCAGTCGGACCTCGGCCTGGCCGCTCGCCATGACCTCGCCGCGCTGATTCGTCATCGTAGCGTTCACGGTGGCAATGGGCCGGCCGCTGCGGCGCTCTGTCTCGACTGCAGTCACGTCTCCATCCAGGAACGTGACATCGCCCAGGAAGGCCGGAGAGCGGTAGGAGAAGTTGCTGTGCAGCACCTCGCCCCACTCTCCCGCCCAGTTGCCCAGATAGTCGAGGATCCACGCGCCCATGGAGGCGCCATAGCCGTAGCCTCGGGGCAGGCCGATCAGGTTGGCATAGCGGTCCTGCACGTGGCCCCGGGAGGGGCCATGGTAGAGGCCGTCCGCCAGGGAGGGGTCGATCTTGGCCCCCTCGCGGTCGCGATCCATCTCCGGCAGCCAGCCGGCTTCCCAGAGCCCCGAGTCGCCGCCAGAGTCCTCGAAGGCCCCCCATACGCTCATCAGGAAGGCGCGCCATTCCGTGGTGAAGCTGGCCACCGAGTGGGGACCGATGGGCCTGCGCGGCAGCTTGTCGCCCACTTTCACGAAGAGCCTGCGCTGGTGAGCGAGGTCCAGAAAGCTCTGGAAGTACTCGAACTTCTGCTTCTCCAGCTCCTGCAGCTCGTCGTCGCTCCACTGCTTCACTGGGCGGTCCATGAAGGTGCCCTTCTCCCGGGCGAGGTCCGCGCGGTAGCGGATCGAGGTGGAGCGCTGCTTGCAGGCGATCTCGCCCCGCTGGTTCACATAGGTCGTGTCGCCCCGCGAGAACATCGTGGGCCCCGCAAACTTCGTATTCGTGACCTTGTAGTCGAAGAGCATACGCTCGTGGCGAAAGCGGTCTCCCACGCGGATCTGCGGCCCGAAGAACCACCACTCGTCGCCGCCGAAGAGCATGTGGGTTCCGGGAATGTGGCCCTGGATGGCAGGAGCCGCGCCATGGCTGTCATCGGTGCACACGCCAAAGGACTGGGGCGCGACGATCCCGCCAAAGCGTCCCTCGGAGGCGAAGAGGCGGTCGAAGTAACGGGGGTTCGGGTTCTGCATGGCCTGCGCCCAGCGGCGGATATCATTCACGCCGACGGGATCCTGCAGCTCGCCGCCGCCCAGGGGCACCCCGATCCAGCGATCGACATCGGTGGTGTCGAAGGCCTCCTCCGCTGTGCTCATCCTAGCCCTCCGTTCCAGCCCGCTCGTGGGGCAGGCCATAGAGATCGATCAGGTTCCCCGCGCAGATCGCGAACTTCTCGTCCGCGGGCACGCCATCCATCATCTCTCCCATCACCTTGCGGCTGTAGGGCCAGTCGTTGCCGTGGTGGGGATAGTCCGTGGACCAGGCCATGTTGCGCACCCCCACGTCGTAGCGGTTCTTCAAGCCCTGGCGGTCATGAATGAAGGTGCATGTCCAGTTGGAATGGAAGTACTCACTGGGAAGCTCCCGGATGGCGATGCCCGTGTGGGCGCGGTTTCGCCAGTAGAAGTTGTCCAGCTGCTCAAGGGCGGCCGGGATCCAGCCCACGTCGGTCTCCACGCCCAGGAATTGCAGCTTCGGAAAGCGATCGTGGACACCCCCTACGATGATCTCGCACATCACCTCGGGAAAGAGTGACATGCCCGCCAAGGCCATGTTTGCGATGGCCCCCGGGCCTTCGAGCACCCCGGTGGTGCGCCGGCCCGGCCGCATGATGCGGATGTGGATGCTGATGGGCATCCTCATCTCCTCGGCGGCGGCAAAAAAACGGTCGTCTTCGTCGCCGAGGGTGTCTCCCCCATTTGGCCAGGCGGTGAGGATCACGCCGCGCATTCCCAGCTCCTTGCAGCGCCGCATCTCCTCGATGGCGGCCTCGACACCGAGGTTGGGCATCTGGGCCAGGCCGAAGAGCCGCTCGGGATCGTTCGCCGCAAACTCGTCGTGGAGCCAGTTGTTGTACGCCTGCACGCCGGCCAGATGGAAATCCTGGTCCTGGTTGCCCATGAAGTGGTACATGGTGCGCTGGCTCGGGTAGAGGAACTGCGCATCGACTCCGTCGATGTCCATGTCCTCCAAGCGCGCCTTGCCATCGAAGCAGCCCTTGCGGATGGTGTCGTAGGTGTAGCCCTTCCACTTGATCTGCTCGAAGCTCATGCCCGGCGTGGCCACCAGGCCGATCATCATGAGGGGCTTGTCCTCGCCAAAGAACCAGGCATCGCCACCCTCGTCGTCTTTCACGAGGTGGGGCGCGCGGTCGCGGAACTTCTCCGGCAGCCAGCGCTCCCAGATGTGGGGCGGCTCCACCGTGTGGCAATCAGCGTCGATGAGGCGATAGGGGCGCGGCATGAGGCTCCCTCTCCCGGCGTTCCAACGGAACCAACGGAATTGACGGATCGTCAAAAACGGAGCTTACCCCGTTCCCACAGGCCTGCCAAGCGTTGGGGAGGGCCGCCACTGGGGCAACACGACGCCTTCCTCCAGCTCTTGGAAGGCCACCTCCACCGGCAGCCCGATCCGTAACGCGTCCACGGGACAGTCGAGGAGATTGCCCACCAGACGAATCTCCTCAGCTTCGTCGAGGCTCACCACGACCACGATGTAGGGCACGAGATCGCGGAAGGCGGGCAGCACCGGGGGGTGGCAGACGACATGGCTGTAGACGCTGCCGCGCCCAGAGCAGCGCGCATAGTCCGAAGCCAATGAGCGACAGGTCGGGCACATGGGGCGCGGCGGATGCCGGCGGGCGCCACACTCCGCGCAGCGCTGGATCTGCAGCTCGTGACGCTGACAGGCCTCCCAGAAGGGTGCGCTGGCGTCGTCCGCCCGAGGCAGGGGTCGCCCGGGACCGGCCACCTCTACACCCTCCCCAGCAGCAAGGCACTGGTCGGAACCCCGGCACCGCTGGTCACCAGGCAGGTCTCCGCGTCCGGAACCTGGCTGGTGGAGCAGCCCCGCACCTGACGAACGCCTTCGAGGATGAGATTGAAGCCGTGCACATAGGCCTCGGAGAGACCGCCGCCGCTGGTGTTGCAGGGCAGCTTGCCCTCGGGCCACTGGAGGTTTCCCGCGGCTGCGAAGGGACCGCTCTCCCCCGGCGCGCAGAAGCCATACTCCTCGAGCGCCAGCAGTACCAGCGGGGTGAAGGCGTCGTAGAACTGGGCGCAGTCCACATCTCCCGGCGAGAGTCCCGCCGCACCCCACAGCTCCCTGGCGGCATCCGTGGACGGCGTCTCGAGAAAGCGTGGGCCATAGTAGTCCGTCATCACCACGTGGTCGGTGCCACTTCCCTGCGCGCCGGCCAGGATGCGCGCGGGCGGCTGGCGGAGATCGCGGGCACGTTCCAGGGAGGTCACCACCACGGCAAGGGCTCCGTCTGTCTCCAGGCAGCAGTCGAACTTGCGCAGGGGCTCCGCAATGAGGCGCGAAGCCTGATGGTCCGCGAGGCTCATGGGCGTACGCATCATGGCAGCGGCGTTGCGGAGCGCATGGGCCCGGCAGGCCACCGCCACCGCGCCGAATTGCAGGGAGGTCGTGCCGTACTCGTGCATGTGGCGCTGGGCGAGCATGGCGATCTGATCGACGGGACGCACCAGTCCGAAGGGCGCGCTCCACTGGGAGTCCCCACCCACGCGGTTGCCCGTCCCCGCCCAGGGGCGACCGCCGGAGCCGCGGTTGCGCGCTCTCCAGCACACCACGACCTCGGCGCGGCGGCAGGCCACGGCCATGGCCGCGTGCCAGACCGTGGCACAGCCAGCACCCCCGCCGTAGGCCACCTCCCCGAAGAAGCGCAGATTGCCCATGCCGAGGTTGCGCGCGATCTCCACCTCGGTCGTGGTCTCCATGTCAAAGCGGACCAGGCCGTCCACCTCCTCGGGCGCAAGGCCGGCGTCGGCGAGAGCGGCGACGATGGCCTCCAGCGCAATGCTTCGCTCCGGCCGGCCAATGTCCTTCGCGAACTCCGTCTGTCCGATGCCGGCAATGGCAACACCCTGCACGCTGGCCTCCTCTCGTGTACCCTGCAGCTGAGTATTTGACGGACCGTCAACTGAGTCAAGCCAAGAGTCAGGCCAAGCGAAGGATGGAAATCGAGCGGCTGTCGCACATCGGAATCTGCGTTTGCGACTTGGAGCGATCGCGGCGTTTCTATCAAGAAGCGCTGGGCTTCGAGGGCGAAGGGGAGCTGCGCGTCAGCGGCGAGCCCGGCGACACACTGTTGTCGCTGGCGGGCACCGAGCTGCACGCGCTCTACCTGAAGCGTGACGGCACACGCATCGAGCTGCTGCACTTCGAGGCGCCCAAAGCCGCGCCAGGCGCTCCATCTCGGGCGATGAACCAGCCCGGGCTCACGCACCTCTCGTTCCGGGTGCGCGATGTCGGCGCCTGTCTGGCCCGTGCTCTCAGCTGCGGCGGGCAGCCCATCGAAGGCAGCAAGGTCCGCGCTGGCAATGGCGACCTCCACGCCGCCTTCCTGATGGATCCCGACGGCACCCGCATCGAGCTCTTCCGCGGCAGCGGAGACCCCGACGCCCCCCCGCAGGCGGGCTGAGATGCCGTTCCCCGATCTCGAGCCGAGCCTGCCGGTCTGGATCCGGCACCTCGCTGCCGAATACGGCGAGCGCACCCTCATCGTGCTGGGGGAACGTCGCCTCGGCTACGCAGAGGCGGAGGCCCGCTCCGCCCACGTGGCCCGCGGGCTGCTGGCCGCCGGCGTCGGCAAGGGAACGCGCATCGCGATCCTCCTCCCGAACGGCCCGGACTTCGTGGTCGCCTGGCTCGCCGCCGCGCGCATCGGCGCCCTGGTCGTGCCCATGAATACCTTCTACCAGGCGCGCGAGCTCGGCTGGGTGCTGCGCCATGCGGACGCGGACACGCTGATTTGCCCACCGCACTTCCTGAAGCACGACTACCTCGAGCGCCTGGTACGCGTGGCCCCGGAGCTTGCGGGCCAGCGTCCTCCCCTGGTCACTGCAGCCCTGCCCTACCTGCGCCACGTACGGGTCTGGACGGGCCAGGGGGCCCCCTGGAGCTCCGGCGGCGAGGCCTCGCTCTGCGCCCTGGCCGACCGCACGCCAGCCCTCGACGACGTCTTGCTGCGCGCCGCCGAGTCCGAAGTCACTCCGGCGGATCCCATGCTGATCATCTACAGCTCGGGCAGCACCGCAGACCCGAAGGGCGCGATCCACACCCACGGCAGCGTCATCCGCCATGCCTTCAACCTGAACGCGCAGCGAGACCTCCGAGGGGATGATGTCATCTACTCCCCCATGCCTTTCTTCTGGGTCGGTGGCTTCGTCTTCACGCTGCTCTCCGCCATGCACCTGGGCGCGCGCCTCGTCTGCGAAGAGCGCTTCGACCCGGGACCCACCCTGGATTTGCTGGAGCGCGAGCGGGTCACCATCGTGGCCGGCTGGCCCCACTTCGGAAAGGCCCTGAAGGACCACCCGAGCTTTCCCGAACGGGACCTCTCGTCGATCCGCGCCGGAAATCTCTACGAGCTGCTACCCGGCCAGACGGCCGTGGACCCGGAGCTGCGCCACAACAGCCTTGGCATGACCGAGACCGCGGGGCCGCACACCTTTGCGCCCCAGGAGGACCTGCTGCCGGAGAAGCTTCGGGGCTCCTTCGGGCGCGCGGTTCCGGGACTTTCGCACAAGATCGTAGACCCGGAGAGCGGCGAGCGCCTGGATGGGGACGCGCTGGGCGAGATCTGCGTGCGCGGCTACTCCGTCGCCCAGGGCCTCTACAAGCGGGAGCGCGAGGAAGTCTTCGACCCCGACGGCTACTACCACACCGGCGATGGCGGGCGCTTCAACGCCGAGGGGCTGCTCTTCTTCAAGGGCCGCCTGGGCGACCTGATCAAGACCGCCGGTGCCAACGTCACCCCCCGCGAGGTGGAGCTGGTGCTGGAGACGCTTCCAGAGGTCTTGCAGGCCCACGTGGTAGGCGTTCCTCACGCGGAACGAGGGGAGAACGTCGCGGCCGCCGTCGTGCTCGCGGAGGATGCCCCAGCCAACGCCGAAACGCTGCGCGCGAGCTTGCGCCAGGAACTCTCCGCCTACAAGATTCCCCGTCACTTCGTCTTCCTCACGGCCTCGGATCTGCCGATGACGGACACGGGCAAGCTCGATCGCCGGCGCCTCGCAAGGCTGGTGGCAGAGCGCGTGGCAGCGGACGCCTAGCCACCTGTGAGCAGGCGGCGGACAGGCCCGTCAGTGCCGCTGCTGCGCAGCGCGCCGCGCCCGCGCCACGACCTCCCCAGACACCGGGTCGAAACGGGCATTGCCGCGCCGTAGGAGACCCGGCAGCAGCGCCTTCAGCACCCCCACCAGGCCCATGCTGCGAGGCACGCTGCGCTCGAAGCGATGCTCCTCGAGACAGCGGAAGATCGCCTCCGAGACTCGCTCGGGGGGGTACTTGCGGCCGCGATAGGCCACCGGCGCCTCCGCAGCGGCCTTCCCCCAGATCTCGGTGTCGATGGGCCCCACGTGCACGACCACCGTGTGGATGCCCGAGCCCGCCAGATCTTGCGCCAGTCCTTCCGAGAAGCCCGTGAGCGCGAACTTGGAGGCCGCATAGATCGTCTCCCGGGGCGGCGCCACGCGCCCAGCTACCGACGAGACGTTGACGAGCGCGCCACCTCCCTGCCGCAGCATCACGGGGAGGGCGGCCAGACAGATGGCGGCCGGAGCCATGAAATTGACCTCGAGGGTCTGGTCCAGGTCTTCCAGGGAGACGTCGTAGATCTGCTTGTGCTTGGGCATGCCGGCGTTGTTCACCACGACATCCAACCGGCCGTAATGGGCCACGATACGCTCCACCAGCGAGCGTGCGAAGCCGCGCTCCCCGAGGTCTCCCACGAGCAGCTGTACCTCCCCGCTGGCTTTGCAGCCCGGCTCCCGCCGTGCATCCGGCGTCGCATCCGGACTGGCCTCCCGAGACGCATCCCGACACGCCGCGGCCACGGCTTCGAGACGGGCAGCGCGACGCGCCACCAGGGCCAGCTTGGCGCCCTGGGCGGCGAACTCGAGGGCCACCTGACGCCCGATACCCGAGGAGGCCCCGGTCACCAGCACCACCCTTCCCTGCCAATCTTGCGCCCGTCTCAAGGGCCCCGCCCGCTTCCGCTGCGCGGCTCCCGTCCCGGCTTCTGCTTGTCACGCTGCAGGTCGGTGACCGCGGGCCCGGCCCGCTTTCGCAGGCCCTCGAGAAGCGCCTCGGGGGGCTCCCGCCGCGGCCCGCCGAGATGGAAATCCGCCAGCACCTCGGGGTTCTGCAGGCAGGCAGGCCGCTCTCCATGTAGCAGCGCGTGGAGCGCACGGACGATGAGGGCGCCCTGGTGACTCGCCACCTCCACGGTATTGCCCCCGATGTGAGGCGTGGAGAGCACCTTCGGGTGCTGGACGAGGGGATGGTCCGCGCCCGGGGGCTCGACGGCGAAGGTGTCGAGGGCGACGCCGGCCAGGCGCTCCCCATCGAGGGCTGCGAGCAGCGCCGGCTCGTCCACCAACGCGGCACGGGCCGTGTTCACGAGCAGGGCTCCGGGCTTGAGCCGCGCCAGCTCCGCCGCTCCGATCATGGCGCGTGTCTCGTCCGTGACGGCGGCGTGCAGACAGACGACGTCGCTCCCCTCGAGCAGCGTATCGAGGTCCACCTTCTCGCAGCCCGCGAGTGCTGCGCGCTCGGGCGTGACATAGGGATCGGCCATCATCACCCGGCCAGGGCCAAAGCCGTGCAGGCGGCGGGCGACCCCGCGCCCAACCGCGCCGAGGCCCACGAGGCCCACCGCCTTGCCCCACAGTTCCCGTCCCTGGAGCTGCACGAAGGCCTCGCCCAGCTTCGCCATGTCCCCGGCCGCAACGGCCGGGTCGCGCAGGAATGCCAGCGCGCCGGGGAGATTGCGGGAGAGTGCCAGGATGAACGCCAACGTGAGGTCCGCCACCGCGTCCGCGTTGCGGCCCGGCGCATTCAGCACGGGGATCCCGAAAGCGGTGCAGGCTTCGACATCCACGTTCACGGCGTCGCCACGACACGAGGCCACGATGCGCAGGTCAGGCAGGCGGGCCAGGCTGTCGACATCGACCACGTCGATCTCGGTCACGAAGGCCGTGTAGCCCTGAAGGGCCTCCACCAGCGTGTCGCCCCTGAGCAGTCGGCCTGCATCCCGGAAGCTCGCGTAATCGACGTCGGCCTCCACGCGGAGATCCGCCAGCGCCTCGCTGTCGAAGCGCGCGGTGACGAGTACGCGGGGGCGCTGTTTCGGCATCTGGGGCCCCGCGCCGGCTCCCGTGGCTTCAAAGACCCACGGCGTCACCCAGCGGCGGGCGACCCCTTGCGCCTCCTCCCCAGACCGACGGAGCTCCACCCAGCCCGCGTAGACGCGCTCAGCGGTCTCCCGCTCTGCTGCCACGGGCTCGTATGTCGCCCGCGGGCGGACCAGCCGGGACGCCGCGTCCTGCAGATCCCGGAAGAGACCGCTGCCCACCCCGGCGCACAGCGCCGCGCCCAGCGCGGTCGCCTCATGGCTCTCCGGTACGACCACCGGGCGACCCAGCACCGTGGCCAGCACCCGCGCCAACACCTCGCTCCGCGCCAGCCCGCCCACCAGACGCAGCTCGGACACTGGCGTGCCCGCCAAGGACTCGAGGCGCTCGAGGTCCGCACGAACGCCGTAGGCCACTCCTTCCAGCACCGCACGCGCCAGGGCGGGCCGCGCCTGCGCCGGCGCGCAGCTCAGATGGTTCAGGGTGATCTGGCCCACGGGCATTCCCGGGCTGCGCGGATTCACGCGGTCTGCGCCGAGAGTCGAGAGCAGCCCCGAAGCGCCCATCGGGTGCGCATCCGCCTCCGCGAAGAGTCGTAGCTCCGGCTGCCGAGCCTCGGGAAACAGCAGACGTGAGATCCAGCCGAGGGAATCGCCCACCGGGCCCCCGTTGCACTCGAGGACCCAACGCCCCGGCACCACATGGTGCCCACTCCAGAGCGCAGCGGCGGGGTCCAGGAGAGGCGTGTCCACCACCAGCTGCAGCGGCGCCGTGGTGCCCGCAACCCATGCCGCATCCCCCGGTGCCAGGGCACCCGCACCCAGCAGGCCACACTGGGTATCGCCCCCGCCCACGCTGACCGCCATGCCCGCCAAGAGCCCAAGCTCCTGGGCCGCTCCCGAAGCAAGGGCCCCAAGCCGGGTACTGGACTCGCGGAGAGGCGGGAAGATGCGGGCGGGTAGCCCCAGGGCCGCAAGGCTCGCGCTGGACCAGCTGCGACCCGCGAGGGAGAAGAGCCCGCTGCACCCCGCCTGCGACGGATCGGTCGCGTGCACCCCACACAGGCGCCAGTTCACCCAGTCCGAGAGCGCGTAGTTCACGACCGCGCGCTCCAGCTCTCGCGGCCGTTCCTTGGCGAGCCAGAGGAGACGTGCGGACGCATGAATGGACATCGGCCAGAGGCCGGTGTCGGCGTGCAGTGCGGCGCAGCGCTCCTCGCCGAGGCCCAGCCACTGTGCCGCGGCCCGCGCGTCCCGGTTCGGCACGGCCAGCAGCACGCGGCCGTCTGCCGCCAGGACCACACTGGAGAAACGCTGGGCAGAGACCGCCATCCCGGCCACGTCTTCGGGGCGCGCACCGGCCTGCGCCAGGGCCTCCGGAACCACCTCTCGCAGCAGCGACCAGACCCCGTCGAGGTCGAGATCCGAGCCCAGGCCGGCCGTCCCAGCTGCCGGGTCGAAGTGCCAGCCCCGAGCCGCCACCACCCGCCGACCCTCCCGGGCATCGACTGCCATGCAGCGGATGCTGCCGCCGCCCAGGTCGAGTCCCAGCAGCCAGCGAGGGGGCATGTGGTGCTCCTGTAGGTGGCGGCGCCGGGTGCCAGCAAGGTCCCGGACCGAGGCCGCGATCCGTGAGGAGTCCGGAATTCCCCCCGCTGTTCGAGGCGCTTACAACCGCGCGCCCGGCGCTGAATTTGAGGCATCGTCAAATCCGCTGCAAGGCCTCTTGGGACCCGGGCGGAACGCGGCAGGGCGGCCACCACCCCCGGCATTCGGAAAACCCTCGGAAATCCGACGCCAAAGGGGGCAAAACAAGGGGCCCCGTGTCACAATGCGCCCTGCCAACGGACCGGAGGAAAACCCGATATGACCCTGCACCCTTTTCGCATCTCCCTCGCACTGGCTGCGGCAGTGACCCTCGGCTGCGCGGCGGTCACGTTACCGGACCTCACCCCGACGAGCGTGTCCCCCCTGGCCCTCGGCGCCCGGGACCGGCGAGTGGTCGAGCAGGTGGTCCTCGTCACGGACGCATCCGGAACGATGTACGCCTCCAAGACATTCCCGGAGGCCAAGGCGTTGACCCGGAGCTTCATCGCAGGCCTGCCCGGCGGTGCCTACGAAGCCTCCCTCACGGGCTTTGGCGGCACGGACCGCCAGGGGACGGCGCTTACCCGCTTCGACCGCAACAGCTTGGCCAATGCCGCCGCAAATCTCTCGATCCTGGGCGACTACTCCGGCTATGGCGGGGAGACTCCCTACCGCAACGTCTTCGCCGAGATCGGTCAATCGCTCGAGGGCAAGAGCGGTCGCGCGGCCGTCGTGCTGTTCAGCGATGGCTTGCCCGACTATCAGGCCCGTGCCGTCGCAGCCGCCAAGGCGCTGTCCGAGGCGCGGGGCGGCCAGATCTGCTTCCACGCCGTGCAGACCGGCAACGACGAGCTGGGCACGCAGAACCTCGAGGAAATCGCCGCACAGTTCAGCTGCGGCACAATGCGCAATGCCAGCACCTTGGGCAGCGCCGCGAACCTCCGGGCCTTCGTGCATGACGTGATGGCCGAGACATCGGCCGCTCCTCCGCCCCCGCCCCCGCCGATGGCCATGACCGACGCCTGCACGGGTGTCATCCGCCTGCGGGGCATCCGCTTTGGCTTCGACAAGGCAGCCATCGACGAGACCAGCAGCGTCGTGCTGGACATCGCTGCGGACCAGCTGAAGCAATGCCCGAACATCACGGTCCGCATCGACGGTCACACCGACTCGACTGGGCCCGAGCAGTACAACCTGGGCCTGTCGCGGAAGCGGGCGGAGGCGGTCAAGGGCTACTTCGTAGACCACGGTGTGAGTGCGGCTCGCCTCTCCACCCGAGGGCTCGGGGAGAGCGCACCGATTGCCGACAACAGCACCCGGGACGGCCGCGCGCATAACCGCCGAGTAGAGATGACGCCAACCCGCTGAGCGGGCAAGAGCGATGGCCCATGGGGCCCGCCCACCGACCTGGACGATTCTGGACAGGAGGCGGGCGGGCCCTTCTGCCCTTGGCACACCTTATCTCCGAGGAAGCGCCGAGCAGAGGGCGCTCTTCGCGCCGCACCGAGGCGATGGTGGGCCGCCAGGGACTCGAACCCTGAACCAATGGGTTAAAAGCCCACTGCTCTACCATTGAGCTAGCGGCCCCGGACCCGATTACCACTCGCGTCTGATGCTGTCGAATCTTTCTTGTTTACTTTCGTGTTTTCTTCGTCTATCTTTCTGGCCACCAAGAATCCCCCTCCCCCGCCGTCCAGTCTTCTCTGGCGAAAGCGGCTCACCGGAGAAGGCGGGCGGCGGGGATCCTGCGCGGCTCCCGCCTCTCGTCCTATGCTCGTTGGGCGTGCAAGACCATCGTTTCGAGTTCGAGGTCGATGCCTCGCCGGCCGAAGTGTGGGCCGTGTTCTGGGCTCCCAAGTACCGCGGCCAGGTGATCGAACACGGCTCGGTGCGCATCGAAATCCTGCACCCTGGCGACGAGAAGACCGGCGAGGGCCTGGTGCGGTCTTGCCACTTCCCCGTGCCCCGTTGGCTGCTCTCCGGAGGTCGGGCGCGCTCCTGGGAGTGGCTGACCGAGGTGCATGCGCCGGAATCCTGGCGCTACGACGCCATCGGCAAGCCGGTCTGGTCCCAGGCCAGCGGCTGGACCCGCCTCGAGGACCTGGGCGATGGCCGCACCCGCGTCTCCTTCCGCGAGACCTACCACGTCTTCAACCCCGTCCTGCGCGGGCTCCTGGAGCGCGCCGTGCACCGTTTCATCTCCCGGGACAACGACGTCCTGATGAAGCGCGCCATCGAGGCCGGCGTAGCTGCCCTGCGGGCTGCCCGGGGAGAGCGCTCGGGCGAGCACTCCGCGGACAGCGGCTGCTAGAAGATCGTGCGCCGGTAGGCTGCTAGAAGATCGTGCGCCGGTAGATGGTCTGGTCGCGGTCCGGACCAATCGAGATCACGTCCACCGGCACCTCGACCAGCGCCTCGACGCGCTCGACGTAGCGCCGCGCGTTGTCCGGAAGCCGATCGTACTCCCGCACGCCGCTGATGTCCTCGCTCCAGCCGGGCAGCGCCTCGTAGATGGGCTCCGCGCGCGTGAGCTCCTGGAGGGTCATGGGGAAGTCGTAGGTGAGCTTCCCGTCGATCCGCCACGCGCACGCCAGCGGCACTTCCGCAAGCCCCGAGAGAATGTCGAGCTTGTTCAGCGCCAACGAAGTGAAGCCGTTCACGATGGCCGCCTCGCGCAGCACCACGATGTCGAGCCAGCCGCAGCGGCGCTTGCGCCCGGTGGTCGCGCCGAACTCGAGACCCTTCTCGCCAAGCCACTGGCCGCCGGCGCCCTCGTCCTCCGTTGGAAAGGGGCCGCCCCCCACGCGCGTGGTGTATGCCTTGGTGATCCCCAGCACCTGGTCGATGCGCGTGGGGCCCACGCCTGCCCCGGTGCACACGGCGCCAGCCACGCAGTTGGAAGAGGTGACGTAGGGGTAGGTGCCGTGGTCGATATCGAGGAAGGTCCCCTGCGCGCCCTCGAAGAGCACGTTCTTGCCCGCACGCAGCGCCTGGTCGAGGATGCGGCCCGTGTGGTCTACGTAGGCCTCGAGCTTCTGCCCCAGGTCCAGCAGCTCTTCGAAGAGGGCGTCGGCGTCGATGGGCTCCCAGCCATGGACCTGCGTGAGCTCCCGATTCTTCTCGGCCGCGTTGCGGTCCACCGCAGCGCGCAGGCTCTCGGCATCCAGCAGGTCCGCCACGCGAATTCCCCGCCGCGCCACCTTGTCTTCATAGGAGGGCCCGATGCCCCGCCCGGTGGTTCCGATCGCGCCCTCGCGACGTGCCTCGTCCCGGGCCTTGTCGAGGGCGACATGCCAGGGTGTAATCACGTGGGCACGGCCGGAGACGCGCACCCGCGCCGGATCTCGCAGGGCGCCTTGGGCGGTGACCTTCTCGATCTCCTCCACCAGCACCTTCGGGTCCACCACCACGCCCGGCCCGATCAGGTTCACGGCCCGCTGCTGCAGGATGCCGGAGGGCACCAGGTGCAGCACCGTCTTCTGACCATCGACGATCAGCGTATGACCGGCGTTGTTGCCGCCCTGGAAGCGCACCACCAGATCCGCCGAGAGCGCCAGGGAATCGACGATCTTGCCCTTGCCCTCGTCGCCCCATTGAGCGCCCACCGCCACCAGCGCCGTCATGGCGAAAGCTCCCTCACGGACCCAGGTCTACGAGCTGGGCGGTGATCATGTGCGAGAGGCCGCGCAGCCGCTCCATCACGGTCTCGTCGGGCGCGGGATCCACGTTGACCAGCATCGCCGCCTCGCTGCGCTCGGGATCGAGCGCCAGCTGCATGCGCGAGATGTTGATCCCCGCTTCTCCCAGCAGGCTGCCGACCGCGCCCACCACACCGGCCTGGTCGTGATTCTGGAGCAGGATCGTCGGCCCGTGCGGAATCGCCTCCAGCATGAAATCGTCCACGCGCACGATACGCGGCTGGCCGCCGTAGAAGAGGGCTCCGCCGATCAGCCGGTCCATGCAGCCCCGCACGCGCACGCTCACCTTGCTCGCGAAATCCACCGTGCGGCTCGACTTGGTCTCGATGACCCGGATGCCGTGCTCCTGCGCCACGATGGGCGCATTGACGAGGTTCACGCGCTCGCTCACGGACTCGAGCATCCCCTTGAGGACCGAGATGGTAATCGGGGCGACGTGCAGCTCGGTCACCTCCCCGGCATACTCGATCTCCACCTCCTCGATGCCCCCAGCGCAGAGCTGGCCCTGGAAGCGGCCGAGCTTCTCCCCGAGCAGCAGGTAGGGCCGCATCTGCTCCATCCGCTCCGGAGAGATCGAGGGCAGGTTCACGGCATTGCGCACGCTGCCGTCCTGCAGGAAGTCGCGCACCTGCTCTGCCACGGAGATGGAGACGTTCCGCTGCGCCTGCTCCGTGGAGGCTCCCAGGTGCGGGGTACAGATGACGTGCTCGTGGTTCACCAGCGGGTGTCCGGGCGCCGGGGGCTCCTGGTCGAAGACGTCCAGGGCCGCACCGCCGACCTGGCCGGAGTCGAGGGCCTCGAGCAGCGCCTGCTCCTCCACGATTCCGCCGCGCGCCGCGTTCACCACCAGCACACCGGGCCGGCAGCGGGCCAGAGCGTCTCGATCGATGAGCCCCACGGTGTCCTTCGTGCGCGGTACGTGCACGCTGATGGCGTCCGCTCGGGCGAGCAGTTCCGGCAGCTCCAGCAGCTCGATGTCGAGCTTCTGCCCCACCTCTGGGGAAAGGTGCGGGTCGGACGCCACGACGCATGCCGAGGCCACGCGCCCGGTCCGCCACGATCCGCCCGATGTGGCCCAGACCGATCACCCCCAGGGTGCGGTTGTAGAGCTCCATCCCCTGGAACTTCTTCTTCTCCCAACGACCGGCTTTCAGCGAGGCCGTCGCCTGGGGCACGTGCCGCGCCAGTGACACCAGCAGCGCAATGGCGAGCTCGGCGGTGGTGACATTGTTGCCTTCGGGGGTGTTGACCACCACCACGCCGCGCAGGCTGGCCGCCGGCACATCCACATTGTCCACACCGATGCCCGCACGGCCGATTACCTTGAGGCGCTCTGCCGCGGCCAGTACGTCGGCGGTCACCTTGGTGCCGCTACGGATCACCAGGCCGTCCACGTCGCGGATGGCCGCCTCCAGCTCGCCGGGAGAGAGCCCGGGGGAGTTCACCACCTCGAACCCGGGAGCCCGCTCGAGGATCTCCACGCCCTGGGCGGCAAGGGCATCACTGACCAGCACCTTGGGCACGGCTCTCTCCTGTCTCGATTCCCGGATCACCGTCCGGGCGTAGGGCCTCGGGGGTCTGGCGTACCGCGCCCCCCGCTTGCTGCTTCGGAACTCCCCCACAACGCCCGTTGAGGGCGCGAGTCGGGGCGGGGCGGAGTGAGGCTGCGAGAAATCTCTCGCGGTTCCCACCGGGTGGAAGATTCTCACGGACCCGGTCGGGGGTGTCAACGAAGCGCACCTCCCTCCTGGTACCGGCTGGCGACGACCTTGCAGGCTACCTAGCGTCCCATCCCATGGGCGTAGAGGCGCTGCCCGATCCGCTGCCGATCCGCTGCCTGGGCCCCGAGGGTAGGGTGGCGGCCCGTGTCCGGCCCCCGGGCTCGCGGAGCATCACGAACCGGGCTCTGCTCGTGGCCGGCCTGGCGCACGGGGAGAGCCTGCTGCTCGGCGCTGGCGAGAGCGAGGACTCCGCCGCCATGCGCGCGGGGCTCCGCGCTCTCGGAGTCCAAATCCTCGAGAGCGCCGAGGGCTTCCGGGTGCGCGGCTGCAACGGGCGGCTGGCGGCTCCCCGCGCCCCCGTGGACGTGGGCGCCTCGGGCACCACCGCCCGGTTCCTGACCGCCGCCGCGACCCTCGCGGCGGGCCCTGTGGTCATCGACGGCGCCCCCCGCATGCGCGAGCGGCCGATCCGCGAGCTGGTGGAGTGCCTGCGGGCGCTGGGTGCGACCGCTCGCATCGACGGCGCCATGGGCTGCCCCCCCGTGTCCGTGGCGGGGGGCGGGCTACCGGGGGGTTGGGCCCGCATCGATGCGCGTCGCTCCAGCCAATATGTGTCGGCAGTGTTGCTGGCGGCGCCCTGCGCGGCCACGGATGTGCACCTGGAGCTGGCCGGCGGCCAACTGGTCTCGCGCCCCTTTGTCGAGCTGACCCTCGAGGTGATGTCTGCTTTCGGTGCGGAGGCAGGCTGGAAGCAAGATGGCAGCCTGCATGTCAAGAGTGGCCGGCGCTACCAGGCCCGGCACTACGCCGTGGAGCCCGACTCCCAGAGCGCCATCTATCCCTGCGTGGCAGCCGCGCTCACCGGCGGCCGCGTGGTCGTCGAGGGCATCCCGGCTGGCTCCCGCCAGACCGAGCTGCGCGCCCTGGAGGTACTCGAGGCGATGGGCTGCCTGGTAAAGCGCGAGCCCGACGCCCTGGTGCTCGAAGGGCCCGCGCGAGGGCTGCGCGGCGTGGACGCAGACATGAACGCGACCCCAGACGCAGTCCTCGCCGTCGCTGTCGCCGCGCTCTTTGCCAAGGGGCCAACCCACCTGCGCAACATCGCCAACCTGCGCATCAAGGAGACGGACCGCCTGGCCGCCCTGGAGTGTGAGCTCAGACGCCTGGGCGCCCGGGCCATCGCTGACGCGGACAGCCTGCGCATCGAGCCGGGGCATCTGGGCGGCGCCTTGATCGAGACCTACGACGACCACCGCATGGCCATGTCCTTTGCCCTTGCGGGCCTGCGGATCCCCGGAATCGCGATTCGCAACCCGGCCTGTGTCGCCAAGACCTGGCCGGACTTCTTCGGGTGTCTTGCGCAGTGGTAGCGTCCTGGATCAAAACGCGGCCGGGCGGGGTCTGCCGTTGGGAGTTCCTCGCTGCATCCGGGTCCATGCCCGCGGCCCGCGGCGCTGGGAAGGCCACTGAGCAATGGGCTCTGGGAGGGAAACGAAAGCCGGTGCCGCAGCGTAGGAGAGGCGGGAAACCGGGCCCGACCCCGGGCTTCGAGGCGGAGGGCCGTTGAGCACCGGCGTCGCGCACCTGGACACGTCTACTGTACCCGCGCGCGGAGCGCGGGTGGTCACCCGCGGCTTGACGCGCCGCTTCGGCAATCACCTCGCCCTGGACGACGTGAGCCTCGAAATTCGCCCGGGAGAGGCCTTCGGGCTGCTCGGAGCCAATGGCGCCGGAAAAACCACCTTCATCCGCAACGTAACCGGGTTTCTGCTGCCTTCGGCCGGCGAAGTCGAGGTGGACGGCTTCTCCCCTGTCCGCGACCCGGAGCAGGTGCGTGCGCGGCTGGGCTTCGTGACCGAGACCTCCCGGATCTACCCAGACCTGCGTGTGAGTGCATTCCTGCGCTTTTGCGGCGGGGCCCACGGGCTCTCCGGTGCCGGCCTTTCCGAGGCGATCGCCCGGGTGGTCCAGCGCTTCCACCTCGAGGACGTGGAGCGGCGCCTGGTGAGTCACCTCTCGAAGGGCTTCCTGCAACGCGTGTCCCTGGCGCAGGCCTTCCTGGCCGACCCCCCCCTGGTCATCGTGGACGAGCCCACCAGCGGCCTCGACCCGCTCCAGCAAGAAGAGGTCCGGAGCGTGCTGCGGGGCCTCCGCGGCGAGCGCACCCTGCTGCTCTCCACCCACGATCTTGGCGAGGCCAGGGAGCTGACCGAGCGGGTAGCCGTGCTCTATCACGGCCGCTTGGTCGCGATGGGTGCCACCGACGAGGTGCTGGCCGGCGAGCCGTTGGCCCTCTTCCGAGGAGAGGAGTGCCCTTGAAGCCCTTGCGCGCCCTCATCCGCAAGGAGCTGACTGTGCTCTTTGGCTCGCCGATGGCCTACGTATCCCTCACGTTGGTCGTGCTGGTCACCGGGCTGATCTTCTTCGAGCACCTGCGCATCTACAACCAGATCCTCTTCCTCTACGCCAGCAACACCATGGGCGGCTTCGATACCTCCACGATTCCAGACCAGGTGAACATCCGCGATACCGTCTTCTTCCCCGTCATGGAAAACCTGGGAATCACGCTGATCGGCCTGATCCCCCTGATCACGATGCGCATCTTCGCCGAGGAACGATCCCGTGGCACCGATGAGCTGCTTGTGACCTCGCAGCTATCTCCGGGCCGAATTGTCGCGGGAAAGTTCCTGGTCACGTGGAGCTTCGTGGTGTTGATGATGGCGACGAGCTTTGTCTACCCGGCGATGGCCACGGTAGAGGGCGGCATCGGCCTGCAGAACCTCCTCGCGATCTTCATCGGACTCTCCCTCCACGCCATCGGCCTGGCCTCGATCGGCCTGGCCTGCTCGGCCTTCACCTCGAGCCAGTTGGTAGCGGCGGTGGCAGCCTGGGCGGTGGGCTTCGTGATGTGGGACTTCTCCTGGGCAAACCCCATCGTCTCCGAATCGGTCGCCCGAGCCCTCGACGCGATTGCCATGCACCCGCGTTACGCCTCCTTCTCCGAGGGCATCGTCGACATGGCCGACGTCGCCTACTTCGCGGGCCTGGCCCTGCTCTGCACCAGCGTGGCCCGGCTCTCCTTTGACTGGCGTCGCGTGGTGGGCTGATGCGAGCCCTTGCCTCGACCGGCCTGATCGCGCTGGCCTTCGGCCTGGGCGCCACCTACGCCACAAACAGCTTCGGCTGGTTCAGTACCGCGAACCTGATCGCTGGGGGGGTCGCCCTGGCCGGCGCCACTGTGTTCGGGCTGCGAAACCTTCGCGGGGCAGGAGCCCCGGCCTTCCGAAGCACCCTGGCCCGGGGTTTTGGCCGCGTCGCACTGGCACTGCTCGCCGCCGTCGCCTTGGAGCGGGCCGCCGCCTGGCTCCACATCCAGCTCGATTGGACCCTCGAACGCAAGTTCGAGCTGTCCGAGGCGGTGCTGGGTGCCCTCCACGAACAGTGCCCGGCGGTCATCATCGACGCCTCCCTCTATTACGACAAGACCGACCCGCGCGTGCGCAGCAGCCGCATGCTGCTCTCGAGAATGGCTCGCACGGGTTGTCTCCACTTCGACCTGCGACATTTGGACGAGCATCCCAACGAAATCGATCGCTACGGCATCTCCTCCTCCAACTCCATCGTCCTGCGAACCCACGAGAAGGGGAGGCCAGAACGCTGGCAGCTCGTGGAACGACCCACCGAGGGCACCCTCTACGAGGCCCTCTACCGACTGCGGCGGCAGCACAGCGGCCTGCTCTGGGTGGCGCGCGGCGACGGCGAGGGCGACGTCCAGAAAACCAGCGGTGCGGGCTACTCGGGCCTGGCAGCGGCCTTCGCAACCGAGGGCTTCAAGGTGCATGAGTTCGTGGGCCCCTACGTCGAGCAGATCCCCGACAACGTGGGTGTGGTGGTCTGGATCGACCCCAAGAGGCAGCTGCGTTCCGAAACCCTGGCGGTTCTGCAGGACTACCTTCTGCGCGGAGGGCGCCTGGTGGCCTTCCTGGAGCCGGGGCGGGAGACCGGCCTCGAAGCCCTGCTCGCCCGCTGGGGAATCGAAAGCCCCGACAAGGTCGTCATCGACCCGGCCTCGGGGCCCGTTCAGGAGGACGCGCCCGGCGTAGACCCGTTGGTCTACAACTACGCGAGCCACCACCCGGCCGCCCGGGGGCTGGATTCGGGCCGGATGACCTTCTTCCGCGGGGCGCGAGCCTTTCACCTCCACAAGCCGCAGATCGAGGATGACCTGGAGGGGGTGGCCTTCACGAGCCCCCGCGCATGGCTGGAGCCGGATCTCCGCGTCCTCTACCGGCGAGCGACCCCGCACCGACCTGCGTCGGCAGCTACGAACTTCTGGCCGCTACTCGCCACGGGGCGCTACCAGCGCGGCAAGCACGAGGTACGCATCGCCGCCTTTGGAGACAGCGACCTGGCCTCCAACCGCTACCTGCGCACGCTCTACAACCTCGACCTGGTGCTCAATACCGTGCACTGGGTGGCCGACCAGGAGCCGGCCATCACCCTGCGCCCCAAGAGCGTCATCTCGCACCGCATGCAGTTCCCGCTCCCCATCCAGAACACCCTGACGCGCTTCGAAAGCCTCGGGCTGCTGCTGCCCGAAGCGATCCTGATCCTGGGAGCCCTCGTCTGGGCGCGGACGAGAAACGCCTGAAACCGCACCCGCCGGGTGCGGCGGAATCAGCGCTTCTTGATCCGGGTCGTCGCGATGGCGAAGCCCTGGGCGCCCGCCAGCTGGGCCTGGTCCAGCACATAGACCGCGCGTTCGAGGATCACCTGCTTGTCGCCGCGCAGGATCACCATCTTGTTCTCGGCTTGCTTCAGGGCCGCCTCGAGTTCCCCGCGCAAATCCTCGAGACGGATGGTCTCGCCGTTGAGCTGCACCTGGCCGTCGGCGGTGAGGGTGACGTTGACCGCCTTGTTCGGGGTCTCGGAGGTCTGCTGGGCTTCCGGGAGGTCGACCTTCTTGCCGGTGTTGGCAATCACCGACGAGGTGACCATGAAGATGATCAGCAGGACGAGAAAGACATCGGTGAGCGGGGTGATGTTGATCTCGGCAACAATGCCGCCTTCCCCCTCGCCATCGTCTACGACGCTCGAGGCCATCCGCTAATCCCCGCTCGCAGCGTCGTCGCCGTCCGCCGAGCCGCCCGCAGCCGGCGCTGCGGACTCCACGAAGAGCAGTGCCTGCACAAAGCGTTCGCTGGCCCGGCTGAAGGTCGCGGCGATGCCGTTTACGATCACTTGTAGCCAGTTGAAGAGCGCCAGGGAGGTGATCGCCACCAGCAGGCCCACCGCGGTGGCAATGAGCGCCTCCGAGATGCCAGCGGAGACCACGTCGAAGCCGGCGTCGCCGCTCTGGGCGATGGCTCCGAAGGCCACCATGATTCCGATCACCGTCCCGAGCAAGCCGATGTATGGCGCCAGGGAGCCGATCGTGCCGATGAACCAGACCCCCCGGCGCAGCTCGGAAAGCGCCTCCTGGCGGGAGGTATGCAGCACCTAGCTCAGGTCCTCCAGCGCGATGTCCCGCCAGCGCAGCCCATCCCCGAAGACCTCCGCCATCGGCGTCTTCGACGCCTCGCAGAGCGTGCGCGCCGCCGAGAGGTCGCGCCGCACCAGGACATCCACCAGCTTCCGGGTGAGCTCGCGGGTGGCTTTCTCCAGGCCGCGATACTTGAAGAGGCGCTCGATGGCAATCGCAAACACCACCACCGAGAGCACGCCCAGCGGGATCGTGGTCAGCCGCCCGTGATAGAGCAGATCCAGGATCCCATTCCAGCTCATTTCCACGGCATCGCCCCCCATCGTCTCCAAACGAAAATCAAAGCGCTTCCGAGCCAGCCCCGGACGCCTGAAGCACGCCGGACGCCCTAGCCACGTTCCGCCCGCCACGGACGCCAGACCTTACCCACGCCGGCCTGCGTTGACACCCCCCACCACCTCTTCTAGCTTCCTCTGCAGGCGGGGAAAGCGAAGCATTGCCGGTAAGTTGCACGTTTCTCGCGGTGATTCTCCCGCTGCCTCCAGCGCCGCCTTCCGCAGCCCTTGCGGCTCCAGGGGGGCCAGGAGGCCCCGGTGGAATCCAGGAAATCGGGGGGATTGCCGATGAAATCGGCCAGCAGGCGCAGCGGCTTGACCCACCGGCCTGTGCTGCGGCGTCCGCATCCGGCGAAGAGACAGAACCTCGCCGGCAGAGCCGGGTTCCATGCCTCGGGAGGAGAGCCCCGCGATGAGTAACCGCATCGTCGTCCGGCGCCGCTCGCGGCGTCCGACTCCCATGCGGCAGCGCCACCTGGGCGCCCTGGTGCCGGCCACCGCGGGCGCTGGGAGGGAGTTCCCCGGCAGCCGCATGGCGTAGCCGGACAATGTGCGCGGCCGGGCAGCCTCGGCGAGCGTCTCCGCGCTGATCCACGCGGGCCTGCTGGGGCTGATCTTCCTGGCGGCCTGGCTGACTCCGCCCAAGGTCGTCGAAGACATCATCGAGATCCAGCATCTCCCCGACCAGGTCACCAAGGAGGAAGCGGCGCCACGGCCGAAGGTTCTCGCCGAGAGCCGCAGCCGCTTCGACCCCGCCCCGATGGCCCTGGCCCCCCGGGTCGTGAACCCGGCGGTCCTTCAGCCCAGAGCCAACCAGATCGAGGCCCGTCAGGTGAATGTGGCCAAAGTCAGCCCGGTGCTGGCACCCCGGCGGGTCGTGCGTCCCACGGCCCCGCGAGTGGACCAGGTGCGCGCCTACCAGTCCACGGTGACGGCCACCGCCCAGCCGGTCGCCGTCGACACCTCTGCCCCGTCCCTGAGCGGACCCACGGAGCTGAAGGCGCCTGTGGGAGTGCTCTCGGGCCCGCAGCGGGTGACCACCCGGGGCAGCAGTGTGGGAACCGCAGGCCCGGGGGCACTGGGCAACGGATCTTCCGTCCGGGAAGGCATCGCTTCCAACCGTGATGTGCTGGGCGCCCGGGCGGGCATCCGCGCCTCGGTGAACTGGTCTGTGGGGCCCAATGGCGGCCGCGGCAGTGGCGGGAGCGGGACCGGCGCCGGGGGCGTCTCCTGGGACCAGTGTGTGGGGCGGGCTGAGGTGCAACACTACCTGGCCCTGGTTCGCGATCGCGTGATGGGCCGCTGGATCTTGCCGGCGGACGTGCCCGGCAACGAGCAGGTGCGGCTACGCTTCGTCCTGGATCCGGCCGGCACGGCCAACCGCGTAGAGTTCGCCGGCGGCAACGAGGGCCTCGGCGACAGCGCCGTCCAGGCCATGCGTTCGGCCTCTCCCTTCCCTCAGATGCCTGAGCGGGCCCGGTGTCTCGCCGGGAACCCGCTGGTGGCGACCTTCCGAAACCCGACCGTTGCGACGAACTAGCTGCGTTGCCTTCGTCGGCTTCGTCGCCCTGACGTTCCTGCGCTTGCCGGGGATGCCGTCGCGTGTCCTCGCCGTGGGTCGGCCCCCGCCGGTGGTGCTCACGTTCGACCAGAACGAGAACGTCAAGGAGAAGCGCTCCGATACCAACGGGGACGGCAAGTACGACGAGTTCATCTACTACAAGAACGGGAAGCCTGCCCGCGCCGAGCAGGACACCACCTTCAACGGCAAGCTGGATACCTTCCTCTGGTTCGACGCCACGGGGAAGGCGAAGCGTCAGCAGCGCGACACCACGGGCGACGGAAAGGTCGACCAGTGGGTCACCCTCTCGGCCGGCGTTCCCACCCTCCAGAAGGACGATCACAACGCCGACGGCAGACCGGACTCGATCCTCCACTACGAAGGAGGCCAGCCAGCTCACCGGGAGGAGGACACAGACTTCAACGGAAAGATGGACCGCTTCATTACCTACCAGCATGGCAAGCCGTCCGTCGTGGAAGAGGATCAGACCGGGGACGGCAAGCCCAACCTGCGGGCGGAGCTCAATCCCGATGGCACCAAGAAAGTCGAGTACCAGGACACGACCCGAAACGGCCATTTCGATGTCACGATCCACTATCAGAACGGAGAGAAGCGGCGCGTCGAGCAGGACACCCGCGGCGACGGCAAGACCGACATCGACACGACCTGGGCCGGTGGCAAGATCACCGAGCGTCGCGCCGATACGACTGGAGATGGCCGCTTCGACACGGTTTCCAGCTACCAGGACGGCCATGAGCGTCGCCAGGTCCAGGACAAGAACGGCGATGGCAAGCCGGAAGCGGTGGTCTGGTTCCACCCCAATGGCCGCCGCGAGCGCGAGGAGTTCGACACCAACGGCGACGGCCGCGTCGACCTGAAGCGCTTCTACGAGAACGGCGCCAAGGCCCGCGAGCAGGAGGACACCAACGGCGACGGACACTTCGACACCCAGACCTGGTACGCGAACGGCCTTCCCCAGCGCAGCGAGGCAGACACCCGCGGCGACGGCAAGGCTGACACCTTCGTACGCTTCGTGGCAGGCAAGCGCGCGGAGCAACAGGAGGATCAGAGCGGCAACGCGAAGATCGACGCCATCTTCACCTATGAGCGGGACGGCAAGACCCTGGAGACCGCAAAACGGGATACCAATGGCGATGGCTACTTCGAGACCCGCGAGCAGTATGCCAACGGCCAACTCCTGAAGAAGGAGATCGACCGCAAGGGCAAGGACCGGCCCGACCGCATCGAGTACTACGCTGAAGGGCGCTTGCAGCGTGTCGAGCTCGACGAGAACGGTGACGGACGGATCGAGCTGTGGAATTACTACGACCCCAAGGGTCACCTGGAGAAGCAGGAACAGGACCGCAGCGGTAACGGAAAGCCCGACACCTACCTCACGCTCAACGTGCAGACAGGCAAGGAAGCGCGCGTCCTGCGGGACACCAATGGAGACGGAAAGATCGATTCGTGGCGCAGCAACAACGCCGAGGGAGAGACGACGAAGCTCGAGGAGGACAAGAACGCCGATGGCAAGGTCGACCGTCGTGTCTTCTTTGTCGGCGGCGCGCCCGCCCGCTTTGAGGAGGACACCGACTTTGACGGCAAGGTCGACAAGCGCGGTCAGCTCGGCCCCGGCGGAGAGGTCGTCGCGGAATCCCTCGTCACAAAAGCAGGGAAGCTCGACATCCGCTACGACAAGGGCGAGAAGGTGCGCGAGGCTCGCGACCGAAACGGCGACGGCAAGCCCGAGGTAGTCACCACCTTCGAGAATGGCCAGCGGAAGCTCCAGAAGCAGGACACCACCGGCGACGGTCGCTTCGACACCCGCATCCACTTCGACAAGGGCCGTCAGGTCCGACAGGACCGGGACACCAATGGAGACGGCAAGCTAGACGCAGTGATCTGGTACGACGCGAAGGGCCGCATCGCCAAGGAGGAGTCCGATACCAACGCGGATGGCCGGCCGGACTCGCGGCGGATCTACCAGGCGGGGCAGGTGTTGCGCGAGGAGCAGGACACCACCCACGACGGGCGCTTCGACCTCGTAACCACCTTCGAGAATGGGCATCCCAAGCGCTCCGAACAGGACACCAACGCCGACGGCACACCGGATGTCGTGATCCAGTACGTGGCGGGAAAGAAGACGCTTCAGACGGAGGATCGCTCCGGAAACGGGCGGGTAGACGTCGTGACTCACTTCGGGCTCGACGAGAAGCCCCAGCGCATCGAAGAAGATTCAACCGGTGACGGAAAACTGGACACAACGACCTTCTATGCCGGCGATCAGATCACGCGCACCGAACGGGACCGCAATGGAGACGGCAAGGCCGATGTCGTTACCCACTACCAAGGCGGGAAGCCCGCACGCGTGGAGCAGGACGACGATTACGATGGTGTCTTCGAGAAGCAGGTCGTCATGGCCAAGGGTGGCATCCAGAAGCAGACGGTGGACCAGGATGGAGACGGCCGCATCGACCTGTGGGTGACTACCGATGCAGCGGGCCAGGTGGTGCGCCAAGAAGAAGACAAGAACGGAGACGGAAAGCCGGACCAGATTGCCCAGTTCAAGAACGGCAAGCTCATCCACGTCCGCCAGGATTCGAAGGGCCACGGCTGCTTCGACGTGGACGAGCGCTACGACGCGGCCGGACAGTTGGTGGCGCAGGCTGTGGACGAGAGCGGCAACTGCAAGATCGATCTCTGGAGCCGCTACAAAGCGGGCAAGATCGTCTGGCAGGCGAAGGATGAGCGTGGCGAGGGGCGTCCCACCGTGATTACGCACTTCGACTCCCGTGGCAAAGCCGCGCGCCAGGAGATCCGCAGCAAGGGCAAACGTCGGCCGGACGTAAAGGTCTTCTTCGACCCCGATGGCAAGATGCGCAGCCAGTGCTCGGACACCACCGGCAACGGCAGGCTCGATGCGCGTTACCGCTTCACGGGGGGCCAGGTGAGCGAGGGCCTGCTGGACACCAAGGGCAATGGCATGGGCGACACGCGGCAGGTCTACGAGGCTGGCAAGGTCACGCGCCTCGAGGTGGATACCAACGCAGACGGCCTGGCCGATGTCGTGCAGTATGTGAGCGATGGCAAGATCGTCCGCCAGTGCGAGGACATCGACTACGACGGGCAGGTGGACCACTGCTTCGAAGGCAAGAAGCTCGTCGGCGTCACCGGCGTCACCGACCTCTCCAAACCCCTCGGCAAGCTCGACTGTGGCCACTTCGACCAAGGCTGGCGGAAGCTGGGAAAACGGGGACGCAGTTGAGCGACTTGGCCCCGTTTTCCTTCCTTCCCGCGCCGCTCCCCGCATCCTGACGCGAACGCGAGGCTCCGGCAGAGGAGACCTGGCGTACACGAGGGCGTCACGAGTGGCAGGCGCAGCCATGGGGCCGGCTCGCTTCCGGCCGATTGATCCTGGGGAACCGAAGGCCGGCCACGGGCAAGCGGCGCCCAGGCACCGCGGCCCACGGTGCCTGGGCGCTGGCCGGCCAGATTCGTCCTCCGACCCGTTGCGGCCGGCCACTCTCCCCTGCCAATCCTCCCTGCGGAGCCCAGCGCCTGGCACGGCGGTTGCTACGTGGCCAACCCGTTGCAAAGGAGGCAAGTATGCACACGATTCTCTGGGTGGGCGCCGCCGCAGGTCTCGGCGCGAGCCCGGTGGCGCGATCCGCTCTCGTCGACATCGCCTGGGCTCCGGACCTGGACCAGGCCCTCACACTCTCCCTCGCAGATTTTCACGCTGTGGTAATGGACGCGCCCGAGCCAGTAGCAGAGGAGCCTGCGGCGGCCAAGCTGCGCGCCGCGGGCGCGCGAGAGGTGATGGTCACGTGCGACCCAGCCCGCTACCCGGCCCCTCTCGACCTGGCACAGCTGGTCCCTCAGCCCCGCTGGGACCCCGCCGAGGAGGAGGCACCCACGCCCCCAGGCGTGATCGGCCGCAGTCGGCGCATGCGAGAGACTTTTGCCCTGGTCGCGCGGGCCTGCGCCTGCGCCGCCACGGTCCTGCTGCAGGGCGAGACCGGTACCGGCAAGGAGGTGTTGGCCCGCGCCGTCCACGCGGGCAGCGGGCGTTCCACTGCGGACTTCGTCGCCCTCAATTGCGCGGCCTTCCCGGACACCCTACTGGAGAGCGAGCTCTTCGGGCATACCCGGGGCGCTTTCACCGGCGCCCATGCCACCAAGACCGGGCTTTTCGAGGCGGCGGATGCGGGAACTCTCTTCCTCGATGAGATCGGAGAAACTTCAGGCCCCCTTCAGGCCAAGCTGCTGCGGGTATTGCAGGAACGGGAGGTGCGGCCCGTGGGAGGAAACCGCTCGCGCAACGTAGATGTCCGGGTGATCGCCGCGAGCAACCGCGACCTGCGGCGCGAGGTGTCGCGTGGACACTTCCGCGAGGACCTCTACTACCGCCTCGCCGTCTTTCCAATCTATGTCCCACCGCTACGCGATCGACGCGAGGACGTGCTGCCCCTGGCCCGGCACTTCCTTGCTCTGCACGGTGCCCGGGAGGAAAAGTCCGACTGCCGCTTCAGCAAGCAGGCCGAGCGCTGGCTCCTTGCCCATCGCTGGCCGGGCAACGTCCGCGAGCTCGAGAATGAGGTGCAGCGCGCTCTTGCGCTTTCGGATGCCGGTACGGAGATTCCTGCTGAGCGTCTCTCTCCCCGTGTCTCCGAGTGGTGCGAGCCCATCGAGCGCCTGGTCCACGAGGGCGAGCCCCTGCGCGAGAGTCTCGACCGGGTGGAGGCGTGGCTGCTGCGACGCTCCCTCGACCAGCACGGCGGCCGCAAGGCGATCACCGCCAGAGCCCTGGGCCTCACGAGGGAGGGCCTCTACAAGAAGTTGAAGCGGCTGGGGATCGCGTGAAGGAGGCCTGGTGCCGGATCTCCTGCCTGCTGGACCCGAGAAGGCGCATCCAGGAGAATCTGCGTCTACTCCGACACGAGGAATCTCCATGAGCCAGATCCAAACGGAGAGCCGCAAGGCCCTTCACGAGCTCTTCAGCCTGCTCCAGGAGGTGGACGAACGCTGGGCCGGACCGGAGTGGAACCTCCAGAGTGAGGCCGATGTGGCGGGGGCGCACCGGGCACTGCTGCACCTGCTGGAAGGCGGGCTGGTGGGCTTCTTCGAGGGCGACCCGCGGGCACCGCGCTTTCGCCGCATCGTCACCCCCACCCGCAAGTTCACCGGCGACAACGCCGACGCCATCTACTACGACGCTCCGATCTCTCCAGATCTGGAATATGCGATTCGCGGGCGCATGGACGGCGCGGCTTATGTCTCCTTCACCGTAGAATGCGACAACGCCGACGGCCGCATGGCTAGCCGCACCAGCGGAGTGCTGAACGACACACAATTCGACGTGGATGCCGAGGGCCGCTTCGAGATTCGCCTCGGCGGGGTGCCCGCGGCGCGGAACTGGCTGCCCCTCGAGGCCGATGCCACCCGGATCACCACGCGCCACTACTACGAGAATGAGGTCTCGGCAGCGGCAGACCCGACGCGCCACGCGGCACTCGAGATCCTGCCGTTGGTTCCCGCGCCGCCGCCCGCCACCCCCGACGACGCGTCCGTCGCCCGTGGGATTCGCCGCGTGGCCTGCTTTCTTCGCAGCCGGACCCTCGACCAGCCTCCCATGGCAGACAACCCCGAGCAGCCACCCTTCGTCTCGCGGGTCCCCAACCAGTTCCCCAAGCCGGTAAAACCTGGGGACTTTGGCTTGGCCGCCTTCGACGCGGCCTACGCCATGGCCCCCTACGTCCTCGGCCCGGATGATGCCCTCGTGATGCGCGGCCACTGGCCGACCTGTCGCTGCGCCAACGTCTCGCTGTGGAACCGGCACATGCAGACCTACGACTTTGCCAACCGGCAGGTCTCGCGCAACCGCTCCCAGACGACCCTCGAGCCTGACGGCAGCTTCCGCATCGTCCTCGCCCACCGAGACCCCGGCTGCTCGAACTGGATCGACACGGAGACCCGTCCGTTTGGCCTCGTCTTCTGGCGTTTCATGCTGCCGGAGGGGGAGCTCGAGACGCCCCAGGCGGAGGTGGTGCCCTTCCAGGAGATCGCAGGCCGCTAGCCAGCCGCGGGCAGGGCGGCAGCCTGGGTGTCCGCTACGCTCCGCGCCCCGATGGCCGACTCCAGCACCACCAAGCCCCGCGAGGCGCTCCGCAACCTCGCCATCATCGCGCACGTGGACCACGGAAAGACCACGCTCGTGGATGGTCTCTTCCGCTTCACCGGCGCCCTGCGCAGCAACCAGCATGTGCAGGATCGCGCCATGGACAGCGGCGACCTCGAGCGCGAGCGCGGGATCACCATCATGGCCAAGAACACCTCCGTGGACTTCGCCGGCGTGCGCGTCCAGCTGGTGGACACGCCGGGCCATGCGGACTTCGGCGGCGAGGTGGAGCGGGTCCTCGGCATGGTGGATGGGGTGCTGCTGCTGGTGGATGCGGTGGAGGGGGTCATGCCGCAGACCCGCTTCGTGCTCCAGAAGGCGCTGGGCCACGGGCTCCGCCCCATCCTGGTGGTAAACAAGATCGATCGGCCTGAGCAGCGCGCCGAGGCCGTGGTGGACGAGGTCTTCGACCTGCTGGTGGAGCTCGGCGCCAATGATGAGCAGCTCGACTTCCCGGTGGTCTACTGCTCCGCCAAGGCGGGCGTCGCCGGGCTCGAGCCCGACGCGCCGATGAAGGATCTACGGCCGCTGCTGGACACGATCCTCGCGGAGGCCCCTGCGCCGCGGGTGGATACCGAGGGGCCCGCCCTCTTCCAGGCCGTCACCCTGGGCTATGACTCTTTCCTCGGGCGCCTGGTGATCGGTCGCGTGGAGCGCGGCCGTCTGCGACGCAACGCGACGGCGGTGCGCGTGCCCGAAGAAGGTGCCCCGGAGTCCTTCCGGGTGACCAAGCTCTTCGGCACCCACGGCCTGGACCGCGTGGAGATCCAGGAGGCCGTCGCCGGGGACATCGTGATCCTGGCCGGTGTGGACACCATCGAGATCGGAGACACGGTGTGCGACCCCGCGCGGCCCGAGAGCAGGCCCCGCATCGCGATCGATCCGCCCACCCTGCGCGTGAATTTCGTGGTGAACACCTCGCCCTTCTCCGGCCAGGACGGACGCTTCGTCACCAGCCGGCAGATCGGGGAGCGGCTGCGGCGCGAAGCCCTGGGCAACGTCTCCATCCGCATCGAAGACACTGGCTCCTCGGACACCTTCGAAGTCTCCGGCCGCGGCGAGCTGCAGCTCTCCGTACTCATCGAGACCATGCGCCGCGAGGGCTACGAGTTCAGTGTCTCGCGCCCGGAGATCATCCCCCGGGAAGTCGATGGAAAGAGCTGCGAGCCGGTGGAGGACGTGATCGCCGAGGTCCCCGAGGCCTACGCCGGCTCCGTCATGGAGAAGCTCTCCGCGCGTCGCGGCCGCATGGTGGACATGGAGATTCGCGGCGAACGGCGCATCCTCACCTTCGTGGTGCCGAGCCGCGGGCTCTTCGGCTACCGCGGTGAGTTCCTGACGGATACCCGCGGCGAGGGGGTCCTGCACCGCACGGTTCGGGGCTACGAGCCCTACGCAGGGCCCCTTGCCGGCCGCGGCGTGGGTGCCATCGTGGCCAGCGAGGCAGGCCAGACCACCCCCTACGCGCTCTTCAACATCCAGGAGCGCGCCACCCTCTTCGTAGGTCCCGGGGTCGCAGTCTACGAGGGCCAGGTCGTGGGCGAGAACCGCCGACCCGGCGACCTCAACGTGAATGTCTGTCGCGCCAAGAAGCTCACCAACATCCGCGCCGCGGGCCGGGACGAGGCCACCGTCGTCAGCCCCCCCCGCCAGCTCAGCATCGAGAGCGCCCTGGAGTGGATTGAGGACGACGAGCTCCTGGAGATGACGCCCAAAGCCCTGCGCCTGCGCAAGCGCGTCCTGGCCGCGAACCGGCGACGGCGCTAGCCCCCCCCGTGGGGGCAGCGCGTGTTCGAGAAAGAGCGCACAAACCCCTCAAGAGGCGGCAACTGCATCCGACAAGTCCCTCATTGGCCCGGGAAAGCGCCCGGCCAGCGGTGAGGGAGAACGCACGGTGCAGAAGATGACCCGGATTCTGGACGAGACGACGTTCATGGGGATGGTGCGCTACAGCCTGGCTACCGGCATGGACCGGCTGGTGTTGCGTCCGGGCTTCCGGCCCATGGTGGACGGCCTTGGGGGCCCGCGAGAGCTCGGCTGGCGCCAGGTCACCTGTGAAGACACCGACGCCGCCGCCGGCATCGTGCTCGAGCGAATGCGCGTGCCGAAGCGCATGCGGAACTCGGAACTCGACGCCGCCCGCGAGCTCTTTCCGCTCTTCGAGCTTCCCGGCGAGGCGCTGATCGAGGCCGAGTTCGAGGCTGCGCGGGGAGGCATCGCCGTCTCCCTGGACCTCATCCGCCCTCTCGAACAGCCTGCCGAGATCGAGGCGCCGGAACCGGGAAGCGGCTGCTAGAGCTCGGCGCGAAGGAAGGCCAGCATCTGGCCCCAGGCGCGATCGGCGCTCTCGGCGTCGTAGACATCCGGGCGCGTGTCGTTCATGAAGGCGTGATCCACGCCCGGAAAGATCGTGAAATCGGTGCGCTTTCCGGCGGCGCGCAGCTCACTCTCGAGCTTGCGGGCAACTTCCGGCGGAACAAAGCTATCGTTCTCCGCGAAGATGCCCATCACCGGCGCCACGAGCCCGGACAGATCGAGCGTGACGTTCGGGTGCACGCCGTAGCAGTCCACCACCGCGCCGACGCGCGGATTGCGAGTCGCCGCGTACAAGGCGAGCTGCCCGCCCATGCAGAAGCCAACGGCGCCCACCTTGGGACCCACAACCCCCTCATGCCCGAGGAGTGCGTTCACCGCACCCTCCAGATCCCGTGCGGCGCGAGGAATCTCTAGGTCCATCATCAGGCGACCCGCGACATCCGGGTCGGTACTGGATTCTCCGCGGTAGAGGTCCGGCGCGAGGGCCACAAAGCCCTCCCGGGCGAGGCGATCGCAGACCGAGCGGATGTGGTCTACGAGCCCCCACCACTCCTGGATCACGAGTACGCCCGGGCCGCTCCCACCGGCGGGCAGCGAGAGGTAGCCCCGCCCCGCCTCGCCATCTTCGCTCCCGAACGCCAGCTCCTCGCCCGCAAACGCCATGGGGTCCCTCCTCGCTACCTTGGCCGGGACCACCATAACAACGGGGGGAGCGATTCTCCGCTCCCCCCGCAGCAGCTCGTGCGAGACTCCCAGCCCTTTGGGCTCAGGGAAGCACGCCGCCCACCCCGGGAGGCAGTGGTCCACCGCCCCCCGTGCCGTTCAAGCCGCCACCCTGAAGGGCGGGCCCCACCCCAGGAGGAGGCGGCCCGCCACCCCCCGTGCTGTTCAAGCCACCCCCCTGCACGATGGGTCCGGTCTCCTCCGTGAAGGTCTTGCCGCAGGCCGAGCCGGGGATGTCACAGGGCTGGCGCCTGAACTCCTGGGCAGGGCCGACTCCGGGAAAGGCGGCGGGACCAAAGGGCGGCGCCGCCACATCGCCGGGGGCAAAGTCGTCCCAGGTCGCCACCTTGAAGCCGCAGTCCATGGCGTCGGGTAGCCCGATGCGCGGCTCGCCGGCAGCCAGGCTGCGCAGGCTACGACCGTCCGCCTCGCGGCAGCTCCCCGCCTCGGCCGCTGCGCCCTGGCCGGCGGAGCTCACCTTGAGTGTTCCCACGTGGCTACACGCCAGGGTGACCGCCGCCGTATGCTCGAGACCCACCTGCAGCTCGGCGTCGCCCCCACGGCCGGAGATGCGGGCGTTGGGCGTCCCCACATGGTAGTCCGGCGAGCCGGAGCCGCGGGTGTCGATCAGCCGCATCCCGCCGCTGTGGAGGAAGAGAGACACGCCCGGCCCGCCCCCGATCTCGAGGCGGCTGTCGGTGTCGACCTGGGTAAAGACGTCATCCGCGAGCAGCCCCACCCGAGCGCCCGGCGAGGTGATCAGCGTCTCACAGGCATGCACCACATCGTCACACGCGAGATTTCTCGGCGGCTGACCAGGCGCCTGGGCCATTGCGACGCCGGACAGGCCCACTACCTGGGCCACGCTGCTGCCGTCGCAGGCGAGGGCGGGACCCTGGAGGGGAGCGGGCGGCCCTGCCGCCACCGCCGGTAGCTCGGAGTGGTCGCCGGCGAGGCCGGAATCTCCACCGGCAGATGCCGTGGCCGGAACGAGGGTCCAGCAGAGCAGCGCCAGCGCAATCACCCCGCGAGAAGCAGACAGCATGAGGGCCGACATCGCTCTAGACCTCCTCACTAGGTGAGTCACCTGCCAAAGCGATAGGTGACGTAGGCACCGACGATGTTGCGATCGTAGTCGTAGACATCCACATTGGATTTGTTGTCCAGCCTCGAGAATGCGATCGAGGTGGAGAAGCGCGGCACCCAGAACTTCTCCAGCGCCACGCGGAAGCGCCAGGTGTTGTCGCGCCGCGCGACCCCCTGGAGCGCATACTGGACCCCCGCCATCACGTCCCGGGGCGAGGGGAAGACCGACGGGTTGTCGTACTCGGAGTGGGCGTAGCTTCCGTACAGGCGCAGCTCGAGATCCCAGGGCAGCCGGGTCTTGGTGCCCAACCAGACTTCGTGCGCATCGAACTGGTACTCGCTGCCTCGCGAATCATAGGTGTGGAATCGATACCCACCGGAGAGCTCGGTCCGAGCCGGGACGAGCTGGTAGGCGTGGTCGGCGCCCACGGTCACGCCCCAGCCGTCGCGATCGAGCTCGCGGCGCTCGTTGATTCCGGGCGGGCCACAGAACGCTGCCGGCGGCACGCAGGCTCCCCCGGCAAAGCCCGGTCCGGCGGGCACATCGCCTCCACGGCTGAAGAAGTAGTCCCTGTGGGCCGCCGAGACGTAGAGCTTCGAACGCCCGGCCTCGCCCCAGTCGTAGTAGAGCTCGGGACCGAAGGTCTGGGAGGCGACAAAGGGGCTCTGATCCACCCAGGCGTAGCCGGCATCCACTCGCAAGCGCAGGGTCGTGGCCTCGCCGAGGCGCCGATCCAGCCAGGCTCCCAGCACGGGGTTGTGCTGATCAAAGGTCGAAAGGTCGGACTGCGCGGCGCCGTAGTAGGTGCCCGTCACGCCGGCAGACCACTTGGGGGTGCGCAGCAGCTCGTAGCCGCCGCTCAGGGTCCAGACCCCGCGCCAGTCTCCCTGGCCCGAGATGTCCCGAGGCAGAGTCACCCCCGTACCCCGCAGCACGACGTTGTTGTCATACTCGATGCCGCCGCGGGCCCACGCCCACCAGGAGGCCACCGAGGCATGCGCGAGCTTCTCCTTGGCCTTGCGCGCCTCTGTCGCCCAGACGCTGTCCGGAGCCGCGGCGATCACCCGGTCAAAGGCCTGCTCCGCGCGCTCGCGCTGATCCGAAGCCGCCCAGGCGAGACCGGCATAATAAGAAGTAGTCGGCTCCGCGGGGCCTGGCGCTGTCTCCTGGGCTCTCTGCAGCTCGCTGGCGGCGGCGCTGGCCTGCGCCTCCTGGAGCAGGATCAGACCCCGATACAGGTGGTACTCACTGCGTTTTCCGGAGGTCGCCGCGGCGGCATCGAGGGCCGCTTCGCTCCCCACCAGGTCTCCTTGGTGGAAGCGCGCCATGGCGAGCAGCAGATCCACGTCCGGGAGCCCGGGCTCCAGGCGCTTCGCCTCCTCGAGGGAGGCCGCAGCCGCAGGGTAGTCCCGCAGCTCGAGCTGGCATTGGCCTCGCAGCCGGGCCACCGCGCCGTTCGCACGGCTCACCCGGGCGAGCACCTGGAGAGCCTCGGGGCAATGGCCCTGCCGCGCCAGGGCCGATGCGCGCACCACTGCGACCTCCGCTTCCTGCCCCCAGGCCGGTGCGGCGAGCCAGATGGCCGCAATCAGCAGCGAGATCAGGGCGCGCAAGAAGAAGCGGACCTCGCGACGGCTCAACACCGCCTCCGCCGCAGCACCAGGCCCGTCAGCGCAATGCCCAGGAGGCCAAGCGCCGCCGGCTCCGGGACGGGCTTTGCCATCGAGACGAAACCCACGTTGTAGGTCGGCGTCTGGAACAGGTTCGGACCCACCGGCTGCAGCGCCTCGGCCACGCGATACTCCATATGCGCCTGGGATGTCATGCCCTGTAGGGTATCCCCGATGAAGATCGCAGGATAGGCCACGGAGGGATCCGCGGATGGCGAGAGCAGGAACCAATCGAGGGCCGGATCCAGCTCCAGCCCCACATTGCCCGCGTTGTAGCCGTCACTGGAGTCGTCGCCAAAGAAGACCAGCCAGAGGTTCGCAAAACCCTGGCTCTGGGGGGTGAGGAGCGCGTTGTTGCGAGCGAATACCGGAGTGGTCTTGGAAGGCGCGACTGGAAGCGGAGAATCCCAGCTGAAGCCCGCCGGATTCACCGTGGCCTGCACGATGTCGGGATTACCGCCACCGGGATTCACGAAGAACCCGGTCACGCTATGGAGGAGCTGGCCGCCGGCCGCCTGAAAAGCCGCCTGACTGGCGGCATCCACGCCGAAGCAGCCGGAACAACCGTCGAACCACACGTTGACTGGCGACGCCGCAGCCGGCGGCGCCGCAGCAGTGACGACACATGCGGCCAGCAGCCAGAGCATCCGCTTCTGGAGTCCGCTCACGCTTTGGGCAATCCACATTTCCATCTCCTGCAACCCCGGGGTCCGGCTTCATCACCAACCTGGAGGTTCCTACTTGCACCCCGAGCCCTCCGGCAGCCATTGGATCCCTCTGGATCCCGCGGCATTCCTGGCGAGGGAAATCCCTCTGCCGCGCGGAGTGCTCGAGCCTCATGAGTGAGTGGCTCGCCGGCGCCCGATGTGTCGCTGAAGACCTGCGAATCCAGGAAGTTGCGCGTGGCCTGCCGGCCTACACGCGGGTCGCGAGGGCGGCGTCGAAGGGATCGCCCTCCGGGAACCCAGGCCGCGCAGGAAAGTCACGGGCAGGCGGCGCCGGCTCCAGAGACGCGAGGGGCGTGCCGATCCGGTCCGCAATCTCCGCCAGGCCCTGGCCGACCCGGCCGCGCCCCCTGCGGTCGTTGCGACATACGAGGAGCCAGCCCCCCGGAGTGAGGCGCTGCAGGGCGGCGGCCACCAGGGAATCGAGCCCCTGCCGAACGCTCCAGAATTCCCGCCCCGCGGCCGCCGCGGTGGGTGGGTCTAGGATGATGCCGTCGAAGCGCCGGGCCGGTGCCTGCTCTGCCAACCAGCGACGGGCGTCCCGCCGCACGCTCCGATGAGCCCCAGAGAGCAGCTGGTTCTCCTTCAAGTTTTCCTCGAGCCAGCTGAGATAAGCCTCTGAAAGATCAATGCTCCACACCTCGCCGGCCCCTTCTGCCAGGAGCCCGGCGCTGAAGGCCCCGGTGTGGCAGAAGAGGTTCGCATAGCGCCCGCCGCGACGAACCCGGCTGCGCAGCCGGGCCCGGTTCTCCCGCTGGTCGAGGAACAGGCCCACGCCGGCCCGAGGCCGGTCGGGATGGGCCAGGCCAACCTCCACACGAAAACGCAGCCCCGCCTCCCGGACGACCCGGGGCGCTTGCGGCGCCGGACTGCCGGGCGCCAGGCGTACCGCCTCGAGCCTCCCAGGCGGCGGGTCCGCGAGCTGGACCACCAGCACCGTAGCGGGCGCCGGCCCCAGCCATGGGGCCAGCTCGCGTTGCAGGGCGGCCACGGCCCGCGGCCAGATCGTCTGACAGGCACCGCCTTCCAGGCGGACGCGCAGCAGCGCGCCCAGCCGATCCGCAAACAGCCCGGGGAGGCCATCCGCCTCGCCGTGAACCACCCGATAGGCGTCGGTGCCCGCCGGGTCCCCGGCCGCCTGGTGAAAGGCAGCGCGCCGGGCAAATGCCTCGGCCACCCGCACCTCGACCGCGTCGCCCCGCCCGAGCTGGGCTTCGCCCGGGCGCCAGATGCGGGCTGCGATGCGTCCGGGTCCCTCCACGCGCACGAGGCCCACACGCTGGCCACGGGGCGACTCTGCAGCGACGAGGGCCCCCGCCGGGAAGCGGCCCACGTCCCCGGTCTCGTGGTCGGCGAGCACCCACGGATGGCCCGCCAGGACGGCGCGCGCGCTCGCGCGCGAGACGCGCAACGCCGGAGCCCTCACCGCCTTCCCCACCTCGGGCGCATAGAGCGGCTCCCTGGGAGTGGGCAGGGAAGACGCCGCGGCCGCAACGTGCAAACCGCCGGCGACGAGGATGCCACCCCGCCTGCGATCCCCCAGCACGGGGCGCCCCGCGCGTGCCGCCCAGCGCAGCACATCGCGAAGCGTCGCCCCCCCGAGCGAGAAATGCACGCGGCTTGCGTGGGCGCGCTCCTCCAGCACGCGAAAGTGGAAGGTCCCGCCCTTCCCAGGCACCTCCCCCGCCCACCAGGGAAGCGCCGGGAGCCAGGCCATCAGCTGCTGGGCGCGACGCAGCCCCGGCGCCTCTTGCGCCAGGGCCGCTTCCACCTCCAACCACAAGGGGGTGCCGGGGGCAAGGGGCCCGCGGGCCAGGTCTACCGCGGGCCCCGGGCGCCAGACCCCTGCCCTCACCCGGGCTCTGCGCAGCGCGTCGCCCCGAAGCAGGTGCTCCCGAGCCCCCACCGCAAGCTCGGGAAGCGCACGGGCCAGCACCTCGCGCGAACCCAGGGCGCGGCCCGGAACCCGGAAACGCAGACGCAGCATGGGGACCGGTGGTAGCGCGGGGAGAGCCGGCTCGCCGCGGGGCTAGAATCCGCGGGATGCAGCCGCCGGTCCCCAGTGCCGTGAAGAAGGTCGTCGCCCTGCTCGAAAGCGCGGGACACCCCTCCGTGCTGGTGGGGGGCTGCGTGCGGGATCGGCTGCGCGGCGTGGTCCCGCGCGATTGGGACGTGGCCACCCAGGCCTCTCCAGAAGCCGTCCTTGCGCTCTTGCCGCGAGCGGTTCCGGTGGGCCTGCGCTTCGGGACGGTGATGCTTCCCACGCCTTCCGCCGGCCCCGTGGACATCACGACCTGGCGCGGCAACTCGCTGGAAGCGGATCTCGCGCGCCGGGACTTCACCATCAATGCCTTGGCGGAGGTGCCGGCAAGCGGCACCCTCATCGACCCCCACGGCGGCCGCGCGGACCTGGCAGCTGGCCGGCTGTGTGCGGTTCGTTCGGCACAGGAGCGCCTCGCGGAGGATCCCCTGCGCGCCCTGCGCGCAGCGCGCCTCGTGGCGGAGCTCGGCCTCCACGCGGACGCGGCGCTGCGCTGCGCCATGGCCCAGCTGGGAGACGACCTCGATCGGGTAGCTGGCGAGCGGCTTTGGAGTGAGATCCAACGCCTGCTGCAGGCCCCGTACGCGGAGCGTGGCCTCGCACTGCTGCACGAGACGGGCCTCGAAGCAAAGCTGGTGCCGGGAGTACAGCCCCAGGCCGGACCGCTGGTGGCCAGCTTGCCCTCGGACGCACCCCGGGCGCTCAGCCTGCGCGTCGCGGGCTGGCTGCGGGGCTGCGAAGGGCCCTCCATTCTCGCTCGCTGGCGGGCCCCCACAGCGCTCGCTGCCACGGTGCTGCAGATTCTTCGGCAGCCCCCGGTAGAGGACCGGGTGGCTCCGCGCGCGCCCTCCGTGCGACGCTGGATCCGCCGCGTTGGGGGGGAGGAGAATGCCGAGGCGGGGCTGGTGCTGCGCGAGGCGGAGCTGGCCCTGTCCCCCAACGGCGCGGCCAGCGCCCGGCTCTCCACCCTGAGGCAGCTTTTCCTGAACGTCCGCGGGGGCGCACTGGAGCGTTGCGACCTGGCCCTCGACGGCCGCCAGGTCATGGCAGCCCTCGGTACGGGGCCCGGCCCCCGGGTGGGTCGCGCCCTGCGCTTTCTCACCGAGCGCATCCTCGATGATCCCAGCTGCAATGAGCCCACCAGGCTGCGCGAGCTTCTCGAAGCCTGGCAGCGCGACACGGCCGAACCTCGACCCGCCGGGGATCGCTAGCATGCAGGCCATGCCCCACACCAAGAGCAAGAGCGCGATCCTCACTCTCGTGCGCCACGGCGAAACCCCCGCAAACGTGGAGGGCATATGGCACGGCTCGATGGACACCCCCTTGAGCAGCCGGGGCCGCGCCCAGGCGCGCCGCGTGGCCTCCTACCTCGCAGAGACCCGGTCCGAGGCCGCTGCGCTCTTCGCCAGCCCATTGCAGCGCGCACGACACACGGCTTCTGCCATTGCCCAGCGCCTGGACCTCGAGGTACAGGTCGAAGCCGATCTACGCGAGTACGACCTGGGGCGCTGGGAAGGGCGAAGCTACCGGGAGCTCGGAGAGCAGCATCACCTTTTCGAGCGCATGAAGGCGGACCCCGATTGGAATCCCGGCGGCGGGGAGTCCGCCCGCGAGGTAGCCCTGCGGCTGGCTGGGGCCCTGCAACGCATCGCCAGGGGTTTCGCCGGAAAACGCGTGATTGTCGTCAGCCACGGGGGCGCACTGACCCTTGCCCTGGGCTGGCTCGTGGACCGCGATCCCTCCACGTGGCGGCGCGTGATGTCCAACTGTGGCGTGACCGATCTCTCGCTCGGAGCGGCCCCCGAGCTGCTCTGCTTCAACGAGACCGCTCACCTCGAGGACAACCCCGCTTGACAGCCGCCGAAGACCTCGAGACCCGGGTGCTGCGCTACGTCCGCGAGCACGACTACGTGACCTTTGCGGCGCTGCACAAGCGCTTTGCGGCGGACGCTCGGGAAGAGACCGAGATCGCGCTCCCGGGCAACCGGGTGGTGTGGGCGGGCATGCCGAAGCCCTTGGTGGACGCCATCCTGGCGCTGCTCGAGAGCGGCGCCCTGGCTGCCATTGCGGGGCACAAGTCCGCTTACAAGAAGGACGGCCGGGTCCTCGCGTTGCCGGTGGAGAAGGCCCCACCGACCACCCCACACGCCGTACCGCACTGGTTCCCGGTGCTGCTGCGCCCCATGGAGGCCGTGCTGGAGGAAGAAGAGTAACCCCCGGGTCGCCTACGCGGCGCTGCCGCCGGATGTTCTCTGCGGATGCAGCCGCGACTCGAGCCATGCGTAGACGAAGGCCGCTGTAGAATAGACGTAGTAGAGCTGGTGAAAGAGGACACCCGCCAGGCCGAAGATCCAGCCGCGCCGCCGCCGAAAGAGCGCAAAGAGCTGCCGGTTTGTGTAGAGCGCCGCACAGAAGAGGAGCAGCGGCACCCAGGCGTCGACTGCGCCCACCAGGGCGAGCAGCAGTGCCAGCCAGAAGCAAGCAGCCAGCGCAGCCTTCGCCCGCTCGCCACCTCGGGTATTCAGCGCTGCGTTCGCGTGCGGTGTGGAGAGCAGCAGCCGAGACCACGGCAGCGCTCGACACACGATGTCCGTGTGCACCACGCCCCACAGGGTCCACTGCTTGAGGTGCGTTCCCTGCATCGGAGGCACCAGCGCGATGCGGCCGCCCGCCGCTCGCAGCCGGTAGCCCAGCTCGATGTCCTCGATACTGGGCCGCTCGTAGGTCACGCAGTCGTAGCCTCCCACTGCCAGGAACGCCTGGCGCCGCACGGCACCGCAGCCCGCCCAGAAGGTGTCGGCTTCCCCCGCATGCTGATGGTGGACGAAGTGGTGCCGGAGGTTCATGTATTGGCTGGCAAAAGCGGCGTCCGGCGGCTGATTGTCGTAGGAGCCGAAGACGGCCACGACGCCGGGGTCTGCCAGCGCGCTCTGCACGTAGCCCAGGGCATCGGCGTGGATCACCACATCTGCGTCCACAAAGAGCAGGACGTCGCCCTGGGCCTCCCGCGCCGCCAGGTTTCGCGCCGCACCCGGCCCCTCGCGGCCACCCGTGGTCATTACGCGCGCGCCCTCGCCCGCCGCATACGCGCCGGAGCCATCGCTGGAGCCGTCATCCACCACGATGACCTCCAACAGGTCCTGGCCGAGCATCGCCAGGAGCGGCGGCAGGCTCCGCTGCAGAAACCCCATGCCGTTGTAGCAGGGCATGATCGCGGTCACTCTCAAAGGCTCCGGCCGCTGCGCCTCGCCCTCCTGCCGGAGCTTCGCGCTCACGAGACACGAAGCCGGGCCACGCCAAAGGCCGCCAGAAGGGCGGCATCCAGGTGGTCGAGAGAAGCCAGCTGCGGCGGAAACGAGGGCAGCGCACCGCTCGCATCGATGCCATGGAAGGTGAGGACCGCGCGCACGCCTGGGCCCGTCAGCCGCCCAGACGCCGGTCGACGACCCGGTTGTAGACGAAGGCCAGCAGGTAGCCCAGGATCCCACCCACCAGAGTGCCGTAGAAGAAGCCCAGGAAGGCGCCGGGCCAAGTGACCGCATAACCCGGGAAGTAGTGCCGCAGCAGCACCAGATGCTGGCCGACGTTCGCCCCCCCCTGGAGGAGCAGCCAGGCCGTCGCGAGGAAGAGGCCCGTGCCCCCCAGCATTCCAAAGACGACCGCCATGATCCGGGCCCGCATGCGCACCACCGCACGCCCGATGAGGGCCCTC
>Ga0114931_10000274_pt1 | contig 60775 bp, 81 predicted proteins | sample 2SBtaG_FD_89579 | JGI IMG/M metagenome (GOLD analysis project Ga0114931, IMG submission 89579) | Deep subsurface microbial communities from Kolumbo volcano to uncover new lineages of life (NeLLi) - 2SBTROV14_V59a metaG | ecosystem: Environmental > Aquatic > Marine > Volcanic | place: Kolumbo... | reverse complement strand
AGGTCCAGTAGTACCTGCTGCACCTTGAGCCCCCTGCGCTCCCGTAGCTCCTTGAGCACCAGTTGAGCCTTGAGCACCAGTTGCGCCTTGCGTACCCTGCGCACCCTGCACACCGGTACTTCCTTGCGCCCCAACTGCACCCTGAGCCCCTGTAGCTCCTTGAGCCCCTGTAGCTCCCTGTGTTCCCTGTGCACCTTGTGCCCCAGTGGCCCCTTGGGCACCTGTAGCTCCCTGTGCTCCAGTAACTCCTTGAGTCCCCTGTGAACCTTGAGCACCTGTAGCCCCTTGTGCTCCATCATTACCTTGTGTTCCCTGGCTTCCTGTAGCCCCCTGAGCCCCAGTGCTCCCTTGTGCTCCGGTAGATCCTTGAGCCCCGGTAGATCCTTGAGCCCCTTGTGCTCCAGTAGTACCCAAATCACCCGTGCGAGAAAAACCAAACGACGTAAAGTCATTTGCAGAAAACGATCCAGCACTAGCAAGATGAGAAACTGTTAATTTGACATAACCCACTTCATCAACCAGGGCGGTCACGTTAAATAGAGCTAGATTTCCTGGTATATGTGGAGTTGTAAGTTGTACCTGCCCTTTAACCGTACTTGTAGAATCATCAAAGGTTAAGAGGACGGTCTCAACATTCACACCATGGGAATCTACATCATCAACATAAATTTCAGTTACAGATGCGAGGACAGCATTATTCAACCGTAACAACCCAGGGCCTGGATCTGCTGCGACTGTTGCAGTATCAAAATCATAATGCAACGTTAACCCTGGACTACCTCCTCGCTGAGCAACGAGATTCCAATCCGTTGTCCAACTAGCCCCTACCCCTGGCTCATTTGACGCAACAGGGATGTGATTAGTAATTGCGATATAAGTACTTCCGTTGTTCTGCACCATATCGTCAATTGAATAGTTACCCCCTGTGGTAACCCATTGACCTAACCATGAAGCTGAACCTCCGGCAGTACCTTGAAACCCTTGGTTTCCTTGAAAACCCTGAGCGCCTTGAGCACCAGTAGGTCCTTGAGATCCTGTAGTCCCCTGAGCCCCCGTAACCCCTTGGGCACCTTGAGATCCGGTAGCTCCCTGTGCTCCTGTAACCCCCTGTGCGCCTTGAGCACCTACATTACCCTGGGCTCCTTGAGAGCCAGTAGCCCCTTGGGATCCAGTAGCGCCTTGAGCACCAACTACACCTTGTGCTCCTTGAGCGCCCTGCGCGCCTTGCGCTCCTTGAGCGCCCTGAGTTCCTTGAGACCCAGTAGTCCCTACAGCGCCTTGAGTTCCTTGAGCCCCCTGACTCCCTTGTGCGCCATCATTACCCTGTGATCCAGTTGAACCTTGCGCACCGTTAGACCCTTGTGGCCCCTGTGCTCCAATATTGCCTTGAGGACCTTGTGCACCCTGCGCACCTGAAGTTCCGGCATCACCAGTACGAAAAAAGGCAACGCCCACCTCCACAGCAGCGGGGATAGAATTACCTGAAAGATAAGTAACATCGAGGGTAAACCACCCGACGTTCTCGGTTACACCAGTAACTTCAAAAAGGGCAAAGTTCTGTAAATTCAAAGCCTCTTGAATCTGAACAATACCGCCAACCAGTGAGTTTGAGTCGTCAAAAGTTCTCAACCACGCTTGTACATCTGTACCCCCAACAGCCTTATCATCGAGGTACATCTGAGTAACGGTACCCACTCCAGCGGCCTGGTTATACCGCATAAACGAAGAACCAGGATCAGAATCAACTTGGGAAGTAGGATCAAAGTTATAAGCAATACCTGCGGCACTACTACCCCCACCGCCACCTCCACCACCAGCTCCTTGCGGGCCTTGAGGACCAGGCAATCCTATCTCAACAACATCAACAATCTCACCACCGAGAACGAGTCTACGAATTGCCATGTTTGTTACCTAGTCACATCCCAATCAAGCACGACCTGTCCTTGCAGAAGTCGCACAGCATAGATGGCACCACCATCGGGGGGATAAAGTTCAATGTCATACCAACCCTTACGCCATTCATAAAGGCTAGTGTCATCGTCAACGGATACCACCCCAGTAGAACCACTGGGCTGAATAGTGATAGTTCCAAGGGTAGTTGAGTATTCTTGAAGGGGCGGATCTTCAGCCTCACGATGATCTCTGATCATCATCCGGGCCGTCCATCCCGTTATATCTCGGGGGACTCGATTAGCGTCAAGCCAGCGAAACGTAAGTACGTTTGAAGTACCTCGCTCTATTAGGAGGTCACGTACACCTGCTGCTGTTGCCACGTTTTCACCGCATCAGCTTTCTCAGGTTCATCAGCTCTACGTCATGACGATATGCATCGGTGTTCATATATTCAGCTTCCCACTCATCCTCAGAGCGGTCACTTTCGAAGCGAAACTTGCCTTCTATGAACCCGAGAAATTGTATCCCCTTGATTTTAATGTAGGCCGCGAGCCCGAGTTTGCGCGTTTGTAAAGCCATCTCACACTCCATCTCATACACAAGAACCAGCGAGGGCTCGCTCAACGAGTCCGAGTGTACATGTACTTAAATTCGAAATACAGGAATCTGTGCTTCAGACTTGAGTTTTCCCGTAATGTTCTCACTCTCTACCCTAACCCTATCTCCTGCAACTAGTTGCAATCCAACAGGTATATCGAGAGATTTAACACCATAACGTGTAGACACAATAGCCGTGGACTCCCCCACAAGTTCTATAACGGTACCTGAGGTTGAACGACCCCTTTCAAATCTCTTCTTTAACTCAACCACAGGATGTGTCATTAGAAGTCAACCTCACGCTCTATTACTAGGTTCGTTATCGCTCCAGTTGGCGAGATCTCATGGTTTATCCCAACAACCTTAGCTCGATACGTCAAACCTTGTAGTGCATCAGATATCTCAATGAGATCCCCTAGTCTCACATTTGATCGATATACCGTCTGATAGCGAATGTCAGACTTGTTAGAAGCTCGTTGATCTAATTCCGCCCGACCTCTTGAAAGACCTACAAAGATCTCAGTAACCAGCGGGTCAACGATATCGTCTCCCTGCCTATCCCCTAAATCTCTAAAAACAACGATATCAACCATTAGCCTGGAGTCGTTCCTTGAATATAAGCAAGCACGGGAAACTCCGTCTCACCGTTCAATGGGAATGGCACATTCGATATCCTATAGGCTCTATAAAAACTGTTATACGTCACTCTGTTAACACCTGGGTTATTCCCCCCAGCATCAGCAGCCTTCACGCTTGTTTCTCCAATCAACGTTAGAGCCCCAAGATCATTACCTAACCACTTCTGAGTTTGAAACGATCCATTTATAGGCTTAGTCAGGGATACATTGTCTTGATTTGAAAACTGTAAGTCCTGCTCTACGAAGAAGTTGCCCTGCCCTAAAGGGGTAACTACCCCTGCCGAAACAGTAACAGACGTTATAGTCACATTAGTCGTTTTGAATATCAGAAAGACGGGTGAATCCCCTGGACCAAAAGTCGTCTTACCCCCGTTAAAACCATCACTACGACCATCGACCTCAGCAGTTAATACAGAACCAGATCCAGATCCACCGACCTGGAAATTGACTACTAGAGTAGTGGTGACTTCAGCCATTTAGGATGTGCTCACACTGAGAGAAAATCTACGCATTCTCGTCTATTACAAGATACTGCACCTGTATCGGTGTCAGACTCTCAGTCCTCCAATGTTTAGCTCTAGTAGTATAAGTTACCTCCACCAAACTATGAGTTGTAAGCGGGGTGGTCCCTATACTGGTAGCCGTCACTGTAGTTGAATCTGGTTCGAAAGACAGCCCCCCAAGATTCACCTCCATCCAATCGATATTGGTGATCTGAGCTATTCCAAACTGAACGGATCCTGTTCCTTCTCTAATTTCGATGATTTCCGTTTTAACCTGTAAAATGTCAAACGGAACCTGGGGGTTAAGGATGATATTGGTCGGCCCAGTATGTTCCAGAACAATAGAACGATATGGTGATGGGTAGACGAACAAGTCACCTCTGAGGCCAGAATCGTCATCTGCTTCAAAGACAATTCGATCACGGAAAGCCGAGTCCGAGGTGTCACGAATTCTAATTCGATTAACAATCTCTTGGTTCCTGATACCCTCAGCAACTGCAAGGATGGAATCGTTTTCAGTGTAGACGTGAGCTGGCGTAGCTGTTGAGTAGTCAACAAGTGATACAGGGTACAAATGTCGTACTCTGATAGTCCCATCCGGATTGGCTTCAAGTCTTCCACCCGCAGCCTCTACAATCTTGGATGCCAACTCAACTGGACTAGCGTTGTCTCCTGCTAACCGATTTGCAGGAATAACCCAGTCAACGATATCCCATTGAACCGTAGTCCCTAGAATCTGGTCAACAGCCGCATTTGCCCCAATAACTCCAAAAGTCTGATTGATGGGGCTTGCTATGGGTACGTCAAACCGTGCAGCAACTCCCAATAATTCGAGCTGTGCACTAGCTCCAGCAGGAGAATTCCTGTCCAGCGACTTCGACTGAACAATCATGTTGTAAGTTTCTCCATAGATGTCTAATTGAACGTCCTCATTAAACTGGAATCGCCCATAATCAGTAACATCTGCTAAGAGGATACGACCCCTCCAGTTGAATCCACCCTCATCTATTTCTACTGACCCCTGCTGAAGACCTATCTGCTCACCTTCATGAGTCATGATAATAGCGTTCGTTACATCAAGCGTGGTGTTATCTTCTAAGTTGTAAATGATCTTGAATCCTGGTGGTTGTCCAGTTCCCCCAAAAGGACCAACCACGGGATTGAAATTCAAAATACTGTAAACAATATCAAACGCACTGTTCGCAGTTGTAACAAGCGGTGCAGGAATCTCATGTGGTCCAGTCACCCGTTGAGTCATGTTGTAGGTGATCTCAAACGCGCTATTCAGTGCAACTGGTTGCAATATCTCAAACGGCGTGTTCACTACGTCATTTACATAGCTGTAGATAACCTCGAATGGAGTATTAACTACAACGCCCAAAGGCACGGAAATGGTCTGTGCTCCAGTAACCAAATCCCCTAATGAAATGGTGAACCCGGTATCAACTACAAGACCGTTCTGTAAGACAAACCCTTCCCCAGACCCTACATCTACTGGAAGTCTTGTAGGAATCTCATATGGGAAGGTGAGCGATACCCCGTGAGAGTATCTATGGATATTTGCTGAAAGGTTAGGAGTAGTCTGATTACGCAGATACCCAAATTCAAACGAGGTGGACTCTACAGGAGTCGGAGGACTGACTGCCCCAACGGGTGCGTTAATCGCATTGCCGTTAACTACACCGTCGTTTATTGCCATTGTCGATCCGGGTAAAACAAATCATAGAACCAAGAATTATTGGCTCGGAGCCTAGCACAGACATCCTCCCCCAGCACTTCCACAAAATCCTCAGCTATGGGACAAATGGTATTTTTAATGTCATGCAATCCACGCATACCGTAAGCAATGTCATGCTCATAGATCACTTGGTCCACGAACTCCATATCATGATCATATAAAGGCTTCTCGATATACCTGTATATGCCCTGTATCACTTCACCTGGACTCTGAGTCAAATCCTCTGCTCGCACGACATGACAAGATGTTATAAATCCTCTCTTAACGGACTCAAAAACAAGCTTCAAACTGATCCCGACAACCCCTTGAGTCATCCAATTCAATACCCTTTCATCTATGGTTGGTTGCATCACAGGATCCATCTCCACCCCATGTCGCCTCATCCTCTTTTCCAGAGACGCACAAATACCTCTAGGATCTCTAACCATGATGACGACTTTAGGAGGATCAAACAGCCCAGACAGCAAATCCCATTCAGACAACCAAGCACGATTCTTATCTATGTACCACTCCGGCCCTCCCCAACCATCTATCAATCCTCGAAGACCTAACCCTAAAACCACTGGAGTAGTTTCATCGAGTCTCGCCCGATACATCTCACTCTTCAGCGCTGCACTTCTAGCCCCATTCACCATCTCCAAGAGAGGACTGGTCTCTCCTCCACTAAACATAGGATTCTGACGCAGCATATTAGCCAGCAGCGTAGACCCTGAGCGGGGAAGACCTGTTAAGAAAAGCGTGCTCAATAGATAATCTTCATCAGTTATCTAAGGCAGCAAAACCTTTGAAGTAGAATCGCCCGTGCAAGGCCCCAGTACCTCCCGCAGTCCCCGCTATGGTGATATCAAACCCGAGGCTACGCGTTCCATTAGGAGTAAGCGGGGTAAACACCTGACGGTCCAAGAGGGAGGCCAATCCAGTTACTGCTGTAGCCCCTAGAAGCTGCGCTCCCGCGCTCCCAAAGCCGAAGGTGATGGTAGGTAGAGTTGATACCGATGGTTGTGTCTTAGGGGGTCCTGGTGCGCCTGGGGCGTTGGAGAGAACAATCCCAATCTCATCTACATAAAATGACATACCCCCGACGCCCGCTCCAGGCGTTTGAAATACAGGAGTGATATCGAAGGACCCTATAGCAGTGAGATCTACAATGGGGGACATAATGATGGACTGTGCAGCACTATGATCAATCCTGTCATTGTTACCTCCAACAAGATTTGAATCACCAACATGAACAGCTTGAGTTGCTGCAATAATTGCTACACCTTGATCTCCTGTCCAACCAAAAGGAGAAAACACATTGTTACCTATTACAATGCTTCTATTGCCCCCACCAACCCCAGCATAGTACCCAATAGCTACATTGGCCCCAGCTTGAGACGTAACCCCTACAACAGTGCTATTACCAATAGCTATGTTGTTATTATTAGAAGCATAAGAAGCTGCCCCTGCCTGAGACCCAGGACCTAACACCACATTGTTAAGTCCTGAAACAGAAGTTGCAGCTCCAATACTCAAAGAATTGGCACTTGCTGCGGTACTAGCTTGGACAACATTTCCAATCATAATGTTATCTAGATTAGATCCGGTACTGATACCTCTACCGATGCCGATATTATCTGCACCCGCTACCGTATTGTCCCGACCTATTGCAATTGAATCTGATCCAGACGCCACTTCAGTAACAGCAGCTCTGGAAAGCTGGATATCAATGGCATTGGAACCCAAAGCATTATGTTCAGTCCCCACTACAGTGTTCAGGTTAGTCTTAATGAAGTCGTTGATACCTCCAACGGTTAAACGCATCTCTACCGCTGAACCCAAAGGGAACGCAAACGCAGTCGTACTTTCCTGAGCCCGAACTACGGCCTGAAACGTATCACTCGCTGCCGTATGTTCAGTAACCTTAACGATCTCAATGTTCCCTGATCCATCGTCCAACGTAATGAAACAATAATCAGTGCTATTAGCCGTAATAGCAGGAAAGAATGCACCTTCACCCGCACCCACAGAGAACGTAGTAGCTACTGCGGTAATTCCTGACGCAAGTAAACCAGTGGCGTTATTCGTAAAAAGTTGCATTACGGTAGCTCCATACAAACAGAGATGCAGCCCTGTACATCATCAAAATTGCCGATCTCCTCAATCGGAGTATTGGCGGGTACAGTGGCCCGAAACCATATGGCCTGACGTTCATTTGGTGCAAGATTGCCTAAAGCTAATTTAGCTGAAGTAGTAGGTTGACTGAACGTCACCCCTGATAGCTGTGTCGTTGTATCGCTATCATTAGCAAGGGGTCCAATGGCCACCCCTGTAACTGACCCATCCCCAATCCCCGCAGGATCCAGCCCCATAGCTACCTGGTCTCCAATGGAAGGATAAAGCGTATTGAACGGCTGATCAGAGAACCACAACTGAATATTATTAATGGTGTCCACTCCATTAATGTTACCTAGGTAATAGCATTTATAGATCTCGTACCCATTGAATGTTTCATCAACTGAAGTGGGGTTACGAAAGACAATCAAAGATGACGGAATAATAGTAATAGTCGTATCCAGAGTATCTACTCCCGGTAGAGACCCGGCTACTACATCAACAATTAAACGCCGCCCTTCATCAAACGACTGTGGGTTATTTTCTGGGATCTCAAATCGACCTCCAGCAGAAACATTAACCTCACTTCCAAAAGTTGATGACCCTATATTTGCTCCTCGCATTCCTCTATAAGCCAACGAAGTTGTTGCAGCGGTATAACGTAAAACCTTAACCCCAGCACCTACATCAGTCTCATCTCGTGTTAACCCACGACCTTCTACAGCCGACACACCAGTAATGAAAGTTAAACCATTGATCACCTGTTGCGCTACCTGAGTAATAACAATAGCACCACCCTGATCAGTTACTACCGGTCCGCCTGATCCAAGACCATCAGTAGATTTGAACAGGACTAAATCACGGGGATCTGCTGCCATGTCACAATGCCGGGGCTAACGTCTGAACTCTGATAATACTGTACACGTCCTCATACAAAGCAGCAGTTTGAGGGCTTATCACTCTGCGTAACCAAATAGGTTGAGCCTCCAAAGAAGCTAAATTGAATGCAACCCTAGTCGCATTAACAGCATGACTAAACGTAAGTCCAAACCCTGGAATTTGCGTCTGTGGATCTAACATTGCAGGAATCCCACCTAACGATAACAACGGCCCTTGAGCTACTCCAGTTGTGATGCCATCCCCAACTCCAGCCGTTGTATCAAGATCTAAAGATATCTCTGTAGCCAACGCAGCAAAATCAGGAAAACCACTGCGGGGTTCATAAGGTGGATTAGCCCCACTGAGTACCTGCACTCCAATAGCCGTATCAAGCAAGCTGGGGTTATAGATGTAAATACATCGGTAATCAGTTGCCCCAATAGATAACTCACTTGATTGAGTATCATCCCAAAGATTCTCATCATTGACTGTAATAACCACATCACTAGTGGTATCAACGGTAGGAAGAATAGATTCATTGACATCAACTACTACTATCATTCCTCCAGTAGTAAAACTGTCTGCCTCTAAAACGAAACGTCCTCCAGCAGATACATCAACCGCAGCCCCTACAACCCCAGTCACAATATTCTTCCACGCTAACGTGGTGCCCGAGAACGTATAGACCAATTGTTGAGGAACATTGTTAACGTCGTAGTTATCTCCCCGCACACCACACACTTTGAAGATGGTGACTCCAGCAATATCAGTACCCCCAGTGGCTATAGCAGGATCAATCCTGCCCCCCATTGCACCACCAACGGATAGCTCTGGGTTAATGTTCCCTGCACCCCCAGAATACCTCCACTCTAAATCATATGCTTGAAGTGCCACTATGCCATACCTAGTACGTCGACATGCCTTCCCGTGTCACTAACAACCCCCAACCCAACAGCAAGTTGGATATCTCCATCAGTCCAATAATTCTCTAAACCTAACGCTTGCAATCTACCTGTGACGTGATCCTCATCGTCATATAGATCCCCTTGATTATTGACCAACGGCGTGTCATTCGGAGAGATCCCTGTTGAGACAAACGTGTCTACCCACTCCTCTGGTCTAATAACTTCCATATCGACTACAAAGCTTTCTTCTGGAATGTCTACGACATTATGAGGAGACCCTTGCATACGATACCCGGTAGGTGTGAGTACCCCAAAAACAGAAACACGAGTTAAGAGCCTTACTCCATCCATGGTATTTTCCATGGTGGTAAAAAAGTTGTCCGTTCTCGATTGAAACGCACTGGGATCTATAAATACAGGATCTTGAATAGCCCCAGGGCCAAGTTGAAAACTTAATAACCTGGTTTCCAACGTATTAAAAGTGCTAAGAATAGAGTTCTTTTTCCCTACCCTATACCCTCCGGTATAACTGATAGTGACCTGACGATCTACTAGGTTAATGAGTTCTTCTGTACGTACACGATTCTCATAAGCCCCACTCCAATACCCAGAGATCACTTCTAACCACTGAATATGAAATAGTTGATCTGTATCAAAATTCGAAGTAGACCCTACATCAGGACCAGTAAAAATCTGATCCCTTAATGTAAGAGCCTCACCAGAACTCCATTTCAATACAGTTGACCCTATGTCACTTACGACACCAAGACTCACATCACCTTCAGGACCTAATGGATCTCCAGGCCCTAATACTTCAGTTATTTCAAATACCTGAGCACGAGTCCCCCCAATTGAAACATACTCAATCTGATCACTGTCGTTGTAATCACATGCAATCGGAATGTCTATCTCGGTGTCCGTACTTAACAACGTATGAAATGTCCGACGTGCATACCCCTTACGATGCAAGGTGATGGTATCCAAAGTAGTACCCGTAATATTCGCCTTACCTACAGATCCATAAGCTTGAAAGTTCTGCCCAGCAGGTAACGCAGGAAGAGGATCTACGCCTGAAGGTTGGGGGGTCATCCCAATGAAACACAGCTCAGTACAATCCGAATTAAACTTCACCCACTGTGCAGCAAGCACAGCCATGTTTGGCCCTGTATTCTGCGCTCCTGAAAATATCTCGGGGTCATACATCATAGTGCTTTGATTGATCACACTAGAATTGATTCGCGCTACCCCAAAAACGAACTCATCTTTAGTAGTGGGACTCTCATACAGATACGCCATGTATAAGTAATCAATCTGGTCAATCGTCTTCAACCCCACACCACAGATAACAGGAGCATTTGATATAGGTAATGAAGACGAAACCCAATCTACAAGATTCAGATTTATCCAATCCCTTCCATCCTTACGAAGCTGCCCTGTGATATTGAATGTGTACATCGAATAATCGATTCCCGCTAACGGGTTAACATTCGCAAAATCCGGCGTATACGAAGTCGCTACAGGACCAGGGATATCCCCTCGAAAAGGACCTCCAGTCCCCACGATACACACTACATCGTTAGAATTTCTTCCAGACCGCCACAATACAACCCCAATGTTCGTATCTATCCCATACTTAAACGTAGCGGGAGGTGCACCATCTGGGTTCTCCATAAGTATCTGATAGGGGTTGCCGTTCTGTACCCCCAAGGGTGGATTATTCAAAGCCCCTTGGGAGTCCCTGAAAGGGGCACCATACCCATTAGGAGATTGATCCGATATAGCCCGAAGGATAACTCCTCTATTTCCCCCCAAAACGAACTGAATGATGCGACCTTCAGGCACATCTTGAACCATACTGTGAACAACCGCAGGCATCAGATACCGAACCTTTGTTGAGCATCCGTTATACCAGACTGAACACTAGGTTGTGCTAAGTCTTCTACCGTGACACCCCCACTACCTGGGGTAGCAATACGGATTTCAAACTCTGGTCTGTAACTCCCAGATCCAAAGAAAGGAGTCTCTTTGCGCACATTGAACCGTCGATGGTAAAACGACCCCCCCGCAGTCAATAGCCCCTGCTCATGAATGCGCTCATGCGTAATACTGGGTAGAGCAGGATCAGGCTTACCGTCAGAAAACGTGGGACTGCCAGCCTGACCTGTCCAATCAGGCGGAAATTCATAAGTATCTTCAGAATTCACGACAGCTTTTGAGATGACTCGATAGACCTCCTTGTCATCCTCTACCTCAAACGTGGTCAGTGGGACTTCATATAACGCAACGTTACCGTTCTCAAACGCACCAATGAATCCTTTTGTAACACGGGTACCGATTACACCACGAGCCCCAGTAATAATCTCAATCAGTGGCTCATAGTGATAAACGTAATAGTTAGTGGTGTAGTTCACCTCCATGTGGCCATAGATAGCGATGTTCGACTCTACCCCGTTGCGAGTGCCCCTAAGTTGAAGCCGAGTCGTCCCGCTACCTCCAGAACCTGGAGTGGGTACATCTAAGCCTACCCCACCCCCAACCAAGTTACCGTCAGAATCAAACAACATACCGAAGGACTGAAAACCGAATCCCCCAGTAATAGGGTACTTAGTGGTAGCAGTAGTGCCCCCTGAAAATTGAACTGCCTCAGTACAACTAAAGGACCCGAAGGCCCCCCGTAGAACGTTACCTATGTTCGCCCGTACTCTGAGACCCTGAAGTCCAGTAGCGGGATATAGGCGTACGTCATCGTTATTACCTAACGAAAAACCAGCTTGTGTCTCCCACAGTAACCGTCCTCCACCAAAGCCAATCTCTTCAGAGAACGGTACCTGTACGGTAGTCGTGAGTCGCGCCATTGTGCACCTAGTTGCAAATTACGGTGACTCACCCTGAAGCACCTGAATTGCCCTGTTACCAGTGACTGATGCTATTCCGGCTGGGATGTCTCTGAAACACCAGACTGCTGCTGCGGCTGGAGCAGTGTCGAAGGTAATAGTGTCACCTCCTGAGAACGTTCCTCCGAAACCAGCGGCTGGAAGGGTGAAGAAGGGTTTCCCGAAATTGCTGTTAACGGGGGCGAAGTTGCTACCGATTGTGCCAGCACCGACACTTCCCTCGATGGCACCGACACATGTGAAGTTCGTTGCATCAGAAAACGTGATTGTCCAACCGTCATTGACTGTACCCTCATTGTCCATCTCAAGCGGATTGGTCACCTCATCAAAAGTGCCTGCCCCAGAAGTGACTACAAAGTTGGAAAATGTACCGACCAAAGTCCCCACCGGGAGAACAGAAGCCACCCGTGTACTCGCCGCAAGGAAGGCGGGTCCAATGGGGGCGGTAACGGTGAGCGTCCACACATTACCAACTGGTCCTGAGACGCCGCCAACTGCAATAGTGGCGAAGACTTCGTTGTTAGCAACATCATCAACATCAGTACGATCAGAGATACGGATACTATCCCCATCAGCGAATACAGTTGGTTGATTGCCTCCCGTATGGCTGTGAACAGTGACGGCAAGAGTGGTTGCCCCAGCGAGAATATCTGCATTCAATTGACCTGATGCATAAAACCTAGAATTAGGGGTGTTGACTGGAAGATCCCCAGTAATAGGCTCCCACGCAGACTGAACGTCTATCTGATCCCCTAACCAGAAATATACGTCATCGTCGCCTTGCGTGTAATTCTCCTGATAAATCACGGAGTTCAACAAAGGGAGCCCCTGAGGAGTCGTTGCTTCAGCATTTTTGAAGTACAGCTTTCTGAACTTCTGTGACCCAGCGAGACGCTCTGCTTCCGCCGCATTAGGGAATACATTACCAACTACACCAGAGACGAGTTGATTGGAAGTCATCCTACCACCGTTACTACTGGTGTCATTGATGAACTCTGGTGCATACACCTTGAGATCAGCTCGTACGATTGGCATGGGTTACTCCTAAACCGTCATCAATTTGATAGTAGCCGTAAAGTAGTCAGCAGACTGGGCCATCTGTCGAGGAATCAATGGTACTGCATTGAACGCAGGGGCTTCATCATGTCTAAACTGCACATTCTCGGTTATTTCAGTCAGTAACCGCAGTTCAACATAATCTATTTGCCCTATGAACGCAGAATCAGCAGACATAGAAAACGTCCCAACACCCCCCACATTGTCTTCTTGAATCACCTCAGTGAATACCCCATCACTAGACACCGGGGTGCCTGCAACTGTAATAAACCCTGGGGTTACTGTTCCCGCAGTATAACCAGAGACACGATACTTAACTTCATACTTAGAATTGTCTCTATTGCTAATACCTGCTTGTGAAATGGAAACCGCACCCACTTGGCTCCCATCTATTGTCGCGTAACCATTTGCGATACTCCATGGGGCTACCACAACCCACGTACCAACCTGATCAAATGTAGGTTGATCAAGTAACTGAGTACCCAGACGTGGGATCACTAGAGAATAAATAGCTCCTGCCACGTCAGCTAATGCTGCCATCTGTTCGACTTGAGTCAAGGTCAACCATCCCTGGTCTTCAGTCGCAACCAACGTAATAGGACGCCCTTTGATAAGAGACGCATTGAAGGTTACAACATTACCCCCTAGCGTACGCGTGACCGTCTTATCCGCTGTCTGAAAAGACCATCTATCTTCCCAAAACAAATTATTATTCAGCGTGATCCCATTAAGAGTAAGAATACTCATACTCCACCCCCACCAAGAGTCTTGGAAAGGTCATTGAGAGACCGAACTACAGAATCAACAGTCTTACGATCACCCGTCAAAGTACCAATATTCTGCCCTTGAATGGTTAAGTCCAACGCCACCTTTTCCGTAATCCTCTCCTGTTGACGCACACTTGCTGGACGTTCACTTGCAGGTTTATTAGGTAGGTTAGATATGAGCTGTCCACCATCCTGCATACGCACGTAGTTGTTATTTATGGATCCCACAGCGCCACCAAGCCGTCTCTGAGCATTTCCGATATTAAGAAGAGCAGATACCTTGTTTTGATTCCCTGCCATCATGGCATTCAACATAGGTAGGAAAGCTTTTGTTCGTTCCTTCCTAACAACAAACGACCCAGAAGGTAAAGTCATAGGACGACGATCACCCCCACCATACCCTGGTATCTTTCCAAACCCCCTACGTCTTCCTTTAGGTAAAGCACCCTTAATCTCTTTCATACGATTGATGATAGGAAGGATCTGATTCTGGGTACCTGAGTTAATAGCATTGAGCAACGGCATGAAATTACGTGCTTTATCCGCTGGAATGATGAACTCACCATCTTCCACTAATGCGGGAACAGTCCCACCAACACGAAACTTCAATCTGTTCTGAGTAAAATGCCTCTTAGCTGACTCGTGCACCCGCTTCAGTTCTTCATCGAGATGCTTAACTTTACCCCCCGCTTGGTATTTAACACGCTGCGTTAGACCAGGGAGGGACTTAACAGCTCCGCCATACTTGAACGCAATCCTCTGTAGTAGATTTCCATCTATACCTGGGACAGATCCCCCACCACTGAGAAACAAGTCATTAGGTAGAACAATTCCACCTTCCTGAGCCCCACGCCTAACATTAACAACAATATCCACCGACTTTGAATCAGGAATACGCCTATTAATGATCTCGGAAACAGTATTGAGCTTACGCTCTGCTGCTGAGGTCTGTGCATCAACATTAATCTTAGCCGTACTTAAAGTCTTGATTTTGGCCTGAAGCTCTTCAATCTTCTTTTTCGTTATATCTACCGCAGCCTGTTCTTTGACCCGCTGATCTTTAGTCTTCTTGATTTCTTCAGTGGCCTTACGCTCAGACTCAGCTTTATTAAGAGACTGCTTCGCAACATTTTCTTCAGCTCTCTGTATCAAACGTAGCTGGGTGATTTGCTGATCTCTATCAGTTATCTGATTAGCAATCTCTCTAGCCGAGTCAAGAGCAGCCTGAGCTTTCTTCCTCTCTGCCTCCGTAGTCGCATTAGCCGCAGCCTTATCAGCAATCGCAATAGAGGCCCTGACGCTAGCTATCTGAGCAAATACACTCTGCTGCTCTTGGGTACTGCCTAGAACAGCATTACGAATGTCATTCTCAATAGCGATAATGCGCTGAGCATTTTCAGCAGCAATCTGTACTCGTAACGCGGAACCTTCAGTTTGTAGGGCAGCATTACGTTTCCTAATATCAGCAATACGCTTGGTACTTGCCTCAACTAGCGCTTCATTTTGTGCTTGTAATGCTTGTAAATTGGCTAACCGCTCTTCAAGACCTGCCTTTTGTATGGCGTTCTCTTCATTGATGAACTGCTGTAGCTTACGATTAGCTTCGTTCTGGATAGTCTCTCGTGCTTGAAACGCCTGTTGTAGTGGAACAGTGAAAGCATCACGTAAACGAGATGACACTGCCTGAACGTCCCCTACATCAACCGTACCTTCACGTAATCCTCGTTGTAACCTCTCTACCTCAGAAATAGCCTCATCTACCTGACTCTTTACCGCTGCTGGATCTAAGATCCCCAACTTACCCTGATCTTGAATCCCCTGAATGATGGTATTCAATAACCGAGCAGAGTCTTCTTGATCAATTACGCCTTGTCGTAAATCATTACGAAATAAGGCTATCTCTGTACGCGCTTGCCTCGATTGCTCACGTATAGTATCAACATTGATCAGATCAGTTTCTTGTGCCTTTTTGAATACAGCATCTAAAGACTGATCAATGCGTGCCAAATTAGACACAATGGCAGCATCACCCAATGCCCCTAGTTTTGTCCTAGACTCAGCCACAGTAGGAATCAGTTGCCCAAATAATTTGAGCAGTGACCCTAGCCCCTCATTGATAATTGAGAATGGATTGATCCCAATTGCGTCCTCAATATCACTACCAAGAATGGTAAAGATGTTATGTAGCTGATCTAACCTAGTTAGAAGCAACTCAAGAGCTGGCCCTCCAAGAGCTGCTCCCACACTAAAAGCTGCAAGCGGGAGAAATGCACTTCTTACCGCAATCAACGCTGCCCTAAGAGCCCCAAATGCCCCTGTGGCCGCCGTAGCCCCTGTAGCCGCTGCTGTCGCCCCTGCTCCTGCTGCCGTTGCTCCTGCTGCCGCTGCTGAGCCTGCTGCCCCTACTCCTAAGAGACTTGCTGCAAACGGAGCAATTAAGGATGCAAGACCACTAAAAGCAATAACAACTATTCCAAGCACCGTGACAAGTGCCGCTGCCGCTGCCGAAATGACAATGAACTGTTGTCCACCTTCACTCAGTGATTTGAAAAAATCAGATATCCCCGCAGCAACCTGAGTTAGCTTCTGGACTAGATTACGTAAGGACGGCGCTAATGACTGTCCAATTTCGATAAATAGATCATTTATCGCTGACGTAAGTTTTCTGAAATCCCCCTCTAAGTTGTTCTCACGTAACGTGGCTATTCGGGCTGCTGCTCCTTCAGAGGAAATACCCAACTCCTCGACGGAAGCCTTGGCTTTATCAAAGTTGGATACAAGAACGGTGCCTGCCGCAGCCGCTCTTAAACCGAAGATATCTGCTGCATCAGCCGCACTGATCTGAGCCTTACCCAGATCATTAAGAACATCTAGCGTAGGTCTTGTATTCCCCTCTATATCAATAACAGCTACCCCTAACCGTTCAAGAGCATCTGCTGCTGCTTTCGGTGGGTTCTGTAGCCTTAAAAAGATATTACGTAATGCTGTCCCTGCCTCACCCCCTCTAATACCTGCATCAGCTAGAACTGCCAACGTACCACTGACTTGTTGGATATTTAATCCAATAGAGTTAGCAATAGGACCTACAGCTTTGAATGCTTCTGCAAGCTGACTAACATTAGTGTTCGCATTTGAAGCTGTGAACGCCAGGGTATCGTTAACCTTACCTAAGTCTGATACCTTTAGTTGAAATGCAGCAAGTACATTGGTGGCTATATCAGACGCTTGGGCCAGAGAAAGGCCCCCTGCCGATGCGAGTTGTAACGTACCCGCCAACGCCTGATTAGCTTCAGAAACTGATAACCCAGCCTGGGCAAGAAACACCAAACCTTGGGCTGCCTCTACCGCAGTAAACCTAGTAGTGGCCCCCAAATTACGTGTAGTGGCTTCTAACGTAGTAAGGTCAGTAGCTGTTGCCCCTGATACCGCTTGTACTTGAGAAAGCGCCGTAGAAAGATTTGAAGCCTGAACTACAGACGTACCAAACAAGGCACTACCTGCGGCCCCGATCCCCGTAAGAGCGCGTCCTACGCGTCCTCCTACCTCAGCTATGCGATTGAGCCTGGATTCAAGTTCACGAGACTGACGTTGGGCTCTTTGAAGTTGGTCTGCAAGATTCCCAACTCCTCTCCCTGCTCGGGAGATATTAGCACGACCCGCTACATTCAGATTGGATTCTAATTCCTTAGCCGAAGCAGCAGCATCTGTAGTCTCTTGTTGGACTCCTCCAATATCACGTTTGAGCTGAGTAAACGCCTGACGACTCGCATTGCGCGCACGTAGGATTACCTCAATTACGCTTTCAGCCACTTACTTTCTGCGTCCTGTTAGAACATCAATTTCGTCAATTGTAGGTACATCAGGGCGGTCATGGGCTCTATGACCTCTATGCCCTCTATCTGGATCCAACGCATTCAAAAACTTCTTGAACTCATTCTTATCTGCATGGTACCCCGCTCTCACAGCCGAAGCGAGATTCATCAACTCATTTTGGTGCTCCTCCTGGATGAGTCTAGCGTAGGCGTAGAGCTTACGGAGGGGATACCTGATGACGGCATCGCTAGCATGCCCTCTGCTGACAAGCGATTGGCACGCTCTTCCGGTGATTCGTTCGAACTCTGCCCAGTTAACTGATTTGCCAGTGATTCCGCCCCTTGTGTTAGGGCGGCGATTACGTTTCCCAAGTCGTCCCCAGATACAGCCGTCAAAGTCCAAATTTTCATTAGAGCATTGAGCTGAACACCCATCGGGAGAATACGCACCTTCTCTAGTTGATCTCTCTCATCCGCTGCTGAACAGATCATCGCAGCAACGAATTCAGGTGCCTTTGTTACTAACTCCACAAAGTTCACCTCCGATCCTGAAAACGTAGCCTTCACCTCCTCCTCATGCTCTTTAAGCATCTCAACCACGTCAGCCAAACTCAAACCTCGAACATCGAACAACTCTTTGCCCTCATGTTCGACCGTCTCTCTCTCAACCACTAGATCGGCTAAGGCCATCTCTCTTTCTCCACATAAAACAAGGGGGGCATGAAGCCCCCCAAGAGTGCAACTAGTTGCACTAACTCGTCAAGTTGCTTAGAGCGGGTTCGTGAAGCGCCCTTGCAGTTGCCTTATCTCGAAGAACTGATTCCCAGCCGCGCGCAAGCTGTCTTGCTGTACGGACAACGAAACTTCCATCTGGGTGATCTCATCAGTGATAATCGCCAATTCTGCAAGCGGGTTAGCCTGCACCTTGAAAGCGCTCAACTGCACCGGGTTGTTGGAGTCCACAGTATTGAGCCCTGCAAACTCTGCCCATTTAAGTGAGCCAGACGAAGCCGTGAACGCATTCACCGAGGTGTGACCCCCATGATCGTAATCGAAAAAAAGGTTCTGGGCATCAGCAATGTTATTCGCAGCCGCATTAGCAGTTTGATCGGCATCAGAATAGATGAACACCATACCGTGCTCTTCATCTACTTCATAATTCTTGCCGAGTTCATAAGTAATCGTTGGAATTGCATCATCACCAACAACAATCGTGAGAGCAGTGACATTAATGTTGTCCAACCGAATCCAGCTCCCATGCCCCGACGTGGGAACCGAAGCTAAGTGCTGCTCATCCGCGACGGATGCACCTACGACTTCAGATCCTTGGCCCAACAGCGCAAGAGCGAGATTATCCCGGTCAATAGACTCAAACGTAACCGTAAGGGTTGCATTCAACTCCTGCACAATGGTGAGGTCAATCGAGCGTGCGCCAGTCTGACACTCTTTGTGATCAAAGTCAGTGGTTTCAAGTCCAATGGACGCAATACATATATTGCCCACTGGCTTGAATCCGCCATCCGGAAGTCCGGTAACGGCGTTTCTGTCGGACAAGAAGAAAACTCCTTGGCCGCTCAAGTATTGGCTTTCGCGGAAGCCAGTAAGTGTAGTTGCCATCTGGCATTACTCCTTGTCGGCAGTATCAGATTAGAACGTGGACTCGACTGCGCCAGCACCTGACTCTTCCGGGTCTTTACTAAGTGCATCCGTCGCGGAGTCGTATACGTGGCTTGAACAACGCGGTCTTACGATCCACATTATCTACCTCACGAACCGCTCCTGTCACCTCAATAGCAGTTCCGGTTCTCAAGTACCAATCCCTCTTAGATCGTGGGACCTGAATCTCCGAACCTGTTGGTAAAGCCAGTCTCCCTCTGGTGTGAGGCTTGATTAGCTTCATCTTCACAGTATCGGCCATATCCAACTCCTAACCTAGCAATGGAACCCTCAGCGCCCATCTTTGGACATACACAATCTGTGACCTGAACTGTTGGCTAGCATTCCTGCCCCCCGGTCCTCCGGAAAAAGTCAGCTCAGTAGGCAGCTCGGACACAAACCTGAATGGTCTCGGAGTAAAGCCAGGACACTTTAACAAAAGTGCTCTACGGGTTAAATCGAGAAGATACGTTGTATCTAGCCACTGTTCACCATCTTCCCCTCTAGCTTCCTGGTGATTGATAACATAGATATCAAAGTACAAGTCCGACAACTGATTAATAGACTCCTTAATATTTCCCTGTCTAGTTGCCTCCAGCGCTCGCATACCTAAGTACGCAACACCGATTAAAGGTCTACCTTCACGCCCTATGGCTTGAAACAGATCATCCTGCTTGTAAACCCCCACCACCTTATTCTCAATGGGCTCCACTTCAGTCTGAAGCACATTCATGAGAAAGGCTAACGTCTCACTGATGACATCTAGTAAAGGTTTACCCACCTAGCAACGCCTCGATCTTATTCTTAAATACGAGGGAAGCAATCTCTACATCATCACCACTAAACCCTATAAACGTACGCTTAGGTAACCCATTCAACCCTTCCTGGTGCTGAAGACCATACTCCACATCTGTGCCAATACCGACCTCATTCGAACCACGGTCGAACAATTGTATAGAGTGAAACAAGTTACCAGTATCAAACAAAGTACCGCCATCACGGCCACTAGCACGACGAAGACGAGCAGCAGCAGACTCCGGCCACTTACGCCCATCAGGGTCGGTTTGGTCAAGGAACCGTGTACGAATTCGGTTGAGAAGGACAGCAGCCGCATCCTCCAAGGCTTCATTGAAATCAACGTGTTCAAGGGAGTTAATCTTAAATTCAAGATCATTTACTCCCGTGACTTCAATATCAAGCAACAAGACTGCGTAACGGCGGAAGCGCCGTCCCTCTCTTTCTGAAGTGTCGCTCTAAGGTAGCTCGAAGATATTCAGGCCCTATAGTCGGAAGCTGCGCCTCAGCGTTCATCTCTCCATAACGGTTGAACGCCAAACTAGCAGCAATATCCTGCAACCAAGCAGGAACATTAGTGTAATAGTCTCCATGCGGCTCGTTTAACGTGTTCTGTGTCTCGAACCCAGCCGTGTAAGACACACGTACCCACCCCCGCCCGACTATAAGGGGGGAGAAAGTGTTATACGCACTCGTGTCAGCCGTATTCGTAACAATGACATGACCCTTCTCTAAGTCAGTCATGAACGATGTGGTGTCTAAAAGAGAAGCAGTATCCAAATCATTAACAGTGCCCGCTATACGAACTTCTGTAACGATTGGATCTGGAATTGCCGCAGGATCCTCGAACACAAACCCGTGAGACAGGGTAAGTTCTAGGATGTTAGGGAGATGAGGTTTGTAACCTCCAAGATCGAAAAAGTACGTATCCTCGACCGTAGCCCTATCAAAAGGAGTTTCAAGAAGCTCTTCAAGCTGTTGAGTTACATGCTCTAAAGAGATTTGAGTTAACAGAGCAACCTCAGCGCCACCGCCTAGTTGCCCCCGTTCACGTACTTTCTCCAGCCCTGTCAGCTTGGGTAGCATTCATCAAACCTCAACGGCTCCCCCACTATCGGACTCAATAGTTCCGACCGGAGCAACAGGATTCATATCAGGTGCCTTCTCAACAGGAAACTCTACCTCTACTGGCTCAACTGCTCCAGGTTTTTCTCCAATGACCTCACTGAAATAAGGCACACCCTTTGGACCACTCTGTTGAAGTAGCCAAGCCCCCAACGGGTCCTCCAGCTCATAGGTTATCGGCAAGCCGTTGTTTCCCACAGACTTGAACGTCAAACCATTAGTCTTCTGAAGATCCGGATTACGGCAGTTATAGTTAACAGCACCAGTGAGTTGAAGCTTCTTCATCTCTCTATCTCCTAAGCTTGATGGGTCTTCAATTAAATGAAGTATCCCTTAACTTACTCGTTCATCCATTGGAGCACTAGTTGATTGCCCGTACTGTTTACGGTCGCCAATTGGAAGGTCTCCTGCCCTTGAACAACGTCGCTTGATACATCAGAAGGTACCCCAGCGGTGTACATGATGGCGGACATAAGGGTAGAAGTTGGTTTCATGCCCGGTAGTGCAATGGGCGTGGCCGCAGCCGCACCAGCTGCTACAGCACTCTTGAAACGAGAGGTAAAAGGATGTGGCATGGAATTCTCCTAGCTTTTAGAAAGAGGCAGGACTTTACCTAGCTTTTGCAATTAGGGCTCATGCCCCTTTATGCACCTTTGAAGATGCCTAACAAACTGCTACCTAAACCCTACTCTATCTTTCCTAGTTTGAGGGGGCCAGTGATGTCTGACCCCCACAACCACAGACACAAACGCCGCACTAAGCATCAGACTCCGACGTTGATGTACTTGACGACGGCCAGCTCTTCCTCGTACTTGAAGTCACACCGCATGGTGAGGACCATCTTGAAGTTCCGTGCCGAGATGTCCTTGTCGATCTCAACGGAGATCTGACGCTGAATACCCCAAATAATGTTGCGCGGATTCACAAGAAGACCACTGGTATTCGGCATCAAAGCGACCGGGATCACCGGAACACCATGACCGAAAACAGGACCCGTAGTGGTAATACGAGCATCGCCCAGCGCTGTCTCACGTCCAGCCAAGCTGTCTTGGTACTGAATTTCCCGATCCCAGCTCACGTAATTCCGCATGTTACTGCGATCACGGAGATACTGGTCAGGCATCGTAATAAGCCCATTGGCGAACATGGTTCGATCAATAGCTGCTGATGCCTGGTCGAATACATTCGACGTGGACTGCACCAAGAGACCATCAACGAGAGCCAAATAAGCATCACCAGACGCAGTGTCGCCGTTAATCAACAGCTCTTCCAAGTCAGTAGCCGCCCGTTCGGCCATCAAAGTAATGATAGTGTCTTTCAACCCACCAGCTACAGCACCCGTCTGGGGTCCGTTGGGGTTGTTGGCGTTGATGTTCGCCCGTTCGATCTGATCTTCCAGTGCATCATACGAGATACGAACTTCGGCAATGACCTCGAACGTAGTCAAGGTTACCGTTTCAGTCGTTGGTACCGCACGGTCGGCCGCAATCAAAGCGGTGTTCTCAACCCCCGGACGGAGGATACGGCTTGCGAAATGAATCTTTTCAATCTTGCGTTGCGGCGCTCCCATAACGACCGTTCGGGCGTCACGGAGAATCGTCGGCTGCACGATCAATTTGCGGATGAAGGCGTTGGCCTGTTCTGGGTTGAGCAGACCACCGGAAGCAAAATCCGAAACGACCGTATCCGCAAGCTGAATCAGTCTGCGATTGGACATGGACATGAAGTGGCTCCTAAGTGGACCAGAGGGGGGCTGGGACTTATCGGTCCTCGATGGCGATCTCGATGTTCGGGCTTTCAAACCCAGGGAACCGGAACGCGCTGCTCCAGTCCACATCTCCATCTTCACCATCTTGCGACTTCCGAGTAGGCCCACCCGAGGATAGGTTGTCGTCGGTCAACGCCCCGCGATGTACCGTCCCATTGACGGCTTCGTTCATCTCCTGCTTTGCAGCCTCTAGCTTCTCGCTCTGATCAGCGACTTCAGCTCTCAATGCCTCAACGGCACTCTGGGTAGCCTCTTCAGTCTTGGTCAGACCTTGAAGCACTTCATCACGAAGACTCGAAAACTGCTGCTCAACCCCAGCCATGAGATTTTGCGCCAGCTCTTTCATGTCCTCATTGATCTCAGCCTCATCCTTAGGATCGGGAGTTTCTACATCCCCTTCTTTGGCTTTGGCCTCAGAAGCGTCCTTAATGGACTCTTCCTTCTTGTCATCCTTTTCGACGGCATCCTTTTCGACGACATCTTCTTTTGATGCATCCTCCTTCTTAGAAGGAACGTCACCCGGAATGATACTTTCCAGCTTGAACGCGGTCTCAGGGACAGAATCCATCAACTGAAGTACGTGAGTCTGGAAGTCGCCGATGGCGTCTGAAATCATGCTACGCCCATCGCTCTTGGTAGTAGCCTCAGACATAATGTTACTCACCGTCATCGCCAACGTATCTAGCGACATGTGAAATCCAGGCACAAACCCAGCGGAAGACATGTTTTCTCGGAAAGACGTAGAGTCAGGGAAAGACATGAACTGCTTCTTGGCGTTCGCTACAACAACAGCGATGTCGTCGTTCAACTGAACGATAATTGCATCGTCTTCATCGAAGCTCGCTAGCTTCAGAAGCATGATCTCATCCTGTTCAATCGTCTCCACCGGGGAAAATCCGGCTTCAGCAATCTGAGCAATGATGGAATCGGTGTGGTCAGTTTTATTGACCAGAACGGCGGCAACTGCCGGAGTAACCTGCTTTTTGGACTTCCGGAACAGCATTGCCTTACTGAAATCGAGCATGGATTCGTCCTCTCGTTTGATGATCTTGAAGGGTGCCCGGTTAGCCCCCCTCTTTACGAGAGAGATGTAATCAACATCAACGTCGTCAAGCTCGTCGAGTTCTGCTTCAATTCGACGAAGCCCACCTCGCGCCTCAACACTACCCTTACTTGATAGAAGTTTCATGGATTCAACCCCTTACCAGGCAGTATTCCATCGGGACCTGTGATGGCTTCATCCAGGACCTCAATATGATCAAGCGCATCGATGAGCCTATAACGATGTCGGTGTCCAGCGGATTCTTCAGTAATGGTGCCATTACGGATCTCGTGAATATGCCCTGTACGGTCCTCAATAGTGAACCCTTCGATCAGGAGGTCATCTTGGCTAAACGCAACCTTATAGTTATGCGTATGCCCTTTAGCTTCCTCCGTCTCTCCCATCACAGTATCAGGTACGTACAGAGCGACACGCCGAGGTCGACTTGCCACCGTTCCTTCCAATGAAAAACCGTTAATCTCTCCAGATTTCACTTTCTTCCACAACTCAGCAGATGGGATGTGGACTCCACAGACCCAACTATCTTCGATGAACTCTGGATCTCCTTTACGTGCCACGAACGACTCAACAATAATTGACCCATTAAGTTCATTATCGTGATTCGTATCGACAGCCTTGGTACGGCCCTTTGAAAGGAATCGGTGAGCCATTTTACGGATAGTTTCCGCAGTCATGTAATCACCTTGAGAATCAGGCACGTTAGGTGCGTAGACCTCGCCATACACGATCCGAAGCTCGTCATCGAATTTCTTGATCTGCATAGAAACGAAAAGTAACTCATCACAAGTAGGTGTGCAACTAGTTGCAATCAGTTTGTAAAACTCAAAAAAAAGCCCCCAAGAATATTGGGGGCCAATAACAGTAAGAGAAGGAGGAGTTTTTAACTTAGCAGATAAGTGCAACTGGTTGCAAAGTTACACTTTATGAAATACTCCAATGGAATCATTGTAATAACCACCAGCCTGCCAAGTTTCTATAAGGCTCAAGCCATTAACGCCATCAAAGGCTCTCCACGCGTCCTCAAAAAACCGATAACAATCAATAGGGTACGCATTGTACGCACCCTGTGATGGTGCACACAGATAAACCCAACCTCCAGGTTTAACCACTCGTGCCATCTCAAAGATCGACAACCAAAAAGTAGAATCGTGTTCGAGTGCAGAAGTCGTGACGGCCACGTCAAAGCGATTATCGGCAAAAGGAAAATCGATAGTGTGACGTACAACATCCACGTTCGTCCCTGCTTCATTGTCCATCCCCACGTAATCCCACAACTCTTCAAAGAATAATGGTTTTAACGTTCCATTTACGTTATAGCTTCCAACATCCAACACTGAATTCTTGACTACCCCACCTACAAGATCTTTCAGGTACGTGTCATAAAACCGCTCACATGCTGCATATGCTTCAATGTGCATACAGTCTCCCTCTACCTCTCACTTCTCTGGGTTACCAAACAGCTTCTTACGAGTTTTCTCCCCGATCCGTTCTTCTTCTACTTTGTCATCAGGGAATATAGCCTGGAGCACTAAAGAATCAGCTACCACTATCTTGAACCCTTCTACCTTACTCACAAAGACCTCAGCATAACGTATGCATTTATCTATGTTGTCTAAGGTGAAAGATCTTCTTGTTAGCCACATCGTACCTTTAGAAGTAGTCATGTGGACCCCTACACCCATCTTGCCACTACTATCTGTGAAGTGTTCTATAAACACTTTCATTAGATGGGCTCAGGAACAAACTTGAGCTGGGTAGCTTGTCGCTCTTCTCCGTTCACGTACTCTTTCTGGGTTGACCCCATACGTATTACCCAACGACCACCATAGGCAAAAGACCCATCGTGTTGAATAACTCTAAAGGCTTCTCCGGGTGCAGGAGCATCAACAATCATAGTCACTCCATTACGTTTAACCTGAACACCCCCCACCAGAATGTAAACTTGTTGATTCATGAGACTGCAATACCTCGGCAGCTCTGAATACGCGTTTCCACGTACCATCCTCCTTACGGAGTATCGCTTTCTGTTTCTTGTTCAACGTGAGCAATGCTGCTCTACAGTCAAACTCTCTGCACGTAGACGGTCGATCCTCATAGATCGTACACCGCTCATTTACCAAATACGCACAATGCCCACTCTTTCTCGGCATAGTCCATACAATACGAAAACCAGTACCGTCATCAATACGATGCAAGCTAGCGTTTAGCTCTTCTACCTTGTCCCCACGATCTGGGTGCAGACTGATGGTCTTCAGGTAACAACACCGAGTGCACGTCCCACAAGGAACATTACCGTCAGAATGCGCGACCTTCTTTGTGAGCCCTGTAGGTATTCGTTTCATGTCGTCGCTGCCGTCTCCCTTGCAAAAACCCCATACCCCATACAACGACTATGCACATTATAGAAATGGCATACCCTAGAACGTCAGACGAAATTGAGTCAAACATCTTTACTTCTCCTATTCACTTGAAATGCGACTATGCGTAACAGTCACATAAACTGTACTAAAGAACTAACTAAAAGTTTTGTCAAACGTTTTTTGAAATTATTTTGCAACTAGTTGCACGACACCCCGGACTGCCCATCGTATTGAATCGTCTCATCCGCTGCTCTACGTGCTGCATCCCTAGCACTAGCGCTGGCTCTCCCCAAAGGATCGATACTTAGAACACGTATAGCCTCCACTCCCAACTCGGGATCACAGATCTTCAACGCTCCTCGCAACGGGATTGATTGCTTAGTTATTGGATCGGGTAACGTACGCATCGCCCCTCGTGTACCTTTGAAGCTTACGTAACTGACGAGGTTGTCTGCGCTATTACTTGGAAGAGTACGAGCCCTGGGAACGATTGTGGTACCTGTGGCTCGCTCTATATGCAAGATAGTGTCAGCGCCATTGACGATACCATCTGCCAAGACACCCCCCACCCCCGCAGCACCATCAGTGAAAACGATATACCCGTGATTCCACTGAGCACTATCCCCACACGTTACCCCATCTGAGGACGCACAGATCGTGACTCGGGTATTTCTTTTGATTGCTTCAGTTCGGGCCAGAAAGAACGCAGAGACTAAGGCGTTCGTATCAGACACTAGAGACTCTGTTCGAATGAAGCGATTGAAATTCGGGGTCGCTATTGCAGCAATGATCCCCGAAATAGTAGTTACTATTAGTAGTTCAGTAAGAGTAAACCCACGCTGTTTCATAACTAAACCCCATGATTGATGAAGGTAGTTAAAAACAAACAGAAAGTTTTGTCAAATCCTGCATACTAACACTTTTGAACTCTTGGGCCTTAGATCCCCATATCTACAACTATCTGAGCCCCCGCAGCTTCTTTAGTAGCATGCCCCGTAGACTCTATTCCATTCTTTGATCGGGCCTTGAACGTACCATTGTTCGCTGTCCAATCTACAGTTGTATCCTCAGGAAAGACGTACCCGCAACGGACGCCGCTCTCATCGACTACAAATCCAAACCACCTCAATGTGTAGTTAGTCGCCACTATTCATACCCTCACAAGCCTGAACACAATTTATCATTTTGCGCAGCCAGTAGTCGTCATTCTCATCCTCGAACACCGCACTATGACTATTGATAGGATGGTCTTTATCCTTTGACATATCGTGATATAAGACGAACTCTTGGTCCCCCTCATAACCATTCGACATAGCCCCCCACTCCATTCCGGGTAACCACCGGGATAGCCCTGTCCACACATCTCCAGGGGTACCAAATATATGGACCCCATCTAGGCGTTCAGAGAATACCCAGTCTCGATCCAAAGCGGGGTTGATAAGCAAAAGCTGTTTAATATTAGGTGTCCAAGTATGGTCTACCAGAGCACTAATAGCGCACCCATTAGAATGACCTGCCAGAACTACGTAATCTTCGGGTCCCAGGAAATGGTTACAACACTGGGAAATGATACCTGCAATAGGCTCATTAGCGATGTTTACCCCCACCAATCCTTTCCACCCATAATCCCCATCCACCCACGTATATCCAGCCCATTCGGCAAATGGCCTCAACTTATCAATGGTGGCCAACCCATTGTCATTAACGTTGAAACCATGCAACCCCAACATGAATTTGCGCATGTGTATTTCTCATTATCACACCCTCAAACTCCTACACTTCCTCTACACATATACACAGTATTTCTTCAGACTTTTCCTACCACCTTGTAGTTAGTCACTTCAACTATCTGAGCGATATATTTCTTCGCTGAAACTTTCCCTTTGGAATCATTATCCCAAGTTTTCAAGATAGCAGACGCTTTTAGTTCTCCACTATCAAAGACCTTAATGGTTGCTTTGATCTGTTTCGGCCCACTCATCAGATGGACTTCCCGCTTCAAGGCCATAGGGCTCCTCCAGGATCATGATTTGAACTACTGCTTGTCGGACTTCCAACATTCCCTCATCTCGACGCCTACGACCTCGCCTCTTCTTATCCTAGGTACCTTCTTGGCTATATGCCTTAGATCTGTGGGATTGGAATTGCATTGATCTCTACTCCCTTGGCCTCTAACTGCTGACGCACTTGATCAACTACAGCTAGAGGTACTCCAAAATTCCTAACAATCTCTGCCTCAGGCATGCCAGTAACAATAGCCTGCCCCACGTTTTCCACGGTATTAGGCGTGACACCTGAAATAGAAATGAAATCGGGAGTATCCGGCCTGGTGTCCACGAGATTAGGTACTTTGTCCCCTCGTGTAATCCCCGTCAGCAGCCCGCGACAGTTAGGGTGGTAGGGTGGTGTATCCCAACCACTATTAATGATGTCCTGTGCTCCCATGCGACGTAGACGAGCTACAGAATTCACATCCTGTTTGGGCCATGGGTTAATGGATGAAAGAGAAGCCGGATCATCAATACGCAGGACAGTATCTAACCTGTTACGCGCCGGTTGCACCGGGAACACTTTACCATCCATCACCTGACATACAGGACATGTCCGGTTATCTAGCTGTTCAGTCACACGGTAATGAGTGAACCCCTTGGCCTTAGCTTCCTCGGTATAACCCCACGCGCTCAGACGACTCATGTGCAGGGAGGAAGCTAATTGTAAAGAGGTTTTTCCCCGTCTACCCACGGTCTGCTTAGAAAACGATACAAAAGAACGTATTCTGGGAGCCTTGAAAGCTCTGTCGCGCTCTTTAATCTGCTGCTCTTGCCATTGCCTAATGCCAACACGAAGCCCCTTCTGAACTTCCTTGGTAAGAGACTCAATGGTTAACCCAAAATGACGGTCAGACTCTTGAAGTATTTTAGGGTTCTTTTTACCCCGGAATACAGTGTCCTTCTCATCACTTAAACGGGTTGCCCCAAAGATAAGAGCCATCATCCCGAATAAACGGAGATCCTTCTTACCCTTCCGCAACACTACGGAAAGGTCCAAAGTAGCTATCAGACGATTGGCTTCCTCAATGTCATCCCGTTCTACAGCTTCTCCCACCTTCTGAGCAATAGGGAGAGCATGTTTACGCCAAGCAGGAAGTAAACGTTGAGTCAGGGTCTCATCGAGAGTAATGAACGTTTCAAGACGGATCGACATGATCTGCGCCAACGCAACCGACTGCCTCGGTTATCAAAGCGTCAAAATCCGGATCATTTTCAGGCGCGTCAGGAACAGTTAATAACCTTACCATGGCGTTGAACTGGTCCTTTTGAGTCGGCCCTAGTGAATCAATGTCAGCATACACAGTAACGGCCCAATCAGGGTTATCCCCCTTCTGACGCTCTTGGGCTGCATTCAGATATTTCAAAGCCAACCCGGTAAGCTCTTCTGCGCCAACAACGCCCTTCTTACGCCAATAGCGTGCTCCCTGTTGGACTTGGTTACGCCCTGGTGTTCCCCCTGGGTTCGCATTAGGCGTCGGATCCTGGAGTGGCCCTGCCACACCAACACCTGTATCCGAAGATGGTCCCACAACCAACTCCATCTCAGTGAACTTGAGAGAGGTATTAGTGATTTCATTCAATGCCTCAACGAGATCTTCCCCAGAGATAACATTCTTATTTGAAGCTATCTCCACAGCTCGAAGCTGTGTAGCAGCATCAGTCACTTGAAGGGGCAAAGACCTAAACTTATATTCCTCTGCCGCATCCCCCACCAATGCACGTACCAACGTTACATTGATGATCTCATCAAACTCATGTCTCTCCGGTCCAAAAACTTGAGCTTCAGCAACCGTATACGACGCAAATGCTGTGGCAAAGGAATAATCTTCCGTCATGCCAAGAAACAAAGGCGGAAGACGAAAAGACGTACGAATACGCATTGCAGTACGTTCATCGTACCGCTGGAACTGAGCATCGGAATCAGCCGCATCTCCCGATCCAAAACGCTCAACATTGACGTTAACAGGCGAACCACCCCCATCTAGCTTTCCTTCTGATGAGTATACTTCGACGATTGCAGCGCGAAGTGACTCACTAGCTCCCTTACTAAATATAGTCTCTAATTGCCTGCGCACGTCTTCCCGAATTGTCCCACCTTCAATAAAAACCACAACAGGAGGAATACCACCCGCATCGAAGTAATTCAAATTTAATTCTTCAGCTCTACGAGAGCCTAAAACCGAAGGTAAGTTGTTGATCCAACGAGGAACTCCATAGGGAGTATCCGTATCTTTGACAACAGTAAAATGGATTACTTCCGTAGCTCGGTCTTCAGCAGGAAGACGAGCACCTTGTGCCTGCCATTTACCTGTTTTCTTATTCAAATCCCGAATAACACCATACTTCTTAAAGTAGACCGTATGGGTACCCACTACCTGAACGTACCGGCGTTGACGCTCAGCGACTCTCATTCTCCGCTTAACACCCCCACGCATCACCTCCTTCTCAACTTCTGTTGCAGCATCAAGCTGCACCATCCTGAGTGTCACCGGATCTATCCGATTGATGAAGACAACCTCATCTGAAGGATTACGGAGAATTTCAAGATAGGCGTTGCCTGTTTCTTCCATGTCACGACGTAACTGCCGTCGTATAGAAGTAAACGAAACCATAGGCCAAGGTTCAGAGAAAAAGTTATCAAGCGTATTGGCAATAACGTCAGTTTTGTCTGGTGTTCGTAGGTTATGCCCCTCCATCCTATTGATGGACCACCCGGTACCATCGATATTGACCTCCATAGCAGTAATCGCCTGGAGCAGGCTATTATTTTCTTGGGTGAATTTGCGCAACCGTCTGAAATTATAAGGAGGTTGGAGTACCGACCCTTGTTCAGTAGTGGGATTGAAATACATCCCAGCAAATTCATCCTCCAGCTCCATAGCCTGGCGCTGGAGAGTATTGGGACTAACCGCATCTGCCTTTGCAGAACGAATAACGGTCGTATTAACCCCTAAGATATTGCCGTCAAGCTGACGATCAATATCCAAATCACTTTTGAAATGGTTTTCAGCCGCTGCCATATAAGTGCAACCAGTTGCAATGAGTTAGACGTATACACCCCGTACTTTACTTTAGGCCCTCCAGCCTGTACAGCGCTATAAGTACCTAATCATGATTTCACCTTCTTCATCTCAGCGAGGTTTGGTCCTATCTCATAGTCCACTGGAAATGGTAATTGGGGCTCCCACCCAAATTGATCTAAGGATAGATCCTCCATCACTTCCTTTAATCTGATGATCCAAACATCTAATTGGTCTTCCTTCACATAAAACATAAGCTGGTCATGAACCATCATCGAAGGCTGACAGTCAATAGGTTGTCCATACCGCTTCCTAAACTCCCCCAACGCCAGCAGTGCTAGATCCGAAAGGGTAGATTGAACTGGAGAATTAATGGCCTGACGTTCAGCCTGGCTAGACAGAGCAGAATCATATGAATCAATCATTGGAAGTCTGCGCAATCTACCTAACGGAGAAGTCACATATTTATGCTCGTGTGCATAATTGATATAACGAGAATGCCAGGATATTAGCTTTGGATACTTTTTAAAAAATAAATCCTTCTGTATCTGACCTTCACCTGCAACTAGTTGCACTCCATATACCGCGAATGCATAGTTCTCATACCCGGTACCTGACATCCCATAAATTAATCCAAAGTTGGCTGACTTTCCTTTCTGCCGAATATCCTCATAAAGATCCTGATCACTTTCATCCTCGCTAGCCTTGAGTTTCAATATCTCTTCTTGCTTCCACCCTGCCAAAGCTGCTCCAGTAAGCATATGGAGATCTATTCCCTCCTTATATGCTGAGATCATGGAATCTTCATTCGCTAGACAAGCAGCAATACGTAATTCCCCTTGGGAATAGTCCAAACTAACAATTTTGTAACCAGGTGGAGCTATATAGGCTTTCCTCAATGCCTTCGCCCACTTGGTATGCTTAGGTAAAGTCTGTATTGCAGGATCACGAAATGCTGTACGCCCTGTTACTGTCCCCGATTCGCTCTCCCCCTGTTCATACAATCCCTTGAATAACATCGCTGTGGGATGAAACCTACCGTCAGTACGCAGATGCTTAATGAATCCTTTCACGTAAGTACCGTAAGTCTTCCTAGTCGAATTATAATCATTGAGTAATTGAACCCACTCCCCCGCTTTTGGATGCCCTAAAAACATCTGAAGGTGGCTATTGGCTGTACTCGGTTGTCCAGACTTAGGTGTGACTATCTCTGGCTTCAGCTTGAGCCCCAAAGGACTGAAAAGATAATCCTTTGTGATACTACTGCGAGTAAGCACAAACGCGTCCTTGTGCTTGTTATAAAGCCTGCGGGGCAATATTCTACGTGCCCTCTCGGTGATTTCCTTCATGTGCCGGGTAAGTTCCTTCCCCAGGTTATTCATCTCATCGGTATCAATACAGATTCCCACCTTCTCCATGCCATGAAACGCTAACATAGCTGGATGAAGTAAACGTAAATAGAATTTCCCCAACTTGGGAATACTAGCCAGTTCAGCCACCATCCTATTGCTGACCTGATAACAGGCATCGGTATCCCCACCTGAATAAGTAAGAAAGTCATCATCTGGAACTAAGTCCATCCGACCTTTGTCATAGTGAGAATTGAGATATGAGTCATACCCTCCCATCTCTGTAAATAACTTAGCGTGAGTCTCTAAACTATTTGATCTATTCTCATTAAGAAGTGATCCCACCAGAGTAGTATCCATAGTGAAATTAGAGCACTCTATATTCCAGTGCTCCCATAACCAAAGTAGATCAAATTTGAAGTTAGCCCCGCGAACTTTAGCCATTGGATGATTAAGAATCCGATCAATCTGATCTCTTCTCTCTATATTAATTGCGGGATATTTAGGATCCTCCTTACCAGCAAACCTCATGACCATCGCCTCACCTTTGGCATGGGTGAACTGAATACTAACGATCCAGGCATCTTCTGCATAAGGATCTAAGCCAAGAGTTTCGAGGTCTGCTGCTAGCGGTACAGGGGTAGTCTGAAGATTGAGATAATCTTCAAGGGCCTCAAAACTATCAACAAATAGATAGTCTCCTGTCTCTGGATCCATGCTCCCTGTTAACGCCAAACGTTTCGTGAGAGCCGCATCCCATGCTATCTCTGGAGCCTTCGATACATCATTATAAATAATGCTAGGGTGATAACTGATAAGGATCTGAGCCCCATTCACCTTTATTGGTTTCTGTCGTAAGCTGGTAATCGTCCTGTTCTTCGGAATCAGCCCATGCTTCTGAAGTACCTTGACTGGTTCAACCCCCATGGCGAGAACAACTACATCATTACCGAAGTCTGGGAGTACATCAGTATCTCCCAATTTCCCAGTAATAAACTCAGGGTCGATGACCTTAAGCACTGATTCCTGAAGAGTGCTGTCCTTCGCGCCCGTCCACAGCTTGATTGCTCCCATCTGAATTCTCCTTAAGTATCGTGATGTTCCAATCAGTGACTACTGACCAAATGTCGTCATCTCGATCCTTACGCCATACTCTCTTTATAATCTTAAGATCTTTCCATCGTTGTACCGTCTTATGAAGCCCTTCCCGACAATACCCATGTTTTATACTACCTAGATCCAACAGCATGGCGTATTCAAAATTGGGAGTCACGATAACTGCTAACCCACACCGTGGTGCAATTCGAAAAATTACCCCAAAATTCCGAGTTATTCCCACAATATTCCCTGGCTCAATCGTATGGAAACAATCGACTGCCTCCACCTTAAAACTTAACAACGTACCCTTAACCTTCATCCGCTGAGCCCCACGAACAGTAGTGACCTTCCCTTCCTTACCCACCTTAATTTCCAACGGGAACTCCATAAGGTCCGCTACGGTAACCAATCCTAGATCTGTAATCATATCTGTCGCACCTTAACTCCGTTATTTGAGGTGTCTATCTCAACCCTTCCTAGGGGTATTCCAAACCAAGAGATTATGAACTTATTGAGATCCCTCGTCTGATCTATGAGTTCCCATACGATGTCCTCTTGATCAATCCCAGGGAATAGCTTGCCGTGCTCTATCACGTCCCCTACGTTGAGTCCTTTAGGGTTAATCACTCGCCTTTCCCCTCGATCACACTAAGGTCAGGCAAAGGTGTTTCGAACAACCCTGCCAACGGCATCAAGGCTGCCCCCACCACTTTACGCTGCAGTAGCACTGTGTCCGCTGAAGCATGGAACGATGCGTAAGATTCATTCTTGATATCAAAGCCAACCTCTTCGAGTACTGGCTTTAGAGCTATCACATCCCCTTCGACTCTGACACTCACCCCATTGCCATTGATTCGACATGCAGCCTTCAACTTCGGACCTATACCAATACAGTGATACACCGAACTAATACTGGTGCCCTTCACCTTCTGATAAAGCTGGGTAGCTTTAGCTAGGGGTACCGGAGCCGTCTCAGGAATCGTCGGAGCCACTGGCTGCTTGGTCTTCATTTCACTAAGTTCACTCATTTCATTCCCTCCATGTATAAGCTGATTATAGAAGCTAAGAAAGTTTTGTCAAGTTAGTTTTGTTACTGTATTCGATCCAAGAATACAGCCCTCTATCTCAACTGGTGTGATCAGATAGAATCCATCATTCGTTTTCCCTAACCATTGAGATTGTTCCCACGGTGAAGTGTAACTGTCATATATTGACCTTTGAATACAGTACTTCTGCCACCCACTAGTCACCTTAGACTTCGTGTAGGTCGTACTACCTTTCACCATGTCACAGCCGTAATGCTTCGCTAGAAAGTCAACCTGCTCAGCACTTTCTACTGACTTAGGGCAATAGTTCTCCCGTACATAAGTGATCGCCTTAGAGTCCTTAGTCATGTGCGCATAAAGTGCTGCCAGAAGAGTTCCTGTACGCCCATGTCCGCCAATGCATCCTATATGCAATGTCTTACCCTTTCTTAGACGAGAAGTGAGCCACACGACCATCTTATGAAACTCCTCGACATCAGCTGGGGCTCTACCATCAGTGATTGGGAATTCAATGAACAATCCCATTTTATGATTCCATGGAAATGCTCTAATGTCTACTGCGGCACCCCTGTCCAAAGCCACCTCAATATCGTAGCTCTCTCCGTGACCGCCGCTATAACAAGTACCCCCCGCAATCTCGATAGACTTCCCATAAGCTTCAAACTTCAGGTGTTGATGGGATTCCCAACACCTCTTGTACTTCTTAGTTTGCTTATGTTGTTTAGCCATTAACCTGCTTCCCGCACCGGATGAATTTTCTTGACATTATTGTTAGGCCCTACTTCAAACCATTCCTTTTTGTACTTTATTGCCGCTGCTTCATCCTGAAGCTTCTTGAGAGTATAAGCTTCAGCAGCTTTCTTGGCTGATTCAGACTCATCCCCATACTTCTTGATCTGTTCCTTTTTCTTAACATTGTAACTATGCAACGCGCCCAGGGCCTCAACTTCGTACCAATCGACATACCTGTTATCAAGCCACCCTGCAACAGAAGATAGAAAGTAAAAATCTTCCTCAACCCCGGACTCAAATCCTGTATGAGCAACCCCGTAGTTCACGTACTCGGACACTAAATGTGGAATCTGACCCCCCCGCTGTACATCCAAAATCATGTAGATGCTCTTGGTATACTGCGTGTAATACATGCCCTTGTTAAAAATTGGGCCGTTGTTGTGGCATAGCGTCCATCCAGTATCTACCATGGCCTCAGCACTGATAGTACCGTGTACGAAGTCTCGTAAGACATCGGCAACTGCTCCCCATGCCCTCCCACCGTAACTCACGTTGAACACCCCTTTGTAGAAGGTTGTGACCAGGGCCTGAGTAAAGTCACGCATGTTCATGTCAGGCGCGTGGTACTTCACCGCATCGACAGCCTTTTTAGCACCACCCCCCTCACCGTAATCATTGAACGAGTGATTCCACTCCCGATAGGGGCCAAACTTCTTCACCGCGTTCTTGTACTTCTGAGTCATCTTAATATGTCGGGACTCCCGCACACAGATGAGTATTAAGTAGTAGAACAACCGGATGGAAATCTCATTCATCGAGCGAACAATATGCCGAACAACCTCATTGGGCTGTTGATCCAAAGGCTCATCCAACGCATACTTCAAGCGAATATCAGCCAGAGCATGATTCAGAAGATAGAACCTAATGGCCTCCCGCTCAGGCGCTACCATCCCTGTAATTACCTCAGCACACAGGCTCTTAGCAACTGTCCCGACTGGGACGTGCCCCATATCCCTCTTCTGGAAGACTGCACGATCTAGATGGTATCTAAGTGTGTTCATCCTTAATCCCTCCGTGTGGATCTTTTCTCTAACTGATTGTGATTATAGTCATTGAATTAGTTTTGTCAAGTCTATCAAACATCTTTTTTTCAATGAGTCACAAAAGATCACGCACTTCCAGACCAGCAACAAAATTACGTTGTTCTTCTGTCTCAACTGCATGGTTATAGTACGCCTTGCGGACATAAGCTATAGGATCAATATCGGGTCTCCTATTTGCCTCGTTGACCAACTTAGTCCAGCAAGCTAAGAACAAGCCTGTACGCCCTATACCCCCATGCAACCTACGTAATATGTCTCCCTGGTACCATGTAGTAATTGATGCAATGCCAGCCGCATGCTATCCGGATGAGGCGTGGAAAAGTCCGCGATGTCACATCGTATGACATAAGGAGCATCGATCTCCACCGCCATCTTAATCCCTGGGATGTCTTCTGGCTTGTCTCGATAAAGACCCCCATACAACCGAAGGTTATGCCCATTGAACTTGAAATCAATAAATCCCTTACCGATTGATTTCTCATCTACGCCTCCGATTTCACTGGGTGGTACATCTGAAGTCGTAAACCTGAACGCGCTAGTTAGGCTGCTGAATAGTTTCCTGAATTCCACTGTATCACTCCGTTTTTTTCAATGAGCACTGGTTGGGCTGTACTTGCATCATAAGCAGCCTGGTGCTGCGCAGCCTCACTTAGTTCGAACTTAGCAATCCCTGCAATCAATCCTTCATCTATATCAAAAACCCATTCATGGTATCTCCTGTTACCCATTGGGTGAGTGACTCGACATGAACGTGCAACTAGTTGCAAAATATCTGCCTCACTCATCTCTGGCATTAGATCCGCAGCTTCGTCCCTAGCCATTGTAGTAAGTTTCATGGATCTCACCTCTCTTGATAATAATACTCCGACTGCATTCGAAGTGTAGCTTAGCTAACTCAGGACTACCGTCCAACCCCGCAGACAACATCACATTCTTGAGTATCTCTGTACTCTCACGATCAGTGATGATGTAACGTGAATTCAAATTTTGTCCCCTCACCTCAACCTCGTATTTATAAGGACCAAGAATCCTTGTAACAATGACGCGTGTATCATCAACATACACATCCTGACCTGGCTCTCTCGCTAATACCAATCCCATTATCGTATACCCCTAAGTTCTTGAGCCCGATGACTCAATACCCAAAATTCAATCCCATCTGTCTCACTGTATTCCGCCCAACCTGCTACATACAGGTACTTCAATTCGAGCTGTGTAGTCCTTTCGCTAAACTTAGCTACTATCCCTAGGGTTCTAACTGATTGAGGCTCTGAACTCAATCTCATGAGCACACTATGGGCTTGCTCGGGCATCGTCGAAAGCTCTTGAACTAAAGGTTGGCAACGTCGATGCCGTCCACCTTGAATCGCATTCTCTGTATATCCACAGTGCTGACACACTAGATAGATAGCTGTACCTTTAATCAATGGTATTGAATTACCCAAACCACACTTATCACATCTACGCACGGCTATGCCTCGAATAGTTTGTATGCCGCCTGAGCCTTCGGCAGGATGTTGGTATTGGGATAATAGTCCCAGGTACGCTCGGTAATCTCAGAAGAGATTACCTGAGCAGCATCTTGGAGAATAGCCTGAGCCTTATCAACCCTGTTAGGCTCAACTCGGACTATGAGTTTAGCCTTCGGAGTTTGAGCTTTCATATCGACGATACCCTGAAGCATGTCCGCCCAAGTCGGTACCTTAGTCAGTCCAATCATGGATTCAAACTCTGCATCATCCATCTGATCCTCAAATGGGAATCGAGTGCAGTCCAAAACCTGATACCAATTTGCCCGTAACTTTTTGGGCAAGGTTCCTCGAACGAACCTATAGGTCCAAGAGATGAGTCTGAAATTCTCAACCGTGCATTTTGACCCCTTATCACTGACCATCTGCATCAACTTGTCAGCCACCTTTGTACGTGCTCCTTCCTCAATGACTACCTCATCCCCAATCCAAACATTACCTGTAGCACCATCAATCGTGACTAGAGTAACTCCCTCAATGATCCCTACTGTGAACAAATCTTTACATCCCACCACACATGTCCTATCCATACCTCGTGCGACGACTGCCGCATGGCAAGTCAGGCCACCGGTTTGTGTCAAGATACCTTCGGCAGCTTCCATACCTTTGATATCGTTCGGCGTCGTCTCTGCCGTTACCAGGATGCAGGGTACTTTAGAAGCAACCGCTGCCTCACTGGATAATACGGCTACACCCTGAACCGCTGAACCACCCCCCGCTATACCGGAAGTAACTGGAGCTGGAGAATGTTTTTCATCAACCTTGGAGACGGTCAAAGCTTCGTATTGTTGTCCTGATAGACGCTCCCGAACTTCACTCTTGGTGATCAGCTTCTCTTCTAGCATGTCTGCTGCAATCTGGAATGCTGCCTTCGCTGACCGCTTCCCTTTACGGCATTGGAGGATCCAGAGCTTACCGTTCTCAACAGTAAACTCGATGTCCATCATGTCGTGATACTCGTACTCAAGCGTCTGGCAAATGTTCATCAGCTCAGTGTGCCATCCCTGACCCTCGGCTTCATCCAGAGGCATTGGGGTAGCGGTCCCTGCTACCACATCCTCACCTTGTGCATTGATGAGATACTCACCAGTTACTCGATTTTCACCCGTGGCCGGGTCCCGAGTGAAGAGGACGCCTGTTGCAGACTGGTCACTCGCATTACCGAAGACCATCATTTGAATTGTGACCGCCGTGCCCCACGTTTCGGGGTATCCATTCATCTTGCGGTAGTGCATCGCACGGTCACTGTTCCAGGACTCGAACACTGCCGCGATGCAAGCAATGAACTGGTCATCCGGATCAGCAGGCATCTCAGAGCCCACGATGCCCTTGAACATCTCACGACCCCGCGTGTAGCAATCTTGCGCCACATCAAATCCAAGATGCTCATTAAGGGCATCCCAGCCTGCGCTTGGAATACCGACGTTTAAGATGGTATCCATCATGCCAGGCATCGAGACTCTGGCACCGCTGCGCACGCTGAAGATGATCGGGTGGTCAAACTTGGCGCGAATCGCGTCCAGCTCGGGCTTCACCAGATCCTCGTAGAAGCACGCCATGTCGATCTTCCCGCCGAGGTAATGATTACAAACCTCGGTGGTAATCGTCAGTCCATAAGGGACGGGCAGACTCAAGCTGGACATCTCGGCTAGGTTCGCACCCTTGCCGCCTAGAAGCTCGGTCATCGTGGCGTTGCCCTCTGCTGAGCCGCTGCCGAAAATATAAATTTGCTGTGTCATCTCAATCCCTCCGTGTTGTGATGCTTCTAACTTTAGGACTAACCCTGAGTTTTGTCAAATCTTTTTTTTAATTAATGCACTATTTCCAACTTCTCAGCGTCGTGCCAATAAAATACCCCCACGGTAGGTACTCCCTTTGGTGGGTATTTCTTGTACTGACCCATAACCTTCCCATTGGGTGAGGGCATACCCGTGGCCGGGTCTATGATTGTCTCCCCAGCCTCATCGGTAGCATTCCCCTGGATCTCCAACTGCTGAGTTTCAGCCACTACCTTCACTACCTTACCCTCATAGGGACCCCCCAGGCACAGCAACGTTTTAGGTGATTTAGGGCTCTTGTTTTTACCCATGCCACTCTCCTGTCATACCCCAGGCTTCCCGAACGAACTCGATACTCTGGGTAAGGACATACACGCAAGACTGAGTTATGGACCAATCTGGATGAATGTATCCAACATATGCACAGCGAAAAACGAAAATGATACCCACGGACACCAGTAACAACGTCAACCATTGCCATCCGGTCCAATCCCTCATAGCGATACCCTGGAGAACCAGCCCCGAGCAAATCTCTCTTGATCCTCTGATTTACTCATGTAAGCCAAGTAATGACGACCCTGCATTACATTCAACATCTTCAGCAAGACCTCATGATCCTTAGCAGGCAACTTCTTCAAAGCACTCAACGTCCTTGACCCCACCTTCCCATCTTCAACCAGGTTAGGATACAACTTCTCAGCCCGATTAAGTTTGTTCAGACCTTCTTGAAGAAACTTCTGACAACGATGGACGCCCATGTTCACACCTGTGTCGAACATCTCTTCTGCAACTTCTTGAGAGATGTTAGCCACGAAATCACCGAGCCATGGATTCCAAAAGGTTTGCTTGTAAAACAACCGCACCAATCGCTGCAACTCCTCGTGCTCAGCCATCTTACTCACCCGCCATCCTGGGAGTTTAAAGGTATCAACAATCACCCAGCCATCCCAATGTGGATGATACTTTCGGGAGATACCTTTGTACGTCTCCCCGCCAGCATCTATAGGATCATCCGTGTAACCCCCCTCATGACCCATCGTATGCTCGTACGCGAGATCAAACGCAGTCATTATGGAGTTCTCCTAAAAGACTGTTCACAAGGCCGATCATGTTGATCCATGTATGCCTGGTAAGCTTCCTTACGGACATCCTCAGCCCACCTATTCAAGCTAGCTATCCGACCACTTACCCCAAGAACCAACAGCACTCCACCTAACACAACTAAAATGAAAAGATCCATGATAACCCCCTAACAGTTATCTCGAATCATACGTCTTGCATCTTGAATTCTCCGTATGGTCTCAACTCTACCCCTCACAGAACGTAGATTTCCTCTCTGTAGCTGTATCCTATTTTTCCCAACCAAACACAGCAACTTCCTGTCATCGGCGGTCTGTGTCAGCTCTCTTTTGTAGACCTTCCTCGGCGGCTCCCGAGCATCAGACGGCTGCCACATAATCGCGAACAACGTGACAATAACCACCAATAACAACAATATGTTTTTAAACCACTGAATCACGCTTAGTCCTCCTGAGCTGATCTCCAGCGTGAGCAGTACGCTTCGCCATGTAATCATCGAACTCTTCCATTTCAACATGATCATTTGGAAGCCGAAGATTACCCTCCGCATCCATACCGACGTAACCGTACTCTGGAATATAAAACCATTGAATCCCTGACTCCAATTTATAAGAATCACAGATTGCACTCACCCACTCTGAGCCTACGTACCCGATTTCACCCAGAATACGACTAAGGACTAAAAACAACTCTGCCCGTTCGTAATCAATCATTCTGCTCACTCCATTTACAGCGTGATGTATGTGGCTTTGATATTTCCCTTGGGGCACCGAACTCGACGGATAGAGAATCCAAGAGACTCCATCGTATCCGTAAAATCGTTGATGAGCGTGTCAGGATTGCTTACGTTGCGTTTCATCTTCATCACTCCGTTTGATGTGCTGCTTCAATATAGTAAGTATCGGCCACTACACTAGTTTTGTAAAGTCTTTTTGCAACTAGTTGCACTGAATGTGAATTAGCACACAGTGTGCAAGATAGCACTCAACCAATCGTCCAAATCCACAGCCTCATCCTCCACTGGAGCTACCACATTCGGGCGTGACTGCTCGATGAAGTTATGATCATAGACTATACCGTCATACTTGAAGTGCCATATATCCACGTAATCCCACGCATCTTGAAGCGTACCGTCACCCTGGACTGACTTCTTGATCTCCCCTGTCTCTCGATCATAGATAAGTACCTTGTACATTATTTATCGTCCACGTCACCAAAAATCATCGAATTAAGATCATCTAGAGTAGAGATCTCTTCTCGATCACTAGCGGGCCTATTCAAGATCGGCACAGGGAGATTCTTCTTTAACCAACCTGATGTTTTGGTTTGAGTTTCCTCCACCATCCGTCGCACTTTCATCTGCCCCACAGGACACCCGGCACATAGCCAATCTTCGTCTATATCGACGAAACCTCTAGAAATCAGATTAAGCATCGACTTACCGCTACCATCGGGATCCATAAACTTGGATTCCAAAGCGTGCAAGCTCATTGTCTTGAAGCTACTAGCCTCATACGGAGACGAAATGATGGTCTTATCGAAGAATGCAATAGTAACCACATCATTGACAACCTGAATGATAACCAGGTGTCGAGTCCCATATTTGAAGACATCCCCTATTTTGGGCTTAGACAACGCCCTGACAGTTGAGATCGTCCGATGCGTAGTGGACAAATCCAACATGCGGCACTCCGTTCACGCTGTCACCTCATCTAGTCTCTTATCAGCCTGCCCTAAATCCCGTAACCACGAAGGTATCAATTCTGGGCTCACTCCCCAAGCAGTCCAAATCTCTCTTCTCATAGTGAGCCCGTATACTACCCCAGCAATAGCATCAGCTATATCCTTCGATCCATGGGGTGGATGATCTACTTTTCCAGTTTCAGGGTCATCCTCTAAGCTAGCTAATTCACGTCGCAGTTTCTCATGATAAGGCAGTATTAGTCTATCTTGATAGAGTGCTCCCTTCATCAAATCATAAGCATAGCGAGTTTTATCCATAGATTGAGTACCTGTTACAAACCCTCTACTTCGTAACAATTGAAGAGAATCTACCGACTGAAAAGAGTCATACGTAATCCATTTCAGTGGGATCTCAAGCTGGTCTCGAATGATATAAAAAATATCACGTACCTTCTCGAAATTGATCTCTCCACTCGGAGGTGGAGGTACTGCCAAGCACCCGTCAATAGTAATCTCCGGCATTACCTCATAATGCCCCTCAGTCCTCTGAATCTTCTTAAAACCACTCACATGTCCAATAGCTATACCCGCATTATCAGAAGTGACTCCAAGGTCCACATGAGCAAACCTAAGAGCATCAGGATTAGCCCATCCCTTTGAGATCCCCAATTTATACCGTTCAAAATCTGCAAACTCGGCCGTGAATACATTCCCCCCTCGCATCCCCTCCCCGATCTTATCTGTCATTACGATATAGGGAGACTTCGCCAATGTTGAAACCCCCGCCACTTCACGTAACGCATTAATAATATCCTTCTCAAACTCAATCTTATGTTCAATCGGGATCTGCATTACCAGTTCACGATCTTTAGCGTGAATCCTTTCACCCTGCTGAAGTAGTCTGGGTCGTCTAGCATCATCCCCAATAAATACTGGAAACGTCTGCCCCCCATATGCTTCTGGCCTGATATCCCAAGTACGCTTGTCATAGATAAATATCTTGGGATCTGTTCTCGCCTCCTCCTCCTTCATATCAGTAAACTGTCCTGGATACCTTTTAGACGACACCAAACAAAGTAGTCCTGGTAGATTTCCCCGCATCATAAATCGAGATTTACGCCGACGTGCAATGGAGTTATACAGCTCAACCGCTTGGTCATAGATCCCCTTATCCATAGATTTTGAACTGTTCTCGATTACTGCCATATAGTTCAGCTCGTCAATTACTCCTCCAATAACGTTCTGACCAATAGCAGCAGTTTCAGATCCACTAACAGGTTGAACCTCAATTCGATTAGAAAATACAAGCTTGCTCATGATGTTCTTATCCGGAGGAAACCTGTTTTTGAAATATGGAGATTGTTCTATCATCTCCCGAAATCGAGTGAAATCTACTTGCTTCGCCGCAGTTGCATTGAGGGATTGAAATATGAAGACAATCTCCGAAGCTTGATCAAGGTTGAACTCTGCGTGAGGGTTGTTATAGAGGCTTAGACGATAAAGCTGATAAGCAGTCGAATAGAGCGCAATAGTTGTATTGTGAGTCGGTACAAGAGTCTCCCCCACCAAATATAACGATGTGGGATTATCTACCGTCAAACACCTCACCGGAACTGATATTACAGGAGTAATCCGCTTGATTATGTGCCACATAGAGTGACTAGTTTTTCTCCTCTTAGCCCTAATCCCTTGACGTGATAACTTATGAAATAACCGGAATACAGGAAATTCATAACGAGTAATCCACGAGATCTTCCACCCGTTACATATAAATTGAGTATTTAGTCTAGCGTCTAATTTCTTAATCGAAGGTCGCCACCCTAGCCCCCTCACTAATTCTAAAACGTCCTCAGCCAACTGTTTATTGACGTTAGTAAACGAACATCGACCTGTGCGGTAATCACATGCCCCATCAGAATCCATAAGCCCCTGTAATAAGGCTATTCTCTGTGTTATAGATGCCCTAAACAATATTCTGGGAATATGCTTGTTATCTAACAACCCCAACTTACGTAACGTTTTAGACACCCCATCACTGATACAAACTCTTGCTGAATCATTACTGCCGTCCCCTAACCAGACCCCTAATGTATAGGGATCGATACCTAGACTGCTTACATACTGGCCTTGCAACGGCCCTGCTATACGTATTGCGTTGGCATCTTTTACGTTTAGATCTGTCGTTGCCCTAACCCGTCCATGACGCCCACCATAATTAGCTCTGTCCCCTTTAGTATGCACATACCAAAGATGGTCCCCAGAAGCTGTAAACGTCTCTCCAGTATTCATTTCTACTAGATAACAAGATTCACCGAATAAAACTGGATGAGCCTTTAAGACACGAACAGGTTTCCCGGTTTCACCATAAATCCAATCACCGTCACGAACCTCTCCTAGAGTTGTCCAACCAAACGGTGTAGGTACTGGAGTATCAAGTGCAAGTGCTTTAGCTGCTCCTATCCCTCCAGTGAGAACAGCCTCATCATACTTTCCGTCTGTATTTATCTCTTTCAGATAAGGCATTACAGTGGGATAGATCGTCTCCTTTCGATCCATATATTGCTTGGACTCGATAAAAACATCGATCTCTACGGGAATCTCTCTTAACTTGTGAGGCCGTCCTACGACCTTTTCCCGCATTCGTTCTAACACGAATGGCTTTTGAAATTCGCTTACGTCCCACTGGGATAGCTTGGCCGCTGTAAGCTCAGCTAACTGTTTCGGATTCAGCCTCAATGACGTGGTGGGTCGTCTCAACTACATCTCCTCGCCATAGGGTATCTAGAACATCTGCTAGAATATGATCGACTTGATCGACCTGGATGATCCCTGTCTGGCGCGCCATCTCTTCCTGCGGGTTGGTTAAGGGGTGCCCTTGAGCAATCCTATCAAGTAGCCCCAAAGCGTTCTTCTCCATATCAATCCCAAGACGCATCATCGCTAATACGTCTCGAATGTGCATCTTCCCAATATCTTTCTCAGTCAGACTATTAAACTTGCTATATGCCTGAGTCTGAAGCTTTCTTCCAAAGGATGCATGACGGGCACGAACAGATACTTCCTCATTGATAGCCATCGCTCGCAGTCTAGTTATAGCCCTCTTATGAGCTTCCTTGACCTCCACGAGTTCATTCGTATTCTTTCTATCTAGTTTCTCTTCAAGCTCTGGTATCCAATTCTCCTGAGCCGAATGATTCCTTAAAGTCCCAAGTCTTAACCCCTTCTCAGACGCAAAGTCCTGTAAGGTCATCACCTCACCATCTAAATTGCGGTCAATGAATTCATGCTTAAGGGCTCTCCAATCACGTTTAATTGGGTACCCCAGCTCTTTTTCATTAGGCTGCTTACGCTCAGGTTTCTTCTTATGAATCTTAACGCCCATATAAAAAACCTACATCGATATTCATAGTTTTGTCAAGACATTTGAGACTTTTCATAAGCTTTTTTTATTCGAATCTGACGCCGTGCCATCCATGACTTCTTGTATTCAACATCTTCGAATAGCTTACTGAATCCGGTAATATGTTTGAGCCTTAGTAATTCTTCTGGCTCCATCCCTAGCTCATTGCAAATCGATTCATCCTCCCACCCATTCTCTAGCATCTCTAATACCATATTCGACATACCTTTAATCGAATGTTTTCCTCGGGCTCGATTGTGTCTTATGGTTGAAGCCATTCTGTCATTGATATCCTTATCAATCACTACTATTGGTACTTTTCCTCCCGTACTCTCATAGATATCTGAATTAGACTTACAAGTGAAGTACCGATGAAATCCGTCTACGATAATGTATTTCTTCTCCGTAGGATCCCATACTGTCACAATGGGCTGGGTATATCCGTCATGTTTAATGGAGTGATACAGGAGTTTCATCTCCTGTTTAGCTACTGCATTAGGGTTATAGTAGTTTGCCTTAACTTCATCTACTGATACCCACTTCATATGACTAACGGGATGATTCTCATGAGGTTGCTGCGCCAACATATCCTCCTTTTGATCCCTTGTTCTTACTATATCGCCCATGCGATGCAGAAAAACTAGACATCTTTACTCCATGATAATCATTTACTAGTAAGCTAGAAACATGCATCTTCCATAGCTGTTCATGTATTTCAGGGTAATAAGTATCATCCTGATAAGCGAACTTTCTCTTAAAATATTCTATCTGTTTCGAGTCCGTAATCAACTTGTCTAGTAGGAAATCTCTATATTCCTGCCAATCCTTAAACATCGGAGGTAATGGCGGAAGCTTATTAATAGTTCCTTCTAGATGCTTCGCCGTATTAATACCCTTCAACCTCTGTGTTAACCTCTCCCAAGTCTCGGATTCTATTTCCTGAAGATAGTGCAAAGAATGAATAGCAGTTTCATGATGTAGATTCGATACCCGCATGTGTAATAACGGTACCCCATATTGATACATCGAATCATAGATACTACAGTAAGGCCATCCGTAAGAATGTATTGCCTTCCAAATGTCTGAGGTTGACCAGTCATACAGAGGGTACATATCGTAATGCCCTATCTTTTTATTCCTTACCTTCCCCCACGTCTCACCCTTGTAAGTCTCGTATGCCGTTAATCCATTGTACCGAGCAGGAGATTCGTCACAACGCACTCCAGCAAGCCTAATAGCAGGCTCCGTAGGCCAGTGGTATTTGAGATGACCCCCGAAAATATCGCCTAAAGTAAGCGTACCATAAGGGTTCTCGTGAATTGTGTCGGGCTCCTTCTCTCTCATCCATTCATCGCCATCCTTCCAGCAATATAACCATGGGTCTTCCTTAGAGGTACCATTGGAGATACGTAGTGGACACTGATGCCACATTGAATCAATTCGTGGGTCCTTCATGGCCCTCCGCACATAATCAATAACAGACTGCCATTCGGCCTCTTGATCTAAGAACATTACCGATAGGGGTAACCGGTTTTTCTCTTCCGCCACCTGTAAAGCAAGGTTCATCACTACAGTGGAATACTTCCCTCCTGAAAAATCCACTACAATATGTTCGAACTCATCAAATAACCATCGAATACGTCTTAGAGCAGCTTCCAATACATTCTCTTTGAGATAGAACTTCATAGCTTCAACGCCTTAAAGGCTCTCTCTGCTCGCTTCGGATTCATCTCCGACGCAACGACATCTATTCCCAGAGCTATGCACTGCCTTGCTAATACACCAAGTCCAGCGAACGGTTCGAATACCTTATTGGGCTTGTGATACCTAAGCACAGCACGAATCAGGCCCCATCCCGACAGATCTCCCTCATTAGAAAAATCGGTATTAAACTGGATCGAAGCATAAGGTTTACTATTAGCCTGCTCCAACAGAACCACACCAGAAAGCTCAAAACCGTGCTCTCTCCCAATTCTAGCTACTCGCTGTGCTCCCTTCACCGAATAGTCTACGAAACATGGATACCCATCTGGAGCCAGGATGAATAGACGATGTAACAGATCATCTATATTATTTCCTGGACGCTCATAACCTGCCTTGAACATTAGGGTCTCGAACATCTTAACTAAACCCTGTTCCCACGGAGGATCGGTGAACGTCATATCACATCCTACCGCTGCATCATTAGGTAGCTTCATGATGTCGCATACCTGCATAGTCGTGCTCATGATTTTCCACTAATGAGATAGTAATACTCCGTTACCTGCTCTATTGTCCCCGGTAAGACATCCACAGGATGATGATAGAACTCAACTTCTATACCAAATTTTTTATGAGTAATAGGTATATAGTCCTCTGATGCCACCATTACATGGTATTGCCCACCTGGGACTAAAAGTCTAGGTATCCTCTGAATATATCCTAAGTCAATATAGTTCAGAGACCCAAATAGGCACACGATGATATCGAACTTCTTACTAGTACCGAATGATTCAAAAGGAGTGCAGATAAACTCTGCATAATTGTGATGTTCTTTTAATTTCTCCAACATCCTTCGGCTAGGATCAATCCCCAAATAAGTATTGATAGGATTGTAATCAAGGAATAGCCCAGTCCCGCACCCTATATCTAGAACTTCCCCATCCTTATAGCCAATGGCTTTCATTACTCGATCATTCTCAACCTGAGCTTCCGGAGTATTAAAAAAGGTATCGTAATCGTCTGCTACGAAGTCATATGGATGCTCGTCTTCAACCTCAGCCCGGTTGATAATCGTAGTCTCTTCATCACTAGCAAACAGACACCAATATTTATAGCCATTAAGATTCCAATAAGGCTTGGGGGGATGCTTCCCCCACTTCAACAGATTTCCATACTGACGGATATGCTTTACAAACTTGGTGAAGGTAATACCATGGACCTCAATCCACTTTTTCCTCACCGCATATTCATGAGGGATGTGTGGCATCGTTTTGGCGAACGTCCAAGTATTAGCCTTGATAGAGTCCGCTAGTTCACTAAGAGAGTATCGTTTTGTTAACAGAGTACGTTTCCCCACAATGTGGGCAGGTAAAGTCGATGAGATCTTGTTTAGATCCTTCTGCATACTGAGTCTCCAATTTTTCCTTAGTCTTTTCTATATCAGAACTATTTACATCAGACGTCCCAGTAGCAGAATTTGAGATAGTCATAGTAGCTGGTATAGAAGGAGTATAAATATCCTCAACTAAACTATTGATCTCATCCTCAACAAAACCTAATCCGGCCAGATCAATCTCCTGCGCATCCATCAACGCCTCAATCTCTTGAACCAAAAGATCCTCTTCCCAATCAGTAGTTTCAGCAGTTTTGTTATCTGCTAAGCGATATGCCCGGACTCTATGCTCTGAAAGATCTGCAACATGAACAGGTACTGTTGCTAGTCCCAATACTTTAGCTGCCTCTAACCTAGTATGTCCTGCAATCACCACCATATTCTTATCTTTTACGATGGGCTGACGCCAACCAAACTCTCGGATGCTATTTGCTACCTGAGTAATGGCCTCCTCCGTAATAATACGTGGATTATGTGGGTAAGGCTTTATCTGATCTGTCGATACCTGCTTAGTCTCCACGGTGTCTCCTCATCAGGGAATACTCCCAATTCTCTGTCTTGAAAGTATCCAGCTCTTCCCAATCTGAATGCTTACGCTCAAAGATATCCCTTAAAACCTCTATGTCACCATCAGCTTTCATAGCTTTAATGAACGTCTCTGGATTATGTCCTACTGCCTCGACGAACGCACCGATTACCTTCTTAACATCTTCATCTTTCTCGTTCACTCCATATCTCCTTAAACATATGAATCAAACCTACTCTTTCAGCCTTCATATCACTGGAGACATGATCGAGAACATCAAAACTCTCCGTAAGATTGGCCCTTCAAACTAATGAAACCAAACTTACCTACCCCCTCTTCAGGGTGCATAACCACAAGGATGCTTGGGAACGGAGCTTGATTCTTCTCGCCTTCGAAGGTCAAACGATGCCTGAAAAAATAGATAGTGGGATTGAGGGAACACAATGCATGAAACCAAGGACGATCAGTCCTAGCAGGCAAGAGCATAATAATCCTCGCACCCATCTCCAATTCAATCACCGCCTTATGTACCCACTTATCAATCTGCTTGTAGGGTGGATTCATCCAAAGCCAAGCATTGGCACCAAAAAAACATGCCTTATGCCACGGAAGAACCAGAGCATCGCGCAACTCTAGATTCTCATGATCTGGACCCAGGTACTCCAACACCTTCCGAGTCTCTTTTGTCGCACATACATCTACGACAATTTCATACCCCATCACCTTATGAATAAACGCAATCAACTCGGGTGGGGTTTCGTAATCCTGCCTCTTACTGGTGTGATATGCCTTCGGTGGAAGTTTTTCAGAATCTTCCACCACCTTAATGCTGGACCCTTCAAAGCTTACGTTATCCCCCATAAAGGAAATCAGATCAGCGGCAGTATTCATTCAACATGCTTCCAAGTCTCATACAGAATTACATCTCGAACAGTGCCTTCTGCGACCCCGAACTTCACTGCAATCTTTCCCATCGTTAGCTCATCTGCATAAGCCAACCGCTTTTTACGCTCTAAATAGAGTGCCCTAATTAACCTGACATCCTCTTCAGTGAGCTTGCAGCTCCAATGATCAACCCCTTTATGCGAATGCACAAACTTGCGAGGGCCAGACATCCTCTTCCCTCCATGTAAGGGGGGACACCATTATCCCCCCGTAGGTATTGAATCAGTCCAAACGAAGAACAACCGTAGTTATGCTTCTATTTCTAGATCCAACTCAATACCGTATTTCTGTGCAGTCTCCGTATCAATAGATACATCAATCACGATATCTGGGAAGACCTTATCGAAAAGGTCCAGAATCTTCTTTGGTCCTGCCTGTTTAAGCACTTCCTTCACATCGACTTTCTGCTTGCCTAGACCACCAGACACGTAGGCCATGACCAGATGGTGCAATGCAACGGCATCATATTCAGTACCCCACTGAGCCTTTGCCTGTTCCAGACCTTCCTTAATGTCTTCCTTCTGATCGGCATGCAACTTGAACGTCAAGGTAGTCATCGAGGACGCTTCTTCCTCGTTAGCCTCACCTTTCTTCATGTCTGAAATGTACTGGATGAGCTGAAGCTTGCTCATCTCATTTGCACGCTTAGTCCACTCGTCCACGTTGTCCTGGGTCAGGAGCGGAGCGATTTCTTTGAGCTTTGACCAACCCACGTCCTTGACGTTCTCCCATTCGACCTGGGCCTCCACGAGATTGGTATAGATACCAACCATATACATGGCCTTACGGTACTTGAGTCCATGCTCGTTCTCGACGTAATCCTTGAACGTTTCGTACCCATAGTCGGCATACCAATGATTTTCATTGATAACCGTGAGAACACCCCCCAACTTAAAGTCAGTGAAACCCTCCTGATCGTTCAACTCAACCGCGAGAGTTCGAGCATGGAGGGCGTCCAAGTTCTCAACCTCATTCGAGGTTAAAGAAATCAAATCCCCAGTGTTGTGGCCTTTAGGGGCCCCTGTAGACTTCTTCTTGGCCACTTTCTTCTTAGTTGCCTTCGGAGGTGAGGGCTCTTCTTTTGCGCCTTCCTCTATGGGGGGTGGGGCCTCCTGCATGGTCTCCTCATTAGGATTATCAGCATCCAACGTAGCTTCCATAACCTCCTCGGGGGTCGCTTCATCCAGCATTTGCATGGTAGGGCTAACTGCACTCATTGCTTTATCTCCTATCCAGATCAGATCATTACTAGCGATCTAATCCTAATTGCTTGTAATAGTTTTGTCAAGTGTTTTTGCAACTAGTTGCACTGGGGACATGTTGACCTTAGGCATTTCTAAGTATCCCTCCATGGCCAGACCGAAGGCTGCAAGACCGAACGCATCAGTGATATTATCAGTTGCAAACTCCAGCCCCCAACGCTTGTACGTCTCTAACGCCATGATATCTTTCTTGACGTTCCCACGGCCCGTAACAAACTTCTTCAAACTTGTAGGGGCAACCTCAATATAGCCTTTTTGATACTGCCAAAGGAAGTACCTAATAACAGTCCCAATCTCTACAAGGGTAGTTAGGCTAGACCCCTTGGAAGCAAAAGAATAGCCCTCTATGAAAATCTGGTTCGGGTCATACTGGTTCACCGCATGCATCACCCGAGAAGCAATTAATCCTGCGCGCTCCATCCCCTTCTTCTTGGGGTAATTGGCTTCATCCTTATGCAAAACCTCAGGGACCTTAGAACTACCCGGAACCGCAACCACAATCCCAGTCTTAGTCGATACATCGATCCCTAGTGATGTATACATCAGAATGCCTTTCCCCCACTCTTACGCCGATTAGCGGGTTTATGATCTGCACGCTGCATGTTGTAGACCAGCTTCTCGCGAAAGGCTCCTTCTAGATCGAGTCCATATGCACCCGCGTAATCGAATACTCGGATGAGCAGATCCACCAACTCAACCTCTTCCATTTTACGATATGGAAGGTGGTCATCCATCTTGTCTTTACGCAACCCTTCCATCGCTTCAGCAATCTCAGAGACCATGAGCATCATCATTTCTGAACGATTACGCACACCCACCAAAGATTCACCGGTCTGTAAGTCGTTCCACCAACCTCCGTCCACTGCCGTTTGATGGCATAGGGCCGCATACTCATTTAAGTTCATCTCTATCCCCGCAATTACACCTAACCACAACGGCTATACCCACAGTCAATACACACTGGACAACCACCCATCATCATCCACTTGGTCCCCTGACAATCTGGACATGCCTTGGTACTATCTAGAATATCCATACCTGCATCGATTGCGGCTCTCCCTCCCTCAATGTCGAACATTATAGGATGAGGCTCCCTGACTACGTAGCCTTCCTGCTCATCTAAGTGACTTAGGTCATTATCACCCGTTGCCTTTGATGCATTCATACCTTGAACAAGCTCCTCAGTGCCGGTCAAATCTTCCTCTGATGCAACCCCCCCCTGAACCTGAGACTCAGGATCATGCGCCACCTTCCTGACCTGCTCATCGATAGGCTCGTCTACAACTTCAACAACTGGTGGATCTTCTTGTTTCTGTACCCGCTTACGGCGCTCAATCAACTCCAAGTCTTCAAAGTGCTCACGCAGAATAAAACCGATTTCTTGCACCACCGATTTCATGTGCTGACCTTTATAGGTAGGCGACCAATACTGCTTACCTGGATCAAATGTCTGCAAAAACTCAGCGACTATGAACGGATTGTAGTTCTGCGCTTCGCACTGCTGGCGGAAGATGGCAGAAACGAGTCTCGTGCATAACGTGATCCACTGATACGACTCCATCACCCTTGACATGATGAACATCTCAAAAGGACGAACACCATATTTGGTTTCTATATCATTGATGGTCACGTAAATAGCTTCTTCATACGCCTCAGGGGCAGCTACCTTGTACGTTCTACCCTCTACGCTCTGGGGTCTCTTCATTGGTACAAACTCCTCAACCACCGGTTCAGGTTCCGGGGTCTCTTCCTCTTTCTTAATAACCACACTAACTATTTTCTGATCAATTCTTAGGGCCACCATATTTCTCCGAGAAGCACGCTTGGACCAAACCACACTGATTCGCACGAGCATCTGTCAAAGCTTTGCAAATACCTAATGGTATGGTCCCTGATTTCTTATATTGCTTGACCTTAGCGGCTCTCGACCAGAGCTTTTGATAATGCTCTGAATCATCTGCCTCAACCCTATATTCTCTGAACGGTGTAGTACGGTCCCGCAACCCCTGTTTCGCTAACGTCTCATCCTTAAACCCATAGCTTTTACTGACATACAGGACATACCCGTAGTCCTGATTAATTTGATCAGCCCGCTCATCTTCTGCGCGTGCAACCAGTTGCAAATAGCTCACTACCCGTGCTCTATGCTCAGCCTTCGGCCCCTTCAACGCCTTGAAATAATCCTTGTCTATTGATTTGACTTCAACCAAAACCAACTTCTTCACAGTCTGAAATTGAATCAATAAATCCAAGGAACCACTCACCCCAGTGAAAGGATCTTTCAACTGAATCTCTTCATAGGAATATCGATCAACAAAACCCCCACACCCTTTACACAACGCCTTGGGATAACGTGAAAATTTATAAATGTATCCACATCTTGGGCATTCCCAATCACCCACCGCTAAGTCTCTAAACCACACCTCGCGAGCGAGGTCATGCATAGCATTACCCACATCAAACGTCACACGTAAAGACGGATTAACAAATCTACCCTTACGTTTGGTATCTGTGTGTTGTGCAAGACAGAACTCACGGGGACAGAACTCCTGTTCATCATTGGTCATATCGGAAATATGAACATACTCATGAGACCTAGCTTCTTCGAACATACCCAATCTATCATGGAGTTCAGAAACCAAAGACACAACACCTACTGCATCCTTAGCCTTCTTCATCCAAGTCAGTTTAGTCTTGGGTTTTTCTGTAGACATCTACTAACTCCACGAACAGCCACTCAGGAATACAAACATAAGGCGTCATACGTGGTCGCCCGTCTGCATGAGTAAACTGAAACGCCAAGGCTGGAACCATTCCAACCTCTCTAGCCTCTCCTTCAATCTTAACCAACCACTCAGCCTTGATATTAATCGCCTTACCAACGGTTGACTTGTTCTCAACCTTGAGACGATCAATATGCATATCACCCTTCGCCCCTGCAAGCGCCCCAGACGCAGGAGTAAGTTGAGCCCCAATACGTGCAGCAGTACGTAATTCAGCGAGCTGGCCTGGACTCTTCACTTAGCAATCTTCCCTTTATAGATCTTCTCTAGTTCCTCCGTGATTACCCGCTGACGCAAGTTATGATCCACATTGGGATGTTCAAACAAATACTGACGTATCCCTTTAATGGTAGAAAACTCAGTATCCAACAACTTCCACTTCTGCCCCTCTTTACCTAACCAACCCAAGCTCTTGAGGTACGCCGATAAAGTATTCCAATCCGATATCTCCCCAACCCCAAAACCATCATGCGGAATCATGAACATTTCAAACTCAGCAGCAAGATTACAAATCGGAACCTTGTGCTTTTTTATGATGACTTTAGTGAGCTTCTTAGCCGGTACAGTATCGTGGATTTCTTTTTGTATGATGTTTTTACCCCAGATACGTACAGTCAGCCCAGAAGCATGCTCCATAGCCTTACCCCCTGGCATTTTCTCCGGGTCCCCATATATCACGCCAATCTTCATTCGAACCTGATTAATAGCAATAACGGTTGGAGTTCGACCGTCATTCATTGCCGTGGACATGTCATGCAACACACGATACATCAACTTCTGAATGAGTTGCGCATTACCACCAACAATAGCTTTGTCAGCCTGATCTTCAACAGTCTTGATGGGAATGAGAGACGCCAAAGAATCGATCACTAAAAGAGACAGATCCCCTGCCTGCATGATCTTGTGCGCCATGTCTACAGCTTGCTCCCCCCAATTAGGGCGGACATACACCAATTTCTCTACATCAACCCCAAGCGCAGCAGCCCAGTTCTTATCAAAACTGTTCTCAATGTCCATAAACGCACAGACATGATCAGGGTAGAGTTGTTGAGCCATAGCAATAGTCTTAAGACACATATTGGTCTTACCACTAGACTCAGGCCCATAAACAATGCTGAGCTTCCCCATAGGAAACCCACCACCAGTAGCCAAATCGAAAGGAAAAACTCCAGTTGGTAAACGAGGAACTATGTCATGTTTAACACCAACCGTTACAAGATCGTCTCCATAACTCTTCTGAAGAACTTCAACTACATCACGAAGACCACTCATTCCTCACTACCCAACTGGTCTTCAATTATCTCTTCCATACGTGCATTAACCCACTCAACTACCTCTTGAAACGTATTGTCAATAGTCCCAGTGGTGCATGGGATAGTAAGAGAAACATCAACCCGAGCAGACGAATAGTTACCCAGGTTTTTAGTGAGCCCTGCCGAAAATCCAACAGTGGCCATAGGTGCATTAGCCACTTCTGGGGACCCATTAATAGACATTTCATATAGGGTCTTTTCGACCCCACTGTGATTGTCCTTAACAGTTACTTTTTCAGCCTTAGTCGCTGGCTTACCTTTTATCGTCACCGCCATTTTGTTTCGCTCTCTGCTTTCTCTTGTACTCACGAGCATTCTTACGTTGCTTCTCACGGTAATCATGATCGTCTTGATACCGACGCCTACGCTGTTCGTTATACTCCTCTCGATGGTTTGCATACCACCTAGTAAAAGTTAACCTCTTTTTGTCTTTATCTATAGCCATTCAAATCATTTCCATGGAGACCACCATGGGTAGACATCTTCACTTATTTAATAAGTTTTGTCAAGCAATCTTTAGCCTCTTGGCTCCAATGGACGTATACCACCTATCACGTTTGCGTTGATACCCCATAATGATCTTACTGCCACCATCTACCAGATCAAAAACAACAGGCTCTTTCTTGTCTGGGTACTGCCGGAGAATACGCCCAACAATCTGTTGTACATTGCTTTTCGGAGTACCAAGGATACAAGTATCCCACCACGGAACATCAGTCGCTTCCGATGCCATTGCATAAGTAGCAAGAACAATTGGACGATATATAGCCTTCTCTCTCTCCGCAGCAGTCATACCCCCCACGTACTTACCTATGTCAACAGAAGGGACATCAAACTCTTTCTTGAGCATCGCTGATATTCTGTCAAGATGTTTGAGTTGATCACTAAAAACTACGACGTTACGACCCTTATTACGTACCAACGCAGCAAGAGAAGCAATACGCGCATTCCTTACATTGTTCCCAGCCATCATCCGCACGATATGCCCGATACGCCCTGGCCTATGCTCCACCGCAGGAATCATGAACCCAGTCTTGATGTACAACACCTTCGGAATCATAGGCAACGTCTCAGCTACAACGCGAACAGGACCAATGTGCTGACGGAATACTATATCCCTTCCATCCACTCTCTTAGGCGTTGCAGACAGACCTATGCGTACTGCCCCCCGATGCTGCCAGGCAAGGTTCGCAAAGTGCTCTGCTCCCATCCTGTGAACCTCATCAACCATCAATAGGCCATGATGTGCATAGACCCAACTCGGATATCTATCCCACTTGCTCATTGATTGAATCATACCTAGGGCTACAGGCTTGTGAGAGATGTTAAACCTGTCTCCTTGAATGATTGCGATGTCACTCTTAGCAAGCCCCAATACGTCCGTGAGAGCCTGAACCCACTGATTCTTAATATCCTCCTTGGTCACCACAACGAGAGCCGTCAATCCCATCTTCGCTATGAGCGTAGCCCCAACGTACGTCTTACCAAACCCTGTTGGAGCTTGAATGATGAACGACTCTTCATTGAGCAAAAGGTTATGGGCTTTCTCCACGACATCCAACTGCTCTTTATTTCGGGGCTTGAACAAGTCTTGATACTCAACCTGCTGGCCCCACGACCGCTGGTCATCCTCCGCAATAGGATTCACATTACGGGGTAACCAGATAAACTTCTTCCCATCCGGTACCCAATAATTATGAATCAACTCCTGATCATCAAACTTAGGCGCGTACGTGTACTTTTTCCTAAGTCCTTCGGAGTACGGAAACAACGTTCCAGCTTTAGTCATAATCGCTTTCATAAATCCTCCATGAAAAGCCCCCCGTTAACAGCCGACGCACTGGAAAACACGCCGTGAGGATATTAACCCTTCACGCATGACATTAAGCTGACCTTGACCTATCTCTTATCGGGGAAAACTATAATTCGTCTTCCACCGCTTCTTCTACGCCCTTCTCTGACCCCACCGCCTCGATACCAAAACCCATCTTTCTAAGGGTTTCTGCCGGCGTCTTCTGGATGGACTCTTCATAATCGAAGGGCTCAACTTCGTACTTTTCCATCACAGCTTTGACATCGTTTTTGGACTCGAAGTCGAACATGTCACCAACACTTGCGACACGATCATTACTGCGGGAAATCTCAAACCTACACCCGGCTAAACCCTCTTTCTTACCGGCAATCTTCTGAAGCTGTCGGTAAGTGATGCGTTTACAAGCGTAAAGTTTGCGCTGGTCCTTGTATATCTTACCGTCTTTCCCCTCGTGGGACGTATGATCGATAACGGTGAGCAACCCGATGTAATAAGGGTGATTACCCCCCTCACATAAAGGGCATGATTCATCGAACTGCTCCAAACATGGTATACGGGTCCACTTACCCGCAATCTTGATACCATGCTCCCAAAACATGGGAATATCCAAGGACCCATCTTCGGGCACAAGGTCACCATCTAGGAACGTGACTTCTCGGTCTTCACCTGCCTTCAGGTAAAAGTAATATGCACCTGAACCACGTTGCGCGGCCCGCGCATCTTCTTGAGCTACTACCTCAGCAGCCTCCTTTCCCCTCTTCATCCAAGATGTCTTGGATTTCAACTTTGTGGAAGACACGGATGCTTTAGCTTTCACGGTAATTGCCATCTGATACTCCTGGTCTATTGGTTTTGATACGGCCCCTTGGGCAACTTCAACTTCTTACAATAATATAGTTTTGTCAAGCGCACTTTGCACTTCATCCTCAGACTGATCCCCTGCATCTGTATCAGGGACGATATGCGTAACTGGGATCCCTTTATAGACCCCCATGTTGGTCATCTTTTCACGGGCTTCGTTTCCACCCTTCCCTGAGTCATACCACGTCACGATATGCGTAGCGTCCCAAAGCTTCCTCATCTTCACATGACTCACAGACGCCATTAGTCCAGCCACAACATTCGAATAACACCTAGCAATGCTCAATGCATCAAATGCACCTTCCGTCACGACTAAAGACCGATCCAAATCCATCTCGTTCTCATTGAACCAAACGTCAGTATCTCTATTCTTGTGAGGGTACATATAGAACCGAGGCTCAACGTCCGGGTATATCGTCCTACCCTGCAACGCCTTGAGTTCCCCCTTAGCATTGAATACAGGAAAACACACCCTCTCTTTGTTTGGATCCCAACGAATGTTGAAGTCAATCATCTGTGACTTCATTACCCCTCGACCCTTCAGATATTTCACAGCTAAAGGAAACAAATGCACTCGGGGGAACGACTCAAACCAGTCCATTGGAATAGGTTCAAGCAACTTTACCGTCTTTGCTATCTGCACGTCATAATCGATCCCAACGAAGTCGAATAATCCTCCATCAGACTCAGCAATCTCCCTCGCTAACTTAATCTGTGTGCCTTCAATGTACTTGTGGCGACGATTATATTGAGCAACTTCAATAACAAGATCTTCAAGATTACCTAAGAACTCACATGAGTAACATTTAGCAATTGACTCAGACGTGGAAATCCGAACACCGAAAGACGGGTTAATGTCATGACCTCCAGCATGAGTCCAACGAGCAAGAGGACATGGCCCCCGTATCCACTCACTTCCTGAGTGGTGGCCTACCGCGCCGAGCGCGTTTAACAGTTGTTGGATTCCTGGAGCTTTCAATCTCTTCAAACTCCCTTAGCCATTGGCTATATACACAATGCTTCTCGGATTCACGGATCTTCTTGTCCTTCTTACCGTGTCGCATCACCCCTGTCAGGATATTGCCCTTGAGCCATCCCCGATATTCATCCGGGGACAACGCTGCAAACAATACGTCCTTCACCTCACAAGCCACTCCAAGCACGTTCAACGCATAGTGACTACTCTTCTCGTCGGTAGGCATTGAGTTGTCTCCTTAGCCGCTGAATCTCGACTCTTAGCTGTTGATTGGTTTGTCGGATCTTTTTCAGATCCGCCCGATACTGACGAAGCACTGTCCCTACTGCCTTGGGGTAGTCTTCCGCCAAACCCTGAGCGTCATACCGGTCGGCGATATCGTGATAGATGGACCTAGCCGCTGCGGGTGTGCATTTCAGCAATCGATCCATCTGAACAAACGTCAGCCCCTGTGACTGACGTATGCCCAAGATATCTTCCTCCGTGTACCTCACTTAACAATTTTGCAGTTCCTACGCCCTGTGCCAAACGTTGAAGTGATGGTTTCGATCTCGGCCTTGGTCAGGTGCTCTCGCAGCGCGGTGATCGACACCTTCACTGATTTCAAGAACAGCCCCTTAGCTACCTTGTCGAGAAGCGTCCGGCATTTCATCATGTCGGTGACTTCGGTGGTCTGGACTTCCTTACCGATTCGAACCCGGTGCTTATTACCGGACACGATGTTGTCCCCAGCAGCGCCGCTGTACTCGATTTCGTATGTCGCTACCAACTGCTTTTGCGCGATGTCCCT